>Ga0209415_10000317_pt1 | contig 86651 bp, 81 predicted proteins | sample PeaSoiSIISIP2007_FD_187696 | JGI IMG/M metagenome (GOLD analysis project Ga0209415, IMG submission 187696) | Peat soil microbial communities from Weissenstadt, Germany - SII-SIP-2007 (SPAdes) (version 2) | ecosystem: Environmental > Terrestrial > Soil > Wetlands > Peat | place: Germany... | reverse complement strand
ACTTCTGCGCGACGCCGCATGACGCGTCGGACAATCTTCGCGTCAGACCAAGACTTTCGGAAGTAGTAGCTCAGGACTCACCACTCAGCACTGTCTCAGCGTTCCCCGAAGATTGCCCGCCCGATGCGCACCATCGTTGCGCCCTCTTCGATGGCCACCGTGAAGTCATCGCTCATGCCCATCGACAACTCGTGCAACGGGGCGTTCGCCGGGGCGCCGACCTGCAGCCGGTCGCGCAACGTACGCAGCAGCCGGAAATAGACGCGTGCACGCTCCGCTGACCGACCCGCAGGCGGAACGGTCATCAGCCCATCGATGATCAGCCAACGTTGCTCCGCCAGCGCCGTCAGCAACGGCTCGACACCGTCGGGCGGCACGCCGCTCTTGGTGAGCTCACCACCCGTGTTGACTTCGATCAACACGCGCACCGGCCGTCCGCGCCGCTCGCCGTGGCGTGTCAAGGCGTCGGCGAGCCCCGTGCTGTCGAGCGTGTGGATGACGTCGAACAGCTCCACGGCCCGGCCGGCCTTGTTGCGCTGCAGGTGGCCGATCATATGCCACGTGACCGGCCGGGCAATCCGCCGGATCTTTTCGGCCGCTTCCTGCACGTAGTTCTCACCGACATCGGTCGCGCCGGCCGCGATCGCCTGCTCGATGAGTTCGACCGGTTTGATTTTCGAAACAGCGATGATCCGCACCGTCTGCGGCTCGCGTCCGGCGCCGATGGCCGCCTGCGCGACGCGGGCGCTCACCCGCTGCCAGTTCGCGGCCACATCGATCATACGGTCGAGCCGAGTGGGGCGGGAAGATGGCGCCGCAGCAGTGTCGCGACCTCGTCGAGCGGGAGCCCAACCACGTTGGAGTGTGAGCCGCGCACCTGGACGACGAACTTCTTCGCCAGCCCCTGCACGGCGTAGGCGCCGGCCTTATCGAACGGCTCGCCGCTGTCGAGGTACGCTTCGATGTCGCGGCTGCTGAGCGGACGAAACTCGACCTCACTCTGCACCACCAGCGCGTCGCAAGGTCCCGTCGGACCGAACAGCGCCACCGCCGTGAGCACGCGATGCATGCGTCCCGAAAGCATCTGCAGCATGCGCCGCGCATCGGCGCGGTCCTGGGGTTTGTTGAGGATCGTGCCGTCGACCACGACCACCGTGTCGGCGCCCAGCACGAGTCGGCCCGGACAGCGCCGCGCCACCTCGGCGGCTTTCTCGCGCGCTACCCGTTGCGCGAACGCCTCCGGCCGTTCGCCGGGCTCGGGCACCTCCGGCACCGCGCTCGGCACGACGTCGAACGCGACACCGAGCTGCGCCAGCAGCTCGCGGCGGCGTGGCGACGCCGATGCGAGGACCAAGGAAGCCGTCATTGAGGGCTAGTTGGCCGATGCCCGGCGGCTTGTCAACCGGCGCCCGCGGCGGCGCTGATCTGCCGCGCGCGGCAGCGATGTGCTAACTCCGGTGCATGCGCCGTCTGATTGGTGTCCTGACATTGTCGATCGTTGCCCTTGGTTGCGGGGAGAGCTTGACACGTCCGCCGGCGGACGTGCGGCTGGATACGCTCGCCGACAAACGGGCGGCGTTTGCACAGGCCTACGCATCATTCCACCACGGTGACCTGCAACGCGCCCTGCCGATTTTCAGCGCGCTGGTCACGAGCTACCCCGAGCTCGCGGATTACCACCTGTACTTCGTCGGCGTCATCAACGAGCGTTTGGGTCAGGATGCGGCCGCGCAAGCCGTGTTCTATCGCCTCGTGAATCACTATCCGCAGAGCACCGAGGCGCCGGCCGCGGCGTTGGCCGTCGGGGAGCTGCAGATGCGCGCCGCGCACCTGGACGAGAGTCGGTTGTGGCTCGAGAATGCTCTCGCCGCCCCGGACGCCGGCACCGCGCAGGCCGCGCGCGAAGCGCTCGCCGAGGTCGATGAGCAGAGCGGCAACGTTGCGGCGGCATACGCCGGCTTCATGCAGGTGCGGCGCGATGCCACCGGCTCGAAAGCGGCGCGCACCGCCAAGCAGCACGTGGTCGCGCTGCGCGCGGCACATCCGGAGCTGGCGCCGACCGGCTTCGACGATCGCTTGCAGGAGACCAAGCTGCTGATCGCAGAGCACGATTACGACGCGGCTCGTTCGGTCATCAACGGGCTCTCCCAACCCGCCGATGCCGTCGTGGTCCCTGAGAAAGACAGTCGACTGTTGCGGGTGTTGGCCGACTTGCTCTTCGCCATGGGCGAGACGGACCGTGCGCTCGCCGTCCTGCGGAAGTTGGTGGACAATTTCCCCGCCACGGCGGCGGCTCCCGATGCGTTGCTCCGCCTCGCGGCGGTGCGCTGGAATCGCGATGATGACGAGGCGGCACTGCAGGCTTTCGAGGAGTTCCGCCGCCGCTATCCGCAGGAATCGCGTGCTGCCGAGGCGTTGTACGCTATCGGCCGCATCCATGAGCGCGCCGGCCGCACACCGGAAGCGATCGCGGCCTACGGCGATCTGGCGGCGCACTACCCGCACGCCACGCTCGCGGGCGAGGCGCAGTGGCGCATCGGATGGATTCACTATCTGGCCGGCGAGTGGACGGCCGCGGCAGTGCGCTTCTCAGAGCTGGCGCAGCGGACGGAATCGGCACGCGAGCGCACCGAAGCCCTGTACTGGCAGGCACGGTCTCGGGACCGGTTGGGCCGTTCGGTCGCCGCCAGCGAACTGTACCGGGAGATCATCGATCGCGACCCCGGCGACTACTACGCCATGTGGGCGGAGCGCCGGCTCGGCGTGGCGTCGGATCCTCCGGCCACAGGCGGTGCGATCACGGCGCCGGAGCCCGCGGTGCCTTCTCCGGCGCCGTCGGCCGATCCCTTCTACGTCGGTCGCTGGCAAGAGTTGAAAGCCGCGGGCGTGTACAGCTTGGCGCGCGGCGCGCTGGCGGCCCTGGAACGCAGCCAGCGCGACGATCCGGCGACGGCGGCGTACCTGCTGCGCGCCTATCAGACCGTGGACGGCTACGCGGCGGCCCTGCATCTGTTGCATCACCTCGACGGCAGTGCCGACCTCTCGTCATCCGAGCGTGAGCATCTGCTCTACCCGTTGGCGTTCTGGACGCTCGTGCAGCCCGCAGCGCAGGCCAACGGCGTGGATCCGCTGTTGATTGAATCCATCATGCGTCAAGAAAGCCTCTTCGATCCGGACGCCCGGTCTTCGGCCGACGCGCGCGGGCTCATGCAGGTGATGCCCGGCACGGCGCAGCGCGTCGCCGCGGGCGACGCGCGCATCGATCCCACTGAGTTGTCGCAGCCGGACATCAACATCGAGCTCGGCGTGCGCGAGCTCACCGGACTGCTGGCGCGCTTCCACGGCGATGTGCTCAAAGCCGTGGCCGCCTACAACGGCGGCGCCGCCGCGGTGGAGAAATGGGAGCGGCGCGCGCCGGAGCTCGACACCGACGAGTTCGTGGAAAGCATCAGCTTCCGCGAGACGCGCGACTACGTGAAGCGCGTGGTGTCCAACTACCGGACGTATCGGCAGCTGTACGTCGCAACGGCGAATTGAGCACGCCGGCACCCAGCCCTCACTTTGCGACGGCACTAGGAAATGCTATCGATCACGCGGCCGGTGCGTTCCGGCCACGCCGATACGAAAACGCGCATTCTCCTGGATCGACGATGGGACGCATATTCGAAACTCGCAAGCACACGATGTTCGCCCGCTGGGACCGCATGGCCAAGCAGTTCACGCGGATCGGCAAGGAGATCGTCATCGCCGTTAAGGCAGGCGGCCCCGATCCGACGGCCAATCCGGCGCTGCGGCGGGTGATCCAGAACGCGCGCGCCGTCAACATGCCGAAGGACAAGGTCGAGTCGGCAATCAAGCGCGCGGCGGGCAAGGAAGCGGCGGACTACGAGGAGATCCTCTACGAGGGCTACGCCCCGCACGGCGTCGCGGTGTTGGTCGAAGCCGCCACCGACAACCCCACCCGTACCGTCTCGAACCTGCGGAATCACTTCAACAAAGGCGGCGGCAACCTCGGATCGACCGGGAGCGTCGGCTTCCTCTTCAAGAAAATGGGCGTGTTCCGTCTCGATCCCAGCGGGATCAATCAGGACGAGATCGAGCTCGAGCTGATCGACCACGGCCTCGAGGAGATGGGCGAGAGCACCGGCGAAAAGGGCGACCCGCAGCTCGTGATCCATTGCGCGTTCGCCGACTTTGGACGCCTGCAGAAGGCGCTCGAGGACCGCGGCCTCAAGCCGCTGTCGGCCGAGTCGGAGTACCTTCCGGTGAGCCCGATCGAGCTAGGCGCCGATCAGGCGAAGGACGTGCTCAAGCTGGTGGACACCCTCGAGCAGGACGACGACGTGCAGAAGGTTTTCTCCAACCTCACCTGATTGTGCTCGTTCAATCTTCTCCGGCGCGGCGGACGTGATAGCGCATCTCGGTAGGGTCGTCTGCAGTTACGCCGGTCAGGATGACATTCGAGTACGTGAAGCGCAGCCTCCCGCCTGCGCGCCGCGTCTCGAGCCCGAGACCGTCGTTCGCGACCGAGTCTTCGAACATCCGTCGGATGACGGGCTCGCAGCCCGGTTCCGGAAAGGAACGCTCGAGGAGACCCTCGACGTCGATGTCCATGCGCCAGAAGGCCTCCGCCGGCGCGGCAAATCCGGCTTCGCTGAAGAGTGCGCGCAGCTCGACGAGTGTCAGGGCCCGCGCATGCGACGGGTCGCGCAGGATCTCCATGCGGTGAAACGCGGCGGCCTTCGCCGGGTCGGGAGACGCCATCAAGTCGGCCACGACGACGCGCCCGCCGGGCCGGCAGACGCGTCGCATCTCGGCGAGCACCGCCGCCGGGTCGAGGAAATGATGGAAGGCGAAGCGCGACACAACGATCGAGAACGCTGCGTCGGGAAACGGCAAGGGCAGCACGTCACCGAGCTGGAAGATGAGGTTGGTCAGGCGCTGCTCGGCGGCGAGCGCCCGCGCGCGTTCGATCATCGCCGGTGTCAAGTCGATACCCGTAACCTGCCACGCGACGCGCGCGAAGGCGCACGACACCAAACCGGGCCCGCACGCGACATCGAGGACGGTGTCGTCGGGACCGGCTCCGGATGCTTCCACGAGCAGTCGCAGTGCGCGCTCGTCCCGAATCGGAGCCGCGGTGGAAAACGGCACTGCCTGACGAGAGAACTGATCGAGGATCGTGTCGCGATGTGAGGGCATGCTCCCTTTCTGCCACGGTTTGGCACCGGCGCGACAGAGGCGGCTCCTGTCCGACGCCCATACGCTGCCGTGTCACGCGCTCGGCAACATATCCAGTGCATTCCGAGCCGCCGCGAGATAGGCGGGTGACGGATTGAGCGCGTGCTCGCGCAGGCAGGCTTCGGTGAACTTGATGGCGTGCTCGTCGCCGTTGGTGATCGCCATATCGATCAGCGTCTCGCGGTTTTCGCGCGGCGGTTCGATCGCGCCATCGGGCGCCGGCCGGGTGCCGAACGCCGTGTACAGCGCGCAGCCGGCCTGCCAGCCGTAGCGGATGGCGGCGCGCGCGGCCGCTTCGTCGACGACCGGGAGAATCGAGCGCACCGCGGCGACGCTGGTGACGCCGTGAATGAACACGATCGTGCTCAGCACGTCGTGCACGTTGGCCAGGTACACGCGCGCGAAGGTTTCCGTGAGGTCTGACAGAAGCTCGGCCGGCGGCGCGGTGGTATCGATCATCCCGATCACCGGCGCGAAGGCGGGAAACTCGTCCAGCGCTTCGAGCGAGGAGACGATCGTGCCGGTGAAGTGGCGTTGTTCCTGTGGCACGACGGGAACTCGCGCGATCGCTTCGTGCGGAGGTGCGGCGCCGCCACTCATCCGTGGCGGCGCGGTCGGCAGCGTCTGGTAGCAGGCCGCCCAATAGCCGAGGGCTTCGGCGAGCTCGTGGATTCTCACCGGCGACTCCGACTGGACGAGGCTTCGCACCGCGTGACCGACGCGGATGACGCCGTGCGTGGCCGACGCACAGATTGCCGGCGCAAGGTTCATGGTCCAGCGCGCCGCCACCTCGCGCCAGGCGGCCTCCTGCAGCTCTGCTTCAAAGAACGCCGTCCAGTCGGCGAAGCGGTCGAGGCGGCCGAGCGCGCTGCGCCAGTCCTCGTGCCCGATACGTTGGCGGGGCGCGGGACGTGGCGCGAGCAGCTTGCGATAGCCGTCGAGCCACGGCATCACGGCTGCGGCGCGGCCCAGCGCGCACAGCGCCTCCGCCGCCATCGGCGCGTGGTTGGTCAGACCGTTGCTGAGATCCGGTCCATACGGCGCCAAGAATTCGAGGGCCTCGTCCATCGTCGAGTCATCGCGCATCGCGTGCCTCCTTCGATCGGTCAGAGCAGCGTATCATCCTACCCGGTTTGATGCCGGATCTCTCCGAGACGTTGCGTTTCTCCAAATGTGGAGCACGCACCGGCTCACCGTCGTCGCGTTCGGCGTCTTCGGCGGCGGAAAATCGGCTGCGGTGAGACCCCCAGATGTTCACACGCTGTGACCATGGAATCTCCTTGGTTTCCTGCTCCGGCGACTACACCACCATCCAGGATGCGGTCGAACGGTGGAGACTGTTCGACGCACAGGAACCGTCCGGCGACATGGGACGTGCGGCTTTTGTCACGCTGCCGTGTCTCGTGCCTCGGTGGGGAGATTTTTCTCTGGCGTGAAGACTAACCCTCTGTGATCACCAGCCCGACCGCATTCTCGAGCGTGTGCTTGAGATCCTCCAGGAATCGTCCGGCCTCGACGCCGTTCAACACGCGGTGATCGACGGACAGTGTCACGCGCACCGTCTTGGCGATGGCCAGATGGCCGTCGCGCACCACCGGCCGGTCCTTGATGGAGCCGACAGCCAGAATCGCCGCCTGCGGCGGGGTGATCACGGCGCTGAACTCTTCGATGTCGAGCATGCCCATGTTCGAGATCGTGAAGGTGGCGCCAGTGAGCTCGTCGCCGCTGAAGCGGTTCGCCTCGGCCTTGCCCATCAGCTCGGCGGCGACGCGCGCGATGGCGCGCAGCGACAGGTGCTGGCAGTCGCGGATCACCGGCGCAATCAGACCATCGTCGACCGCGATGGCCACGCCGATGTTGACCGTGTCGTGGTACACGATCGCACCGTCGGACCATGACGCGTTGATCCGCGGGTGGCGCGGCAGCGTCATTGCCAGCGCGCGGATGATGAAGTGCGTGAAGGTGATGCGCTCGGGCGCAGCGCCGCTGGCCGCGAGCGCGGCGCGCAGGCGGGCAACATCCGACATGTCGATCTCGGCCGTCACGTAGAAGTGCGGTGTTTCGCGCTTCGACGCCGTCATCTGCTTGGCCACCGTGAGGCGCAGCTTGGACAGCGCATGGCGGCCCGTCGGCGCCGCCGACGGCGCGCCGCTCGGTACGTTGCTCGGCGCACCACCGTCGCGCGCCTTCCATTTCATGCTTGCCGGGGGCGTCGGTGCGGCGGGCGGTGGGGCGCTCACCTTCGCTTCTGCACGCGCGGGCGGCGGCACCGGGGCCGTGGCCGCCTTCGGTGGAAGCGCCGCAGTCGGCGTCTGCGGTTGCGGCGCAGTGGCCCCGCCACCGTCCGTGAGCACGGCCAGGACCGCACCGACCGCCGCGGACTCGCCTTCCTTGACGCGAATCTGATTCAAGGTGCCGGCGTCGGAGGCTTCGAGCTCCATGTCGGCCTTGTCGGTCTCGACCTCGGCCAGGACTTCACCCTTGTCGACGTGCTCGCCTTCACGCTTCAGCCACCGCAGGATCGTGCCTTCCTCCATCGTGTCGCTGAGCTTCGGCATGGTGATCTCGATTGGCATACGTCATCCTCCGCCAGGTCAGATTATGGCGAACGTGCCGCGTCGCGTCGACCGTGCTGCGAAGTGGCTCCGGGAAAGAAGCAGTAAACCGCGGATGGCTTGAACCCGCCGGGATCGTTGCCCATCACGTTCAGTGCCGCAGATCCAGCGGCTTGTTCTGCCACTCGCCGTCGTTGATCCAGCGCACGTAGCGCATCAGCGCCTGCAGCTGGGCGTCGGTGAGGAAGTCGCGGTACGCCGGCATGTACACCCGCTGGCGCCGGATGAAGTGGTTGGCGATGGGGTTGTCGCGCAAGCGTGGCACCTCGCCGGACACGATCCAGTCGTGCAGCTCCTCGTCGTTGCGCACCAGATCGCGGAAGTCGTTGCCCCACCAGCCGGGGATGTAGCCCTTGAGCGAGCCGGGGTTCTCGCTCATGCCGGCGCCCATCGGCCCGTGACACTGGAAGCACGCGAAACGATACGCCAGCTCCTGCCCCTGCGCCGCGACCGCGTCGGGCGGCACGATCAAGCCGGAGACGGCGCGCAGGTAGACGATCATGGAGTCGAGCTCATCGGCAGTGACGTAGCCGCGATAGGCCGGCATGGCGAGCAGCTGCGCTTCGATCTGCTTGCGATACTCCGGGTCGGCGCGCTTGCGCGCCGGGGCGCCGTCGAGAATGTACTCGCGCAGCTCCGGCTCGCTCTTCACCCACATCATCGGCGTGCCGCCGCTGAAGCCGGGCACTTCGTCGTCCTTGCTGCCAGGATTTTTGACGCCGCCGCCGCCGTTGGCGCCGTGGCAGTCGAAGCAACCGGAGCGCAGCGCCACGCTGTAACCGCGCTCCGCCGGCGTCACTTCAACGTTGAGCACCAGGCCGCGGACCCACGGGTAGGCCAGCACGCCCGCGGCGACCACGAACGCGGCGAACCACAGCCGCACGCGGAGCCAGCCAGCCACTGTCCGTAGTCCGTTCACGCGGGAGATCCTTCAGGCACAGGAAACGTGGAAACGGGAATCGTCGGCTCAAATGTCCAACACGACCGTCGCTTCCCACCCATCATCGGTTTGCTGCACCTTGAGTCGGTGCAAGGTCACCGCCTTGACGTCGGCGGACAGCTGGTGACGTGTGGGGTCGATGGTCTCGCCTTCCGCCACCGCTTCGACGCTCCACTGCCCTGCCGTCTGTCGGACGCGCACGTCGCGCGCACGCAAGAAGAGGCTTTGCGAGTCCTTGTAGTAGATCAGCTCTTCGAGGAATTTCAGCAGCGCGAGGTCGCTGGCATCGCTCTCGACGTGCAGGCGGCGTTGCATCGTCGGCCGCAGTGACGCCGGATTGGCGAGCATGACGGCCAGCGTTGCGTCGGCCGCCGCGGTGAAACACTCCTCCAGCGTCGTGCCGGACGCCAAGAAACCCACGTCCGCCGTCGGCGCGTCTTCGAGAAAGCGAAACGGCACCGCGCGCTCAGCCCTTCACGTTGCCGACGGGGACGAAACGCACCACCGGCCGGCTGAGACCGGCGGCGGCGGTGGCCGCGACCACGGCGTCGATGTCCTTGTACGCCGCGCCGGCTTCCTCGGCGAGCCCGGCGTACGAGACGGAGCGGACGTAGATGCCGCGCTGCGCCAGATCGTGCTCCAGCTGCTTGCCGCGGAACTGCTTCTTCGCTTGCGTCCGGCTCATCGCGCGGCCGCTGCCGTGCGCGGTGGTGAAGAACGTCTCGCGTCCCGACGGCACGCCGCGCAGCAGGTAGGAGCCGGTTTCCATGCTGCCGCCGATGATGACTGGTTGTCCGAGCTCACGAAACGCGGGCGGCACGTCCGGCATCCCGGGTGCGAAGGCGCGCGTGGCGCCTTTCCGATGCACGAGCAAGCGGCGCCGCTTGCCGTTCACGTCGTGCTCTTCGAGCTTCGCCGTGTTGTGCGAGACGTCGTACACGGTCTGCAAGCCGAGGTCGCGTGGGTCGCGCTGCAGCACGTCGGCGAACACTTCACGGATGCGGTGCAGGATCACCTGGCGGTTGGCGAACGACATGTTCATGGCGCATTTCATCGCCGCGAAGTAGGCCTGGCCTTCGGGTGACGCGAATGGCGCGCAGGCAAGATCGCGGTCGGGCAGCTCGATGTGAAACTTGCGTTGCATGAGCGGTAGGAACAGCTGGATGTAGTCACTGGCGATCTGGTGTCCAAAGCCGCGGCTGCCGCAGTGGAACATGAGCACCACCTGATGCGGGATATTGATCCCCATCGCCTCGGCCGCCGGCGCATCGAACACGTTCTCCGGCCTTACAACTTGGATTTCGAGGTAATGGTTCCCGGAGCCCAAGGTGCCGACCTGTTGGCGGCCGCGCTCGAGCGCCCGCGGGCTCACCCGATCGGCATCGGCGCCCGCGATGGCACCGCCTTCCTCGGTATGGTCGAGATCTTCCGGCCAGCCGTAGCCATGCTCGACGCACCAGCGCGCGCCGCGCTCGGCGACGGCGCGGAAATCGTCGTCGTTGAGCTTGAGCAGACCGCGGGCGCCGACGCCGGCGGGAACGCGCTTGTAGAGCGCATCGATGAGCGCGGGGATGCGGTTGCGGATGTCGTCAAACGTCAGATTGGTGCGCACCAGGCGCATCCCGCAGTTGATGTCGAAGCCGATACCGCCCGGGGAGATGACGCCGTGATCGGGGTCCATCGCGGCGACGCCGCCGATCGGGAAGCCGTAGCCCCAATGGCCGTCGGGCATGCAGCACGCGTATTTCACGATCCCCGGCAACATCGCCACATTGGTCACCTGATCGAACACGCCGTCGTCCATCTGCGCCAGCAGGGGCACGGTCGCGTAGATGCGGGCGGGCACGCGCATGCCGGGCTTGGCGCTCGGCGCAATCTCCCACACCGCCTCGGCGACTTGCACTGCGTGCCGGCGCAGCGCGGTGCGCGAGCTGTCCGGGTTGGCCATGGCGGCAAGCGTATCCGCCCCCCGGCGGCGCTGCAACGGGTCGCTGGTCATGCCGGTTGGTGTTTTCCACCGCTGTGCTATTTTGCAGCGCCGTCATGCATGATTTACGATGGCGAGCGGCGCTCGCGCGTGTCGCCGTCATGTTGCTTGCAGCGACGTCGTTGCACGCGGCGCCTGCGGCGCGTGCCGCATGCACGGGCGATTGCAACGGCAACGGCGTCGTCACCGTCGACGAGCTGCTGACAGGTGTCGACATTGCGCTTGGCGTGGCGCCGCTCTCCGCGTGCTCGAGCTTCGATACCAACAACGACCGCAGGGTGACCGTCGATGAGCTGCTCGCCGCGGTCAACTTTGCACTGACCGGCTGCGCACCCACGGCGAAGCCGACGCCGGCAAGCACGCCGACCTCCACGCCGACGAACGGCCCGAATCAAGCCCCCGTGCTCCCTTGTTCCGGCGTGTATCAGGCGTTTACCGGCCAGGAGATTCAATTCCCGATCGCGGCGAGCGATCCGGACGGCGATGCCCTGCAATACACCGCCGGCAGCTTACCGGACGGCGCGCAGTTGGATGCACACACCGGCATCCTCACGTGGACGCCGTCGCCGCAGCAGACCGGCCCGTCATACGTTCCCGTCACAGTCAGCGACAACCGCACGCCGCCGTTGACCGCGCAGGGCGAGTTGACCTTCGAGGTGACGCCGTCGGATGCGTGCACCCAGGTCACGTGCGATCCGGCGACCGGGTGCCAGAGCACATTAGTGACGCCGAATCAGAATTGCTGCCCATTGCGTCCGCCCGACACTCGTCTCGCCGAGCCGCTGGCGGATTGTCCGTACGGTCGCGCGTTGTACGTCGGGCGCAACCGCAGCGGCTTCGGCCGGCTGCAGAACTGCGACTTCCTGCAGGTTGGACACAATGCGCAGACCAGTGCCTTCGTGGCCTTCAACGTCGAAGCGCGCTGCATGAACTTAGACCCGCAGCATCCGCCCATTCTACACGCGCGCCTGGAGGTGAACGGCGCGGCGCAACTGTCCTGCACGCTCGACGCGTCCGGCCTCTGCGCGCTCTTCAATGTGAGTCAGCTGGTGCTGTTCCAGGCGACCGACAACGGCTACGGCACGCACTTGAGCGCACGCTTCCCCGTGCAGCCGCTCGGGCCATATTTCGGGCTCGAAGGCGCCGAGGCCAACTTCAGTCTGACGCTCACCGACACCGACGGCGTCACGGTCAACGAAAAGCTACGGGTGGTCCTGACTTTTGTCGATTTATCCGATCTGGCCGAGGCGGCGGACGTGGCGCCTGCCGTTGCGACGTGCCCGACTGTGATGCCGGGGGCGACCAACATTCCACCGCCCACCAGCAGTCCAACCCCAACGCCGACTCCTGAGGCGCATGCGACGCCGGTGCCCTCGCAGATGCCGACGCAGGTGACGCTGCAGCAGATTCAAGACACGATTTTCACGCCGCGGTGCGCGATCGGGACGTGCCACGATTCCGGCAGCGCCACCCAAAACTTGAACCTGAGCGCCGGGGCGTCATACAGCCAGCTGGTGAACGTTCCGTCCGTCGACGCCACCGACGTGCTCCGGGTCGATCCGGGAAAGCCGGACGACAGCTTTCTGCTCATCAAGGTGCAAGGACCGCCGGCGCCGGGCGAGGGTAGCCAGATGCCGTTGAGCGGGCCGTTGCTCAGTGCGGATCAAATCCAGCTGATTCGCGATTGGATTCTCCAAGGCGCCAAGCCCTAGGGCCTGCGGCCGGCGTCCTTGCGGCGGACCGCTCGCCGTTGGCTCGCTCTCCGGCGGCAAGTCCGACAGACTGCTAGCGGCATTGCGAAGACTGCTGCCTAACTCTCGGCGTCCCGGGTTTTTCCTGAGTGCCCCATGATGGCGCCATCTGCACGGCGCCTGAGATGGCACCTGCGTGACGCGCCGCCGAGCGCTGCACCGCTTCCGGCGCGAGCCGCCGGCTAGAAGAAAGCGCAGGGGGAAGCTCATTCCGAAAACCCCTGCGCTACCGAGGCACCAGCCGAAACCCACTGGGCCGTAATGGCAACCTTGCGTCCCATTCGACCCTTCGCGGGGCTTCTGGCGCACTCACCCCTCGGCAACTCCAATATAACCACTACGCAACGTGCGTGCAGGATTCCTCACGCCGCGTGCCGTAGCGGAGGCGGCTGGACTCGCCGTTCGTCGTCACGTGCGTGAGCAGCTACCGAGCGCACAGGACGTTGTAGTTGCCTTTGGTGGGCGGTGTGTACGCGCTGATATGCGGCGAAGCTCTGCTGGTCCGCGTGCATCATCAACGGCAACGCCACCAGCAAGATCACAAAAAGCAGCCCGACGGCCACTTCGAGCACCCAGTCCATAACTCTAGGGTAACCACTCTTCTCCCGTTTGTGAGGAAGCCGGGGCTCAGACATCGTCACGGCCGAATTGCCTGAGGCGCTGGATCGTCGAAGCGAGGTATCCCGCACTGAGCCAACACACGGGTGAGGGGTTGCTTCGGCCCGAAAAATTGGGCATACGACACACGCTATGTGTACTGACGGCCCGAGTAGATCAGGCGACGTTTGTCGCCCCCGTAGCTAGCGCCGTCCTGCGCCCGGTCGAACCTTTACCGCTGCGGGGCAAGCAGAGGTTTGACCGATGCGATCTCTTCATCCTCTCGCACGTCTTGTTTTCGGGAACCGACCGCGCTCGCGGCTCTTCTTGGCCGTTTGGATCTGTATTTCAGCCATTGCGCGTGAAGCTCCCGCGCAGCCGCTGGCGTCTCTTTTCTCCGCCGCCGACGCACCGTCGCCGCTCGAAGAACCGACGACGATGTTCGAGCACCCCGATAGCAGCCCCTACTGGCTCTCCGGACAGATCAACGTCATCTTTCAGTACCATCCGGCGTTCCACGCCGCGTACAGCGGCCCGCATAGCCTCACGGCGGCGGCCGACAATGCCACCTCGTACGTGATCACGCTCTTCGGCGGGCTGCAGGTGACGGAGACGACCGAAGTCTTTCTGGACATCGAGGCAACCGGCGGCAGGGGACTCAGCGACGCGCTCGGTCTCGCGGGATTCAGCAACCTCGACGTGGTCCGCAACCCGGACTTGAGCCACGAGCCGTACATGGCGCGCGCCATGGTCCGTCAGATCATTCCGCTCAGCGATGAGCGGGTGCCGGAGGACCGCAACCCTCTTACACTCGCGACCAGCGTTCCGGCACGGCGGATCGAGATCCGCGTCGGCAAAATGGGACTCGTGGACTTCTTCGACGTGAACGGGGCGGGCAGCGACAGTCATCTGCAGTTCATGAACTGGACGGTCGACGCCAACGGCGCCTACGACTACGCCGCCGACACGCGCGGCTACACGTACGCGGTGCTGCTCGAGTATCACGACCGCAACTGGGCGGCGCGCTTTGGCGAAGCCCTCATGCCGGCGGTCGCCAACGGCATCAACATGGATTGGCACGTCGAGCACTCGCGGGCGGAAAACGTCGAGTTGGAGTATCACCACGAGCTTCTGACCGGACGCGACACCATCGTGCGGCCGCTCGCGTATATGAACCACGCCAACATGGGGGATTACCGCCAGGCGATCAACGCCTTCCTCGACGGCCGCGACCCGGCACCTGACGTCACCGCCCACCGCGCGCCGGGCCGCACCAAGTACGGCTTCGGGCTCAACGTCGAGCAGCAGCTCAGCGATGCGCTGCGCGCCTTCGGCCGGTTGGGCTGGAACGACGGACAGAACGAGACCTTCGCCTTCACGGAGGTCGATCGCTCAGCGCTGGTTGGCGCCGACCTGCGGGGCACGTCCTGGCGCCGTGCGCAGGACAAGATCGGTCTCGCAGTGTCGATCAACGGCCTGTCCAGCGGGCACCGGCAGTACCTGGCGCTGGGCGGCCAAGGTTTTCTCCTGGGTGATGGTCGCCTCAACTACAACACCGAACAGATCGTCGAAACGTACTACACGTGGCACGTGTGGCGCGGCATCTTCGCGGCCGCCGACCTGCAGTACATCCGCCACCCCGGTTACAACCGCGATCGGGGGCCGGTGGTCGTGCCGGGATTCCGCTTCTACACGGACTTTTGAGTGACAGGCCGAAGCGGGCAGAAACGGCGCTACCAGCGGAGGCGGACGGCGATTCCGGTGTTGCCGGGCGTCAGCAGCTCGGGTGGTGCGCCGGACCGATGTGGGCTGCCGCTGAGCTGATTGAGCGTGCCGAGCGGCAGCGGCGGTTTGACGAGGATCAACAGCTTCGAGTCGAGCAGCTTGCCCAACGTGAATCCGGTCTCCTTCGCCGACGTCTCCACCTGTTCCACCTGCATCGGTGCGAACGCCGCCGCCGGCACCTTGATATCTTGCGCGGGCGCGCGCACGGCAAGGCCGCTCAGAACGGCCGCAGCACTGACAACAAAGAGTCGGCAGCGGATTGACAACATATGAGCAAATTACTGAAACGAAAGTGCGAGGAGGGGGACTTGAACCCCCACGGGTTTTACCCCACTAGCCCCTCAAACTAGCGCGTCTGCCAGTTCCGCCATCCTCGCGTGTCTTGTCGTGACTCGTGATTCGTCACTCGTTGGCTGCCGGCGCGGCGCCTTCCGGAGCCGCAGCCTGCGGCGCTGCCGCTTCGCCGGCCGCCGGGGCTTCACCCGGCTGCGGGTTCACCGGTGCAGTCAGCGGCGGCGGTTCGGGCATCGAACCGCTGTCGAACACCGTCGACCCCATCCGGCGCGCCGAAGAGTAGGTCAACGCCAACGAGGTCAGCATGAACACCACCGCCATCACCGTGGTCAGACGGGTGAGGAAGTTGCCGGCGCCGCTGCTGCCGAAGATGGTCGAGCTGCTGCCGCCGAACACCGCGCCCATGTCGGCGCCCTTGCCCTGCTGGAGGAGCACCACGCCGATCAGGAACAAGCAGGCGATGATATGAACAATCGTGACAATTGTTAACATGGGTCTTCTGCCCTCACCCTAACCCTCTCCCCGGGGGAGAGGGAATCTGAAACTTAGCGATGCGCACGAAGGATTCCACCTGCAAGCTGGCGCCACCGACGAGCGCGCCGTCTATGTCCGTTTGATGCATCAGCTCGTCGATGTTGTCCGGTTTCACACTGCCCCCGTACAGGATTCGGCACGCGGCTCCCGCCCGCGCCCCGCCCAGCTCGACCAGCACACGACGAATGAACGCGTGCACGTCCTGCGCTTGCTCGGGCGTGGCCACCTTGCCGGTACCGATGGCCCAGACGGGCTCGTATGCAACGACCACCGACGCTATAGCAGCCGCCTCCCGCTTCAGCAATCCGCCGCGCAGCTGGCGGTCGATGACCGCGAGCGTCTGCCCCGCCTCGCGCTGCTCCAGCGTCTCGCCGACGCACATGACGGGCGTCAGGCCGTGCGCCTGCGCGCTGCCGACCTTCTTGGCCACCGTCTCGTCGGTCTCGCCGAAGTATTGCCGGCGCTCGGAGTGGCCGATAATGACGTGCGTACAGCCGGCGTCGCGCAGCATCGGCGCGGAGACCTCGCCGGTGAACGCCCCCTTCGGCTCCCAGTGCAGATCCTGTGCTGCCAGCAATACCGGGCTGTCCGCGATGACCCGCGCCACCGCGTCGAGCGCGGTGAACGGCGGCGCGAGCAAGACCTCGCGTCCCGCTACGTTGGCGACCGCCGCCTTGATGCCCTGCGCCAGCGCCACCGCCTCGGGGCGCGTGGCGTGCATTTTCCAGTTGCCGGCGATCAGCGGCGTGCGGCGCGGATTCATGCGTTGTCCAGCGCCGCGATGCCCGGCAACGTGCGGCCTTCCAGAAACTCCAGCGATGCGCCGCCGCCGGTGGAGATGTGCGAAATGCGATCGGCCTTGCCCGACTGCATCACCGCGGCAACCGAATCGCCGCCGCCGACGATGGTGAGCGCGCCGCTCTGCGCCAAGGCGTCGACCATCGCCATCGTCCCGTGGCTGAAGGCCGCGACCTCGAAGATGCCCATCGGCCCGTTCCAGAAGACCGTCTTCGCCTTCGCCACCTCGGCGGCGAAGGCGCGCTCGGTCGCGGGGCCGATGTCGACGCCCAACAACCCGTCCGGAATCGATTGCCCGACGGTCTGCACCGGCGCATCGCCCTTGACTGAGGTCGAGACGCGGTGGTCCACCGGCACCAGCAACCGCAGGCCGCGCCGCTGCGCTTGGTCGAGCAGCCCCTTCGCCATGTCGATGCGGTCTTGCTCCACCAACGAGCCGCCCACCGCAACGCCCTGCGCGCGCAGAAAGGTGTACGCCATGGCGCCGCCGATCAACAGCGCGTCGACCGTGCTCACCAGGTTGTCGATGACCGCCACCTTGTCCGACACCTTGGCACCGCCGAGGATGGCGACCAGCGGACGTTGCGGCGCCCGCACCACCTTGCCGAGATACTCGCATTCCTCCTGCAGCAGGAAGCCCGCGCCGCGCGCGCGCACGAACGGCACCATCCCGGCCGTCGAGGCGTGCGCCCGATGCGCCGTGCCGAAGGCGTCGTTGATGTACACGTCGGCGAGACGCGCCAGCGCGCGCGCGAAGCCTTCGTCGTTGGCTTCCTCTTCCGCATGGAACCGCAGGTTCTCCAACAACAGCACTGCGCCGGGCAGCAGCGCGTTGACCTGGCGCTCCACCGCCTCGCCGATGCAATCTGTCGCGAGCGGCACCGGCTGCTTGATCAGCGCCGACAGCGCCGACGCTACGGGCGCCAGGCTGTACTTCGGATCGGCCTTGCCTTTGGGCCGACCGAGATGCGACGCGAGGATGACCTTGGCGCGGTGCTCGATCGCGTAGCGGATGGTCGGTAGCGCCGCTTCGATGCGCGTCGCATCGGCGACGGCACCGTCCTTCAGCGGGACGTTGAAGTCGACGCGGATGAACGTGCGCTGGTTGGCGAGATTGATGTCCCTGATCGTTCGCATGCTAACGACTAGCCCCCACCCTGACCCTCCCCCGTTGCCGGAAGTGGCAACAGGGAAGGGGACCTGTTGCCGTAGTGCGCCACATTAGACGCTACTGCCGATCAGGCGGGTCACGTCACCCATGCGCCGCGAGAAGCCCCACTCGTTGTCGTACCACGACAGCACCTTGACGAAATCGCCGCCCATCACCTTGGTGAGCTCGGCGTCGAAGATCGAGGAGAACGGGCTGTTATTAAAGTCGATCGACACCAGCGGCTCGTCGCAGTATCCCAGAATGCCTTTCAGCGGGCCCTGCGCGGCTTCCTGCATGGCCTTGTTGATGTCGGCTTCGGTGGTGGACTTCTCCAGCTCGGCGACCAGATCGACGACCGACACGTTGGCGGTCGGGACGCGCACGGCCATGCCGTCGAGCTTGCCCTTGAGGTCGGGCAACACCTCGCCGACGGCGCGCGCCGCGCCGGTGGTCGTCGGAATCATGGACAGCGCCGCGGCGCGCGCGCGCCGGAGATCCTTGTGCGGCAGGTCGAGGATGCGCTGGTCGTTGGTGTACGCATGGACCGTGGTCATCAGCCCGCGGCGGATGCCGAAGCGCTCGTGCAACACCTTCGCCACCGGCGCCAGGCAATTGGTCGTGCATGACGCGTTGGAGAGCACGTGATGCTGGTCCTTGCGGTAGGCCGTGTGATTGACGCCGTAGCAGATCGTCAGATCGACGCCCTTGGCGGGTGCGGAGATGAGCACCTTCTTGGCACCGCCGGCGAGGTGCACCGCCGCTTTTTCGCGGTCGGTGAACAGGCCGCTGCACTCGAGGACGACGTTGACGCCGAGGTCGCGCCACGGCAGCTTGGCCGGATCGCGCTCGCTCAACACGCGGATGCGCTTGCCGTCGACGACGAGCGCATCCTTGTCGGTGCTGACCGCACCGGAGAAACGGCCGTGGATCGAGTCGTACTTGAGCAGATACGCGAGAGTCGGGGCGTCGGTGATGTCGTTGACGGCAACGAAGTCGATCTCGCGATCCTCGTGGCAGGCACGCAAGATGTTTCGCCCGATGCGCCCGAACCCGTTGATGCCAACCTTGATCCCCATGCGTCACTCCTCGGCGAAAGAGGTTTCGTTAACCACGTTCATTCCGGGCAGTCAAGGCGAGTATCGCGACGCGCGTTGACTCCCCAGACCTCGTATATTAGCGTCAGCGCATCGGGGTGGCGAGAGGACGAGGAATGTGTGCGGTGTTCGTTCCTGCCGCGTACGGCCAGGTGGAGGGCGCGATGCGACAGGAAGGGTTGATCAGCATGGTGACCGGCTCCGGGCCGGTCGTGCAGTTCGTTCTGTACGTGCTGATCCTCTTTTCGGTGTTCAGCTGGGCGATCATCTTCTACAAAGCCCGCCAGATCCGCGTCGCGCGCCGGCAGTCGGCACGCTTCATTGAGATCTTCTGGGACACCAAGAACCTCACCACCATTCACACCGCCAGCCAGGAGCTGAAGGAAAGCCCGGTGGCGCAGGTCTTTCGCTCCGGCTACCAGGAGCTGGTGCGGCTGACGCGTGCCAAGCGGCAGAGCAACCCCGCGGAGGGCACGCTCGATTCGACCGAGCTGGGCGGCCTCGACAACGTCGAGCGCGCCATGAAGCGCGCCATCAACCAGGAGAACACCCGCCTCGAGCGCGCCCTGACGTTTCTCGCCACCACCGCCAGCGCCACACCGTTCATCGGTCTGTTCGGCACCGTCTGGGGCATCATGACCGCGTTTCGCGGCCTCAGCGTCACCCAATCTTCCAGCATCCAGGCCGTGGCGCCGGGCATCGCCGAGGCCCTGATCGCCACCGCCACCGGCCTCGTGGCCGCCATCCCCGCCGTGATCGCCTACAATCACTTCGCCCGGCAGATCCGCGTGCTGTTCGCCGACATGGAGAACTTCTCGTCTGAATTTCTGAATATCGCCGAGCGTCACTTTTTGAAGTAAGAGTGGGCCGATGGCCTTTGAGGAACAGGGCGGCGGCGGGTCGATCTCGAACATCAACGTGACGCCGCTGGTCGACGTCATGCTGGTTTTGCTGGTGATCTTCATGGTGACTGCACCGATCCTGCAACAAGGCGTGAGCATCAACCTGCCGAAGGTGAAGGCCGCCGCGCTGACCGGCGAAGAGCAGCAACTGGTCGTGGCGGTGAACCGCAGCGGGCAGGTCTACTTGAACGACACGCCGATCACGCTGCCGGAGCTGGGCCAAAAGCTGCAGGCGATTCTCGGCGTGCGCCCGGACCGGCAGGTCTTCCTGCGCGCCGACCAGAACGTCCGCTACGGCGACGTGATGCGGGTGATTGCGGCCGTCAAAGGCGCCGGGGTCGAACGGCTGGGAATGGTGACCGAGCCGCCGAGCGACGAACACCGCTCCTGAGCGCGTTGCGGATGAACCGACGTCCGGATACTGCCGCGCCGTCCGGCGCGCGCCGGTGAACGATCGTGACTGAGCATCCTCCGGTCAACATCAGTGAGCACGAATGGGAACCCGGACTCTGGTGGATGGTCGCCGCCTCCGGCGGCCTCCACGTGTTACTCATCGGGCTGCTGTTGCTGATTCCGCAGTCCTTCTTGCATCATCCGCCGCCGATGCACTCGTACACCGTCGATCTGGTTGCCCCCGACCTGGTCGGGGGCAGCAACGTCATTGCGGGCGGCAAGGGGCGCGTGCAGGCGCCACCGCTCGCGGCGGCACAGCCCGAGCCCAAGGCCGAGCCCCCCAAGCCGCCGCCACCGAAGGTCGAGGAGCCAAAACCTCCCGAGCCACAAAAGGTCGAGCCACCGAAGCCGCCGGAGCTGGAGATCGCCAAGGTGGAGCCCAAGCCGCCGCCCCCCCCACCGCCGAAGGTCGAGGAGAAGCCGAAGGTGAACGAAGTGGCGCTGGCCACGCAGGAGAAGAAAGCCGAGCCGCCGCCGGTGCCGACCGCCGCCAAGGCCGCGCCGTCACCCCAAGCCAAGCCGCAGCCGTCACCGAAGGTCGTCGCCAAAGCCGAGCCGGCGAAGCCACCGGCCAAGGCGCCGCCGCAAGTCGACACCAAAGCCGCGAAAGAGGCGGCCGCCGCGCACAAACGCGACGAACAGATCGAGGCGGCCGTCCGACGCGTCGAGCAACAGGCCGGCAAGCGCGGCGGCGGCACCGGCGAGGCGGCCGCCGAGCAACCCGGCGGCCCGGTGTCGGTCGGCCCGGGCGAAGGCGCCGGCGGCACGGTGAAAGGCGTGGAATATTTGCTTTACTACAATCAGATGATCAATCGCATCAAGCAGACCTGGGCGTGGGCCGGCGCGGACCGGGCGCTGGAAGCCGCGGTACGGTTCAACATCACCGACACCGGCGAGGTGCTCAACGTACACATCAGCCACTCCAGCGGCGATGCGAGCTACGACGCCTCGGTCGAGCGCGCCGTCAAGGCGGCGAACCCGCTGCCGGCGCCCCCCGAGGGCTATCGCAAAGAGTTCAGCGATGTCGAGCTGACGTTTGCCCCTGAGCAGCTGCAACAATGAGTGGAGGTGGGATGACTCGAGAGCGCGCGGTGATGGCCGCAATCCTGGGTATGACGCTGACATGGACGAACGCCGGCACCGCGCAAGTGCGCGGTACGATCTTCGGGCCGGGAACCCGCAGTTACCCGGTGGCGGTCTCGCCGCTCAAGAGCCTGAGCGGACCGGCGGCCGACGTCGGAAGCCGATTTGCCGACATCGTGGCCGCCGACCTCACGCTGTCCGGTTACTTCAAGATCCTGGATCGCGCCGCGTACATCGAGAAGCCGGAGGCCTCGGGCTACACCGTCGACGCCATCAACTTCGACAACTGGTCGGTCATCGGTGCGCTGGCGCTGGTCAAGGGGTCGTACACGGTCGAAGGCGACAACCTCACGCTCGAAGCGCGGCTGTTCGACGTCTACCAGCGCAAGCAGCTCACTGGGCGGCGCTACCACGGGTCGATCGGCGAGCTGCGGCGCATGGCCAACAAGTTCGCCGACGAGATCATGGCGCAGTTCACCGGCGAACGCGGGCCGTTCGATTCGCGCATCACGTTCGTGTCGACACGCGACGGCCGGTTCAAAGAGATTTACGTGATGAGCCTCGACGGCGGTGATCTGCAGCAAATCACCAAGACGCAAACCATCAACGTGTCGCCGTCGTGGAGTCCGGACGGCCGTTCGCTGCTCTTCACCTCGTACAAGCGCCGCAACCCCGATCTCTATTCCATCGATCTCCTCGGCGGACACGAGGTGCTGTTGTCGCAACGTCCGGGCCTGAACCTCGGCGGTCGCTGGTCGCCCGACGGCACGAAGATCGCGCTGACGGTGGAAGACGAGGGCAACGCGGACGTCGTCGTCGTCGACCGCGGCGGCAAAGTCATCCGCCGCCTCACGGACAACTGGGCGATCGACGTGTCGCCGAGCTGGTCGCCCGACGGTCGCCAGATCGCCTTCTGCTCGAATCGCGGCGGCGGCCCACAAATCTACGTGATGGACGCCGACGGCGGTGACGCGCGCCGGGTGACGTTTCAGGGCACCTACAACACGTCCCCCGCTTGGTCACCGAAAGGCGACCGCATCGCTTACACCAGCCGGCTCGACGGCGGCTTCAACGTCTTCACGGTGAAGGTCGACGGCAGCGATGCGCGGCAACTGACGCAGAGCGCCGGCAACAACGAGGACCCCAGCTGGTCGCCCGATGGACGGTACATCGTCTTCAGCTCATCGCGTAGCGGGCGAAGCAAACTGTACGTCACCGATGCCAACGGGGCGAGCCAGGTTCAATTGACTCATGGGGGGGGAGATGATAGCAGTCCAACGTGGTCGCGTTGGCTTGAGTAGACCGCCAATGAAGCATGCAAATCGAGGAGTGGATGTGATGGGCAAGCGGCTGATTGGAGCGGTGGTGCTGGGGCTGCTGGTAGCCGCCGTCGGTGTTGGGTGTTCCACGCACAAGAAGAGCGCGGGAGCGAATGCAGCGGGTGCCGGGCTCGGCGAAGAGGGTTTGGGCGCCGGCAGCAGCTTGGAAAAGTACAAGCAGGGAACGCTCGGAGCCGGTGAGGAAGGGCCGCTCAAGGACATTCACTTTGCCTTTGATTCTTATGAGCTCGACGAAGCGGCGCGCGGCGCGTTGCGTGACAACGGCAAGTGGATCAAGGACCACGCCCAGGCGAAGGTCGAAGTGGAAGGACATTGCGACGAGCGCGGCACCGTGGAGTACAACTTGGCGTTGGGCGCGAAGCGGGCGCGGGCCGCGAAGGATTACCTGGTCGCGCTCGGCGTGTCGGCCGACCGGCTCACCACGATCAGCTACGGCGAGGAGCTGCCGCTCTGTCACGAGCACAACGAAGAGTGCTGGCAGAGAAACCGGCGCGCACATTTCGTTGTCGTTAGTGAATAGACTGCTGCGGACGGCCGGCCCGTGGCCGGCGGTGCTCCTCTTCAGCGTGGCACTCGCCGGGTGCGCGACCCGCGCCGACCTGCTCCAAGTCAAGGACGACCAACGGGAAACTCGCGCGCTGCTGGCGGATCAGCAAGTGGCGATCGACGGGCTGCGCCGACGCCTCGAGATGCTGCGCAGCGATCTCGCGGAGCCGGGCCGGCGCAAGAGCGGCGCCCCGCCGTCGAACGAGGCGCTGCAACAGCTCAACGATCTGTCGGCGCGCGTCGCGGCGCTCGAACAAGCACGGGCCGGCGCGCCGGCGGTCGTCCCATCTCCGTTTGCACAGCCCGAAGTGGAAGCGCCACCGCCGCCCGTCGCGGCGGCACCACCGCCCGAAGTCGCACCCACGCCGGCGCCCCCGAAGCAGCTCAACCCGCAGGACGCAGCCATCACCAAGGAAGAAGCCGCGCTGCAAGGGGCCCACGTCGACAGCGACTACCGTGAGGGGCTGGGACTGATCCGTCAGGGACAGTGTAGTCAGGCGGTGCCGAAGCTCCGCGACTTCATTCGGAAGAATCCGAAGTCGGATTTCGCCGACGACGCGCAATACTGGATCGGCAGCTGTTACTATGGGCAGCACGATTACAATCGCGCCATCCTCGAGCTCAACGAAGTGTTGCTGAAGTATCCGAAAGCCGACAAAGTCCCGGCGGCGCTGCTGATGCTGGCCGATGCCTTCGCCGACTCGGGAGACAAGATCGATGCCCGGCTGATCCTGCAGAAGCTCGTCAGCGACCATCCGAAATCGGACGAAGCGGAACGCGGCCGGCAAAAGCTCCAGTCGCTCGGCGGTTAGCGTCGGCGCGGGCGGACAACGAGCCTGCGCAAACGCGGCGCGGCCGCGTGCGGTCAAAGACAATGTTGCTCCTGCGTCATCTCGAGCGGGTGGGCCGGCGCTTCACCACACCGGTCCTGACCCTGGGAAACTTCGACGGCGTCCACCGCGGGCACCAGGAGATTTTGCGCCGCGTGGTGGCGACGGCGCGCGCCGGCCACGGCGACGCCGTGGCGCTGACCTTCCAGCCGCATCCGACCGCCGTGGTGGCGCCGGCGCACGCCCCGCCTCTGATCACCGACTGGCGGGCGCGCATCGATCGCATCGCCGCGATGGGCGTCGACGCGGTCATCGTGCAGCGCTTCACCCAGGCCTTTTCACAGATCGCCGCGGAAGACTTCGTGCGCCGCTTCTTGGTGGATGGTCTGGGTGTGCGCGCGGTCGTCGTCGGGCATCGCGTCAGCTTCGGCCACAACCGGACCGGCCACGCGGAAACGCTGCGGCAGCTCGGAACGCGCTACGGTTTCGCCGTCGAGGTGATCGGCCCGGTGCAAGTCGGCGGCGTCTTGGTCAGCAGCAGCGCCGTGCGCCATGCGATCGCCGCGGGTGATCTGGCGTTGGCGCGCGCCTTGTTGGGCCGCGCGCCGAGCGCCTGCGCGCGCGTCATTCATGGCCATCACCGTGGAAAAGGGCTCGGGTTCCCCACCGCGAATCTGCGCCTTTCCGGCTGCGTCTTGCCGCCCGACGGCGTGTACGCGGTCCGGGCGCAGGCGCAAGGGAGCCTGCGGGCGGCGATCGCCAATCTGGGGTTCAATCCGACGTTCGGCGATCGCGACCGCAGCTTGGAGGTGCACATCTTCGATTTCGATGCGAACCTCTACGGCCAACGGATCGAGGTCGGCTTCGTGCAGCGCTTGCGTGGCGAGGTGAAGTTCTCCAGTCCGCACGCGCTGGTTCAACAGATCGCCCGCGACATCGAAGCGGCGCGTCGAGCGCTCGCCGAGTCGCCGGCGCCATGAGCGCCGCCGGGCGCATGACCGTCGATGCGCGCGGCGGCCGCCAGCGGTTGGACCGTTACCTGGCCGCGCAAGGCCGATGGGGCTCGCGCTCGCAGGTGCAACGTCTGATTGCCGATGGCGCGGTGCGGGTCGACGGCCAACCGGTGAAAGCCGGCGCGGTTCTCCGCTGCGGGCAAACGATCGACGTCAGAGCGGCGGCGCCGCCGACCGTACCGCCGGGCGTCGAGGCGGAGGCCATCCCGCTCCACGTGCTGTATGAGGACGAGTGGCTGCTGGTCATCGACAAGCCGCCGGGGATGGTCGTGCATCCCGCGCCCGGGCATTGGCGGGGCACACTGGTGAGCGCGCTGCTGCATCACTGGCACGGGCCGCGGCCGAACCTCGATCCGCTGCGCCCCGGTATCGTGCATCGGCTCGATAAGGACACCTCGGGCGTGCTGGTCATTGCCAAGGATGCCGCCACGCTTGCCGACCTCGGGGCGCAGTTCCGCAAACGTGAGGTGCAGAAGCAGTATCTGGCTTTCGTGTGGGGACGTATGCGCAGCGCGCGTGGGACGATCGCGCAGCCGATCGGCCGCAACCCCGTGCACCGCAAGCGCATGGCGGTGCGCCGCGGTGGGCGCGAAGCCCTCACCGACTTCGAAGTGCTCGAACGTTTCGACGACGTGACGCTGGTGCGCCTGTTTCCCAAGACCGGCCGCACGCACCAGCTGCGCGTGCATCTCGCGGCCATCGGGCATCCGATCGTCGGCGATAGCGTCTACGGCCGGGCGCGCAGGCGCAGCGGCGACGTGCTGCTGCAGCGTCAGGCGCTGCACGCCGAGCGTATCAGCTTCACGCATCCGCACAGCGGCGCGCGCGTGTGCTTCGCGGCGCCGCTGCCGGAGGACCTCGTGGCGCTGCGCCGTCTGTGCGCGCATGCGTCTTGACAATGTAGAGGGGCTTGAGTACGGTACGCGTAGACACAGCACGTCTGAGGAACCTGGAAGGCCACCTCGGGCCGATCCACGCGCCACGTCGCGACATTCTGGACGCCATCAGCTAAGAGAGGGGAACAACGTATGGCCGACGAAGCCGTCGGAAGACACAAACACAGCGCCGCAGCCGGCGTAGCCCGCATCGAACGCCGCCGCCGCAGCGACGACACCGACGACGCTGCCGGACGCGTGCGCGCCAAGACCGAGCCGGAACCGGCACTCGCACCGGCGCCCCAGCCGGCACCGGTCGCCGAGCCCGCGCCGAAAGAAGCCGTTGCCCTCAATCTCAAGACGTTGAAGGAAAAAAAGATCAACGAGCTGGCGCAGATTGCGAAGAACTTCAACATCGACGGCGCCGCGAACATGCGCAAGCAGGAGCTCATCTTCGCGATCCTCGGCGCGCAGACCGAGCAAAACGGCTTCGTCTACGGCGAAGGCGTGCTCGAAATCTTGCCCGATGGGTTCGGGTTCCTGCGGGCACCGGATTACAACTACCTGCCGGGCCCGGACGACATTTACATTTCGCCCAGCCAGATCCGCCGCTTCAACCTGCGCACTGGCGACGTCGTGTCCGGACAGATCCGGCCGCCCAAAGAGGGCGAGCGCTACTTCGCGCTGCTGAAAGTCGAGGCGATCAACTTCGAGGAGCCGGAAAAGGCGCGCGAAAAAATCCTCTTCGACAACCTCACGCCGCTGTACCCCAACGAAATGCTGCGCTTGGAGCACACCCCGGAGGAGTACACGACGCGGCTCATCGACCTGTTCACGCCGATCGGCAAGGGCACGCGCGGGCTGATCGTCGCCCCGCCGCGCACCGGCAAGACGATGATGCTGCAAAACATCGCGCATGGCATCACTCAGAATCACAAAGAAGTGGTGCTCATCGTGTTACTGATCGATGAACGTCCCGAAGAAGTGACCGACATGCAGCGCTCCGTCGAGGGCGAAGTCATCAGCTCGACCTTCGACGAGCCGGCCACCCGCCACGTGCAGGTCGCCGAGATGGTCATCGAGAAGGCGAAGCGGCTCGTCGAACATGGCCGCGACGTGGTGATCCTGCTCGACAGCATCACCCGGCTCGCTCGCGCCTACAATACCGTCGTGCCGCCCAGCGGCAAGATCCTGTCGGGCGGTGTCGACTCCAACGCGCTGCACAAGCCGAAGAAGTTCCTGGGTGCCGCCCGCAACATTGAAGACGGCGGTAGCTTGACCATCATGGGCACCGCGCTGATCGATACCGGCAGCCGCATGGACGAGGTGATCTTCGAAGAGTTCAAGGCCACCGGGAACATGGAGATCCACCTCGACCGCCGCCTGGTCGACAAGCGCATCTTTCCGGCGATCGACATCAATCGGTCCGGCACGCGCAAAGAAGAGCTGCTGCTGGGCAAGGATGTCCTGGCGCGGGTCTGGATCCTGCGCAAGCTGCTGGCACAGCTGAACCCCGTGGAAACCATGGAGTTTATCATGGACAAGATCGCCGACACGAAGGACAATCACGAGTTCCTGGACTCGATGAACCAGTGAGCGCCGCCGGCAGACGGTTGCGAGGCGGCGAAGCTTTCTGATATCTATCACCGTTTGAAACGACGCCAACGGGAGCGATTATGCCAGAAGTCAGTATGAAGCAGCTGCTCGAAGCCGGAGTGCATTTCGGCCACCAGACCAGCCGCTGGAACCCCAAGATGAAACCCTACATCTTCGGCGCGCGCAACGGCATCTACATCATCGATCTGCAGCGGACGGTGAAACTGTTCGAAGCCGCCTATGCGTTCATCCGCGAGCTCGCGGGGCGTGACGGCACCCTGCTCTTCGTCGGCACCAAGAAGCAGGCGCAAGACGCGATCCGCGAAGAAGCCGAGCGCTGCGGCATGTACTACGTCAACAACCGTTGGCTCGGCGGCACGCTCACCAACTTCCAGACCATCAAGCAGAGCATCGATCGCCTCAAAAAGTGCGAGGAGACGCTGGGAGATCCGGCGATGGCGGAAGCGCTGACCAAAAAGGAGATGCTGAACATCTCTCGCGAGCGCGACAAGCTGCTGTCCTCCTTGGGTGGCATCAAGGCGATGCGCAAGCTGCCCGACGCCCTCTTCGTCATCGACCCGAAGAAGGAGGAGATCGCCGTCAGGGAAGCCAACAAGCTGCACATCCCCGTGGTCGCCGTGGTCGACACCAACTGCGATCCGGACGTCGTCGACTACAAGATTCCCGGCAACGACGACGCCATCCGCGCCATCCGCTTGTTCTGCGCGGCCATGGCCGACGCCGCGTTGGAAGGCAAGGCCGCCCTCGAGGAGCGTGCCAAGGGCGAGCAGGTCGAGGCGCCGGCCGCCGCGGCGGCACCCCCCGAGCCAGCCAGCATTGCGCAGGGAGAGCTGGCATGAGCGAGGTCAATGCCGCGCAGGTCCGCGAGCTACGCGAGAAGACCGGCGCCGGCATGATGGATTGCAAGCGTGCGCTGGCAGAGAGCGCCGGCGACCTCGAGAAGGCCGTCGTCTACCTGCGCGAGAAAGGCTTGGCGGCGGCGGCGAAGCGGTCGGCACGCGCCGCCAGCGAAGGTCTGGTCGGCTCCTACATCCACGCCGGTGGCAAGATCGGCGTGCTAATCGAAGTGAACTGCGAAACCGACTTCGTGGCGCGCACCGAGGAGTTCCAGACGCTCGTGAAGGACCTGGCCATGCAAGTGGCGGCATCGAATCCGCGCCACGTGCGTCGCGAAGACGTGTCGGCGGAGACCATCGAGAGCGAGCGCAACATCTATCGGGCGCAAGCCAGCGGCTCGGGCAAACCGCCCGCAGTGATCGAGAAGATCGTCGACGGCAAGCTCGAGAAGTTCTTCGCCGACGTGTGCCTGCTGGAGCAGCCGTTCATCAAAGAGCCGGACCGCACCGTCGGCCGGTTGGTGACCGATGCGATCGCCCATCTCGGCGAGAACATCGTGGTCCGACGCTTCTCCCGCTTCCAACTGGGCGAGACCACCGACCAGGCAGCCTGAGATCCCCGTGAGCGCAGCGCCGTCGACGCCTGCGCCGGCTGCCGATCGGAAGCCGGCGAGCTTACGCTACAGCCGAGTGCTGCTCAAGCTCAGCGGCGAAGCGCTGACACCGCCGCAAGGATACGGGATCGATCCGGACGTCCTCCTGGCGATTGCAACCGAGCTGAAAGAAGTGCACCAGTTGGGATGTGAGCTGGCGATCGTCATCGGCGGCGGCAACATCTTCCGCGGGCTGGCGGGCAGCGCGCGGGGCATGGACCGGGCAAGCGCCGACTACATGGGCATGCTCGCCACGGTCATCAACGCCCTGGCCCTGCAAGACGCGTTGGAGCGGCTCGACGTAATGACCCGCGTGATGTCGGCCATCAGCATGCAGCAGATCGCCGAGCCCTACATCCGCCGCCGCGCCACCCGCCATCTGGAGAAGGGCCGCATCGTCATCTTCGCCGCCGGCACCGGCAACCCGTTCTTCACCACCGATACGGCTGCCAGCCTGCGCGCCGTGGAGGTCGGTGCCGAGGTGATCTTGAAGGCCACGACCGTCGACGGCATCTACGATGCGGATCCCAAGCAACGTGCCGATGCCAAAAAATTCGGCGAGCTGAGCTACATCGATGTGTTGAACCGGCACCTGAAAGTCATGGACTCGACCGCCATCTCCCTGTGCATGGACAACGGGTTGCCGATCATCGTCTTCAATCTCGGCACCCATGGCAACATCAAGCGCGCGGTCATGGGTGCGTCCATCGGCACCATCGTGCATTAGAGGCGGCTATGACGGACGACGTCATTGAGGAACTGCGCAAGGAAATGGAACGCACGACCGGAGCGTTGCGCAAGGATCTGTCGCGCACGCGCACCGGGCGGGCATCGACGGCGTTGCTCGAAGGGATCACCGTCGAGTATTACGGCACCCGCACGCCGCTCAATCAGCTGGCCGGACTGTCGGCGCCGGAGCCGCGGCTGCTGGTCATCCAACCCTACGACAAGAGCGCGCTGCACGAGATCGAACGGGCTATCCTGCAGTCGGATCTCGGGCTCATGCCCGTGAACGACGGCAAGATCCTGCGCGTCCCCATTCCCGAGCTCACCGAAGAACGCCGGCGCGAGCTGGTCAAGCACATCCGCAAGATGGCCGAGGACTATCGCGTGTCGGTGCGCAACCATCGCCGCGACGCCATCGATCTCCTCAAGTCGCTCGAGAAGGACAAGGACATCACCGAGGACGACCTGCGGCGGGCGCAAGAGAAGGTGCAAGAGCTCACCAAGGTGTACATCGAGCGCGTCGATCAGATCCTCAAAGTCAAAGAAGACGAGATCATGGAGGTTTGAGCTGTGGTGGCAGCCAGCGGGACACCCAGCCTCGACCTCGATCGCTTGCCGCGCCACGTCGCCGTCATCATGGACGGCAACGGCCGGTGGGCGCAGAGCCGCGGTCTGAGCCGCATCGAGGGACACAAGCGCGGCAAGGATTCGGTGCGCGCCGTCGTGGAGACCGCCCGGCGGCTGGGTATCGAGACTCTCAGCCTGTTCGCCTTCTCCACCGAGAACTGGAACCGGCCACGGCGCGAGGTCGACGCCCTGATGGGCCTGCTGCGGCGCTATCTGCGCACCGAGCTGCGCAAAATGATGAAGAACGAGATCCGCCTGCTGGTCATCGGCGACATCAAGCGGCTCCCGCCGATCCTGCAGCAGGATCTGGCTGCGAACATCGAGGCCACGAAGCACAACCGCGGCATGACCGTCGTCTTGGCAGTCAGCTACGGCGGTCGCGAGGACATCGTGCAAGCAGCCCGGGCGCTGGCGCGTGCGGCCCGCGAGGGGCGCATCGATCCGGACCGCATCGATGAATCCATGTTCGAGAGCTGCTTGAACACCGCCGGTATTCCGGAACCGGATCTCTTGATTCGTACCAGCGGCGAGATGCGCATCTCGAATTTCTTTCTATGGCAAGCCGCCTACACCGAGATCTACGTCACCGAAACGCTCTGGCCGGATTTTCGCGAACCGCAGTTCCTGGAAGCCCTGGCACACTACCAGCAACGCGAGCGGCGTTTCGGCCGGGTCGCCGAACACTTGGAGAGGGAGCGCGTTCGTGCTGCGCGCTAGGCTGGCGACAGCCGCAGTCGCGATCCCACTCCTGCTGCTATTGATTCTGTACGGCCCCGGGTGGTCCTTAGCGCTGGTGGTTGCCGCAATCGCCATCGTCGGCGTCGCCGAGTACGCCACGATGGCGTTCCAACAGCGGCCGGCCGAGCGCGTCTTGACGATCGTCCTCGGAATCCTGGTCGTGGCCGCGGCAGCGAGTGAGGGCGAGGTGCACGTGCTCGCCGCCGCGCTGAGCCTCAGCGTCGCAGTGGGTCTGGTGTGGACACTGTTCGCGCGCCCGGACTTCGAGCAAGGCATGAGCGACCTGGGGCTGGCACTGATCGGCATCCTGTACGCCGGGCTGCTGATGCCGCATTTCATCTGGCTGCGCAATCTCGAGGCGGTCGACGCCCACGATGTGCGCGGCCCGTTGTGGGTCATCTTTGTGCTGGTCATCGGAATGGCGGGCGATACGGGTGGGTATATGGTGGGGCATGCGCTGGGGCGCCACAAGCTGGCGCCACGCATCAGTCCGGGAAAGACCATCGAGGGCTCGGTCGGCATCATGCTCGCGAGCCTCGCCGGCGCCGTAATCGCCAAGCTCATCTTTCTGCCGCAGCGCAGCTGGACCGAGGTGTTGGTGCTGGCATTCGTGATGGGCGTTCTCGGCCAACTGGGTGACCTGAGCGAATCGATCATGAAACGGACTTTCGGGGTCAAGGAGTCCGGCTCGTTGTTTCCCGGGCACGGCGGGGTGTTGGATCGCATCGATAGTCTGCTTTTCCCGGTCACCTTTCTGTACTACCATGTAGCCTGGTTCCGCTGATTTCCGGCAGAGTGAGGAGCACAAATGATTACCAGCATCGTCGCGGCCGTCATCGTCCTCGGCTTTCTCATCCTCTTCCACGAGTTGGGGCACTTCTTGGTGGCCAAGCGTACCGGAGTCGGCGTTCTGAAGTTTTCCATCGGCTTCGGGCCGCGGGTGATCGGCTGGCGCGCCGGCCGGACCGAGTACGTGCTGAGCGCCATTCCGCTGGGTGGCTTCGTCAAGATGGTGGGTGAGGATCCGGAAGAGGAAGTCAGCGCCGACGACGAGAAAGTCGCTTTTCAACACCAGTCGATCTGGAAGCGCATGGCCATCGTGGCCGCGGGTCCGGGGGCGAACCTCCTGTTCGCCTTCGTGGCGTTCACCTTGGTATTCGCGGTGTACGGCGCGCGCGTTCCCAGCGATACAGCGAAGGTTGGCGGCGTCATGGACGGCATGCCGGCCGCCGCCGCAGGGCTCAAGGGCGGTGACGTGGTGACCGCCGTCAACGGCGCACCGATCGCGCAGTGGGATGCCCTGTCCGAGGCGATCCGCTCCAGCGCTGGCAAGCCCGTCACGCTGGCCGTGGCCCGCGACGGCTCGAGCTTTCAGGTCGAGGTCACGCCGCAGGCGAAGCCCGACAAGAGCATCTTCGGCGAGACCCTCGGCACCGCCTACGTGATCGGCATCGAGCGCGGCTTCGATCAGGAGAAGGTTGGCCCCGTGGACGCCATCGGCATGGGCGCCAAGCAGACGGTCTGGTGGGTGCAAACGCTGCTGGTCAGCCTGGTCAAAATGTTCCAAGGGAAGATTCCGGCGAAGGACATCGGCGGGCCCATCCTGATCGTGCAAGCCGCGGGACAGCAAGCACGGCTGGGGTTCGAGTACCTCCTCAATTTCATGGCCGTGATCAGCGTCAACCTCGGCGTGTTGAACTTGCTGCCGATCCCCGTGCTCGACGGCGGGCACTTCTTCTTCTTCGCGATCGAGGCGGTCCTGCGCCGGCCGCTGGATATCCGCCACCGCGAGCTGGCGCAGCAGGTCGGGCTGGTGTTGCTGATCAGCCTGATGGCGTTCGCCTTTTACAACGACATCGCCCGCGTCCTCCAAGGCTGGGGATAGCCGAGTGCGCATCCTCGGTCTGGATACGGCGACGTGGAGGGCGAGTGTCGGTCTGCTGATTGACGGAGAAGTTGTCGCCGAGAAGTCTCAGGCAACCAACGGCAGTCACGGCGTGTGGCTGCTGCCCCTCATCGACGAGGTGCTGCGCGCCGCTGACTGCTCGGTGAACGCGCTGGATGCGGTTGCCGTTTCCGCCGGGCCCGGCTCGTTCACGGGGTTGCGCGTTGGTCTGAGCGTTGCCAAAGGCCTGGCACGCGCTGCGGGGACGCGCCTGGTGGCGGTACCGACCCTCGAAGCGTTGGCGCGCACGATCGCCGATCGGCACGGCGCCATCTGCGCGCTGCTGGATGCGCGCAAAGGCGAGCTGTACGCCGGTTGTTTCGAATCGTCGGCGCGCGGTTGGAGACGCCTGAGCCCGGACGCACTGGTCACCTCGGAATCGCTTGCCGCCATGTTGCCGACGCCGTGCACCGTGGTCGGCGATGCGGTGATCGCGTATGGCGACGTTTTGCGCTTCCGCTTCGGCGCGGCGGTCACCGTGCTGCCCTTCGAGAGCCACGGACCACGTGGGGGCGTGGTCGCATCACTGGGGCTGGAGCGCTTGCGGTCCGGAGCCCAGGACAACGTCGACAGCCTGGAGCCGGATTACATTCGGCGTTCTGAAGCCGAGCTCAAGGCCTCGTAGTGCTCCTCTCTGATCTCGAGTCCAAGACGATCCCATCGCAAGCGGCCGCCCCAAAAAAGACGCCGGCCGCAGGCCATTTTGACACAATCACCGCACTCGGCTAAACCTGTCGGTGCCTGCCTGTGTGGGAGATGAGCCATGGAGAAAAAAGACGAAGAGTTGATTCAGTCACTGGTGTCCGGTGATCCGGAGCTCAAGCGCTTTTACGAAGAGCACTTGGAGCTGGAACGGCAGCTGGCGGAGTTCAACCGCAAGCTGTATCTCACGCCGGAACAGGAAATCGAAAAGAAAGCGCTGCAGAAGAAGAAGCTGAGCGGCAAGGACCGGATCATGGAGATCCTCGAGAAGTACCGGGGTGCGGGCCGCGGCGCGAACGCGTAGGCTCGTGCCGACGCGACGCACCGACCGGTTGCCTGAAGCGGAGCGCCAATGCGCCACACGATTTCAGTCTTGGTAGAAAACGAATTCGGCGTGCTCGCACGCGTCGCCGGCTTGTTTAGCGGGCGGGGTTTCAACATCGAGAGCCTCACCGTAGCCGAGACGCTCGAGCCGAGCGTCTCGCGCATCACACTGGTCACCCGCGGCGACGATCAAGTCCTGGAACAGATCGAGAAGCAGCTCAACAAGCTGGTCAGCGTCATCAAGGTCATGGACTTCACCGACAGTCCGCACGTCGAGCGCGAAATGGCCCTGATCAAGGTCACCGCCGACGAGCGGACGCGGTCGGAGATCATGAACATCGTCGACATCTTCCGCGGCAAGGTCATCGACGTCGGACCGCAGTCTTACATCGTCGAGGTCACCGGCGACGAGGGGAAGATCGAAGCCATCATGCAATTGCTGCGGCCCTTGGGCATCAAAGAAATCGTGCGCACCGGCAAGGTCGCGATGCATCGCGGCATGCGCCTGCTCAGCGTGCGGGAAGGAAATGAGAAAGCGGCATGAACATCTACTACGACAAGGACGCCGATCTGAAATTCCTCAAGGGCAAGAAGATCGCCATCATCGGCTACGGCAGCCAAGGGCATGCGCACGCCAACAATCTGCGCGACAGTGGCATGGACGTGGTCGTCGGGTTGCGACGCGACGGCGGCTCATGGAAAAAGGCGGTCGCCGCCGGTTTGACCGTGATGGACACCGCCGAAGCGGCGCGGGTGGCCGACATCGTCATGATCCTCGTGCCCGACGAACTGGGCGGCGAGCTATACGAAGGTGAGATCGCTCCCGGTCTGCCCGACGGCAAGTATCTGGCGTTTGCGCACGGCTTCAACATTCACTTCAAGCGCATCGTACCGCCGCCGAAGGTGAACGTCTTCATGGTGGCGCCGAAGGGGCCGGGCCATCTGGTGCGTAGCGAGTTCCAAAAGGGCCGCGGCGTCCCGTGTCTGCTGGCCATCCATCAAGACCCGAGCGGCGACACCCGTCAGATCGGCCTCGCCTATGCCAAGGGCATCGGTGGCACGCGGGCCGCGGTGCTGGAGACGACATTCAAAGAAGAGACGGAGACTGATCTGTTTGGCGAGCAGTCGGTGCTCTGCGGCGGCCTCACCGAGCTCATCCGCGCCGGCTACGAGACGTTGGTCGAGGCGGGCTACTCGCCGGAGATGGCCTACTTCGAGTGCCTGCACGAGGTGAAGCTCATCGTCGACCTGATCTACGAGGGCGGCATCGCCAACATGCGCTACTCGATTAGCAACACGGCCGAGTACGGCGACATGACGCGCGGCAAGAAGGTGATCGGCAAGGAAGCCCGCGCGGCGATGAAGACGATTCTGGCCGACATCCAGAGCGGCAAGTTCGCCAACGAGTGGATCACCGAGTACCAATGCGGCATGCCGCACTTCAATGAGCTGCGGAAGGAAGGGGCCAATCACCCCGTCGAGCAGGTCGGGGCGAAACTGCGCGCCATGATGCCGTGGCTGGCGAGCGAGCGCCTCGTCGATAAGTCGAAGAACTGAGCTGCGGGTGTCGACGTGCCCGTGGCACGCGAAGGCTACCCGCTGATCGGCGGCGCGGCCGCGGTCACACTCCTGCTGCTGCTCTTCGGCTGGACGATTCCCGCCGGCGTCGCACTCGGGTTGACGGTCTTCGTCGTCAGCTTCTTCCGTGATCCCAAGCGTTCCGTCCCCGCCGATCCCCGGCTCATCGTCGCGCCGGCGGACGGCCGGGTGATCAAGGTTGCCACCATTCAGGATGACCGCTTCCTGCACGGCGAGGCGACGCTGGTGAGCATCTTCATGTCGCCGCTCAACGTGCACGTCAACCGCGTCCCGACGAGCGGCCGGGTCGTCGACCTGCGCTACAATCCCGGCAAGTACTTTCGCGCCTTCGCCGACAAGGCGTCGCTGGACAACGAGCAGAACGCGGTGCTGGTGGAAGATGCCGAAGGCCGGCGTCTGTGTTTCGTGCAGATCGCCGGGTTTCTGGCGCGCCGCATTGTTTGTTATCTTTCCGTAGGCATGGCGGTCGAGCGCGGACAGCGCTATGGGATGATTATGTTCGGCTCGCGCGCGGACGTCTACCTTCCGCCGACTGCGCAGGTCCGGGTGAAGGTCGGTGATCGCGCCCGCGGCGCCGAGACGGTGATTGCAGAATGGCGATGAGCGACTACGGGCCGCCGGTTGCGCCAGGCCCGCGCAAGGCGGTGCCGGCGCACAAGGGCGTGTACCTCTTGCCCAACGTCATCACCACCGCGGGGTTGTTCGCCGGCTTCTACTCGGTCATCGCCAGCTTCCGCGCGGATTTCTTCTATGCCGCCGTGGCGATCCTGGTGGCCAACGTCTTCGACATTCTCGACGGCCGTATCGCGCGCCTCACCAACACCACGAGTCGCTTCGGCATCGAGTACGACTCGCTGTCCGACGTGATCGCCTTCGGCGTCGCGCCGGGCATTCTGGTTTACCGCTGGGCGCTGGAGCCGTGGGGCACGTGGGGCTGGTTGGCAGCGTCGCTGTACGTAGCGTGCGGCGCGTTGCGATTGGCGCGTTTCAACGTGCAGTACGAGACGGCCGAGAAGCGTCATTTCATTGGGCTGCCGATCCCGGCTGCGGCGGAGCTGATCGCGGCCACTGTCCTCCTCTACTACCGTTTCGGCGGCGAGGGTGCGACGCACACCCACGTGATGCTGCTGCTCGTGACCTATGCGCTCGCCGGGTTGATGGTGAGCAACATCAAGTACTTCAGCTTCAAGGAGACGGAGCTCTATCACCGGCAGCCCTTCTGGATCCTGATCGCCCTCATCGTGCTGCTGAAGCTGTTCATCGCCGAGCCGCAGATCATGCTGTTCGCGACGTTCTTGTTGTTCGCCAGTTCCGGCCCGGCGCGAACGGTCTACATCCGCGTCCGACGGCTGCGTGGGCGCTTGCGCCGGCGCGGACGCCAGGCCGCCGCGGCTGGTGTTCCATCCGCGACCCCGCACCTGCGGCTGCTCGGCAGGCTGGGACGCCACGGCCGGTCTTGACAAGCACCGCCGGCTCGTTTAGACAATTCCCCATCATGTACGCTTCTCAAGACGCACGTCGGTTCGCGTTGCTGCCCGGACTGCTGCTTCCGTGCCCGCCCGGTGCGTCTGGGGGAGTGTAGGCGAGACTACGCGACCGAAGGACGCCACGGGCGGGCACGCTGTCCGTGGCGTTTGTGTCTTCAGAAGGGCCACGGGCAGCTTCCCCCGTGGCCCTTCGTATTTCAGAGCCGTCCGCAGAGCGGCGGCCATAGGAGGTGTAGGACATGACAGACGATCAGAACATCGTGCGGATCTTCGACACCACGTTGCGCGACGGCGAGCAATCGCCCGGCGCGACCATGAACGTGGAAGAAAAGGTGGTGATTGCCCGCCAGCTCGAGAAGCTGCACGTCGACGTCATCGAGGCCGGTTTCGCCGTGTCGTCGCCGGGTGACTTCGACTCGGTGGCGCGCGTTGCGGAGGCGGTCTCGGAGCCGGTTGTCCTCAGCTTGGCGCGCACCCGCGAGCCGGACCTGCGGCAGGCCATCAAGAGCGTCGAAAAGGCGAAGCGTCCCGGTATCCACATCTTCATCGCCACCTCCGACCTGCACCTCAAACGCAAGCTGATGATGAGCCGTCAGGAAGTCATCGACGCCGCGGTGTGGGCGGTGCAATTCGCCAAGCAGCATCTCGACTACATCGAGTTTTCCGCGGAGGACGCCTCGCGTAGTGATCGCGACTACCTGGTGCAGGTGTTCAGCGAGGTCATCAACGCCGGGGCCGTGGTGATCAACGTGCCCGACACCACCGGCTACGCCATCCCCGAGGAGTTTGGTGCGCTCATGCGTTACCTGATCGCCCACACGGCCGGCAGCGATCGGGTCACCTGGAGCGCACACTGTCACAACGATCTGGGCATGGCGGTGGCCAACTCGCTCGCCGCCGTGCGCAACGGCGCGCGTCAGGTCGAGTGCACCATCAACGGCATCGGCGAGCGCGCCGGCAACACATCGATGGAAGAGGTGGTGATGGCCATCAAGACGCGCGGCGACTTCTTCGGCCTGCACACCAACATCGTGACCGAGCAGATTTACCCCGCCAGTCGTCTGCTCGCGCAGGTGACCGGTCTCACCGTGCCCGCCAACAAGCCGATCGTCGGCGACAACGCCTTCGCACACGAGGCCGGCATTCATCAGGACGGCGTGTTGAAGGACACGCAGACCTACGAGATCATGCGCCCCGAAACCGTCGGCATCAAAAGCAACAAGCTCGTCCTCGGCAAGCACTCCGGCCGGCATGCTTTTGCGGAGCGGCTCAAAGAGCTGGGGGTCGATTTGTACACGGTCGACATGAACAAGGCGTTCGAGCGCTTCAAGGCGCTCGCCGACCTGAAGAAGAACGTCTACGACGACGACCTGGTCGCGATCGTCACCGAAGAAGCGGTGCGCGTTCCCGACCGCTTCGAGCTGCTCGAGCTCAACGTTACCGCTTCGAGCAAAAGCCTGCCGCACGCCGCGGTCCGCCTGCGTGTCGATGGTGAGGTGCGCCATGACGAAGGCGACGGTGACGGCATGGTGGATGCCTGCTACAACGTGATCTCGCAAATCACCGGCATCACGCCGAAGCTGGAGCGCTACGCGGTCAAGGCGATCACCGGTGGGACCGATGCGTTGGGAGAGGTCTCATGTCTGATCAATGTGGATGGCATCACGGCGACCGGACAGGGGGCGCACACCGACATCATTCAGGCCAGCGCGCTGGCCTTCATCAACGCGCTCAACAAGCTCGAGTATCGCCGGACGCGCGCCCAGCCGTCACAGACCGACGGGCCGTGACGCCGGGTGACGGAGGAAACCTATCGTGAAGATTCTGGTCCTGCCGGGTGACGGCATCGGTCCGGAGGTCGTGGAGCAGGCGAAGCACGTGCTCGACGCGTGCGCGCAGCGGTTCCGCTTTTCGCTCACGTTCACCGAAGCTGTTGTCGGCGGTGCGGCCATCGACGCCTTCCACACCGCCTTACCCGACGGCGCGCTGCATCTGGCGCAAGCCAGCGACGCCATCCTGTTGGGCGCAGTGGGCGGGCCGAAGTGGGACAACCCGCGTGCCACCGTGCGGCCGGAGCAAGCGCTCCTCGGACTGCGTAAGGGCCTCGGGCTGTTTGCCAATATACGCCCGGTACGCGTCTTCGCTGAGCTTCTCGACGCCGCGCCGCTCAAGGCGGATATCGTCCGCGATGTGGATCTCGTCGTCGTGCGCGAGCTCACCGGCGGCATCTACTTCGGCAAGCCAAGCGAGCAGCGCCAAGGCGCCGACGGGCGCGAGGCCGTCGACACGCTGATCTACAATGAGGGTGAGATCGCGCGCCTCATGCGCAGTGCGTTCGACCTGGCGCGGCTGCGGCGCAAGAAGGTCACCTCGGTAGACAAGGCGAACATCCTCTCCTCGTCGCGGCTGTGGCGGGAGGTCGCACACGAGGTGCACAAGGAGTATTCGGACATCCAGTACGAAGATGTCCTGGTTGACGCCATGGCGATGCACCTGCTGCGCCGTCCGCGCGACTTCGACGTGATCGCCACCGAAAACATGTTCGGCGACATTCTCACCGACGAGGCATCGATGCTCGCCGGGTCGATGGGGTTGCTGCCGTCGGCATCCATCGGCGCAGCGACCAACAGCCTGGGCCACCCGCGCGGTCTGTACGAGCCCATCCATGGCAGTGCGCCGGACATCGCCGGCCACGACGCGGCAAACCCATTGGCAACGATCCTGTCGGGTGCATTGCTGCTGCGGTACTCACTCGGACAGCCGCAGGCTGCGGACGCGATCGAAGCGGCGGTGTCGGCGGTGCTCAAGGAAGGGTACCGCACACCCGACATCGCGCAGCCCGGCTGCCGTAGCGTCGGCTGTCGCGCCATGGGCACGGCGGTGACCCAGCGGCTGACGCAATGAAGAAACCATGCTCTTCAGCCGGCCCGCTTTGCGCATCCGCAAGGACATGATCGGAGTAGTCCAGTCGCGCGACATCAGCGATCCAGACACTGGTGGGAACTACACGATCAAGCGAATCAAACGACTGAAGGGCACTACTGCAGACGGCAACAAGGAGTTCACCTCGGTTCGTCTTGAGTCTTTGAACCCCGATTACCAGCCGATGGTCCTGGAGCAGAGGAGTGGCGACGACGTACGTGTGGTCGCCGAGTTCGTGGAGGTTCTCGTTGGTGCTGAGCCCTAACAGCCCGTTGGCGGGCGGCTCGGGAACCCCTGTCACTCTCGGCAACTCGATCTGCAACGTTCACTTGACGAATCGTTGGGAATCCGGTTCAAGTCGCTTGGCGGACGTGGGAGCTGAGGAGATGGGTGAGGGGACTGCTGGCATCGCTCGGTTATTCCGAGGCCGAACGGGTCCTCGGGGTCGTGAGACTCGTGCGACGGAGCGCTCCATCAAGAAACCCGGCGCGACCTTCGGCGACGCTGAGATCCGGCCGGCTTTGCGTATGCATCTCCACGTCAGATACCTTCGCGAAGCCGGCACGGTGGTCCTTGAAGAGCTGGGGCTTTGCCGTGGTCAAGTACGCGTCGATCTCGCCGTCGTGAACGGCATACTGCACGGTTACGAGATCAAATCGGATCGTGACAGCCTTCGCCGCCTTGCCGGGCAGGTCGATCTCTACGGACGGGTGCTCGACCGTGCGACGCTCGTGGTCGGGAGGCGTCACCTGACTGAGGTGCTGGATATCGTTCCAGAATGGTGGGGGGTCCTTCTCGTTCAGCCCGCACTCCAGGACCTGCGGTTCAAGACGGTACGCCGGGGACGGAAGAATCCATGGAGAGATCCGCGAGTTCTGGTGGAGCTGCTATGGCTCGACGATGCCATGGACCTCTTGGATCAACGCGAGGCCACACGAGGCTTCCGAGGTAAACCGCGCCGCATCGTGTGGGACCGGGTTTGTGAGCATTTCGACGTGGACGAGATAGCGGCGGCGGTGCGCTCCCACCTCAAGGCCAGGGCAGCGATTCCAGGGTCCGCACGGCCGTCGTAATGTGGTGAATGGTTCCGAGCCGGCGCCAAGCTTCTGCCGAACCAAGATTCGATGCTCCGTCTGCGGCCGCCTTCATTCCCGCACACCCGTCGCAGTGAGGGGCTCCGGCGAAGTGGGAGCTGAGGTGTCCGTACACGAGTTGGATCGCGAGAGCGGGAAACTGCGCGGTTGCTGGGTTCCTGCGCGTGCTTTCGCCCTTGATGAGCAGCCAGGCATCGTCTTTCGCGTACCGGATGGCGGCGGAAACCTGCATCGTGAGAGGGTTAAACCCCTCCACGCCCATTGGATGCTGGATCGCGCAGTCGCTGAAGGTTGGTAGGCGTGGTAGCCCTTGGCGGCGAGAATGAAGGTTGTCCCTCCAGGCGATCCACTCAGCCCGCTCGACGAGCTCGTGGGAGTGCTGTGCAACACCACCGATGCTCGGCGGGAACGCACACCCCGAGACAGTAAACGTTCGCCACCGCGTGTGATCGGGCACCTCGGCCAGGAAGGCGTCGGTCAGCGCGCTGATGCCGACGACCACGAGGTCGTCCACGGGACCGAGGTCTACAATCAGGTCGGTCTCTTCCGGGGAAAGTCCGTGCTCGCTCACGAAGCCTATCAGCCTCGTACCGAGACCACCTCCCTCGAATTCGTCCCGGGTCAACCGGAGCGCCGCTCCGTGGGTTCGGTGGTCTAATGCGGCGTCAACATCGGCGGAGCGAGTGATCCCCGTGACCGGAGTGAACCGGATGCCCGCTTCGGACGCGCGGCGGAATACTTCCGCTGCAGCTGCCGCGCCATCGGGTGCAATCTCTCGCGCGTCCAGAAAGCAACGCGAGTACGGCTCAACGCTGTCAGCGAGCCCCTTGAACGCCGTATCCAGGTGCCCGTCGATCGTGCGCGCCGTATCGGCCTTGCGCTTCACGATCTCCAGCAGCGGGGTAACGCGCTGCCGAACGGTAGGATCGATTGCCTGCAGAGCCTTCTTCTCGCCCCGCATGATCTTCAGGACGGGAACGTAGTGACGAGAGCCAAAGGTCACGCTCCGCCTCCTTGTCGAGGATCCCAGAGGACCAGGGGGTGGATCTCTGTTGCGAGGCTTTGCTGATAGGAGAGAAGCGCATCTTGGGGATCGGGGCTCCCCGCCGAAAAGCAAACCGAGACCACTTTGTCTGACGCGGTCAGTGTTTGGACCCGGCGTCGCACTTCATCTGGCCCGAGGCTCTCGCAGAGGGCAATGAGAATGGCTTCGAGGGTAACGATGCGTCCTGCGAGAGCATCCGCGAAACCCGCGACGTCCTTCAGCGCGCGCAGCGCGCGCTTGTCACCCGACACAAGAATGAGACCGGTCTCAGCCGCCGCCGCAAAGATCTGGGCCTCGCCGGGATCGATGGCCGGGATCGGTGCCAACTTCTCGAGCCAGAAATCACTGGGCTGAGCCATCACGGGCACCGCTTCAGCAATCGGAATGAGTGCCTCGCAAGCCTCCTCACCGAAGACCTTTCGTAAGCTACCGCGTCGCAGCATGTATGGTAGGGCCGCCAACCTACCGCACTCCTGGAGGTCCGCCCCGAGCAGCCGAGTGGCGTCGTGAAGTACTCCTCCCACCGCAAGCTTGCAGAAGGCGTCCGTGTCAAGCAACGCTCGCATCGCGCTCGGGTTCGCCGTGCACGCAGCGGAGCAAGGCGCGATCGGTCTCAGTCGCAGCGTCGAGGTCGATGTGACGATCGAATTGCTGGCGAAGCTGCCGCCTCGCGCCTGAGCCGCGGTAGAGCGCCTTGACCGCCATCGACGCCATGGCGTAGTCGCGCGTGCGAGAAGCCCAAGCGAAGATTATTGCGCTCGCGTCAGCGCCGCTCGCGCGCTCGATCTGCGAAGCGCGCCTGGCGAGGTCCTTGAAGTCAGCGCCGTCCACTTGGGGAACCGAATCGCCGCCAACGAGCACCCGGGTGGCATATCGATCCGCGGCGCGCTCAATGTCCGAGTCGTCAAGCACCACCTCCTCTTCATCGGCGACCGGCTGGTCGGCTGCGCAGTCGCCGCCTGCTATGTGTCCTGCCTCGTGTGCGACGAGGAACGCGATGCGTCCGGGCTCGTCGTGTTTGTGGCCAATCAGGATCACCGGGCGGTTTTCTATGATGCAGGCAAGCCCCTGAAAGCTCGGGGACGGCAGTACTTCGACGGGGACAACCGGGATGCCACGCCGCCAAAGATCATTGAGAATATTGTCGAGCTTTGCGGCGGCCAACGCACCGCCGAGCTCGTCACGCCACGCGAGCCCGTCGCGCGGCGGTATTGCAGGATTGGGTGTCGGACCTCGCATGCTCCGGACAACCGCCCCGGCGACCCGCATCGCGGTGTGAATAGCGGGGGCCAGGCGGTCGCGATCAAGGTCCCGCACGCGGCGAAGTTGGGCGCCGGGAGCAACCCGCGGTCTCAGAACAGCAGCCGGACTTCTGACAGTCGATAACGGCAACCCAAGGAACCGCGCCACGCGGATCTCGATGTCGGGTAGCAAGGCCGGATCGTCAGCGCAGTCCTCATCCCACCATTCTGGCAGGACGGCTCGTGACACGAAGTCCTTCTTGAACCCCGCCTGAGATAGGCGGCGCATCAGAGTCGTGGACGTGTGCTTCATCAGCGGACTGCTCCGTTAGCTACGGGATCATCTATCGCCTAAACAGCAAAGAAGAAAGGGAGATAGGCCCGCCTGATTCCAACACCGAGGAACGGCACCCGCCAAGGGCCTCTGCCCAGCCTCGCCATCTCCACACACTGGCGGCATCCTCCCGTCGGTGCCGACCGTTCACTTTTCTCGCAACTGCAGTTTGCACGCGCTGAGTCAGGAGATCGGCGCCGCTAGTGTGTTCGAACCAAGTTGGGAGGCTCTGGTCGTGCATTTGCCGGTCGGCTGCTTCGTCCATTGCAGCGCCATGGCGTTCCTGTGCACCTGGGGCCATCAGCAGGTGCTGGCAGGCCGCCGGATGCTGCTCCGCGGCGACGAGGATGCGCTGCGATACCTCGCGCGCATGGATCTGCACGAACATCTCGGCGTGTCACACGACGCGAGCCGTCGCCAGAGCGAGGTGGGACGGTTCCTTCCATTGCGCCTGATTGCGGGAGACGCCGACGTCTTCGGGACCCTCAACGCGATTTGCGATCTGGTCCTGCATCAGTTTGAGAACGCCCGCGAGTTCATCCCGGCACTGGAGTGGGCCGTAAACGAGATCATCGACAACATTCTCATCCACGCCCAAAGCCCTGTGCCCGGTGCTGTCTGCGCACAGTACTTTCCACACGAACAGCGGCTCGATGTCGGTATCTGCGACATGGGCCGAGGCATCACGACGCCGACACCACAAAGACACAAAGGCACCACGGAGCATTGGGAGACGACTGCCTTGCCCCCGAGCTTCGTGTCTTTGTGCCTTCGTGGTGATTTCTTGGTTCCCAGGCACTGGCGGTCACCGGTGGGCGCACGACTCGCTTGATGCGATCCACGATTATTGTCGCATCAGGGTCAGCGCGTGTCCTTCAGCCGCGCCGCGATCTCCGCCAATACCTCCTCGGTGGACGCGCGCGGCACGCCACGACCCGCTCGCCCTCGTGCCTGTGATGTGGATGCGTCGGGATCGTCGGATGGTGCGGGGCGTTGTCCCAACGCAGCCGCATCTCGCCTGACGAAGTCTGCCAGCGGTAGGAGTACTTGGTGTGCCCGGGGAAGAACAGCTCTCTGACGTACAACACGCTACCGTCTATGATCTCGGCGCGGACCCGCAGGAACTGGACACTCTCCTCTTCGACCAATTCGGTCACGTCGAAGGACGTGACAATGAGACTGCGGCGCAGCGCGGAGACTATCTCCGCAACCATCCGCGCAACTCAGCATGGCGCTTCTTCCATTCCGCATAGGCCCGGTAGGCGGCTTCCCACTCCATCAGGTCGTCCCACGCAACGACGTCTTCTCGCGTGCTCTTCTCGATTCGACGCTGGAAGCGGGAGAACGTGGTGGCGTACTTTGTTTCGAAGGGCTTCATCTTGCTGCGGTAGAATTCCATCTTGAGCAGGGCGCGGGCGCACAGATCGCGCACCACTTCCGCCTCGGCCTCATCCTTGCCGATCCAAGTCGGCAACATGACGGTGACCTTTCTCATGGCTGTCTTCTACCACGCGAGCGGTATTGCCCGCACCCTCCCGCGGGCGGACCGTTTCAGCCGGTCTACGTGGCGTTCAAGACTGATCTGTTGTCTGTCCTCTGTCCTCTGCTGTCCCCATGGTTCTGGGATAGGCTCTTAGCTGCGATCATCCCGCCCTTTCGCTTGCTGCAGGGCGATTCCGCTGACGTGCGTGAGCGCGGCGGCCCCGGAGGCGCCTTCGATGGCCTTCACAGCGATGTCGCGGACCTTGACCGTTGCATCGCTCAGCTCGCTCTGCAGCTGCTCGATGCGCGTGTTCTTCTCGCTCACCAATGCCTCCAGCGTCTCAATGCGCTGTTGCAGGAGCTTCTCGGTACCTTCGAAGTCCTTCGCCTTGAGGGCTGCCGTTTGCCGGGCACGTTCCTCCGCGGCCTTGGTGGCCTCTTCGCGCGCCTGAGCAACGGCGCGCTGCAGCTCGGCGTCCATGGCCTGCACACGGGTCTGCAGATCGGCCAGCTCCTTCTCCCGTGCGGCCACGGCGCTTTCACGATCGGCGAACGCCTTGTCCTGCCTGGTGCGCTCCTCCGCCAGCTGCGCTTCCAGCGTCTCGCGGCGTTTGCCGTACTCCTCTTCATCGCGGGCGCGATGGGTCTTGAGCGTGTATGCGTATTCCTCCTGCTCACGCTGCCACTCCTTCTTGGCGCGCCCCTTCTCGGCCGCGAGCTCTTCCTGGGCGCGCTGCTTCTCCTTGTCCCACGCGGCCCGCGCCTCCTGCATCTCGCGCTCGAGATCCCGCTTTCGCGCTTCCGTGTCCTGCGCGAACTGGAGCTTCTTCTGGTCATAGTCGCGGATCAGCCCGGCCAGCGTCTCGGCAACGACTTCGATGTCATAGAGCTCGGCCAACTGCTGCCGTTTGAGCGCCACTGCCTCGTGCACCGCCGTCAGCCGCTTCGCCTGCTCGACGAGCTGTTGCGACAGCTGATCGAGCGTCGAGTCGATCGTCACCTTGAGGTCCCCGATGGCGCGCACGGCGCTCTCGGCCGTCACGGTGGCGGCCGTCTCTAACACTTCTTGCTCCCGCTTCGCTTGTGCGGTGCGTCGTGCCGGACTCGACTCGGACTCCTGCTCTCCGAGCTGCTCAGCGATCTCATCCAACGAGCGCCTTGCAGGCTCGGCTGCCGCCGCTTCTGGGGGAGCAGCTGGCACCTGACGGGGCTTGGCCACTGCGCCGATGGCTTTCGTTGCGCTGGTGGAGGGTCTCTTTGAGGACATGAGGGCTCCTTCTGTGCTGAACATCTCCGGGCTGGGCTTCCGCATATGTCGCGTGCCGCCGAAGGTCAATGGTGGGGGTTTTGAGCGCGGTTCATGTGAAGCACTCGCTCAGGTCTGGCCAGCCGGTTCACCGTAAGTCCGTTCGCAGGACTTGGGAGGTACAGCGGAAACAGCTATGAGAGGGGAACGCGCGGTTGCTTGTGCGCCCAGTTCGCGAAGACCTGATCTTCAGATGTAGACGCTATGAAGAAGTCCACATACTCGGTCGCCGTCGTCGGCGCCACCGGCTTGGTGGGACGGGAGATCGTCACCGCGCTCGAGCAGCGCGAGTTCCCGGTCGGAGACCTGCAGCTCTACGCTTCGGCGCGTTCTGCCGGCGACGAGATCGCCTGCGGTCGCATCGCCGCCCGCGTGGAGTTGCTGGAGCGGGCGCGTTTCGAGGGAACCGACGTGGTTTTCCTCACCGCCGGCGAGCAGGTCAGCGCCGAATGGATCGGGCGCGTCACCGACGCCGGCGCGGTGGCCATCGACGCCAGCCAACTCTTTGCGGGCGATGCGGACGTGCCGCTGATCGTGCCGGAGGTCAATGCGGCGTCCATCGCCGGCTACACCGAACGCGGGGTCGTTGCCTGTCCCGACTCGCCTGCGGTTGCGCTCGCCGTGGTGCTGAATCCGTTGCATGCGGCGGCGGCGTTGCGGCGCGTTGTGGTCTCGACGTACGAACCGCTCTCCGGTGCCGGTGATGCGGGCATCGAAGAGCTGCAACGGCAAACGATCGAGCTGATGAGCGGTCGCAGCGTCGAAAGCGAGCTGTTTGCGCACCGCGTCGCGTTCAACGTCGTGCCACAGATCGGTGAGATGCTGGCTGGTGCGGTGACGCGCGACGAACGACTCACCGCCGCGGCGCTGCGGCGGTTGCTCGATGCACCGGAGCTCACCGTAAGCGTGACCCGCGTGCATGTGCCGCTGTTCTACGGCGCCGCCCTCTCCGTGAACATCGAGACGGCCGAAAAGCTCACCGCGGCGCAGGCGCGGGACATCCTGCGCCCGAGCCCCGGGGTCTTGTTGCAGGATGACGCGCCGTACTCGACTCCGATCGACGCCGTCGGGCAAGACGCCACCGCCGTCGGGCGGATCCGCGAAGACGAAGCGACGAACGTGCTCGATCTGTGGCTGACCATCGACAACATCCGCAAAGGCGCGGCGGTGAATGCCGTGCAGATTGCCGAGCTGCTGCTCCGCGACTATCTCTGAGCGCGGAGCCGGGCGCCTGGTGGCGCCGCTCAACCGATGCGCTTCAAGCTGATCATCGAGTACGACGGGACCGACTACCACGGCTGGCAGGTGCAGCCGAACGGGCCGACCATCCAAAGCGTGCTGGAAGAGGCCGTCGCCCGCATGCTCGGAGAGACGACGCGCGTGGTTGCCGCCGGACGCACCGATGCGGGCGTGCATGCTGCGGGTCAAGTCGTCAGCTTTTCCGTGCAGCGCGCCGTGTCGGCCGAAGTGCTGATGGGCGGCCTCAATGCGCTGACACCGCGTGACATCAGCATCAAGAGCGCGGAAGGGGTTGCCGACGACTTCGACCCACGCCGCGCGGCGCGCAGCCGGGTGTACGTCTACCGCATCTGGAACGCGCGCTGGATGTCGCCGTTTTGGCGGCGTTATGCGTGGCACGTCGCGCGCCCGCTCGATTGCGAGCGCATGCGCGCGGCGGCACTGGTGCTGCTCGGCGAGCACGACTTCAGCTCGTTCCAAGCCGCGGGCTGCGACGCGGCGCATCCCATCCGACGCGTGCTCCGCAGCGATGTCGATAGAGCCGACGATCTGGTTGTGTACACGATCGAGGCCACCGCGTTTTTGCGCCACATGGTGCGCAACATCATCGGGACACTGGTCGACGTGGGAACAGGCGAAAGGTCTGCGGACAACCTGATCCAAGTGTTGGCTGCCGGTGACCGCACCCGTGCCGGGCCGACGGCACCCGCGCGTGGGCTCTGTTTGACGGAAGTACGCTACTGACGCGGCCGCGCCACGTGCGGGGCGCAGCCGCGGACAACAAGCGCTACCTTTTATTCCGTCACGCGCAGCTCGACCCGTCGATTCTGCGCACGGCCTTCCGCCGTGTCATTGGTAGCGACCGGTTCCGACTTGCCATGCCCCGCTATGGACAACCGGCTGGAGTCGATACCGTGTCCACTGAGGTAGTCGCGTACCGCCTCGGCGCGCCGCACGGACAATTGCTGATTATATTCCTCCCCGCCGATGGCGTCGGTATGTCCTTCGACCAGAATTGCGATCGCGCCGTGCTCCTTCAATGTCTCAACCGCCTGGTCGAGAATCGGCCGTGCATCCTCACGGATGGTGGCCTTGTTGAAATCGAAATGGACGCCGCGCAGGATGATCTTTTCCTTTGCCGGCGGCGGGGGGGCTGGCGGTGGCGGTGATACCGCCGGCGGTGGTGCTTGCGCGAGGGCCGGCGCTGGCAGCGCAAACTTCATGGCGATCCCGAGACCGATGCCCCAGTCCAACGCCGTGCCGGTCCCGCCCGCCATACCCTGCGGGCGGATGATCAAGTTGTTGGCGACGTTGAAATCGACGCCCGGCAGCACGGTGAGGTCGTGATACCGCGTCCCGTGTTGGTTGAAAACACGCCCCGCCAGCTCCACCCGGAGGGCATAGAGCGCGCTGCCGCGCACGATGACTTCCGTGCCGTAGTTGAAAACGTCGACCGCCTGGAAATCGTTGATGGCAGTCTGCGTCCGTGTGTCCCCGGTGTACATCTGGTAGCCGACGTTGGCGCCGATGGCGAGCCGTCCGCGCTGGTAACGGGTCGATACGTTCGGGTTGAAGCTCATCTCGCCCGTGCCGAGCCCTTTTTGTACCGGACCGTTCGGAAGGGTCAGCTCCATGCCGGCTCCGACGCTGCAATGCTCCGCCACCGCGCGTTTGATCTTCAGATACATGAGGATGTCGCCGACATCTTGCGCGTTCTTGCGCGTGCCGTTTGCGAACTTGAGTGACTGAATGTATCCGGGGATGTCGAACCCGAGCTCGGCGTTCTTGGCCAGACCCCAGGATCCCAGCAAATCGACGACGCCACCGGTCAAGTGGCGCTTGTTGGCCGGCGAGCCCAGATGCACGGGATAGCCCAGCAGGTTGAGGCGGGTGTCTCCGTCGTCTTCTTCCTCCAAGCCGCGCACTTCGAGCCGCACGTCGCCTTGATTCACCGTCGCGGCTTCACGCGTGAAGTTGCGAAACGTGCGGTCGGCGTCGGTCACGTCGGCGGCAGATGTCACGCCGGCTGCCATCGCCAATGAGATGCCGATGACACCGGCCACCATCCCCCTCTGCACTGCACCCTTCATCGCCCCTCCTTCCACCGCCAGAGCGTGCCTGGCGCTGTCTGCCTTGAGCCCACTGGTCCGCGTTTGGCCGCGGATGCTACGCCGGTACGTACAAAATTGTCAAGACAAGATGCAAGGGTCGGTCCCGCGCGCGGGCTGAAACGGCGTCAGGTCTGGTCGGACTTCGCGACGCCTTCGATCAAGCGGCGGGCGTAGCGCAGCGATTCGGCGGTGGCGCCGCCGCCGAGCATGCGGGTCAGCTCGCGCACGCGGTCGTCGTCCTGCAGCGCCCGGGCGCTGGTCGTGGTGCGCCCCTTGGCGACGTGCTTCTCCACCGCAAAATGATGATCGGCCTGGGCGGCGATCTGCGGCAGGTGCGTGATGCAGAGGATCTGGCGGGTGCGGCCCAAGGTGTGCAGCCGCTTGCCCACCGCCTCGGCAACCGCGCCGCCGATGCCGGCGTCGACCTCGTCGAAGATCAGCGTCGGCACCTCGCCGGCGCCCGCGGTCAGTGTCTTCAGCGCCAACATGATGCGCGACAGCTCGCCGCCGGAGGCGATGCGCGCCAGCGGCTTCGGATCTTCGCCCGGGTTCGCGGACAAGAAGAACTCGACGCCGTCCGCGCCGAGGGCGCTGAGCCGCGCCCCTCCCAGCGTCGTGGGGTCGGCCCATCCCGCCTGCGGGGCGTCGCTGGCCGCAACGGTGAAGACCACGCGAAACACGCCGTGACGCATGCCGAGGCTGCGCAGCTCTTCAGCCATGCGTTTCTCCAACTGTGCAACCGCAGCCTGCCGAGCGCGCGACAGCGCGCGCGCCAGCGCCCACGCGTTCGTGGCGTGCGCCCGCACTTCCTGTCGCAGGGCCGCCGAGTCGACACCGGAGCCTTCGAGCGCCGTCAGCTCGGCGTCCAACTCCGCCAACCGATCCACGAGGGCGTCCGCCTCACAGTCGTACTTCCGCTTCAATCGTGCCAACAGCGCCAAGCGCTCGTCGATCTGCTCGAGGCGCTCGGGATCGTGCCGGATGCGCTCCGCGGCGCGCCGCAGGTCGGAGGCCACTTCTTCGATTTGCGTCGCCGATTGCTCCAGCGCCTCGGCGCTGCCGCGGAACGTCGCGTCGATCCGTCCCGCGTCCCGCAGCTGCGTGGCGACGCGGGCGAGGGCAGCGGCGATGGCTTGATCGCCGGAGTACAGCGCCTCTTCGCTCTGCCGGCAGATGTGGCTCAGCTTCTCGGCATGGCGTTGGACTTCGCGCTCCTGCTGGAGCTGCGATTCTTCGCCCCGCGTGGGTTGCGCGGCGCGCAGCTCGGTGGCTTGGAAGCGGAGCAACTCCAGACGTTGTTTGGACGCCTCCGCGCTGTCCGTCAGCGCCGCCAATCGGTCGGACGCGTCGCGGAAGGTTTGGTACGCATGCGCCATCTGTCGGCGTGGGGCGTCGAGCTTGCCGAACTCGTCGAGGAAGTCGAGGTGACTCTCCGGCTTGAGGAGCAAGGCGTGCTGGTGCTGGCCGTAGACATGGATGAGCCGGCTGCCGAGCTGGCTCAGCACGCCGGCGGTCGCCAGTCCACCGTTGATCGACACGCGCCCTTTGCCGGAGCGGCTGACGACGCGGCGCACCAGCAGCTCGTCGGCCGGCTCCAGGCCGCTATCCTGCAGCACGGCGCGACCGGCGTCGTCGAGATCGAAGATCCCTTCGATCTCGGCTTCCTGTGCATCGGTGCGGATCAGATCGGCGGTGGCCCGCTCACCGCAGAGCAGGCCGATGGCGCGCATGATGATGCTCTTGCCGGCGCCCGTTTCGCCCGTCAGCACATTCATCCCGAGCGCAAACGATAGATGCAGCTCGTCGATGATCGCGAAGTTGGTGATGCGCAGCTCACGCAGCATGGCAGTCTGGCTGATGGCGGATGGCCGATGGCGGATAGTCTGATCGTCCTACAACTTCGACGATATGCCATAAGCCATACGCCATCAGCGTCCTCGTCACCGTTCCCCCCAGCGGAGCTTGCTGCGCAGCACGTCGAAGTAGCCGCGGGTGACCGAGCGCACCAGCGGGACGGTTCCGGCCCCTTTGCGGATCTCGACGACATCATCGCTGTGGAGGTTGATGCCTTCCTGTCCGTCGAGTGTCAGCACCACGTCTTCATCGGGTGAGCGCACGGTGACGCCGACGATCGCGGAATCGGGCAGCACCATCGGCCGGTTGGTGAGCGTGTGCGGACAGATGGGCGCGAGGACCATCACCCCGACCGAGGGATACACGATCGGGCCACCGGCGGACAGCGAATACGCCGTCGAGCCCGTGGGCGTGGCGACGATTAGCCCGTCGGCCTTGTAGACGCACACCTCCTCGCCGTTGACGCTCGTGTCGAGGTCGATGATCCGTGCCAAGGCCCCTTTGGTGATCACGGCTTCGTTGAAGACTCGACGCTCCGCCAGCACGTCGCCGCTGCGTCGCAGGGTAACGTTGAGGGTCATGCGGTGGTCGACGGTGTAGTCGCCTGCAACTACCTGTTCCATCATCGGCATGAGCTCTTCGATGGTGACCGCCGTCAGGAACCCGAGACCGCCGAGGTTGACGCCGAGGATCGGGACGGCGCGCTCACGCATCAACCGCGCGACGCTGAGCAACGTGCCGTCGCCGCCGAGGACGACGATCAAATCAGCGCGGGCGATCATCTCGGGTTTGCTGACCGTGGTCGCGGCAGCCGCCGGTGCGGCACCGTCCGCTTCGATCAGTGCCGCGAGATCATGGCGACTCAGCCATCCTACCAGTTCCCGCGCCAGCTCCACCGCCTGCGCGCGGTTCCGCTTGACCACGATGCCGACGCTGCGCATGCCGTGACGCTATCACACGCGAGGCTGAAACGGCTACTGTTCCGGCAACCAGCCGTGGAAGCGGCTCGTATGGTGCAGGCCGGGAGCTGCCCCCTAGAACCGCAGCATCTCGAACGGTGTCATGCCCGCAGGGAGCGGCGGTTGTGCGGTGAGCTTTTCGATCGGCTCGCCGGCCCGGTAGCGGGCGAGAAGCTCCTGCGGATCGAAGACGACGCCGATCGGATTCGCAGCAAAGGCGCCGCTGCGCATCCAGTGATTGGTCTGCTCCGCGGTCGGAAAATTGTCGACCTGCAACTCGACGCGGTTGCCGTCCGGATCCTTGTAGTACATCGACGTGGTCGGCCCGTGATTGATGCACCAGTACGGCTCGATGCCGGCGCGTTCGAGGCGCGCGTACGTGTAGAGCAGGTCGCCGAGGTCGGCGTAGGTGAACGCTACGTGGTCGGTGCCGGCGGCCATTGGCGGCGGCTCTTCGAGCCCGGGAATCTGAGCGATGGCGATGCGGTGGTGCTCCGCGTCGTAGCTGAGGAACGCGAGCATGCCGTCGGAGTGAACGACCTCGGCACCGAGCACGGTCTGATACCAACTCAGCATCGCGTCGAAGCGTGACGTGCGGCGGACGATGTGCGCCAGCTGGACGGGCGTGACCCGCCCGCGCTGCTCGGCAAGCTTCTGGTTGCGATCGGGCTCTGTGCGCATGTCTGTCTCTCCTTATCGTGCTGCGATGCAGCGATTGCACAGCGTGCCGATGCCTTCGATCGAGCTGGTGAGCACCTCGCCCGCTTGCAGGAACCGCGGGGGCTGGCGGCTGGCGCCGATCCCGGCCGGTGTGCCGGTGAAGATGATGTCGCCAGGCAACAGCGGCAGGATCGCCGATAGCTCGGCAATCAGGCATGGCACGCTGAACACCATATCCGAGGTGCGGCCCTTCTGCATCGTCTCGCCGTCGATGCTGCAGCCGAGCTCGAGGTCATCCGGATTGGCGAGCTCGTCCGGCGTCACCAGGCACGGGCCGATGGGTCCGAACCCGGGAAATGACTTGCCCAGCGAGAACTGGCCGCCGCCCGCCCACTGCACGACGCGCTCGGACAAGTCCTGGCCCACCGTCAGGCCCGCGACGTGCTTCCACGCATCGCCCTCGGCGACGCGACGGGCGCGGGCGCCGATGACGACCACGAGCTCGACCTCCCAGTCGACGTGCGCGCTCGGCAGCTCGACGTCGGCGAACGGGCCCGTGATGCAGCTGGGAAACTTGGTAAACGTCGCCGGGCTCTGCGGCACGGGCAGCCCCGCCTCGGCGGCGTGCTCCCGGTAGTTCATGCCGATCCCGAACACCTGCGTGGGCCGCGGCACGGGGCAGCCCAGATCGGCGTCGGCGACGGGTGCGGCGCCATCCGGACGGAGGCTGTCGGCCCATGCACGGAACGCCGTCCAGTCGGCGAACACCGCCTGCGGGTCCGCTTTGAAGCGTCCCTGCGATGCCGTCTCCACATCGATGCCGCCCCGGTCGGTCAGTAGTGTCAGCCGGCCACGCACATTGGCGATGCGCATGCGTACCTCCTCGCGTCTGGAACGGAATGAGCGCTAGCGCAAAACGACGAATACGTCTACCGGGCCGCTGGCGCGCGCGACCGTCGATGCCTCGAACCGGCAGCAGCCACCGGTTACAGGAAGGGCTCGAGCTTCGCTCGTTCCTCGGGCGAAAGGTCGCCAATGAGATAGTCAACGATGTTCAGTAGCATGCTCGGCTGCAGGGGCTTTGTAATGTAGCAATCGGCACCCCTTTTGTAGCCGCCTATGACATCGTCGTCGGTTGATTGGGCTGTCAGCAACACGACTTGTAAATCCGTGTAGCCCCGCTTGCGAACCTCCTCGAGTGTCTGCAGACCGCTCAGGCCCGGCATCACGACATCCAGCACGAGCAAGTCGACCCTGGTGCGCCCCGCCACGATGGCAAGGGCCTCGCTGCCGCTGGCAGCTGTCAGCACCTTGTAACCTCGCGTTGCGATCAACTTGGCCGCCAACGTCCGCAGGGCCTCTTCATCATCAACGACCAAGACGGTTTTTGCGTTCGCCGCCACCTGACGACTCCTTTCTCTTGCTGTCACACTACCGTATACTCGTGCGACACGCCAACAGGTCCTACGCAAACGCGCAAGGTTGGTAACCAGAGGCAGTCCGGTGCCATCTGCGGACGACCGAACCGCCAAATTCCGTGCAGGCGTCGATGCTCCCGATCGAATATTGGACGCGATGTGCGCTGGCATTCGCTGTGCTGGTGGAGGGCACGACTGATGGTGAGCCACCGTCCACACGATGCCGGCCGAGCCACGGAGCCGCCGAGCGCGATGAGTGTCGGGCTGCGCGGGACGAACCTGCGCGTCGCGTGGAGCGCCTGGGTCATCGCCATACTGCTCGGCCTCGTCTTTCTCGTCGGGCTGGCGCCGGTGCGCATGATCCAGCTGCGCGGACTGGCGGCCGACAATGCGTCCGGCCTCGCCAGGCTTGGCGTATCGCAAAGTCTCTTCGTCAACTATCTGAGTGGGCTCGACGTGCTGCTTTTCCTCTGCTTCGCAGCCGCGGGAGTTCTCATCTTCTTACGCAAGCCGGACAACTGGCTCACCATTTTCGTCTCGATTGGCATCATCGTGCAGGGCGCGGCGATGATCCGCCCCGAAGATTCGTTCGGGGCCGCAGCGCCGGAATGGCGGTGGTTCGCGCTATGTTTGACGTGCCTCGTGAACATTTGCTCGATTACCTGCCTGGTGCTGTTGCCCGACGGGCGCTTCGTACCACGGTATACGCGGCTGATGACGGTCTTCTGGGCCGCGGGCATCGTGGCGCGCTACGTCTTCTTCCCGCAGTTTGCGCGGCCCGACGGTCGTCCGGTGGCGGGCACGCTCGACCCGGGTCCATGGATGTCCTTGCTGATCCTGCTCCTGGCGATCGGCGGCTTTGTCACCGGCGGCATTGCGCAGGTGCAACGCTACCGGCGTCTCACCGATCCCACGCAGCGCCAGCAGATCAAATGGTACGTGTTTGGAGTGGCGGTCGCCGTCGGTGGAATCGTCCTCTTTCAATTGCCGGCCATCTTCGTTCCGGCGGTGCGGACACCGGGCGTGCCGCGCGTCCTGTTCGCCCTGCTTGGCGTGCCGGCGTTCTACTTCTCGGTGATGACGATTCCCGTCACGCTGGCGTTCGCCCTGCTGCGTTATCGACTGTGGGAGGTCGACGCGGTCATCAATCGCTCGCTGGTCTACGGAACGCTCACCGGCGCGCTCCTGGTTGTGTACTTCGTCAGCGTGGCGGGTTTTCAGAGGTTGTTCCAGGCGTTGACCGGGCAAGAATCCAATCTGGCGGTGGTCGGGTCGACGTTGGCGATCGCCGTCCTGTGTCAACCGTTACGCCAGCGCCTGCAAACAATCATCGACGGGCGTTTCTACCGGCGGGCGGTCAACTTTCGGGAAGCCTTCACCCAATTTGCCCGCGAGGTGCGCACGATCATTGATCTCCCCCAACTGCTGCACGCTCTCGTCGATCGGACCGCTGATCTGCTCGACATCACGCACGGCGGCGTGTTCCTGCGCGCGCATGGCGGCAGCGACCGTTTCGCGCCGCTGCAGCTGGCGCAGGCCCGCGATTGGCCCGACGGGGAGGCGGCTGAGCTTCCGGCCGTGAGGGCTGATCCCGCCTGGCCGGCGCAGCTCCGCAAGCTCGAAGCCGGCAGGGTCGTCTGGCAGCGCCATGGACATCGTCGGTCGCTACTGGTGCCGTTGCTGGCTCCGCGTCGAAACGACCGTTCGCAGCAGCCCTCTCTGCTCGGCGTCCTCGCCGTGGGGCCGCAGCGTTCGGGCCGAGGCTACGCGCGCGACGACGCGGCCAATCTGATGGGGCTCGCGGATCAAGCCGGCACGGCGATTTACGTCGCACAGCTCTTCGAAGAGAAGCAGGCGGTGACGCGGCGCCAAGAGGAAGCCGAGGCCGCCAACGCGGCAAAGAGCGCGTTCTTGGCCAGCATGAGCCACGAGATTCGCACTCCGATGAATGCGGTGATCGGCATGGCCAGCCTGCTGCTCAACACGCCGCCGTTGACCGCCGAGCAGCGCGAGTGTGCGGAAACCATCCGTCACAGCGGCGATGCGCTGTTGGTCATCATCAACGATATTCTGGATTTCTCCAAGATCGAAGCCGGCCGGCTCGATCTCGATGTGCACCCGTTCGATCTGCGCGAGTGCGTGGAAACCGCCGTCGATTTGGTGAAAGGCAAGGCCGGCGAAAAGCGCCTGGAGCTGGCCTACCTGATCGATGCGGACGTGCCGTGCACGCTCAGCGGCGACGTGACGCGCCTGCGGCAGATCCTGGTCAATCTACTGAACAATGCCGTGAAGTTCACGGCGGCAGGCGAGGTCGCCCTGACGGTAACTGCCCGACCCTTCCCCTCGGAGATGGACGTCACGACGCACGAGGTACAGTTTGCGGTGCACGATACCGGAATCGGCATTCCGCAGGATCGTCAGCACCGGCTCTTCCAATCGTTCAGTCAAGTCGATGCGTCGACGACGCGGCGTTTTGGCGGTACCGGCCTCGGGTTGGCCATCAGTCGCCGCTTGACCGAGCTGATGGGCGGACGCATTTGGGCGGAGAGCGGCGGCGTGCCCGGCGACGGCGCAACCTTTGCGTTCACCATCGTCGTGCCGGGTTCGCACGAGCCGCTGCGACACCTCGACCGTGCGGACGACGACTGGTTGACGGGCAAGCAGGTGCTGGTCGTGGACGACAATGCGACCAATCGACGCATGCTGGTGCTACAGACGCGGGAGTGGGGGATGCGGCCGATCGAGGCAGCTTCGGCAGCCGACGCGCTCGCCCTGCTGGATCAAGGACAGTGCTTCGATGCCGCGCTGCTCGATTGGCTCATGCCGGAAATGGACGGGTTGGAGCTCGCCGTTCATATGCGGCGCCGGCAGCCGCACCTGCCGCTGATCATGATCAGCTCGGCGGGGCGTCCCGACGATGACGCCGCGGTCCGAACGGAATTTGCGGCCTTCCTCAGCAAACCCGTCAAGCAGTCGCAACTCTACAACGCCCTCGCCGACATCTGGGCAAGCAATCGCGTCCAGCCGCCCACAACTCAGCCGACTGAATCCGAGTTTGATGCGGCGCTCGGCACGCGGTGGCCACTGCGCATCTTGGTGGCCGAAGACCACACGACCAACCAACAGCTCATCGTGCGGTTCCTGCGCCGCATGGGGTATGCGGCCGACGTCGTGGCCAACGGCCTGGAGGCGGTCGAAGCGGTGCGGCACCAGCCGTACGACCTCATCCTCATGGACGTGCAAATGCCCGAGATGGACGGGCTGGAAGCCGCACGCCTAATCGGCGAGGAGCACGGTACGCAGCGCCCGCAAATCATCGCAATGACAGCCAATGTCATGCAGGGCGACCGTGAACGCAGTCTGGCGGTGGGCATGGACGAGTACGTGACCAAGCCCATTCGCATCAGCGAGCTCCACGCCGCACTGAGCGCGGCGGGCCGGCGCGTGCACGGGCGAGACGCGCATCCAGGCGCCGCACCGGTGGTGAAACCGGCGGCCGCGCCGACCATCGCCGATCCGACGCAAGAGCAGCCCCTCGACCCCACGGCGCTCGATGAGACGCGGACGTTCTTGGGCGCGGAAGCGGATGAGGTGATCGGCGGACTGATCGAGGCGTTTCAGCGGCGGACGCCGGAAATGCTGCAGACGATGCGACTCACGCTCACGAACGGTGATCGCTCGCAACTGCAGATGGCGGCGCACACCTTGAAGGGCCTGAGCGGAACCGTAGGAGCACGACGGGTTCAGGCCTTATGTGCGCGCCTTGAGAAAAGCGCTGGCGATGACACGCCAAGCGATTTGCTTCGCTTGCTCGACCGACTTGAAGACGAGTTCGTCCGGACGCTCGCGGCGTTGGCCGCGGCCGGCGGCTCGGGTGCGGAATCATCCCCGGAAACTTTCCGCGGGTCGGTAGCTGGCTAGCCGCGCGCCGCCGCCAACGGCGTTGGCACCGGCGTTGCACGGTGTGTGCGCACCATGCACACGCACGGAAAACATTCTGGGAACATTGCTTCCGCCAGCGCGCGTTTCGTCACCGCCGCCATCTTTACCACAACCGTCGCGTTGCTGACGCTGCAGTTGTCGCCTGGTATGGCAACTGCTGCGGTCGATTACGACATCGTCTACGTCCGGCAACCACGCTTCGGCGACAACACCAACACGACCTGGGCTGAGGTCGCGCACCCGGCGAGTCTCGATCCCGGTGCCGATCTCATATTGCTGCATCCCGACGGGACGGAGGAGGTGCTCGTCACCGGCGGAAACGGTTCGGTTGCCGACCCCTTCGTCTCTTTCGACGCCCAATGGATCTACTACGCATACTTCTACGACCTCCGCCCGCAGGCGATCAACAACCAGCGCGGTCTGCCGTACCTGGGGTCCGATATCTTCCGCATCAACGTGGCGACGCGCCAGATCCAGCAGCTGACCTTCGGCGAGTTCACGCCCAACACCGGCGCGGGTCACTTCGACGAATCCAACCCCGTGGATCCGGGACCGAGTTTCGATTCGCTGGGCTACGGCATCCTCAACCTCGGGCCAGCGCCCGTCGCGGGCGGCAAAGTGGCGTTCACCAGCAACCGCAACGGCTTCGTTCCGCCGAAGGGGCTCACCAATCCGACGCTGCAGCTGTTCGTCATGGATGAAGACGGCGCCAACGTGACGCAGATCGCACCCATGAACATCGGCAGCGCGCTGCATCCGACACCGTTGCGCGACGGCCGTTTGATGTTCAGCACAATGGAAACGCAAGGCCTGCGCGACGATCGCATGTGGGGCATCTGGTCGATCTATCCCGACGGCCGCCACTGGAGCCCGGTCGTGAGCGCCTTCCATGAAGGCCAGGCGTTCCACTTCATGACGCAACTTTCGAACGACGACCTCGTGGTCACCGACTACTACAATCTCAACGACAACGGTTTCGGCGCCCTGTTTCGCCTGCCCATCGCGCCGCCCGACGGCACGCCGCGCTTCTATCCCGCTTTCCCCGATGAGAACCCGTCGATTCAGCAGACCGTCGGCGCCGGCTTCTCATATCCATTCGAGATGCCGTTCACGCCGTGGGGCTTGTACTCGATCGTGCCGTTCACCCACGGTAACGACGAGGCGGCGCCGATCGGCGCCAACGGCGTGCGCGTCGGCAAGTTCACTCATCCGTCGGCGGCACCCAACGGCGACTTGCTCGTCGTATGGTCACCCGGACCGGCGAACAGCCTCGATCGACCGTCACCGCTGCCGTACTACGACGGCGGCCTGTACCTGATCCCCGGCGGCAACATCGCCAACAGTCCCGCCGATCTGGTGTTGATCAAGAACGACCCCGCGTACAACGAAGCGTGGCCGCGCGCCGTCATGCCGTATCGCGCGGTGCATGGCGTGGACGAGCCGGATCAACTGCCGTGGCTGCCGAACGACGGCACCGACCATCCCCAGCAGCTGCCCGCCGGCACGCCGTACGGCCTCATCGGCACGAGCAGCTTGTACAAGCGTGAGAGCTTTCCCGGTGTCGTCACCCCGTGGGCAAACACATTCGACGGCCTCGACGCCTTCAACACGGCCGAGAACGACCAGAGCAGCAATTGGTCCTATCAAGGCAGCGACGCCGGCAAGTACAGCAACAGCGACATCTGGGCCATCCGCGTCGTCGGGCTGGAGCCGAGCACGCACCGCAGCTACGGACCGGATGGCGGGCCGAGCGGCGGCCAGCTGTTCTTCAGTCACGCGATGGAGCGCATGCGCATCCTGGGCGAAATCCCGGTACGCAAATTCGATGCGAGCGGCAATCCCATTCTCGACCCCGAGGGCAATCCCGACACCAGCTTCCTCGCCAGGATTCCAGCCGATCAGCCGTTCACCTTTCAGATGCTCGATCGCAACGGTATGGTGCTCGCGATGGCGCAGACCTGGCATCAGGTGCGGCCCGGCGAGGCACGCTACGACTGCGGCGGTTGTCACGCGCACAGTGAATTGCCGCTGTCGTTTGACACGACTTACGCCGCGCGCCCCGACTATCAAGTTCCGGACCTGACCAAATCAACGCCGCTGCTCACGCAAGACGCGGACGGGAACCCGGCGTTGCGCACGGTCAACTTATCGGCGGTGACGGTTGAGTTTTACCGCGACATTCGGCCGATCCTGCAGAGCCGCTGCGTGTCCTGCCACACGCAGAGCAATCCGACGCCGCCGGGCAACCTCGTGCTCGACGACTACACGCTCTACGGCGACGACGGCCTGCCCGGCGACTACGAGCGCCTGGCCGACGATCAAGACGCGCGTTGGGGTTATCCGCCGCTGGTCACCGTGGGACACCCGGTGTGGCGGCAGACCAACGCGAGCCGTTACATCCGTATGTTCCAGAGCCGACGCAGCCTGCTCATCTGGAAGCTCTTCGGCCAGCGTCTCGACGGCTGGAGCAACGCCGATCATCCGACGGAATCGGTGCCGGGCGATCCAAACACCCTGCCCGCGGCCGTGGATCCCAACGCCGCCGATCTCGACTACGCGGGCACGATGATGCCGCCGCCGAGCAGTGCTCCGCCGCTCAGCATCGATGAGAAGATGCTGTTCGCACGCTGGATCGATCTCGGCTGCCCGATCGACGCAGCGCAGAGCACCTACGGCTGGTTCCTCGACGATCTACGGCCGACGCTGGCGGTGAGCGCGCCGCGTCCCGGACCCAACGACGCGCCGTTGACCGAGATCCGCGTTGGTGTCGCCGATGCCGACAGCGGCATCAAGCCGGGATCACTGTCGGTGACGGCGGACATCGCGGTCGCCGGCCGCCCACCGGGCGCGGAGCTGGCCGACCTGGCGACACAAGTCGACGACGGTATCTACTCCATCGCGCTGACACCGGCGATCCAAGCGGCTGCCAACGCTAGCCTTCTCGTTATGGTCTCCGACAATCAGGGAAATATCACGCGGGCCAAACGCGAGTTCTCCGTCGGGTCGAGTCTCGCATCACCCACACCGACCGGTGCGGTGAGCTCTCCGCCAAGTCCGACGGCAACGCCGACCGTGGCGCGGACATCCACGTCGACGCCGTCGCCCACCGGAACGCCGACGCCTATACCGCCGGCGACTCCGACCCGCACGGCATCGTTCACGCGCACCGCGACGCGTCGTCCGACATCCACGCTGACGCCCACTCGTCCGGCAACAGCGACGGCCACGCGCCCACCGACGCGCACCGCGACGCGTACATCGACGCCGACGCCGACCGCCACCCGGCGGCCTACACGAACGCCGAGCGTACCGCCAACGAACACCGCCACCCGCCAGCCGACGCGCACCGCAACGCCGGTTCCGACCCGTACCCCGACGTCTACTGCGACGCGTACGCCAACCCGCCGACCGACGTTGGCGCGGACCGCGACGCCGAGCCCCGTCCCCACGCGGACGAGCACCTCGACATCCACGTGGACGCCGACCCGTTTCCCAACCGCGACACCCACGGCGATGTCGTCGGCAACTGCGGCGGTCGCACCCCCGAGCGCAACGGTTCCCCCAACGGCGACGGCCGGTGGAAGCGCGGGCCCCATGATCGGTGGCTGCGGAGTGTTTCCAGCCGACAACATTTGGAACAGGCGCATCGATGGGCTGCCGGTCGACGCGAATTCGCAGAGCTACGTCACCAGCATCTCGCCAACGGCGGGCCTGCACCCGGACTTCGGCGCCGGGCTGTGGGACGGCGGGCCGATCGGCATTCCATTCGTGACCGTGCCGGGCAGCCAGCCGTTCGTCCCGATCATCTTCACGGCGTACGGAGACGAGAGCGATCCCGGGCCGTACCCGGTCCCATCGACTGCGCCCGTCGAAGGCGGCAGCAACAGCACAGGCGATCGCCACGTACTCGCGGTCGACAGCGGCAACTGCACGCTCTACGAGATGTACGACGCGTTTCCGCAAGCTGACGGGAGTTGGCAGGCAGGTTCCGGCGCGGTCTTCAACTTGAGCTCGGATGCCTTGCGACCCAGCGGCTGGACATCGGCGGACGCGGCCGGCTTCGCCATCCTGCCGGGGCTGGTGCGTTACGACGAAGTGGTCTCCGGCGCCATCAACCACGCGCTGCGTTTCACGGTGCCACGCACGCGCCAGGCGTACGTCTGGCCAGCGCGGCACTACGCGTCGTCGTCCACAGACCCGACCCTACCGCCGATGGGGCAGCGTTTCCGTCTCAAGGCCGGCTTCGACGTGTCGCAGTTTTCGCCCGCGAATCGGGTGATCTTGGCGGCGCTGAAGACCTACGGGATGTTCATCGCCGACAACGGCTCCGCTTGGTTCCTCTCCGGCGTGCCCGACGACCGCTGGAACAACGACGACCTGCACCTGCTGCAAACTGGGGTGCACGGGTCGGATTTCGAAGCCGTCGACGAGTCGTCGCTGATGATCGATCCGAGCTCCGCCCAAGCGCGGTAGCCGCCGTCGACCTGCTGGCGAGTCACCGGCTGCATCACGCGCGGTTAACCAGCCGATGAAAATTTGGTGAACGTGGGGCGTATATCGCCGTGCCCCCGATTCACAGCTCTGGAAGTAGAACGCGATTCGCAGTAGAGAAGAGGAGCTGATGGATGACCTTCCAGAGACCTCCGCCCTTGAGGCCAGCGGCCCGAGCGGAGCCGGTGTCGCCGCCGACGCCGCGGTGCCACCCTTCGGCGGCACTGCGACGGTGCCGGGCAACGGGGCACCGGCGACCGTGATGCAGCCGTCGGAGACTGCAGCGTTCGCCGAAGCGCCGGTCCGCTACGATCTGAATGCGCCGGACCTCTACCTCAACCGCGAGCTTACGTGGCTGGAGTTCAACGGTCGCGTGTTGCACGAGGCGCAGGAGCGCCGCAATCCGTTGCTCGAACGCGTGAAGTTCCTCGCCATTACGGCTTCCAATCTCGACGAGTTTTTCATGAAGCGGGTCGGCGGCTTGAAGCAACAAGCGGTCGTCGGCATGCAGGATCTCACCGTCGACGGCCGTACGCCGCAGCAACAGATCGCCGCCTGCTACGAGCGCATCCGCCCGTTCGAGCAGCTGCAGCGCCGCGTCCTGTTCGAGCTGCGCGAGCTATTGGAGCATGAGGATATCCGGCTGCTGCCGTACGACCGGCTCACCACCGACGACCGTCAAGCACTGCGCGACCACTACTTCAAGAACGTATTTCCGTTGGTAACGCCGCAAGCGATGGATCCGGCCCATCCCTTTCCGTTCGTCTCCAACCTGTCATTGAACTTGCTGGTGAGCCTGCACTATCCGAACGACACCGAACCGTTGCTGGCCCGCGTCAAAGTGCCGGTGGGTGCCGGCATCCCGCGCCTTCTGCGGGTCGGTGAGACGCACCGCTTCGTGCCGCTCGAAGACGTCATGGCTCACAACCTGGACCTGCTGTTTCCGAATATGGAGGTCGACGGCTGTGAGCTCTTCCGCGTCACGCGCAACGCCAACACCGAGCGTGACGAGGAAGAGGCCGACGACCTGCTGGCACTGATGGAGTCCGAGCTGCGCGATCGCCGTTTCGCCCCCATCGTACGCCTCGAGGTCGGCGCCGGCATGCATCCGGCGCATCGCGGCATGCTGGCGTCGGAGCTCGGCCTCAACGAGCGCACCGACGTCTTCGAAGTCGACGGCATGATGGGGCTGCGCGATCTCATGGAGGTGGCGACCCTCGACGTCCCGGCGTTGCACGATCCGCCGCATCGTCCTATCGACCATCCGCGCTTGCGGGAGTCGCGCAACATCTTCCACATCATCCGCGACGCCGGCGCGCTGCTGCTGCAGCATCCGTACGAGTCGTTCTCCACCTCCGTCGAGCGCTTCCTGCGCGAGGCCAGCGAAGACCCCAAGGTGCGCGCGATCAAGATGACGCTGTACCGCACCTCCAGCGACTCGAAGATCTTGGACTACCTGAGCGCCGCGGCACGCAACGGCAAGCAGGTGGCCGTGGTGGTCGAGCTCAAGGCGCGCTTCGACGAGGCCGCCAACATCCAGTTCGCCAATCGGCTGGAGGACTTCGGCATCCACGTGACCTACGGCGTGGTCGGCTTGAAGACGCACTGCAAGGTGATCCTCGTCGTGCGTCAGGACTACAACGGCCTGCGGCGCTACGCGCATGTCGGTACCGGCAACTATCACGCCGGCACGGCGCGGATCTACACCGACTTCGGATTGCTGACGTGCGACGACGGCATCGGCAGCGACCTCACTGAGTTGTTCAACTACCTCACCACCGGTTATCGGCCGAAGCGGACGTATCGCAAGCTGTTGCCGGCCCCGACGCAGCTCAAGAAAGCGTTGCTCAGCAAGATCGAGCGTGAGATCGCCGTGCACACGCCGGCGGCGCCGGGCCTGATTCAATTCAAGATCAACGCCCTGGAGGACGTCGACATCACCCGCGCACTCTACCGCGCGTCGCAAGCGGGAGTGCACGTCGATCTGATTGTCCGCGATACCTGCCGTTTGCGTCCGGGTATTCCGGGATTGTCCGAGAACATTCGCGTCATCAGCATCGTCGGCCGCTTCTTGGAGCACGGGCGCGTCTACTACTTCCGCAATGACGGTCAGGAGGAATACTTCATCGGCTCCGCCGACTGTATGAAGCGCAACCTCGAAAGCCGCGTCGAGGCCGTCAGTCCGATCGAGGATCCGCTGCTGCGCAAGGAGCTGCGGGCGATGCTCGACGCACAATTGGTCGCCAACCGCGGCGAGTGGGAGATACAGGCCGACGGCAGCTATGTCCGCCACGCCCCTGCCGACGGCTACAAGAGCTGCCAACAGGTGCTCATCGAGCTGGCGGAGAAGCGCCAGCGGGAAGCCGGGCGCCTGCGCAAGCGCCGCCCCAAGGGCGTCGCGCGCCGCGCGGCGAAAACGGCGCCGCCAGCGCGTTGACGCAACGCGGAGCCGCGCACGCACAGCCCGACGGATCTCGGAACCGGTGCGGCGCCGTCAACCTCACCGCCGCAGCGAAGGATTCGCGCCTGGCACCAGCGTGATTCTCGTTGGCTCCGCAGGCACAATGCGATACATCTTGCCTCATTGCGGCGGCGGCGAGAAGGAGGACCCGACGATGGCGCGCATTGACGGCGGCGAGATGCTCGTCCGCGTACTCGAGCAACACGACATTCGCGACGTCTTTACACTGCACGGCGGACACCTCGACGCGATCTATCAGGCGGCGCGCGGCCGCAACCTGCGCTGGATCGACACGCGCCACGAGCAGGCCGCCGGCCATGCCGCCGACGGCTGGGCGCGCACGACCGGCCGGGTCGGCGTCGCCGTGGTCACCGCCGGCCCGGGGGTGACCGACGTGGTCACCGCCGTAACCAATGCGTACCTCGACTGCATCCCGACGCTGTTCATCGGCGGCGCCGCACCGCTGCGCGACGCCGAGACCCTGCCGCTGCAGGGCGGATTCGATCAGCTGGCGCTGATGCGCCCGATCACCAAGTGGGCGCACCGTATCACGCACACGCACCGCATTCCCGACATCGTCGCGCAGGCGTTGCGGGTCGCCACGACCGGGCGCCCGGGTCCGATCTTCTTGGAAATCCCGATCGACGTCCTGTTCGCCCGCGTCGAAGAAGCGAAGATGGTGTTTCCGCAGCACGCGCGACCGGACGCGGCACCCGCGCCCGCACCGGCGGTGGTGGACCGCGCGCTCGAGTGGCTCGAGCAGGCCGAGCGGCCGGCAATCATGATCGGCGGCGGTGCTTGGTTCTCGGGCGCGACGTCCGAGCTGCTCGCGTTCGCCGAGCGCGCCGGCATACCCGTATGCTCGAACGGCAAGGCGCACGGTATGGTGCCGGCGGACCATCCGCTGTGTGGCGGTGGGTTCTTCACGCTCGCCGCATTGGTAGGTGCCGGAACGGCGCCCGACGTCGTGCTCGTCCTGGGTGCGCGGCTCGGGCTGTTCACGGGCGGTCGCGGCGGCGGCATTTTAGCGCGCACGGCGCGCGTGATCCAAGTGGACATTGAAGGCGAGGAGATCGGGCGCAACCGCGACATCGAGCTGGCGATCGCCGCCGATTGCCGCGAGACGCTGCGTGCGCTCAATGCTGCAGCGATTGAGCGCCGCTCGCCGGACCGCGCCGCGTGGCAGCAAACCGTGCGCGGCGCCCGCGAGCTGCCGCGCCAGCTGTTCGCCGGCGCGCTCACCAGTGACGCCACGCCCATCCATCCGTTTCGCATGGCGCACGAGATCGCGCAGGCCGCCGGTCGCGACGCGGTCATCGTCGCCGACGGCGGCGAGACGGCGAATTGGATGGAGCTGGCGGCGCAGATCTACGGCGGCGGCCGCTGGCTGTCGCACGGCTACCTGGGCTGTCTCGGCACCGGGATGCCGTTCGCCATCGCCGCCAGGGTCGCGCACCCGGATCGGCCGGTGATCTGCGTCGTCGGCGACGGCTCGGTCGGGCTCAACTTTGCAGAGTTCGACACCATGGTGCGCCACCGGCTGCCGATCGTGACGGTCGTCAACAACGACCAGCAATGGGGCATGTCGGCGCACGGCCAAGATCTGATTTTCGGTGAAGGGCGGCGCATGGTGACGGACCTCGCGCCGACGCGCTACGATCTCGGCGCAGCGGGATTCGGTTGCCACGCCGAGCACGTCGAGCGACCCGAGGACCTCGCCCCCGCGCTGCAGCGCGCGCTACGTGCCGGGCGTCCGGCGTGCGTGAACGTCATGACCGATCCGTCCGTCATCGCCCCGATCACCATCGCCATGGTCGGCGCCGCCAAGTCGGCGGAGACGAGCGCCGACGGCGAGCGCGTGCAGTTGCCGTACTACGAGGACCTGGAGCAGTAGATTTTCGATCTCCGTCTGGGCCGGCGCGGCCGATCACCAGCTGCCCCGGCCCAACGGCCTCCTTCAAAACCTTCCGCTTTTTTCTCCGGGCTGCTAGACGTGGCGCCGTGGCACTTCTGGACGTGCGCAACCTGCGCACCAGCTTCTTCACGCCGCAGGGCGAGGCGCGGGCGGTAGATGGCGTCAGCTTCTCGGTCGACGCCGGCAAGACGCTGGGGCTGGTGGGTGAATCCGGCTGCGGCAAGACGATGACCGCGTTGTCAATCCTGCGCCTCACGCCACGGTCCGGCCGCATCGTCGGCGGCGAGATCACTTTTGACGGGCGCAACCTGCTGGCGCTCTCGGATGCGGACATGCGCCGAGTGCGCGGCAACGACGTCGCGATGATCTTTCAGGAGCCGATGAGCTCGTTGAATCCCGTCTTCACCGTCGGCAATCAGATCGCCGAGGCGGTGCGCCTGCATCAAAAGCTCGGGCGGCGCGCCGCGCACGCGCAAGCGATCGAGATGCTGAAGCTGGTCGAGATCCCCGAACCCGAACGCCGGGTGAACGACTACCCGCACCAGCTCAGCGGCGGCATGCGCCAGCGCGTCATGATCGCCATGGCGCTGTCGTGCCATCCGCGCCTGCTGATTGCCGACGAGCCGACGACCGCCCTTGACGTCACCATTCAAGCGCAGATCCTCGACCTGCTCGCCGGGCTGCAGCGACGGCTCGGCATGGCGATGATCCTGGTGACGCACGATCTCGGCGTCGTCGCCGAGCGCGCCGACGAGGTGGCCATCATGTATGCCGGACGCATCGTCGAGCACACGTCGGTCGCCACCATCTTCGCGCGCCCGCTGCATCCATACACGCGCGGCTTGCTGCGCTCGATTCCCAAGGTCGGGGCCGAGAAGGCGCGCCGCCTCGAGGCCATTCCCGGCATCGTGCCCGATTTGTTGCACCTGCCGTCCGGCTGCCACTTCCACGACCGCTGCCCGAGCGTGATCGAGCGCTGCAGCAGCATCGATCCAGCGCTCGATGCCGTCGAGCCGAGCCATCAGGCTGCCTGCATTCGAGCGAGGGAAGCCGGGTGGTAAGATCCATATGGGCACACTCGTCGAAACCCGCAACTTGAAGAAGTACTTCCCCGTCCGCGGCGGACTGTTCGGCACGCGCCAGTTCGTGCGCGCCGTCGACGGCATCGACTTGACCGTGCAGGCCGGCGAGACCGTGGGCATCGTCGGCGAGTCGGGATGCGGCAAATCGACACTCGGCCGGTTGCTCCTGCGCCTCCTGGAGCCGACCAGCGGTGAAGTGTGGGTCGGCGGCGAGAACTTGCAAGAGCTAAGCGCCAAAGCGTTGCGCCAGAAGCGCCGCGACATGCAGATCATCTTTCAGGACCCGTACGGGTCGTTGAACCCGCGCATGCGCATCGGCAAGATCGTCGGCGAGGGCATCGAGATTCACCGGCTGGCGGACGGGACGGAGAAGCGGCAGCGCGTGCTGGAGTTGCTCGAGCGCGTCGGCCTGCGCCCCGATGCCTACGACCGCTACCCGCACGAGTTCAGCGGCGGCCAGCGCCAACGCATCGGCATCGCACGCGCCCTCGCCGTGCGGCCGCGGCTGATCGTGGCGGACGAGCCGGTGTCGGCCCTCGACGTATCGATCCAGGCGCAGATCATCAATCTCCTGCAAGACTTGCAGGAGGAGATGGGATTGACCTATGTATTCATCGCCCACGACCTGCGCGTCGTGGAGCACATCAGCCACCGGGTGGCGATTATGTACCTCGGCAAGATCGTGGAGCTGGCGGACAGCGTGGAGATCTATCGCAACCCGCGTCACCCGTATACCCGCGCGCTGCTGTCGGCGGTGCCGGTTCCCGACCCCGGTGCGCAGCGTGAGCGTATGCTCTTGCCCGGCGACGTTCCCAGTCCCATCCACCCACCGCCCGGCTGTCCGTTCCATCCCCGCTGTCCGCACGCGGAGGAGCGCTGCCGCCGGGAGGTGCCGAGCCTGACCATCGGTGCTAAAGGACATGCGGTCGCGTGTCACGTGTTCCCTGCGTGAGCGGGGAAGGAGGGTGTGCGGTGTTTTGGAAGCAAAAGGACGAGGCGGGAGTCGACAAGCAGGACGTGCCGCGTGAGGTGGGGCGGGGCGAGGCGGGCGAGAGCGGTTTGGTGGCGCCGGTCCCAACGTTGCGGTCGTCGCTCGGACCCGACACCGCGGTCAGCGGCCGCCTGAGCTTCACCGTACCGACGCGCATTGACGGCAAGCTGCGCGGCGAGGTGCGGGCCAGTGAGCTGTTGGTCGTTGGGGAAGACGCCGTGGTCGAGGGTGTGATCCGCGCCCTCAAGCTCGTGGTGTACGGCGAAGTGCGCGGCGAGGTGCGCGGCGCCGAACGGGTCGAGATCGCCGCCGGCGGGCGGCTCATGGGCACGGTGGAAACGCAAAGCCTGATTGTGAACGACGGCGGTTGCCTCGACGGTGATTGCCGCATCGCGCCGCCGCGCACGCCGCTCCGCGTCCTGCGCCCCGTGTCGGCCTGAGTGGAGTGTCCGACGCTTGAAGCTGAGCGCCGTGAGCTTGCGGCTCCCCGATGCTCGAGCAGCGGCAGATCGCCATCGCTGACGACACGACCGTCTCGGCGGTGGTCGCGTATCCGGATTGCCGCACGGCGCCGACGACGGCGGTGATTCTGGCGCACGGCGCCGGCAACGACATGACCAATCCGTTTCTGTCCGCCGTCCACGAAGGCTTGGCGGCGCACGGGTTCATCGCCGTGAAGTTCAACTTTCCATACAAAGAGCGCGGCCGGCGGCCGCCCGATCCCGCACCGGTGCTCGAGCGCTGTTACGGGCGCGTGATCGATGCGGTCCGCGGCGACCGGCGGATCGCGCCGCGGCGCCTGGTCATCGGCGGCAAGTCACTGGGTGGCCGCATGGCGTCGCACCTGGCGGCAGACGGCGTCGCCGTCGACGGACTGATTTTCCTCGGCTACCCGCTGCATCCGGTGGGCAAGGTCGAGCAACTGCGCGTCGCCCATCTGGAGAAGATCCGGGCGCCGATGCTGTTCGTCACCGGCACCCGCGATGCGCTGTGCCGGCTCGATCTTCTCCGGCAGACGATCCAGCGATTGCAGGTGCCGGTGACGTTGGAGATCGTCGAGGGTGGCGACCATTCGTTCAACGTGCCCAAGGCGATGCGGCGCGATCCGCGCGCCGTCTGGGACGAGATTGTGACCGCCAGCGCACGCTGGCTGGCGAAACTCGCGTAGCCGCGACGAGAGGACAACGAGCATGGCGGAAGAGCCGAAGGAACATCAGCACCAGATCTCGATCCAGATCGACCCGCAAAACGCCACTGGTGTATATTCAAATCTCATGATGATCAGCCACCGCAAGGAAGAGTTCATCCTCGATTTCCTGTTCGTGCAGCCGCAACGCACGCCTCAAGGGCAGGCCGTCGCGAGCTTGCGATCGCGCGTCATCACCACGCCCGAGCACATGAAACGCATTCTCAAGGCGATCGAAGAGAACATCGGTCGCTACGAGCAGACCTTCGGTTCGATTCAGGAAGCCACCGACATGCCGAAGGTCGTGCACTGAGTGCTGCGCACCCCGTCCTTTCGGCGGGCCCGCTCCCGTTGGTCGCTACGAGGTTCACAACCTCCGAGCCCGGGGGGCCGCCGAGGATCGCCACACCGAGCCCTCTTCCATTTTCTGAGATGTGGTACACTATTGATCACATGGCCGACGGTGGGGTGTTCGATCTGATTCTCTTCGGCTACCGTAACGACCTGGCGCGGGCGCAGACGCTGGAGTTTCTCGATCAGCTGCCGCCATCGTACAGTGGGCCGACGCGCCTCGATCCCGGTGTTTCGCTGCCGCAGCGTCTGTTCGCCGCGCTCGAGCGCGCATCGGCGGAGCAGCTGTGCACGCGCCTCGAGGCGCTCGGCGCCCAGGTCGCGCTGTTGCAAGCGTCCGTCCCCTCCGCGCCGCCACTGACAGTCGGGGCGCCGGCCACCGCGGACCACGCCGTTCGCCCCTTCACGCTGTTCCTCGTGCTCGCGCTGGCGGCATCGGCGTATCTGTGGCAGCTGAGCGGCGCGGCGCACGCACCCGCGTCTGCCGCCGCGGCGCCGTGGACCAACGAGGGGACGACCCTGCAGCCCATGCTCGGCGACGGCGACATCACCGATGAGGCGGCGGCGGCGCGCCTCAATGCCGAGGCCATTCAACTCGCCGCATCCGGCAACTTCGGTGCGGCGGTCGACCGCTTGCACAACGCCCTGCGCCTCGCCGATCATCCGGTGCTGACGCGCAATCTGCAGAGCGTGCTGCTCAACTGGGGGATCGTGGACCTCAACGCGAATCGGCTGGAGGCGGCCGTGGCGCATTTGGAGGAAGCCGCGCAAATGGGCGAGCGGACCGACGTGCTGCGCGCCCTCGGCGTGAGCTACGCACGGCAAGGGGACAGCGCGCGCGCCGCCCCGCTCCTCGAGCGCGCCCTCCAGATGGAGCGCAACGACACGACGACGCTGCTCGTGCTCGCCGATGTCTACCTCAAGCAGGACAAGCGCCCGCAGGCGCTCGAGCTGCTGCAACATGCGAAGGAGGCGGGCGCAACGGGGGCCGATCTCGACAAGAAGCTGCAACAGGTCAGTCGTGAAGTCGACGCCGAGTGGGGCTTCGCCGCGCTCGAAAGCCCGCACTTCAAGGTGAGCTTCGCCGATGATGAGGATCGCAGCACCGTGAAGCTGATGCTGGACGCGCTGGAAGACGCCTACGGCGTGGTCGGTGCCAAGTTCAACAGCTACCCGGCACGTCAGACGACCGCCGTGCTGTACACGCAACGCGACTTCCACACCGTCACGCAGACCCCGCACTGGGCCGGCGCCGCGTTCGACGGCCGCATGAAATTCCCGGTGCGCGGCCTGACTGCCGACAATCCCAATCTGCTGCGCGTCGTCCGCCACGAGTACGCGCACAGCCTGGTGGCATCCCTCACCAACGGCCGCTGCCCGGTCTGGCTCAACGAAGGGCTGGCGGTCTGGGCGGAAGAAGACCATGAAGGCGAGCGCGCGGCGTGGGCCGAGAGCCGCGTCGCGGGCCAGCGGTTGTTCTCCCTCGACGAGCTGAGCCGATCGTTCACCAACCTGCCGGCCGACCGCGTCGAGGTCGCGTACGCCGAGAGCTACTTGGCGGTGCGCTCGTTGATCGATCGTTACGGCGCCCGCACGATGCCCACATTGCTCACCGCGCTGAGCAGCACCGGCGACGTGCGCGACGCGTTCGCGTCGGTGTACCCCGCCGACCTGGCGCGATTTCAAGAGCAACTGTTGCGGCAGCTGCACGGGTGATCCTTCCGCCGCGGTTGACACGACCAGGTCGAGCGCTAGAACCGGAAGGCACGCCCGGAGCATCGATGGAATTGTTGCACACCATGATCCGCGTCAACGACCTCGACGAGTCGTTGCGCTTCTATTGCGACTGTCTGGGCATGCGGCTGCTCCGCAAGCAGGACTACCCTGGCGGCCGGTTTACGCTCGCCTTTGTCGGCTACGGCGACGAGGCGATGCACACCGTCGTTGAGCTGACCTATAACTGGGACACGCACCGGTACGAGATCGGCACCGGCTTCGGGCACCTCGCCATCGGCGTGCCGAACGTGTACACGGCGTGTGACGAGTTGCGCGCCAAAGGCGTGAAAGTGGTGCGCGAGCCCGGGCCGATGAAACATGGTGGCTCGGAGATCGCGTTCGTCGAAGATCCGAACGGCTATCGTATCGAGCTCATCCAGAGGTCCTGACCATGTGGCGACATCTCACGATCGGAACCGTGCTCTTCTTGGTCATCGCCGGCGCTGCGCGCGCCCAGGAATCGCCGTCTCAGGTTTTGGCGCGCATCTTCGATCCGGCGACGCTCGGAATCACCAACTTCCCCGGCGCCGCGCTCAATCGCAAGCTGAGCTTCGATGCCATCGTCCTCGAGCGCGGCGGTGACAAGCGTATCGCGGCGTTCATCATTCCGCTCGACCAGATGCCGGCCGCCGCCGATCACTTCGCGAAACAGTTCGGCGTGGCGGCGCAGGTGACCGGCGCCAACACCGACTTCGTGACCTACACCTTCGACTTCACGGCTGACAAAGCGCCGCCCAAGCTGGCCGGCCTGCGGGTGCTGATCAGCAAATCGCCGTTCGTGGATGGCAAAGGTCAGATCACCATGGAGTACCAGCCGCCGAAGGCGAAGTGAGGCGGGAAATGCCCGCGCCCGATGAACCGCGTCGTCGTTCACTACCATGAAGTAGCGCTGAAGCGCGGCAACCGGCCCGCGTTCGTGAGCCAGCTCGTCGATAACATCGGCCGGGCGCTGCGCGGCACCGGCGTGCAGCGCGTGCGTTCGGTGCCCGGGCGCATCGTCGTCAGCCTGGCGCGGCGCGCCGACTGGCCGGAGATCAGCCGGCGCTTGCAATGGGTGTTCGGTATCGCCAACTACTCCCTGTCGTGGCGCGCCGAGCGCACCATTGACGACATCACCGCGCAGGCGCTCGCCGCCGTCGACGGCCGGCAGTTCGCCAGCTTTGCGGTGCGCACCAAACGCGCCGACAAGGGTTTCCCGCTGGAGTCGCCGGAGATCAGCCGCATCGTCGGCACGGCGGTGCAGGCGCACAGCCATGCCGCCGTCGATCTGGATCACCCCGAGCTGACCGTCACCATCGAAGTCGTGCCGCGTGAAGCGTTCATCGGGCTCGGCCGTCTGCCCGGCCCGGGCGGTCTGCCGGTCGGCACCAGCGGCATGGTGGTGGCGCTGATCTCCGGCGGCATCGACTCGCCGGTTGCCGCCTATCGCATGATGCGGCGGGGCTGCGTGTTGGAGTTCGTCCACTTCCACGGCGCGCCGTATCAAGACCGCACCAGCCGCGAAAAGGTGACCGAGCTCGTCCGCCTGTTGACCCGTTATCAGCTGCACTCACGCTTACATCTTGTCACCTTTGGTGAGATTCAGCGGCAGATCGTCGCCGCGGTGCGCCGGCCGTTCCGCGTCGTGCTGTATCGCCGCATGATGCTGCGCATCGCCGAAGCCCTCGCCGCGTCCGTCGGCGCGCGGGCGCTGGTGACCGGTGAAAGTCTCGGGCAGGTGGCATCGCAGACCTTGGCGAACCTCACCGTCACCGAGCAGGCCACGACGCTGCCGCTGCTGCGGCCGCTGATCGGCATGGACAAGGCCGAGATCAGCGCGCAGGCGCAGCATATCGGCACCTTTGAGGTTTCCATTCAGCCCGATCAGGACTGCTGTCAGCTGTTCGTGCCGCCGCATCCGTCGACCCGCATGACCCTGGACGAGGCCGAAGACGCGGAGCGCGCCCTGGACATTCCGGCGCTGGTGCGCGAGGCCCTGCAGAGCGTCACCGTCGAGGAGTTCCGGTTTCCCGAGCTGCCCGCCCGCAGCGACGACGTCGGCGACGCGCTCGCGGAGCCGCCGAGCCCAGTCTGAAGGAGGCAGCTATGGCAAAGGTCGTCACCGCACGGCGCGATCACATTTGGATCATCACCATCAATCGGCCCGATCAGATGAACTGCGTCGACGGCGAGACGGCGGCGTTGCTGGAGCAGGCATGGAAGACGTTTCGCGACGATGACGATCTGTACGTCGCGATTCTGACCGGCGCGGGGGACACCGCCTTCTGCGCCGGCGCCGATCTCAAGAACCTCGCGTCGCTCGGTCCCGGACCGGGCGCGTCGCGGCACGCGCGGCGGCGTTTCGTCACCGACGGGCCGGGCTATATGGGCTACTCGCGGCAAACGGACATCTTCAAGCCGATCCTCTGCGCCGTCAACGGTTACGCGTTTGCCGGCGGCCTCGAGCTGTCGTGCCTCGGCGACATGCGCATCGCCAGCGAGAACGCCGAGTTCTGGGTGGCCTGCCGGCGTTGGAACGTGCCCCTCGTCGACGGCGGCACGCAGCGCCTGCCGCGCATCATCGGCATGGGGTGGGCGATGGAGCTGATCGTGCTCGGCAAGCGCATCGACGCGCGCGAAGCGTATCGGATCGGCCTCGCCAACGAAGTCGTGCCGCGCGGCCAGGCGCTGCCGCGCGCCATCGAGGTTGCGGAACAGATCTGCGCCTACCCGCAAGGCGCGATTCGCACCGACAAGGAAGCCGCGCTACGCGGCTTCGGCCAGCCGCTGGAAGAAGGCCTGCGCATCGAATGCGAAGTGGGTCAGACCGTCCTCGGCAGTTACGACAACTTCGAAGGCCCCGCGGCCTTCGCCGAGAAGCGGCCGGCGAAGTTCAAGCAAGACTAGCTGCGTCGGCTCTGGGGGCTGATCGCGCCGCCCTCAGCCGATCTTCCTCGTGACGGTGTGCGTGAAGCACTGGCCGCCGATGGTGAGCGTCAGGCGGGTCAAGGCCGCGCTTTGATTGGCTGCGGTGGCGTTGAACCACCGCGATGCTTTGACGATCACTTGGAACTCGCCGGCGTGGCGCGGACTGAGGTCCTTGAGCGTCACCTGCTGCAGACCGGTCGTGCGGACCTTGTACTGCCACTGCTTGCCGGTTTTGCCCTTGGCCGGCAATGCGCCGACGTCCTGGCTGACGATCGGGGTGCTGTCGGTGTCGTCGAGCCGCACGGTGACCGCAGCGCCGTCATAAGCCGCCAGCGGGATCGTGAACCTGGCGCTAAGCGTTCCTTTCTTTGCCCCGACCGTGACGATCGCCTTCGGGTCCGCGACTTCGTTCGTGCACGGGCACGTGCAATCCGGCTGGCACACGCCGGGACACGCCGATGCATCGGCACCGTCGCACTGTTCGCCGGCCTCGCTGACGCCGTCGCCGCAGGTGGGGAGAACCCGGCTGCTCCACGTGCTCTCGTTGAGCGCCGTCGGCGCCGCGGCATTTTGAAAGGCGCGGCACCACACCGGGTGTATGGCCTGCGGCGACGCGGCGACGCCCATGTAATCACCGAGGAAGTAGCAGGGCGGTTGTCCGCAATCGCTAGTGGTGGTTTGAGCGGCGAAGCGAAGATCCGTCGGGTCGCCGAGAACGTGCTCGCCGCCGAAGGTCACGCCGCCGTCCACCGACGTGATGGAGCGCATGTCGACGAACGGCGAGAGGCCGGCGCTGCTGTCGCGGGTGCGGTAAGTGACGTCGACGCTGCCGTTCAGCGCCGCCACGGCTGGCGTGAAGTGATCGAGCTGACTGTTCGGCAGATCAGGGTTCACGGGTGCCAGTGCGTTCCAGCTGGCGGCGCCATCAGTGGAGCGGCTGAGCACGATGTCGCGCAAGCCGTCGTTCCGGAAACGACCATCTTCCCAGACCGCATAGAGATCGCCGCTCAGGGGGTCGACCGCCGCAGCCGGTAAACCGCCGGACCGGATATCCGGCAACACTCCGCCCTCGAAGCTGCCAATCGTCACGACCGGACCGAACGTGCGGCCACCGTCGCGCGACGTCTGGGCCACCTCTTCCTCGGCGATCGTGAAGTCGTCGTAGACAACGGTGAGCGCGCCGTCTGGTTGCACCAGCGGAATGGCCCCAATGCCGCCCGCGCTCGGGCTGGATACGACGACCAGCGGGCTCCATGTCTGCCCACGGTCGTCCGAGAAGCGCAGCACGATGGGCTGCCCCAGCGAGTTACCCTGGTCCCAAGCGACGTACACGCGGCCCTGATGGGGACTTCCCGCAAATGTGTCGACGGTGATCCAGTCCTTGTCGTTGAACACGTTCGGATCGGAATCGTCCTGGGCCAGGACGGGCGGTCCGAACGTCAGACCGCCGTCGTCGGAGCGCTGCACGGCGATGGCGCTGCGCGTCCCACCGAACACCAGGCTTTCCGCATACACTGCGCCGTCCGGCCCGAACGCAACCGCGGGATCACTGCCGCGGTCGAAGGGTCCTCCGGTCGCCACCGTCAGCAGCGGCAGATCGTTGGCGGTCCACGTCTGCCCACCGTCGCGCGAGGTGGCGTATCCGATCGCGACCGCGCCCCCGTCGGGAAAGCGGCCCTCTTGGAAGGCTGCAACGACCCCCTGCGGATTATTTGGGTCGACTGCGATGTCGGGCTCCACCTGCGTGCGGGCCTGCGCATCGCCGGAGCTCTGAATGGTGTCCCGGCTGATTTCCTCTGCCGGAAGCGACTGCGCGCCACCCTGTGTCGCCAAGACGAGCCCAACGACGCAGGCCAGCGCGGCGCCGAAGACCCCTCGCATAGCGGGGTGCAGTCTGCGCCGGCGGTGTTTGGATTGTCAAGATGGTTTCTTCGCGTTCGACGCCTTCGGTTAGAGCGCCGTCACGCGGAGAGAATCGCGCCGGCCGGGAGACATCGTCGATGTCGTACGCAGCGGCTGATATCGGGTGCGCCGGCTGCGTTTGTGCCGCGACACCCCAGTGGCGCCTGCGAGCGGCAGGTGCAGGAACCAGAGCGCAAGCATGGTGATGGCGCTTGCCGCAATGCAGTCGAGAAGACAGTGCCCGAAGAGCGTCGGACCCCAGGCGACGGGAATACAGCGGTCCATCGCGACCCCGAGCAATCCACCGATGGTGACCCAGGATTCCGACAGCCCGGTCTTGAGGAGAAATTCGGCGATGCCGCCGGACGCCAAGGCGACGGTGAGCAGCTCGAGCACGGAGAGGCAATGCGTGTACATGCTGATGCAAGATCGTGAAGCGATACATGTGCCAGTGCAGAAGGTACGCGTGGGCCGCTGCCACTATGTTGCCACGTCACAGATTCGTCACGGCAACGACTGGGCGGCGGCACATCTTGAACAGTCCGTCCCCCAAGTGCGAAGGTCCTGTGTCGCGTGCCGTGCGAAGCGGTGCGGATTCGTCTGTGCGTGCGTTATGCGGACGATCTCAGTGGAACTGCACGGCTGACCGACGAAGTCGAAGAGGTTCTGTTTGGCGAGGCGTTGCCTACCCCGGGATCCACGGATCGATGAGGCGCTTTTTTCTTGACAGTCCAATCGCCGGGAGCATATCGTCGTGGGGTGTCCGGACGGCTCGCAAGCCCCGGCGCGCGAGTTGGGGAAGCTGGCCGTGCACCAGCAAGACGCCGAGGGAGACGAGATGATGGCTGCCGGAGAGGGACTGATCAAGCGCAGGACGCGCCGCGTGACGCTCAAGCGGCGGCTTGGCCGGTACCTGGTTTCTCGGCGGTACGCGTCCACCATTCGGAAGCCCAAGGTGGTCCTGCGCGCCCTGCGCAATCACCTTCACCTGCTCCTCACGGGGGAGGCGCGGCTCCGGAGCGTGAGCTTGTCGGTGACCTACAAGTGCAACCTCAGCTGCATCCACTGCTCGGCCGCCACGCTGATGGACCGCGGCAGGAAGGACATGGGGGTGGCGGACTTCAAACGGCTGGGGGACGAGCTCGCCGAGAACGGCGCCTACATCATCCAGTTCACCGGCGGCGAGCCGCTGCTGCGCAAGGACCTCGAAGACCTCGTCCGCGCGCTCGACCCCAGCCGGTTCTACATCTCCGTCAATACCAACACGACGCTGGTCACGCCCGAGCGCTTGCGCAGCCTCAAAACCGCCGGCGTGAACAACGTCGCGATCAGCATCGACGTCTGGGACGCGGACGAGCACGAGCGGTTTCGCAAGCGCAAGGGAATTCACGATCAATCGGTGAAGGTGCTGGACATGATCCTCGGCGCCGGACTCAGCGCGATGGTGTTCACGGTCGTCACACATCAGAATGTCCGCACCCCGGGGCTGATCGACCTGTGCGAGTACACCAAGAAGAAGGGCGTGGTGCTCGTCGCGGGCTGGGCGGTGCCGTGCGGCAGCTGGAGCGGCAACGACCAGGTGTTGCTCACCGAGGACGACCTCGAATACCTCGAGACAATCCACGAGACCTACCTCCACGTTCGCACTGATTTTGAGGCGAACTACCACCACTGGGGATGTCCCGCGGTGAAGGAGAAGCTTTACATCACCTCTTATGGAGACGTGGTGCCGTGCGACTTCCTGCACGTCGGGCTCGGCAACGTCTTCCGGAGCTCGATCGCCGAGATGCGCCAGAACGCGCTCAAAGTCGACTGGTTCCGCGCCTACAACGCGCTCTGCCTGGCGTGCAACGACCGCGACTTCCAGAAGCTGCACCTGACGAAGATGTTCGAGGCGCAGAATGATCCGGTGCCGCTCGAGGATGCGGGCTTCCCGATTTCCCAGCTTTGACAGCGGTGACGGGGGCGGTACTTGCGCCGCGACTGCGGCCGGGAGTACGATTCGCGCATGGGTCTTCACCAGGCTACGGCGTCTCCGCTGGTGCATCGATACACGCTCGACGAGTTTTTCGCGCTGGATGCACCGCCGGGTGGCGGGTACTACGAGCTCATCGCGGGGGTGCTGTATATGGTTCCACCGCCGACTGGACGGCACCATTTGGTTGCCTCGCGTCTCAACCTCATCTTCGCAGCCTACGTCAGCGCACACCCGAATCGGTGCACCCTCTTCGTTCCGCGCACACCGATCTGGACGCCCGCTGATACGTACCTCGAGCCCGACCTCTTTCTGGTCAGTGCGGAACGCATGAAGACCATGGACGCGGGGCGCATGAACACCGCGGATCTCGTCGTCGAGATCCTCTCTCCGGGTTCCGCGATGTACGACCGCACCGCGAAGGCGGATACGTACGCGGCGCTCGGCGTCGCGGAGTTGTGGCTCGTCGATCTCGAAGGGCGCTGCATCGAGCAACGCGTCCTGCGTGACGGCATGTGGGAAGTGGCAGGTGCGTTCGCTGGAGACTCCGAGATCGCGTCGACGGCTTTCCCCGGCTTGAGCGTCATCCCGGCCCGGACCTTTCCGTAACAAGCTGCGCGACACTCCCACAGCAGCGAGCCTACCGGAGGCATCGCCAGTCGCATCTACGGGCGGCATCTCTCCGGTCAGTTCGGCAGCCAGGCAAAACTTGCCGCCGCACACCGGCGGGTGACCTGCGGGCGCAGGCGCTGGGACCCGGCCGCCTGATCCAGCACCCAGGCCGAGCGCGCCGCTAGATCGGTGAGGCTCTGCTCCAGCGCCGTCACGTGGCGCGGGCGCCCGCCCTCGCCCACCTTGACTTCAACGGCGACGCGCGTTGAGCCGCGATCGAGGACGAGGTCAACCTCCGCCCCCGCCGCGGTACGCCAATAGTGAAACTGCGTGTGCGGATGCGCCAAACGCTCTCGGCGCATCAGGTCCTCGATCACGAAGGTTTCCCAGCTCATGCCGTGCACTGGATGGTGCGCGACCTCGTCGAGCGAGCTGAGATTGAGGAGATGATGCAGTAGACCGGTGTCGCGCAGGTACAGCTTGGGGGCTTTCACCAGGCGTTTGCGCACGTTGCGGTGGTACGGCGTGAGGCGGCGCACCAGGAACGTGTGCTCCAGGACGTCCACGTAGCGCTGCACGGTGTGATAGGAGACACCGAGCGACTGGGCGAACGCCGAGGCATTGAAGATGCCGCCTTGCGCGTGCGCCAACATGGTCAGCAACCGGCGGAGCAGCAGCGGGTCGGTGGCCACACCGAGCTGCGGCAGATCGCGCTCGACGTAGGTACGCAGGTACGCTTCCCACCACTCGCGGAAGTCACCCTGCAGCGCCCGCGGGAAGCCGCCCTTCAGCCATGCCGTGCGCCACGAGCGCACGCCGATTTCCGCCGGCACCAAGGGTTCCAGCTCGAGAATGCCGACGCGGCCGGCCAGCGACTCGGACACTTGGCGCAAGAGGGCCGGCTGCGCGGACCCGAGCAGGATGAAGCGGCCGTGCGCCGCCGGTCGCCGGTCGATGAGGCCGCGCAACGCGGCGAACACGGCGGGCACCGCTTGTGCTTCGTCGAGGAGGACGGGCCGCTGCGCCTGCTCGGTCAGGTGAAACGTTGGGTCAGCGGCAAAGCGCTCGCGCGTGCGGGGCTCTTCGAGATCAACGTAGGCGTGGCGCGGAAACGTTTGCCGGGCCAGCGTCGTCTTCCCCACTTGGCGGGCCCCCACGATGAGCACCGCGGGAAACTGCCGGCTGAGGGCCCGCAGCCGTCGTTGCGCCAGACGTTTCCACATGTCTCCAAATTAGAAGAAGATCTTCTAATTTGCAACCTGTTAATTCTGGACCCACGCGGCCCATCTCCGATCAGCTTCGGCGAGAACGACGATGCGACGCTCCTCGGCACGGTGACCCTCGAAGAGCTGGGACTGTTGTTCGCTGCGAAGGGCGCAGCCAATAACGTGTCTGCTTGTCGTCGCGCGTCCGGTTTGTGTATGGTGGGCAGCGAGTGGTCATGCGTGCGGTGCCTTGACGTCAGACGTGCAGACGTCGCATGCTCGGGCCGATCGCGGTCTTTCCGGCGGAGGCGACGAGTCCCGGGGCAGCTTCGGCACAGCGCGCGCGAGCAGCTGCTCAGCGGCCTTGAGCACGCCCCGTCGATCCACTGCGTACATGAGTCCGCGGGCACCATCGTACGAACAGTTTAGCGCCGCAAGCGCTTGCCCGAACCGCAGGCAGTCGGCGACGACTTTCGTGTCCCCAAGTCGGCCGACCCACCCCTCGTCATCGGTAGCACGGGCGAGGAAGCCGGCCGTGCACCAGTCTCCGCTACCCGCAGTGTCGCGGATCGAGGGAGCCTGCAGAGCAGCAAGGTGCTGCCAAGCTCCAGTCCGCCCGGACTTACACGCTCGGAACCGTAGCCCCTCCACTCCAAGTGTTTCGATCTCTACGGGAACACGGGCTTGGTTCACGAGGGCGTCGAGCCCCGAAAGCCACTCGTGCGAGTACTTGAGAACGTGGGATGCTCGGAGGCACTCGACGAAAAGCCCCTCATCCTTAATGCCCGATGGTTCGAAAACTACGAGCGCCCCCTGCTGACGGCTTCGACGCGCGAGATCGAGGGTACCGGGCGACACGCGGTCGAAGAAAAATAGGCCGTGAGCAGGCAACGCATCGGCTACCGGAGCGGCTTCAGCCGCCAGCAGCGCCCGGTAACCGGGCATTGTCGCCCCGCACACGGGACATGCTCGCGAGAACCGATGCCGCGCTCGCCCACGCGCATCGACGAACGTCTCTTGAATGACCCTCGGGGTGCGCCGCTCGGGCTCCGCAACAAGGAACCGCACGTCGACCTTCCAGCGGCGAAGGTCGGCGAGCAGTTCAACACCGGCTACGTCGTCGCCGATGCGCCCGACAGCGGATGCAGCTACACCGAGGTAGGACAGGATCGCGAGCACGTTGCCGCACGACCCACCAGCGCGGCGCCGCTCAAGCGTCGTGTTCTCGTCGAGAGCGGCTCGGATTATGTCGAGGGCGATAAACCCGGTTCCCACACACCGCATCGCGATACCTGCTCTACTCGGCATAGCACTCCCCTGCAAGCCAGAGGTCGTACAACGTGGCCGGCGGTACGTCGCCCGGGCGATCAAGCGTATACCCCTGGGATTCGACGTGAGCAACTCCGACATCGACATGGTCATCGCCCGACCCACTGCGCAGCTCGTATGCCGCCAACAACGCTCCCAAAGAGGACAACTTCGACGACATCGCTGACACAACCGCCTTGCAACCGCTCAGGGGAGTGAGCGCGCTTTTGTAGTGCCGCACAGAACGCACGATCTGCCGGTAGACTTCGAACGGGTTATACTCGGATGCGTAGATGATGTTGCGCGGCTCCACACGCAGTTGGTCGAAGAGAAGGTCTCGGTACTCGAGCACGAGGTCGTCCACCTCGCGCGGGTTCTGCGCTGGCGACGGTAGCACAGGGCAGATCTCGTCGGGCGCTACTAGGGCGAGGATGCGGTCCAACTGAACGCGCTGACCCCGCCCGATAACGGGCAACCACACTCGTGGCTGCTCGCGCGTGGCCTCGCGCTCGAACTCGGCTGCAGAAAAGCCGTGAAGGAACGTCGCGTTCTCGTCGATGCCTTCGTCACGGATGGATGCATCGAGAACGGGCGAGTGCGCGACGACAACGTGCAGGTTTCGCACGATGCCGTCGTTTGAGGGTTGATCGAAAACGCTGAGCAGTTTCGCGAGGAGAGGGAAGTACAGCCCGCGAGGAAGTGCACTGATATCGACGACGACATCGGTGTAGGCATGGAACTCGGTTTGTCCCGCGAACTCCCGGGCGATGCTGCGCCCTCCGATCCTACGCCCGTCGTCCGAGACGAGCTTGATGCTCCTTTGTTCGAAACCGCAACCGGCCCGCGTGACGATGTCTTGTAGCCGCGTCTCGTTCGTCGCGCGCGAAGGGGCGAGCGCCTGCGACGCGGACTCGGGTCCCTCCTCGAACGTGAGCAACCTGATGTCGCGCTTGCCGGCACCGCCGGCACCGAGTAGGGCCTCGAGTCCAAGGCACATGCGCTCGTCGAACCCGAGCCCGAGAGCGTACAGGACGTTCCTCTCCCTCTCGCCAAACAGCGCCCGCCACATCCCCGTGGCGTCATTGCCCCTTCGTAGCAGATAGTTGCGCCATCGGAGGTCCGTTGTCATAGTGCCAACATCTCCGATTTGGACGTGCGATAGCCGCGCTCCATCCACGCAACGAGATCCCGCAGAGGTCGCTCGCGAAATCCGCCGAAGTGGGGCGGTAGCGTGTACTTCAAACACACGAGTCGATTGAGGTACAGGATCATCCAGCGCTGGTTCTTGACGCTCTTGTCGAGTTCGGCGTGCAGCAGGTTGTGCGCGAATGCTGTCGCGAGCATTTGAGCAAACCGCGCGTACGAAGCGTTGCCCTTCAATGCGTCAGCATCGAGCAGTGTCTTCCGCTCCTGCATGCTGATAGCCACCCCGTTCACGCCGGGCGCATACGGAGCGTTGGGCTGGTAGGTGACGTCCCGGCAGAATGTCCCTACCGCATCGAGGAAATTCAGCACGTCACGCCCGTTCTTCGCCCTGCGAGGGAGATCCTTCACCCTGGCATCGTATGCGCCATCCAAAATCTCCTGCTGGCGCTCTGGCGACAGGCTTCGGGACTGCCGTGGAAACAGCAGCGACCACGCGAGAGACTCCTCGAAGAGATCTCCCGCAAGCCGGAGGTACTGCTCAACGTTGAACGAGCCAAGACTCGCGAGGCGTGAAGGACCGAAGTAGTATGGGAATCTGAACTCCTTTGCGAGAAAGAGTTCCGCGGCCGCCTTAACGCCGGAGTCGTCTCTGTCCTCAAGCTCCTCCCGGCCAAGCGCGAAGTCGAAGCTCTGCTGGCTTTTGCGTCGATGGCGCTCGATGAGGATCTCCAGCGTTCGCCATGCGACGAGCTTCTCGCGCGGGCTGCCGTCTACCTCTTCTCTCGCGCGGACCCACTCGATATACTTCGGGTCCTGAGTCGCAACCCCACGCACACGATCCGAGACCATCTTCAATGCTTCGACGATTCGCTCAACGCGCTCCGGAGAGTCTAGCGTGCCATCGATAAGGGCGGCGAACGAGCCGACCGCATCTCCCGTTGCGACGTCGGCAGCCATGCGCGCTCGACGCTCGGCGATCGTCGAGATGGCCGACTCGAAGCGCTTGGGGGTCCGACGCCAGGCCTCTTCGAGGTTGATGACGTCGCCGTAGTCTCGACCCGCAAGCGCGCCCGAGGCGAGTAGTTCGTCCTGCGAAAGCGCCTCTAGCCGCTCGGCAATCCAGACCGTAGTGCGGCTCCGTTGCTCGACGAGGGTCTCACGCAGCGTGACGCGTTGGTCTAACGTGAGCTTCTGGACGTCGTCTAGTAGCACGAGCCAGCGCGAGCCCGGAGGCTCCCCGTCCACGCGAAGGCCAGGCCGATCGAGCACGCGAAGCATCAAGAGCGAGTCGTGGCCCGCAGGACCGGTTCCCTCGGGTGCGGCAAGACTGTCAATGACATCGCAGATAGACTGCTCGATCGCCTCGGCCCACGCCCTGGCGGCCAAGCCATCGCAGGGCATCGCTAGCCCGGGTAGCTGCGCCGCGTCTTCGGGTCCTTCGACTCGAACGCGGGCGAGATCCTCCGGATAGCGAAGGCGACGTGCTGAGAGGGCACTCCGGAGCGCACCGAGCATGATCCGCGCATCGAGGAGGGCCATCAGCAGGCGTCTTGCCCGTGGCGATGGTAGGCCGAGATCTGCAAGCGCGGGAAAGGTCCGCCCGCAGGGAAGCATCACCCCGATGACACGGATGCTGTGCTCGTCGATCGCACCAAGCTGTCTCAAGCGTTGGAAGAGCTCTTTGTACTCAGGGTATGTGCGCAGGGCGACGAGTGTCTGAAGCACCGACGGCGTGAACAGTTTCAAGAGCGATGTCTTACCTCCACCCGGCGCACTGCGGATGAATTGGGGCCGCGCGAACGGCGCGTTGTCTGGCAGAAGGTCGAGTACACCCGGACCGAAGAGTTTGAGGAAGTCGGTGTCCGACTCGATGTGCTCCGCCGCTTGCAACCGGAACGGGTTTCGGAGGTCCCTCACGATTCCCTCCGATGGCGACTGAAGCGCGGGAAGAGCGCGCGGACCGTCTTGCTGTCCTCGGCCCAGAGAAGGAAGAGCGAGTTGTTCGGAGTGTTGTGGTGCAGAACGAGCGGCAGCCCGCACGCGGCCAAGCCATACTTCAGGCTCTTCGTGCCGCCCTTCTCTGTATGCTCGTCCTCCAACGCCGGGTCGTAGTATCGCTCGACAAGCCGCACGAACTCCTCTTGAGACGTCGGAGAGAGGCGTAAGCGCTCGTCGAGGAGTTGGACCGGAATCAGCTCAAGCTTGGCGCCGAACTGCTGTTCGAGCCGCTCTGCGCCAGCGCGGATGTTATCGAGAGCCTGGGCGGTCGCAACGTACAGGGCGACGACAACCGCGGTTTCTGGGAACTTGACGATGTCCTTCCATTCCGAGCTTGACGTGACGCGTCGCAGAAACTTCGCAAGCTTCCCCTTGAGCTCACCTTGCTCGTCCCGGACGTAGCTGGTGCCGCTTCCAGCGAAGTCGTCGAGCAGCACGATTGCAGGCACGCGTTTCCCACTGATGTTCTGCTTCGCGACCCAGTTTCTCAGTTCTTCGACACGCTCGTTCGGCAGCTCATAGCTCGGGAAGATCTGTTCGTGAGAGAGTTCGCGGTTGCTACGACGAAACTGGTCAATTCTAGCCCGAATAATTCACGGGAGCATCTAAAAAATCAGCCCCAACCGTGGTACCCACTGAAACTGTCGAAGGTTTAC
>Ga0209415_10000315_pt1 | contig 86849 bp, 80 predicted proteins | sample PeaSoiSIISIP2007_FD_187696 | JGI IMG/M metagenome (GOLD analysis project Ga0209415, IMG submission 187696) | Peat soil microbial communities from Weissenstadt, Germany - SII-SIP-2007 (SPAdes) (version 2) | ecosystem: Environmental > Terrestrial > Soil > Wetlands > Peat | place: Germany... | reverse complement strand
GCGGGCCGGGCTTGAACCGGCGGCTTCAAGATCTTCAGTCTTGCACTCTCCCAAACTGAGTTACCGCGGCGCCGGTCGCCCCGACCGACCGGGCCGTATAAAGAGTCGGAGGGAGCGCGGAAAGCGCGGTCGGACCCACGACGGGCCGAGTCGCCCTGCGTCGGCCCGGTCGAACGCGCGCGCTCACGTTCGGAGCGGGCGATCGCCGTCAGTCGCCCCTTGAATTTATCTACGGCACCCGGCCTGATTACCCCGCCGTGGTCCGTACACTCGTCGTCGCCGAGAAGTTCAACACCGCCCTGCGCATCGCGATCGTCCTCTCCGACGGGCGCATGAAGCGCTCGCGCCTCGAAGGGACGAACGTCTTTCGGTTCGACCGGACGGAGGGACCGTACGCGGTCGTCGGACTGCGCGGCCACATCGTGGAGCTCGACTATCCGAAGGAGCTCTCGGAGTGGACCCTCGCCGGTCTCCCGAAGCTCCTCGAGACCCGGCCGTTGAAGCGGGTGACCGAGACGGGGATCGTCGCCGCGCTCCAATCGATCGTTCGGGAGTTCGACCGGGTCATCATCGCAACCGACTTCGACCGCGAGGGGGAGCTGATCGGGCTCGAATGCCTCGAGCTCCTGCAGAAGGTCCACCCCAAGATCGAGGTGAAGCGGGCCCGCTACAGCGCCCTGACCCGGGACGCGATCGAGACGAGCTTCGCCCATCTCGAACAGCTTGACCACGCGCTCGCCGAGGCGGCCGAGTCCCGCCAGGAGATCGACCTCGTCTGGGGCGCCCTCCTCACCCGGTATCTTTCCCTCACCGCGCAGCAGCGCGGGAACAGCTTCCTCTCGGTCGGACGCGTGCAGACCCCGACCCTCGCCCTCCTCGTGGAGCGGGACCAGGCGATCAAAGAGTTCGTCGCGACGCCCTTCTGGGAGATCGTGGCGACCGCGGAGAAGGGAGGGGAGGAGTTCCGACTGCACCACGCGCACGGGATCTTCGAGAACAAGGCCGACGCCGAGCGCGTCTTCCGGATCGTCGCGCATGCGAAGAGCGGGGTCGTCCGGGAGTTCGCGGAGGAAGAGACCAAGCGTCGCCCCCCGGTCCCATTCTCGACCACGCTCTTCGTCGCGGAGGCGACGCGCCTCGGCCTCGGCGCCGCGCGAGTGATGCGGATCGCCGAGGACCTCTACACGCAGGGGCTCATCAGCTACCCACGGACGGACAACACCGTCTACCCCCGAGGGCTCGGATTGCGGACCCTGGTGGAGAAGTTCCGGGAAGGACCGTTCGCGGAAGCGGCCGAGTTCGTGCTGCAGCAGCCGAGCTTCCGACCCACCCGGGGACGGACGGAGACGACCGACCACCCGCCCATTTACCCGACCGGGGTCGTCGACCCAAAGAAACTGCGGCCGGACAACGCCGCGGTCTACGAGCTGGTCGTCCGACGGTTCCTCGCGACGCTCGCTCCGGACGCGCTCGGCATCGGCCGGACCGCGGCGGTCGAGATCCACGGCGAGCGGTTCGAGGGGATGGGTCAGCATATCACCGACCCGGGCTGGTACCGGGTATATCCGTACTCCAAACCCGACGAGGTCCCGATGCCCCGCCTCGTCGTGGGGGAGACCATCCCGGTCCCGAAGGTCGAGCTCACCGAGGACCAGACGCGCCCTCCGCGCCGGTACTCTCAGGGATCCCTGATCCAGGAGATGGAACGTCTCGGGCTCGGAACGAAGAGCACGCGGCACGACGTCCTCCAGAAGCTCTTCGACCGGCACTACGTCAACCAGCGCCAGCTGGAACCCACCTCCACGGGGATCGCCGTCACCGAGGCGCTGAAGGCGCACGCCCCGGTCATCACCCGCCCGGAGATGACCCATCGCCTCGAGGAGGACATGGAGCTCGTCGCGGAATCGAAGAAGCCGAAATCGGAGGTGCTCGAGGAGTCGCGCGAGATGCTCCGCGAGGCGTACGCGCTCCTTTCGGCGAACACGCAGGGTGTGAAGGAAACGCTCACCGGTGCGCTCGATCGTCAGCACTTCGTGGGGCCGTGCGCGAGATGCGGAGGGGCCCTGCGGCTCGCGCGCAGCCCTCGCGGCGCGCGCTGGGTCCAGTGCGTCAACAACCCGGCGTCCTGCACGGCGAACTACGCGCTCCCGTCGGCCGGTTTCGTGGAGCTCGTGCCCGAGTTCCTCTGCGCGACGTGCAAGGTCCCGAGAGTGAAGATCACGTTCCGCGGCGTGCGCCCGGACCTCTACTGCATCAACCCGGAGTGTGCCGAGCACCACAAGGCGTTCCGGATCGGGGTCTGTCCGAGCTGCGGAAGCCCCCTCCAGATCCGCTATTCGTTCCGCGGGAACCGGTTCGTGGGATGCTCGGGGTATCCCGGGTGCCGCGTGACCTACCCGCTCCCCCAACGAGGGAAGCTCGAGAAGGACCAGCCCCCGTGCCCCGTCTGCCGGGCGCCGGTCGTCACCGCGATCGAAGCCGGTCGTCCGCCGTGGACCCTCTGCATCAACCCCGAGTGCCCGACCCGGATCAAGAAGGCCGAGGAGAAGGCCGAGCGGATGACGGCCGCCAAAGCGAAGAAGGCGGCTACCGCGAGGAAGGCCGCGAGCGTGAAACGCGCGCGGGCGAAGAAGAAGGAATCGACCCCTCCCGCGGTCACCCCGGCAGCGGTTCCCGAACTCCCTGCCCCGACCGCGACTTCTCCGGCGACGCGCAAGCGAGTTCGCCGCACGAAAACCCCCTCCGTCACCGCGAGCGCCGCGGACTCCGACATCGTTCCGGCACCTCCGTAACGAAGGGGCCGATCGGGCCGAGCGAATTCCAAGGGTACGCCGCGACTCCCTAAGAGCCTCCCGGCTCCGAACCGGAGGGTCGACCGTTTCCGCACCTCCCGGCCCGCGTTAAATACGCTCGCTCGGTCTTTCGTCCCGTGGCTGCTTCTCGGCGACTTCTCGATCTGGATTCTCGGTCCTACGAGCGGCGGCTCGCTCGCAACCCGTTGATCATCGTACCCGTCGGAGCGCTGGAGGCGCATGGCCCTCACCTGCCGCTCGGCGCCGACCAGATCCAGGCCGAAGCGACGGCAATGGCCCTTGCCGAGCGCGTCGACGGACTCGTCGCCCCGACGATCGCGTACGGGTCGGCGCCCGGCGCCCGGCGATTCCCCGGTACGGTGTCCCTGACGATCGCACAGCTCGAGATCCATACCGAAGGCGTCCTCGGTGAACTTGCCCGATCCGGAGCTCGCCGCATCTTGGTGCTGTCGGGCCACGGGGAGCGTGGACACATGGCCGCGCTGAGGGAGGCCGGGGACCACGCCGCCCTCGCCCATCCGGGCACGCGCGTGGTCGTCCTGTGCGATTATGAGTTTGTGTACGAGCTGCGCGGCAAGGATTCCCCGGCGAGCGACGGTCACGCCGGACTTCTCGAGACCTCCCGCGTGCTCGCGCTCGCCCCGCAGACCGTCGGTCCCTCCCGCCCGGTCGTGGAATACCGCCACAGCCCGTTCGTGCCCGGAAGCCCTACCGAGGCCGACTGGCCGGAGAGCGTGATCGGGGACACCCGGAACGCGTCCGCGGAGCTCGGAGCCCGGATCCAGACCCACGTGCTCGACCGGCTCGTCGAAACCGTCCGAGCGTTGCTGCCGGCGTAGGTCTGCATCATGGCCGACCCCTCCGACACGATCCGCGTCCGCGGCGCGCGCCAGCATAACCTGAAGAACGTCTCGATCGACCTTCCTCGGGGGAAGTTCATCGTCATCACGGGCGTGAGCGGGTCCGGGAAATCGTCGCTCGCGTTCGATACGCTCTACGCCGAAGGACAACGACGCTACATCGAGAGCCTCTCGTCATACGCCCGCCAGTTCCTCGGCCAGATGGACAAGCCCGACGTCGATTCGATCGACGGCCTCGCTCCGGCGATCGCCATCGAACAGCGGGCCGGCAGCAAGAACCCTCGGTCCACCGTCGGCACGGTCACCGAGATCCACGACTATCTGCGCCTGCTCTTCGCCCGCATCGGGATCCCTCACTGCCCCAACGACGGCGAGGAGATCTCCCCGCAGTCGGTGGACCGGATCGTCGAGGCGGTAAAGACCGAGGCGAACGGGGAGAAGATCGACCTTCTGGCCCCGGTCCTGCGGGCGAAGAAGGGCGAGCATCGCGACGTGGTGGACAAGCTCCGCAAGGCCGGGTATCGACGATTTGTGATCGACGGCGTGGAGGTTCGGTCGCCCGGCGCCGAGCTCCGACTGGAGAAGAACAAGAAGCACACAATCGAGGTCGTGGTGGACAGCTTTGTGGTCTCGCCCGCCGAGGAGAGCCGGCTCGCCGAATCGGTCGAGCTCGCTCGCGGACTCGGGGACGGGCTCGTCATCTTGCGACGCCCCGGCGGCAAGCGACAGACGTTCTCGAGCCGACGGGCGTGCCCGGTGTGCGGATTCTCCATGGACGAGCTCGCGCCCCGAATGTTCTCCTTCAACAACCCGTTCGGGGCCTGCCCCGAATGTCTCGGGATCGGTGCGACGCTCCACGCCGAGCCGGAGCGGATCGTGCCGGACAAGGAGAAGCCGCTCGGGAAGGCGATCAACGTCTGGGGTCTCACCCCCGCCCAATCCTCTCTCGAGAAGTTCGGCCAGTTGTTCGGCTACGACCCGCGACGGCCGGTTCACGAACTATCGGCGGACGGCTGGAAGGCGCTGATGTACGGCGTCGAGAAGAGTCTCGGTCGTTCGACGCATCGCCCCGAGGAGTGGTGGATCAACGGCTGGCTGCGCGAGGGATTGGTCGCCGCGCTCGAGCGCCGGTGGAAGACGACGAAGAGCGAGGGCGCGAAGGAGTACTATCTCGGGTTCATGTCGTTCGTCCCCTGCCGGGCCTGCGAGGGGCGTCGATTGAAGCCGGAAAGCCTCGCCGTCACGGTTCAGCATAAGTCGATCGCGGACGTGACCGCGATGACCGTCCTCGACTCCTCCGCGATGTTCCGTACCCTGGCGCTCTCGGACCGGGATGAGAAGATCGTAGGCCAGGTGGTGCGCGAGATCCGCGCCCGTCTCAGCTTCCTCGAGAACGTCGGGCTGACCTACCTCACGCTCGACCGAGCCTCGGGGACGCTGTCGGGAGGGGAAGCGGAGAGGATCGCCCTCGCGACGCAGATCGGGTCCGGTCTCGTGGGCGTGCTCTACATCCTGGACGAGCCTTCCATCGGTCTTCACCCACGAGACCAGGCCCGCCTTCTGTCCACGCTGAAGACGCTCCGCGACCTCGGGAACACGCTACTCGTCGTCGAGCACGACGAGATGACCATGCGCGAGTCGGACTGGCTCGTCGACCTGGGACCCGGCGCCGGTTCGCTCGGAGGGGAGCTGCTCTACTCCGGCCCGCCCGACCAGATCCGGGGGACGCCCCGGTCGTTGACGGCCGCGTTCCTTTCGGGGACGCGCTCGATCCCGACGCCCGACCACCGAATGTCGCCCGGCCGCCGGTTCCTGTCGATCCGCGGCCCGAGGGAGCACAACCTCAAGGGAGACGATGTCCAGATCCCGCTCGGCCTGCTGGTTGGCCTTTCCGGAGTCTCCGGCAGCGGCAAGTCGACGATCCTCCAGGAGATCCTCTACCGCGCCGTTCGACGCCACCTCGGCCTGGGCCGGGAGACCCCGGGCCGGCACGACTTCATCGAAGGGATCGACGAGGTCGACCGCGTCCTGCTCATCGACCAGGCTCCGATCGGGCGGACGCCCCGGTCGAACCCGGCGACCTATACGGGAATCATGACCCCGGTCCGCGAGCTGTTCGCCGGCCTCCCGGATGCGAAGGCGCGCGGGTTCGCCCCCGGGCGGTTCAGCTTCAACGTCGCGGGCGGCCGATGCGAAAGTTGCGAGGGCGATGGGGTGATCCGGTACGAGATGCACTTCCTGCCCGACGTGTACGTTGTATGCGAGGAGTGCCGCGGCCGACGGTTCAACGCGGAGACCCTCGAGGTGAAGTTCAAGGGGAAGACGATCGCCGACGTCCTCGACATGTCCGTGAGCGACGCGCTCACGTTCTTCGCCCACCATCGACGCATCGCTTCGCGCCTCGCACTCCTCGTTGACGTCGGGCTGGGGTACATCCGGCTCGGCCAGAGCGCGACCACGCTCTCCGGCGGGGAAGCGCAGCGGATCAAGATCGCCTACGAGCTCGCGAAGCCCCCGACGGGCAAGACCCTCTACCTCCTCGATGAACCGACCACTGGGCTCCACTTCGCGGACGTCGACCGGCTCCTGCAGGTGCTCTTCCGCCTGCGCTCCGGCGGGAACACCGTGGTCGTCATCGAGCACAATGTGGACGTGCTGAAGTCGGCGGATTGGCTGATTGACCTCGGCCCGGAAGGCGGGAACGCCGGAGGGCACGTGGTCGCCCAGGGACCGCCCGAGGAGATCGCCCGGACCCCGGCGTCGCACACCGGACGATTCCTGCTCCCGCACCTCGCGCTCCCGACTCCGCTCGCGCGACGCGTCCGTCCATGACGGAGAAGGAGCGGACCCCGCTCCCGTCGTTCGTGCCCGCGAGCCAGCTCGCGAGCGAGACCCGAGAAGGGTTCCGGACCGGCCCGGACGCCCCGGGGGTCTATCTCTTCCGCTCGGGCCGAGGGGACGTGGTCTACGTCGGCAAGGCCCGCAGCCTTCGCCGCCGCGTCCTCGACCATCTCCGGGCGCGGATCGAGAAGGACGGCACGATCGTCGCGCAGAGCTCGAGCGTCGAGTTCGTCCCGACCGCCACCGAGCGGGAAGCGCTCCTCCTCGAGGCGAACCTCGTCAAGCAGTACCAGCCGCCCTACAACGTGCTCCTGAAGGACGACCGCAGCTACCCGTACCTCGCCGTCACCGTCGGGGAGGAGGTCCCACGGATCATCCTCGTGCGCCGACCGCGCCGCCGCGCCGGCCTCCTCCTGTTCGGGCCGTACACGAGCGCCCGAGAGGCCCGCGGAGTGGAGAAACTCCTCGGGGACCTCTTTCAGCTTCGCCGGTGCGTTCGCCTCCCGAAACAGGCCTGTCTCTACTACCATCTCAAGGTCTGTAGCGCGCCGTGCATTGGGGCAATCTCCCCGGACGAATATCGGGCGCGGATCGACCAGGCGACGGCGGTGCTCCGCGGCCAGGTCGCCCTCGTTCGACCGATGGTCGAGACCGAGATGCAGAACGCCTCCGCCCGGGAGGAGTTCGAGAGGGCCGCGATGTTGCGGGACGCCCTCGCCGGCCTCGGCGCGCTCTCCGAGCGGCAGTCGGTCATCGGTCCCGGCACCGGTCGCGCCGACGTCCTTGCGCTCGCCTACCCGCAGGACCCATCGACCCTGCGGGTTGCGGTGGGGTTACTGCGCGTGGAGGATGGCGAGGTCCGAAGGACCGAGCCCCACCTCGTCACGATCCCGGCCGATGACGTTCCGGAGCCCGGAGAGGTGCTCCGTCAGTTCCTGACGCAGTACTACGGGGCCCAGTTCGAGCTTCCCGACCGGATCTACGTCGCGGCGCCGCGACCTGCCGGGATCGACGCGACCTTGGACGAGCTGTTCGGGCCTCGCGGCGTCGAGGTCCACTTTCGACCGACCGGGCGTTACGCTGCACTCGGTCGCCTCGCCGAACGGCTGGCGCGAGCGACGGTCGACCAGGTCGTCGCCCGCCCGGCTCCTCGGGAGGTCCTGCTCGCGGTCCAGAGCCTCCTCGAGCTCCCGACCATCCCGAACCGGATCGAGGGCGTGGACATCTCGATCTTCCAGGGGTCGGAGGCGGTGGGTTCGCTCGTCGTGTTCGAGCGCGGACTCGCGAAACGGTCGGAGTATCGGCGCTACCGGATCCGAACGGTCGAGGGGACGAACGACTTCGCCATGGTGGCCGAGGTCGTCTCCCGGCGGTACGCCCGTCGACTCGCCGAGAACGAGATCCTCCCGGACGTGCTGCTGATCGACGGCGGCGCCGGTCAACTCTCCGCTGCGATGGGGGCGCTCAGCGCCCTCGGCCTCGCCGACCGGATCCCCGCGATCGGCCTCGCGAAGCGGGAGGAGGAGGTCTATCGGACCGACCGGACGGAGCCGATGCATCCCAATCCGAACGCTCCCCCGATGCTTCTGTTGCGGGCGGTGCGCGACGAGGCGCATCGGTTCGCGGTCACCTACCACCGAACGCGACGGCGCATGCGGTTGAGGGACGAGTTCGAGGCCGCCGCCCCCAAACGGTCGGTCCCGTCGCGGTCCTAGGACTTTCGCCGGCGTCGGGCCGCCGGCCGACGCACGTCGATCCAGGTCATGTCCGGGGAGCGGCGGTCGTCCTGCCAGAGCGCACCGATGATCTCTCCGATGTGGTGGGCTTCCTCGAAGGTGACCTGCATCAGACCATCCCGTACGGCGTAGCGCCCGGCCATCCAGAACACCCGCACCGGACGCCCGAGGGACCGCGGGGTGAGGCCCGACACGGTCACCTGCACGCCGGCCCAGACCCGCTTCGAATATTCGTCGAACCCTTTCCAGTCCGTCGGATGCCGACGGGGGTCGTTGAACAGCAATTCGAGCTCTTTCTCCGAGCTTCGTCCGCGAACGATGTAGACCAGCCACACCTCTTGGACGTTGAGGATGTGGACGAGCGTATCGAACAACGATTCGTGGCCGATCCCCCGCTTCCGGGTGGCGTCCTTTCCCGGGAGTTTCCGCACCTTTCGGACGAACCGGTCGAACAACGCCCGATTGTACTCGGAGATTGCGCGCGCGTCTTGCGGCGAGAGCTGGAACACCTTCGACATCGTGACCGCCACTCCCACGAACGGTTAGACCCTTCCGGGTCCACGTCTCCCGGATCTATCGGGAATTCGGCCGCCGCTCGGGAGCGCCGATGAACGGCATCCCCTGCACGCGACGGGCGACCTCGGTCGTTGCCAGCCGTCGGAGGTCGGAGTCGGGCTCCAGGATCGCGGCGTCCAGCGCCTCGGCCTGGAATGGAGTGGGTGAGCCTTCCGCGACCGCTTGGACGGCGAGCTTGAAGGCGGACTCCTCGGTGAGGTGCTCCGGGAGTTTCTCTTCCAGGAAGTCGGCGACCGCGCGCCGGTTCCGGCCGATCGCGTACGCCTTCCAGCCGATCGTCGCGCCGCTCGGGTCGAGCTCGACCAGACCGGGAGCGTTGCCGTCAAACCCGCCCAGCAAGAGGGAGACGGCAAAGGGCCGGGTCCCGCCGAACTGGGTGTACTGTTGGAGCAGGGTGCCCAAGGCATGGCCGAGGAGCGTGAACGGAGGGGCCTCGCCATAGGTGAGGCGGTGACGTTGCGCCTCGACCCGGAGGAACTCGACCAGGACGCGCGAATCCGCGATCAGCCCGGCCGTGACGCATCCGAGCCCCTTGTCGATGGCGAAGCTCTTCTCGATTGAGCCGGCCTCGGCGAGCGAGCTCACCGGCAGGTTTCGGTAGGCGACGAAGACGATCCCCGTATCGTAGGTCACCGCGACGGCGGTGCCGCCCATCTGAATGGCCTGGAGAGCGTACTCGACCTGGAAGAGTCGCCCGTCCGGCGAGAACACCGTGCTGGCCCGGTCGTACGCCATCTGGCCCGGTTGCATTTCCATCGCGACGTCCCCCGTGAGTGGGGGCGCTCAACCGGGTGGGGGATTTGAACCTACGCCCTCGCCCTCCCTTCCCCCCACTTGGTGGCGAGAGGCCACCACGGGAAACGCGCGTCCGTCGCGGGAGGGACCGGGCCGGGGTCCGCCGGACTCGGCCGGAAACGCTTATCGTCCGCGGGCCGGCTCCGCTCCTCGATGAACGCGAACGGGCTCCACCTCCTCCCGATGGCGTCGAGCCATCGCGGGGCCCTTTCTCCGGCGTGCGCTCAGTGCGCGGAGGGGCAGAAGATGGTCCTCTTCGTTACCGGGCTCTGCCGCTTCCGTTGCTTCTACTGCCCGGTCTCGCCGACGCGCAACCAGCTGGACGTGGTCTTCGCGAACGAGCGCCGGGTCCATTCGGACCAGGACGTCCTCGATGAGGCGCGCGCGATTGGCGCCGCCGGCACCGGGATCACCGGTGGGGACCCGCTCGGCGCGATCGACCGCGTGGAGCACTATGTTCGGCTCCTCAAGGGCGAGTTCGGCGCGGACCACAACATCCACCTCTACACGCACGAACCGAACCCGGAGAAGCTCGCGCGCCTCGCGCGAGCGGGGCTCGACGAGTTTCGGCTCCACATCCCCCACTACCTGTGGGGTCCGCTCGCCAGCGACGGCGGAGCGTACCGAGCAGTCCTCGAGGCGGCTCCGGACTGGGGGGTCCGCCGGGGGGTCGAGATCCCCGTCCTCCCCGAGAAGGAGGCCGAGCTGCGCCGCCTGCTCCGAGCGCTCGATGAGATCGGGGTCGACTTCGTCAACCTGAACGAGCTCGAGTTCTCCGAAACGAACGAGGTGAAGATGCGCGAGCGCGGCTATCGCGTCGACCCCCGCAACGGCTGGGGAGTGCGCGGGAGCCGCGCCGTCGCCGAACGGCTCGTCCGAGAGATGTCCCTCTCCGTGCCCGTGCACTACTGCTCTTCCCGATTCAAGGACGGCGTGCAGCTCCGGCAACGGCTCCTGCGGCGGGCCGAACGGACCGCGCCAGCGTTCGCCCCGACCACCGAGGACGGGACCGTCATCCTCGGGATCGTGGAGGCCCTCCCGGAAGCGGACCTCGACCGATGGTCGGTGCGGGTCGCCCGGAGGCTCGGGGCTCGGCCGGAGGACTACCGCGTCGACGCGGGCCGCCGGCGCTTGGAGCTCTCGCCCTTCGCCTTGCGACGGGCCGCCCGTCGCCTACCCTGGCCGGCCTTTGAGGTGGAAGTGTACCCCACCGCCGATGCTCTCGAGGTGGAACGGACCCCGCTCAACGACGCGGCTCGCTCGAGGGCCGGCGTCGCCGTGGGCGGAACGTAGCCCTCGTCACAAGCGTGACCCCCCCAGGTGAGGTACCGTTCGTCCCCTCGACGGTTCTTGATCGAGCACGGTCCCCACCCGTCGTCCTCGGCCCCGTACCACATCGGGCAATCCCGGCAGCGGAGCGGAAGGGTGGCGAGGGCTCGGGTCCGGGTCGGTCGGCGGGGCGTCAACCGGATCCCTCCGTCATCAGCAGTCGTTGGGCGTGAACCGTGCTGGCCATGAGTTTCGCGACCGTCACCGGGCCGACGCCCCCGGGGACCGGGGTCACACCGCCCGCATACCCGTTGAGGTCCTCGAAGTTGGCATCTCCGACCGCCTTCGAGCTTCCGGGGCGGGCCGGATCGGGAACCGTGGAGAGTCCGACGTCCACGACGTAGGAGTCCGCGGGCACGACCTCGCGAGTGAGAAGTCCGGGTCGGCCGACGCACGAGAAGATGGTCCGAGCGCTCGCGAGCGTCCCCTTCAGGTCGCGGGTCTTGGAGTGGACCAGCGTGACGGTCGAATTGAGGCCGGGCCCCTTACCGGCGAGGAGGAGGGCGAGCGGTAGACCGACGGTCTCCGAGCGACCCAGCACGACGACCCTTTCTCCCTCGATCGGGAGACGATAATGTCGGGCGATCTCGATGGCCGCCTGCGCGACGGCGGGGACCTGCACCGGTCGTTGCGCCACCAAACGGCCGAGATTGGCCGTGCCCACGCCGTCCACGTCTTTCGCGGGGCGAAGCGCTGCGATGGCTCGGTAGAAGTCGAACGGTGGAGGTAACGGATGCTCGAGCAGCACGGCGTGGACGCTCGAGTCCCGATCCAATTCGCCCAGACGTGCCTCGAGCTCGGCCGGGCCGTCGCCCGGCCGAAGAGGTTCGTCCCGGAACGAGATGCCGAGAGCCGCCGCCGCCTTGCCTTGGCGTTTCAGGTAGAACCGGAAGGGGCTATCGACCCCTCGGTGTACGCTCGCGAGACACGGAGAAGGCAAGCCGGAAGGAAGCGACCGGAGGACCTCGCGGGTCGAATCGTCGACCGCCTCCGCGACCGGCTTCCCCTCGAGCCGAACCGTCACCGACGCTCCCCGCCGGGTCGAGCCCGGAGCCGTAGATAACGGCCGACCCCGCCCGCGTGCAAGTTGCGCCGGACCGCGGAAAACCGCCGGCGAAACCAGAGTACGTCGAATTCACCTCCCCGAAGGGATTTATACGGACCCCCCCTTCGATTGAGTGGCGCAACGGTTCTCGACCGTAGGGACCCGCAACGCCACCATGGCAGAAGGAACGGAAGCACCGTCCGTCGGGACCTCAGAGCCTGCCCCGGCCAATGAACTCGAAGAGTGGGCACGGACCCTCCCCTACACCTCCAGCGCGCAGGTGGAAGTGCCTCCCCGACTCCTCGACCAGGTGATCGGGCAGGACGACGCGGTCGAGGTCGCGCACAAAGCCGCGACGCAGAAGCGCCACATGATCCTGATCGGCGAGCCCGGCACGGGAAAGAGCATGCTCGCCCGCGCGATGGTCGACTTCCTCCCGAAGGAGCAGCTCCAGGACATCCTCGCCTACTCGAACAGCGAGGACCCGAACGAGCCGAAGATCCGAGTCGTTCCCGCGGGCAAGGGCAAAGAGATCGTTGCGGCCCAGAAGCTCGAAGCGGCCCAGAAGAAGGAGCAGCGGACGATCCTGTTCGTCGTTCTCGCCCTCGCGGTCTTCGCATTTACGCTCTACATCGTCCTCGTCGACCACGACCTGACCGCACTCCTGGTCGGCCTGCTCATCGTGTTCATCATCTACGCGCTGCTCCGCTTCTCGGGCGGTCGGAGCGATACCGGCACGGGGGTCGCCAAGCTCCTCGTGACCCATTCCCCCGACGATAAGCCTCCGTTCATCGACGCCACGGGCGCCCATGCAGGCGCGCTGCTCGGGGATGTCAAGCACGACCCGTTCCAGTCGGGCGGACTCGAGACGCCCCCGCACGAACGCGTCGAGGTCGGGGCGATCCACAAGGCGAACGGCGGCGTCCTCTTCCTGGACGAGATCAACCTCCTCAAGATCGAGAGCCAGCACTCGCTGCTCACCGCGCTTCAGGAACGCAAGTTCTCGATCGTCGGGCAATCCGAACGCTCGGCCGGCGCGATGGTCAAAACGGAACCCGTCCCGGCCGATTTCGTGCTGGTCGCTGCCGGCAATGTCGACAGCGTCCAGACCATGCATCCGGCACTGCGGTCGCGTATCCGCGGCTACGGTTACGAGCTCTACGTCAAGACGACGATGCCCGACACCACCGAGAACCGGATGAAGATCATCCGATTCATCGCTCAGGAAGTGGTGAAGGACAAGAAGATCCCGCACTTTGACCTCCCCGCGATGACCGAGGTCATCCGCGAGGCCCAGCGTCGATCCGGTCGGTCGGGACAGCTCACCCTCCGCCTTCGGGAGCTTGGGGGACTCGTCCGGGTCGCCGGTGACATCGCCCTCTCCGAGGGGATTCCGATGGTCCACGCGGACCAAGTGGTCAAGGCAAAGCGCGCGGCGCGTTCTCTCGAGCAGCAGATCGCCGACCGCTACATCGAACGCCGCAAGGAGTATCACATGTTCTCGACCGAGGGCTCCGCGGTCGGCGTCGTGAACGGGCTCGCGGCGATCAACGCGCAAACGGGCATGGCTGAGTTCTCCGGCATCGTCCTCCCGATCGTCGCCGAGGTCACTCCCGCCCAGACACGGAACGGCGGGGTGGTGGTCGCAACGGGAAAGCTCGGGGAGATCGCCCGCGAAGCCGTTCAAAACGTCACCGCGCTCATCAAGAAGTACACGGGAGAGGACATCTCTCGCTACGACATCCACATCCAGTTCGTCGGGACCTCGGACGGCGTCGAGGGCGACAGCGCCTCCGTCTCGATCGCGACCGCCGTCATCAGCGCGCTCGAAGGCGTCCCCGTCGACCAGTCGGTCGCGATGACCGGCTCGCTGTCGGTCCGCGGCCAGGTGCTCCCCGTCGGGGGCGTCACCGCGAAGGTCGAAGCGGCCGCGGACTCGGGGATCAAGCGAGTGCTCGTGCCGGAGGAGAACCTCGCGGACCTCGTTCTCGAAGCGAAGTACCGCGGCATGGTCGAGGTCATCCCGGTCAGCACGCTCCGCGACGTGCTCAAGTACGCGCTCGTCGGCCAAGGGGCCCAGAAGGAGTCGCTCCTCGAGCGCCTCTCGGCCATGGTCCGCGCGACCAGCCGGTCGTCGGAGGAGATCCTTCCCCCGCCCTCGTTGCCGCCCACTCCGGTTCGGCCGGCCGGTTCGTGAGAGGCACGTTCCGGGTTCCGGCGCACGGGCCGGTGGTCTCGCGGCCCCTTCCGATCCTATCGAACTCCGAGCCCGAGGAGGACCGGTTCATCAACCGGCCATGCTACGAGTTCAACGACGACCTCACGACCGCCTGGAACGACCGCCACTGCCAGCACTGCCGCCACTACCTGACCGCGCGGTGCCCGCACATCGACGAGTTCCTGGACGACGTGGAGGATTTGACCCCCGAGTGATATCGAGGGAACCGTGCGGGGCCTGCTCATCGGACGGTTCCAGCCGTTCCACGGAGGCCACCTCGAGGTGGTCCGGAAGATCCTCTCGGACCGCCCCGCCGCGTCCCTGCTCATCGGGGTGGGGAGCGCGGAGGATTCGTACACTTGGGAGAACCCGTTCACGGCGGGCGAACGCATCGAGATGATCGAGCGAGCGCTGTCCGCGGCGAAGATTCCGGGCGCGCTTCTCGTTCCCATCGCCGACATCCGTCGCCACGCCCTCTGGGTGAGTTACCTCGAAGCCCTTCTGCCGACGTTCGACCGCGTCTACACGAACAACGCCCTGACCCGCGTCCTGTTCGAGCGGTCGGGCTACCTGGTCGAGAGCCCGCCGCTCTTCGAGCGCGCCCGGTTCGAGGGCGCCCGGATCCGCGAACAGCTGGCGGAGGGGAGCGCGTGGAAGGAAGCGGTTCCTCCGACCGTAGCCGCCTATCTCGAGGAGATCGGCGCTCCCGCCCGCCTTCAGGTCCTCCAGCAGGCGTCCGGACGGTTCGGGCGGGGTCACGCGTGAGCGAGCGGACCGAGTCGCAGGACCCGGGCCTCAAGCCGCGTCCGAGATTCGACCCCGTCCCGGAATGGGTCGGCCCCTCGACCCGTCTCTTGCACGGCGCCCGTCGACCTGAGTACAACGCGGGAGCCGTCGTTCCTCCGATCTACCAATCGACGACCTTCCACTTCCCGGCCAGCTTCTCCGAATCCTCCGACCGGGGCGGAACGTACCTCTATAGCCGGCTGGCGAACCCGACGGTCGAGGTCCCCACCGAGATCTTGCGTCAGCTCGAGGGCGGAGAATCGGCTCGTCTCTTCGGGTCGGGGATGGGCGCGTTCACCAGTCTGTTGCTCTCGCTCGTGAAGTCGGGGGACGAGGTGGTCGCGCTCGACGTCCTCTACGGAGGCACGCTCGACATCCTCGCGGACCTCCTGCCCCGGTTCGGCGTGACGGTCCGGTACGTGAACGAGCAGGAGGCCCGCGCACCGGAGGACGTTCTGACGTCCCGTACGCGCCTCGCGGTCATCGAAAGCCCCACGAACCCGCTGCTCACGGTGCACGACCTCGCTCGATGGGCGAAGGCCGCCGACGCGGTGGGGACGATCCTCGTCGTCGACAACACGTTCGCGACGCCGATCAACCAGAACCCTCTCGCCCTCGGCGTGGACCTCGTATTCCACAGCGCCACGAAATATCTCGCGGGCCACAGCGACCTCACCGCCGGCGGGGTCGTGGGACCGGCCGACCTCCTCTCTCGGATCGACACGAAGGGCGACATGGGCGCCGCGCTCGACCCGTTCGCGGCGTACCTCCTCGGCCGGAGCCTGAAGACGCTCGCCCTGCGCGTCGCGCGCCACAACGAGAACGGACGACGGGTGACGGACGCGCTCGCGGCCCACCCCCTCGTCCGGCGAGTCTACTATCCCGGACGCGCGAGCGCCGAAGAGGAGGCGATCGCGGCCCGACAGATGCGAGGACGCGGGGGGATGGTCACGGTCTCCCTGAACGGCGGCGCCGAGATGGCCGAGCGATTCCTGCGCCGCCTGCGCTTCGTGCACTCGGCGTCCAGCCTCGGCGGCGTGGAGAGCCTTGCGAGCGTACCGGCCATCACCTCCCACCGGCATCTGAGCCCCGAGGAACGGGCGCGTCGCGGGATCGACGACGGACTCGTTCGGCTGTCGCTGGGCATCGAGGACCCGGAGGACCTCGTGCGCGACATGACCGAGGCGCTCGATTCGCTCCGGTGAGCTCGCGCCGCCAGCATTATAGGCCGATTCCCATCGACCGTGCGGTCGCGCCACTGTAGCTCAGTTTGGCAGAGCGGCTGATTCGTAATCAGCAGGTCGGGGGTTCAAGTCCCTCCAGTGGCTCTCGGGGCCGATCCCCGTCGTACCGCGGGGGATGCGAATGCGGCGACCGATTCCTGAGGAGCATGTCGCCTACGGCTCAGCGGCCGAGATTTGAGACCGGGGCCGGTTCTGGCCCCGCGATAGGTTTTCAAGGGATGCGCACGCGTCCATTGCGCGGGTAATCGCGCGTGGCCGCGTTGGTCGTTCCCACCCATCGGTCTCCACCGGCGATCTATCGAGCCGCCCGGGCCCTTCGGTGGCTGAGCGTGATCGTCCTCATCGTCCTGATTATCTTCGCCGGGACCGTCGCCTACTCCGCGGTCGAGGTCGCGAGGTCGAGCCCACAGTCGCGCGGGTTTTCCGCTTCGTTCGGCTCGAACGGAACGGTCGTGATCAGCGGTTCCTTCTCGTTGTCCAACGCGGGGCTCTATCCGATCCAGGGATTCGAGCTCGCGGCCCGCATCACCAATGGAACCGGTGCATTCCTGGGGACATTGGGAGTAGGCCCGACCGACATTGCGCCATCCTCCACGGCGGACTTCCCCGTGGCGCTCTATCTCGCCGTCTCGGCCAACAGCCCGGCGGTTTCGCTCCTGACCCGCGACCAGTACCTGGGAGTGAGCGCGTGGGCGAACGCGACGTACGCCTACCTGTTCCCGTTATCCGTGACCCTGACGGAAAACCGTGCCTGGGGGGCGCCGTTCGAGAACTTCCATGCCAGCTTGGGAACGCCCTCCCTCGGGGGAGGCGGGGTCACCGTCCCCGTCACGGTAACATTCTCGAACCACGCGAGCTTCACCGAAGCGGGAACGCTCAGCTTCATCGTTCAATCTTCGAGCTCCGTCGATTGTGGAGGAGCGACGTTCCCGCTCAACGTTCCTCCGGGAACGCTTTACGACCAGACGAGTGAGGCGACCCTCAGTTCCGGTTGCTCCCCGGCCGGCGGCGAGCTGCTCGCCACCTTTACGAACGGTCAGACCACCCTCTCGTTCCCGCCGGAGGCGATCCCGTGAGCGGGTCGACCCGGATCCCCGTGCCGACCTCGGAAAGCGCCGGATACCGCGTTCCGTCCCTCGGGTACCGGATCCTCGTGGCCTCGCTCCGGCTGATCCCTTTGTTCTTTCTGCTCGTCGCGCTGCCGATCGCCGCGCTGACGTTCGTCAACTCCCATGGAATCGCCCTGCCGGTCTCGACCTACGCCGTGGAGGTCTGGGGCATCCTCCTGCTGGCCCTCGGGAGCGCTCGGTACATCCTCAAACCGACGCGCGCGTACGGGCCCATCTCCATCGTGACGTCCGCCGTTGGGCTCCTCTACCTTCTCTACTTGCGTTCGCTCTCGCCGTACCATCTCGTGGTACCGGGCGGCGCGGCGTCGGTCGTGGCCGGATACGCGCTGTTCCTCGAGCTGCTCATGATCGTCCCCGCGATCGGGATCGTGGTGGGGCTCCTCGTATCGGTCGAGGACGCCCGCTCCCGGACCGAGCGGTTGATGTTCGACTACCCCGCGTGAGCGGGGGTCCTACACGCCGGCGACCGTGGCTTCGACGATACGCACCGGGGTCCGGGGACGGTCGTTCCCGTCCCGGGGGACGGCCGCGATCTTGTCGACCACGTCCTGGCCCGACCGCACCTTTCCGAACACCGCGTGCTTCTTGTCGAGCCACGAGGTCCCTGCGAGGGTGATGAAGAACTGGCTGCCGCCGGTGTTCGGGCCGGCGTTCGCCATGGAGAGGACCCCGGGTCCGTCGTGGCGGAGCGTGGGGTCGAACTCATCGGGGATCGTGTAGCCCGGCCCGCCCGTGCCGTCCCCCTTCGGGCACCCGCCCTGGATCATGAAGCCGGGGATGACCCGGTGGAACGTGAGCCCGTTGTAGAAGCCCTTGCGGACGAGCGAGACGAAGTTCTCGACCGTCTTCGGGGCACGGTCGCGGAAGAGGTCGATCCGAATGTCGCCGAGCGTCGTTCGAAAGGTGACCGTGGGCTGCGCCATGCCGGTCGGACGCCGCGCGAGAGGAAAAGGGCAGCGCCCGGCCACTCGGTTTAAGTGGAACGTCGGGACTGGTCGACCTGGGCGGGAGGGGACCCGCCGCATTTCGAATGAACCGGGAGATCGCCGGCATCGGGGTCGTCGTCATCCTCCTCGGCTTCGGATTGGTGACGTATCCGATCGTCTTCACCGGGGGAGAGCAGCTCGACCTGGAGCAGGAGCTCGGCCTCCTGCTGGCGCCGGTGGGTCTCGTGGTCGTCATGCTCGGGGCCTTGGCTCACGACCCCGAACGCACCACCGTGGGGGGGGCCTTCGGGAATCCCGAGGCTGGCCGGGAACGACCGGGCCGGGCGCGACCGATTGACTCCCGCTCGAGCCGTCTTTACAACCCGCACGAACCCGTGAACTGTCGGTACTGCCGAACGGTGATCGCCTCCGACCTGGCGCAATGCCCCCGGTGTGCGCGTCCGCGCGATTGTCGAAGTTGCGGCCGCCTGTTGGGGTTCGTCGAGGACCAGGTCACCTGTCCCGGGTGCGGCCGGACCGAGGGCCTGTGCAACTGCCCGCGGCTTTCGCGGACGCCGTCCGCGGCGCAGAGCACCGTTAGCGCGTCTCGGAGGCGCTGAACGGCATGGTCGACGACCGGATCATCCCGAGGGGGATCGTTCTTCCGGACCTCACCGGCCCCGTGCTCGTGCGATTCGACGGCTCCTGTCAGCCTCCCGGCGGCGGGGGCGTCGCGGGTTGGGGGTTCGTCATCGACGGGCCCGGGCTCCATTTCGAGGAGTGCGGCCTCGCCACCCGGCCGTACGCGCCGCATTCCACCAACAACGTCGCCGAGTACGCGGGAGCGATTCGAGCGCTCGAGCAGCTGAGGTCGATCGGGTACGCCGGCGAGGTGACCGTTGAGGGGGATAGCCAGCTCGTCATCCGGCAGATGAACGGTGAGTACGAGGTACGGGCCGAGCATCTCGTGGCGTACCACGATTGGCTCGGCCAGCTTGCCCGGACGTTCCGCAAGGTCGAGTTCCGGTGGATCCCGAGGGAAGAGAACCAGGCGGCGGACGAACTCTCGAAACAGGCCGTCGCCGAGGCCTGGGAGGATTCGAAGCGGCATCGACCCGCGCGGCCGGTCGGAGCGCCGATGACCGACGTCTCGGAGCCGAACGAGCGCTGAGCGGCCGGCTCAGCCCCAGCGCACGGTGTACACGAGGGTCCGACCTTCCATCGCGGCTCGGGCCCGAGCCGAATCCACGTACGTGGCGAACGCTGCCGCGGCTTCGGGAGTGAGCTTCGGTCGAACTCCGTACCCTCGCGGTTCTCCCTGGCCGAGAAACACCGGATGGGTGGGGATCGAGATCGTTGGGTCGGAGGTCGATGGCGCCGATTTTCGGATCGAGGCGCTCATGCGGCCCGAGCCTCTTCGCGCCCAGCGAGCCGACCTTCGACCCTCAAACACGGCAGAACTGCGAGAGGAACATCGGTCTCCAGAGCGAGCCCGAAGTGAAGAGGGAGCGAGGCAAGAATCGCCCGGCCATCAGGGTTGTCGGACACGTCCGCAGCGGACTGTCAGACGCACGTCGTACATAAAGCTGAAAGTTCGACTGGAAACAGAGGGGTCGCCTCCCGGCCCCTGACGTGGAATGCCGGCGGACATCGGGCAGACCGGATTTGGGCCGACGCGCCCTTTTGGTCACCCTTCTTAAAGGGAGGGTCACTGGGCTCCGCCGGCGGTCGGGGCGGTTTGCAGGTCGAGTCTCCGTTGGGAGGGTTCCTCCGAGGCGCCGAATCGAGACTGCTCGACCTTTCGGTCGAGTCGCAGAAGGCCGACTGGGTCTACGACACGTACATCACCGCCGACAGCGAGCTGCTCGCCGCCCGCGCATCCTCCCGGCTGATCGGCGCCACCGTCGAGCTCGCGAAGGGATCGACCCGACTTCCGACCGAGGGAGTTTCCGACGTCGACCGTAGAAAGGCGAAGCTCCTGCGGCTCGCCCTGCCGTTGGTCGCTCCGTCCGACTCCGCCCAAGCCGAGGAGCTCTCCCGCCGGGTGACCTCGATGCGCGGGAACTTCGCGAAGGGCCGGTACGCCCCGCGGTCCTCGAAACAACCCCTCGACCTTCAGGACCTCTCTCGGATCTTGACCGAGAGCCGGGACCCTACCGTCCTCGAGGACGTGTGGTCCGGGTGGCATCAGGTCGGCCGGGTCATCCACCCCGACTTCGTCCGTTATGTGGAGCTCGCGAACCGGGGGGCCACCGAGCTCGGATTCGCGGATACGGGGGCGATGTGGCGGTCCCGGTACGACATGGAACCGACCGAATTCTCCCGCGAGGTCGACCGGCTGTGGGCGGCGGTCGAGCCGCTCTACCGAAGCCTCCACGCCTACACCCGACGCAAGCTCCTCGAGCGGTACGGCGCGGACACGGTGCCTGCGGCCGGCCCGATGCCGGTGCACCTGCTGGGGAACATGTGGGCCCAGGCGTGGGACGGCATCTTCCCGCTCCTTGCCCCCCCGTCGACCGTCCCGGACGTGGACTTGACGGCGATCCTGCTGCAGCGCGGCGTCACCCCGATCGAGATGGTCCGGATCGCCGAGCGGTTCTTCGTCTCCCTCGGGTTCGACCCGCTGCCCGAGACGTTCTGGGAGCGGTCGATGTTCGTGCGGCCGCGCGACCGCGAGGTCGTCTGTCACGCGAGCGCGTGGGACGTCGACTGCGTCGACGACCTCCGCTTGAAGATGTGCATCGATATCACGGGCGAAGATTTCATGACGGTGCACCACGAGCTCGGCCACAACTTCTACCAGCGGGCGTACGCCCGGCAGCCGTTCCTCTTCCGCGACAGCGCGCAGGACGGATTCCACGAGGCGATCGGGGACACGATCGCGCTCTCCGTGACTCCCGAGTACCTCGTGAAGATCGGCCTGCTCGAACGGCCCACCGTCCCGAACGGCGACCTCGGCCTGCTCCTGCGTCGGGCGCTCGAGAAGGTCGCGTTCCTCCCGTTCGGCATGCTGATCGACAAGTGGCGCTGGGACGTGTTCTCCGGTGCGATCGCGCCAAGCGAGTACAACGCGACCTGGTGGGCGATGCGACGGCGATTCCAGGGCGTCGCCCCTCCCAGCCCTCGGGGAGACGACGAGTTCGACGCGGGGGCGAAATTCCACGTGCCGGCGAACGTGCCGTACCTGCGTTACTTTCTCGCGGACATCTTGCAGTTCCAGTTCCATCGAGCCCTCGCGCGCGAGGTCGGCGCCTCCGGACCGCTCCATCGGGCGTCGATCTACGGCTCGAAGGAGGCCGGCCGGCGGCTCGGGTCGATGCTGGAGATGGGGATGAGCCGCGAGTGGCCCGATGCGCTGGAAGCGCTAACCGGCGAGCGTCGCATGGACGCGAGCGGAATGCTCGAGTACTTCGCCCCGTTGAAGAAATGGCTCGACGATCAGAACCGCACCGCTCCCGTCGGGTGGTAGCCCGTTCCCGCGGACCCTCGGCCGCGGTCGCTCGCGAACGCCGGCGGGTCGTCCGCGCCCTGAGGTCCCGCGCCCCGCCGGCGGGGAACGAGGCGCTTCGCGCCTACCTCGGTTCTCCGGTTCCGGTACTGGGGGTCCGGATCCCCGACCTCCGACGCGTCGTGCGGGAGACCGCTCGGCGTCTCGCGCCCGGCCCGCGGTCCGACGCGTCCACGCTCGTTCGCGCTCTCTGGAGCGGCGACCTTTTTGAGGAAAAGGAGGTGGCGATCGAGCTCCTCGGCCGGCCCCCGCTCAACGGCACGAACTCCGCGTGGCTTCTCGGACGTCGATGGGTCGACCGGGCCACTGGCTGGGCCCTCTCGGACAGCCTCGCCTCGGGTTCGCTCGCCCCGATGGTCGCGGCGCGCCCCGCACGGTTCGCCGAACTGCTCGAATGGACGCGGTCAACGAACCTGTGGAGACGGCGGGCCTCCACGTACGCGTTACGGGATTGGGTTCGCGCGGGCGAGCTCGACCGGCCGTTCGAGCTCCTCGAACGGTTGTTGGACGGCCCGGAGCGATGGGTCCAGCGGGCGGTGGGGACCTGGCTACGCGAGTGCTGGAAGAAGGACGCGGCCCGGACCGAGCGGTTCCTCCGACGGGAGATCCACCGCCTCGCCCCCGTCACTCTTACGGTCGCGACCGAACGAACCTCGAAGAGCTTCCGCGACGAGCTGCGCCGGCGGGCGGCGCGCCACCGCGCCGAGCGGCGAGCGTATTAGATTCCCCTCCGTACCGCGGTCGATGCTCCTCGGCCACGGCGAGAACGTGTTGCGCAGCGCCTACGCCGTGTCGGACGGCGGGGAGGGGTCCGTGCCGCCCAAGGGCCCGGGCGTCCTCTACGTCACGAACCTTCGCGTGGTCTTCGAGACGCCGATGGCCCGGGGGATTATCGGCCGTCGGCCGGCCGGTGCGACGGAGCTGCGACTCGTGGCGTCGCTCCACGAGCTTCGGAACGTGTCGGTCCACCGGGGTCGCATCGGGCGCCCCCGCCTCGTGCTGGACCTGCCCCACGCCCGGCCCTCGTTCGACGTGCTGGAACCCGAAGCCTGGGTCGGGACGATCGCGCAGGCGAAGCGGGCGTTGCCTGCGCCCTCCTCCTACGGAGGCGGCCCGGTGCACACGATCGAACGACAAGTCATCAAGGTGCGATGCCGGTTCTGCGGAGCGCTCGGCAACGAGGTCGACGGACGATGCCCGTCGTGCGGCGCCCCGCTGTAGCGTCCGTACTTCTCGATCAGAACGGGAGCTCACGAAAGAGCGCCCGGAACCCCGAGATCGACCAATACAGGGCGAGGCCCCCGACCCCGACCGCCATGCCGAGGCAGAGGAACCCAAGGGGGATCGACGAAGACGAGGGGGCGAGCAGGGCGAACGTGCCCGGGATCAGGATGCCGAAGAGCAGCACCATTCCTGAGCCCGTGGCCGCCAGCATGCCCCCGGGGCGCAGGAACTGGGGGCGGGGCCGCTCCTGAAAGTCGGAGTATCGCGAAGCGAAGACCAGCCCCCAGAAGGCGAGGACGATGGAGACCGCCACGACGAGGAGCAAGACCCCGACGACCACCGTGAAGGCAAGCCCGAAGAAGAGGCCGACCACCAGAGCGAGCGCCACCGAAACGAGGAAGGACGGAAGGAGAACGAACGCCGTCTTCGCCCGGAGAATGCTGCCCGCCGAGAGCGGGTACGCGTAGAGCGTTTGGAGGGCCCGGCGTTCCTGGCCGACCGACGTGCCCGCGATGAGCAGCGAGAAGAACCCGGCGACCCAGCCGACCCAGATGACGGAGCCGAAGCCGCCGAAGGCGGTCCCCTCCACGAGGACGAGGATCACGAGGACGATCGGCACGACCAACGTCGGGAGCATCTCACGCCGCCGCACGAGGCCCTTCAGGTCCTTCGCCACCAGCGCCGACTCCGCCGCACTGAGCCCGAGCACGGAAAGGACCGGGTTCCTTCGGGCGTATCGATGCTCTTCCAGCCGGACCTCGGTCGAGGAGGGCACCCAGTACCGCACCCTCAGCTCGCCGGCCACGTAGACGAGCAATCCGACGAACGCGACCTGGCCCGCGGCGAATGCCAATGCGACACCCGTGTTTCCGCCGACCCACTGCGTCACGGCTTCGGTCGACCAGAAGAACGGCACGATCGACGTGAGGAGGCCGACCGCCGACAACCGTTGCGCGACCCCGAGCAGGAACACCGGGTTGAACGCGAGCTGAAGGACGAGGATGACGACCACGAGGACCAACGCGCGCAGGATGAGGCTGACCTGGCCGCGTCGCCCCGCACCGATGGAGCTCGCCCGTTGTGTGGCGGAGCGGACCATCTCCACGAGCAGTGCCCCCTCGAACAGCGCGACGATCGAGAGGAGCGCCGTCAGAAGGTAGGCCGGAACGACCCCGCCCACGAGCGCGAACGGGAGCACGCCGCCCAGGGTGATGGCGACCGCGGGCGAGTAGGTGTAGGCGATCGCCGTGGCGGAGGCCGAAACGTACTCGGCCGGCGTGACCGGGAGCCAATTGGCCGCATCGCTCCCCGCGAACTTCGTCGTCGTCGTCAGCTCGAACATGACTCCGGCGACCAGGACAACGCCGACGGCGACCAGCGGAAGGAACGGAAGGAGCGCGGCGGCGAGCTGCGCGAACCGAGAGGGGTCGAGCGAGCTCGCGCGCACCGCACCCTCGGCGAGGCCAAACACGCCGAGGAACAGCACGACATCGACCGTCGCGATCAGCTCGGGCCGGCCGAATAGACTGCGCGGGTCGGAGGAGCTCCGACCGGACCGAAGCTGCGAGGCGACCAGGGTCCCGGCCAAGCGTCGAACGCGGTGGAGGTCCATCGGTTCCCTACCGACTCAGCGCGTCGACCACGTCGTGAAGGTCGCCCGTGCCGGTGAGCGCGAGGAAGACCTCCTCGAGGTCCCGGCCGGCGAGTCCGGCGCGGTCTCGCAACGCCTCGACGGTGCCGGAGGCCAGGACCCGTCCCCGATGGAGGATCACCACGCGGTCGCAGATCGCCTGCGCGATCTCGAGCACGTGGGTGCTGAAGAGGACCCCGACCCCCTCCTGGACGGCGAGGTTCCGCAGGAGGTCCTTCGTCACGCGCGCCGATCGGGGGTCGAGCCCATTCAGGGGTTCGTCGAGGACCAAGAGCTTCGGACGGTGCGAGAGTGCGGCGATGAGCGCGACCTTCTGTTTCATCCCTTGCGAGTAGCCGCTGATGAGGGAGTTCTCGTGACCCGCAAGCTCGAACCCCGTGAGGAATTGTTGGATCCGTTCCCGCCGGGTCGCCGCATCCAGACCGTACATGTCCGCAACGAAGTCGAGGTACTCCGCCCCGGTGAGGAACTCGTAGAGCGAAGGCGACTCGGGCACGTACCCGATCTGCCGCTTTGTCTCGACCGGGTTCTCGGAGACGTCCCGGCCGAAAAGCCGGATCGTTCCGGAGTCGGGGCGCACCAGCCCCAGGATCGCCTTCATCGTGGTCGACTTGCCCGCGCCGTTCGGCCCGAGCAACCCCACGATATGCCCGGTCGGTACCGAGAGGCTCACCGAGGCGAGCGCGTTGACCGTCCCGAAGGATTTCGAGACTGCGGAGACCTCGAGCGCCGTCAAACCCGATGGAGTCGCCGGGCTCGGGAGCGGGGTGCCCGACGGAAGTGAGGCCATCAAGCCCCTCATTGCGGGCCACCGCTCTTTAACCCGTGGGGCCGCGCCGCCCTCGACCTGGTCCGTTCCCTGGACGTCGATTCGCCCTCGAGGCCACCCAGGGCGCTGTCGCTAGGGACGACCGGCTACCGTAGCTCCGCGAGCGGCCAGAATTGGTTTCGGGTTAGCCCGACGACCTTCCTCGCGGGAGCGAGATGCTTTCCGTCAGTTCTCGACGGGCGGGTAGGGCGGGAGATCTTGGGCTGCGAGGAAGCTGACCGGACCCAATGGATCGTGCCCGGACGGTCGCAACGCATTCGCCGCGTGCACGAGGAGCTCGTACGCCGAGTCCTCCGCGTCGTTCGTGTCCTCTCCCGCGTCGTTTTCTCGGATGTACACCCGGAGAACGCCCCGGTGGATGCCGAGGAGCGCATATCCGCCGCCGTCCCGTCGCGCCCACGCGAGGAGTCGACCGGTCGGGCTGTCCACGACGCCGACCCACCGCAGCGAGCCGAACCACCTTCCCGAGAGACGGCCGAGTACCGACTCCGGAGGTGCACCCGGCGGGAGATCCACCTGCGCGATGGGGCGAAGGTCTACCGGACCGTGCAGAGCCCCGCCCGACGGAGGGCTGAGCGCGCGGTAGCCGTTCTCCGACCGCTCGACGAGCCCCTCTCGCTCGAGGCGGCGCAACGATCGGGAGAGAGATTCCGGATGCGCGTGGAGAGCCCGTCGCAAACCGCTGAACGCAATCTGTCCCTGGAGCCCTTGCAGGGTCGAGAGCACTCGCTGGTCCAAGCCGCCCGCCGGCGCGGGCGACGGTTCGTCACGGGGAGAGGGCATCGAGCTCTCTACCCGGTCGAGCGCTCTTAATCGGTCGGTAACGCCCCGGTTACCAACTCTCCTCGGTCGAACGGCGGGGGATCGGCGGAGTGTGACCGGGCCGGATGCGACCCGGTCAATATCCTCCCCCGGGAGCTGGGTCCCGCGGAACGAAGGTTCCGAGGTAAATCGATGAGCGAGAACGAGAACGAGTGTGCGTCCGACGGAGCGAACTTTGGTCCCTGGGTCTGGTCGGCCTACCGGGCCTACAACGAGCTCCTCCGCGAGAAGGTGAAGAAGCGTTTCGATGCCCAGGAGGGCCCCTGGATGGACAAAGTCGCCGACCTGCTCGTCCAGGTCGTGAACGCGAGGTGGGAAGGCGGCCGGAAGAAGGAGAAGGAGATCGAGGAGCTCTACCAACGCCTCGAGCAGCTCCTCTCGGAGTGAGGCACATGGAAAGCCCCCTCCCGCTCCATCCGATGCCGGCTCCTCCCTCGGGTCCCGAGCCGATGTTGCCGGGCCGACGGAGCCTCTGACCGACCCGGTCGGCGACGCGGAGCACGCGATGCCGCTCAGTGAGTTCGAGCGCCGGATCACGACCGCCGTCGAGGCCGTCGGGCCGAGTGTGGCCGGCGTCGAAAGCCGCCATCTGGCGCGACGGCGCAGCGCCTCCGGGTTCGGGTTCCCGGCGCGGGCGACGGCCGTGGTCATCGACCGGTCGGGGTATTTGATCACGAACGAGCACGTCGTCGAAGGCGCCGCGCAGATCCGGGTCCATCTGCCCGACGGTCGAGACCTGGACGCGGAGGTCATCGGGGGGGACGAGGCGACCGACGTGGCGCTCTTGCGGGTGGATGGGATCGACCTTCCCCCCGCTCGACTCGGGGCGTCCGAGAACCTGCGTGTCGGGCAGCTCGTGCTCGCGGTGGGCCACGCTCTCGGCCTTCCCGGAGGTCCCACGGTCTCCGTCGGGGTGGTGAGCGCCCTCGGTCGGCCGCTCCCCGGGTCGGACTTCATTTTCGAAGGTCTCATCCAGACCGATGCCGCGATCAACCCCGGCAATAGCGGGGGTCCGCTGGTCGACCTCGAAGGAGCAGTCGTCGGGATCAACTCGGCCATGGTGCCGTTCGCCCAAGGGGTCGGCTTCGCCCTTCCGATCCACGCGGTGAGCCGGATCGCGGACGAGCTCCGCCGGCACGGCCGAGTCGTGCGACCCTGGATCGGGGTCATGGTGGCCGAGCTCGGTCCGGACCTCGCCCGACAGTACTCCCTTGCGCCGTGGTCCGGCCTGCTCGTCGCCGAAGTGGTGGCTCGTTCGCCGGCCCATCGGGCGGGGATCCGAACCGGTGACCTCATCCGACAGGTCGGGCCTATCGGGGTGGAACGGGTGCGGGACCTCCTCGAGTCGCTCGCTCAATTCCCCGTCGGCTCCGAAATCCAGATCACCCTCCAGCGAAGGGGAGCCCCGATCACCGTGAACGTACCCCTGCAGGAGCAACCCGAATCGGTCCCCGCACAACGGTAGGTTCGGGCTCGGGGACGGGGGCCCTCGTTCGCCCGAAGACCCCCAGCGCCGAAGGGCCCTGTCCCGGGAAGCGCGCTTGAACGGCTATAAGAGAAGTCTTCGTGTAGGTACTCGGGCCATGCTCTCCGACTCCTTCGGCCGTGAGGTCACGGACATCCGGATCAGCCTCACCAAGAGGTGCAACTTCGGCTGCGTCTACTGCCACGACGAAGGCCTAGGTCCCGTCGCGCGGCCCGGGGCCGCGCACGGCGAGGAGATGACGCCCGCCGAAGTCGAACGGCTCGTCGTCGTGGCGCGAGAACTCGGGATCCGTTCTGTCAAGTTCACCGGAGGAGAACCGCTCGTCCGAACGGACCTCGAGGAGATCATCGACCGGACGGTGCGTCACATCGCCGACGTATCGCTCACGACCAACGGCTCGATGCTGGAGCACCGGGCCGAGGGACTGCGGGATGCGGGCCTCAAGCGAGTGAACGTCTCGGTCGATACGACCGACCCCGCGGAGTTCCAGTCGATCCGCAAGGGCGCCCTGGCCCCCGTACTGCGAGGGATCCGCGAATCGTTGCGCGTCGGCCTGAAGCCGGTCAAACTCAACATGGTGGTCTTCCGGAGGACCCTCGCGAACATCCCACGGATGATCGATTTTGTCGGCTCGTCCGAAGGCCTGAAGCTCCAGCTGATCCAGTTCATGCCCGAGCTGGTCGATCACCGGGAATGGATGGTGGACATCGAAAGCGTCAAGCGCTGGCTCGAGGAGAACTCCTCGCGCGTGCTGGTGCGGGAGATGCACCACCGCAAGGTGTACATCGTGCACGGAGCCGAGGTCGAAGTGGTCGACCCCGTATTCAACCCAGATTTCTGCTCCCATTGCCACCGGATCCGAGTCACCCACGTCGGCGAGCTCAAGGGCTGTCTCAACCGAAAGGATGACCTGATCCCGACCCGGGGCCTCGACGATGCGGCCCTGCGGGCGGCTTTTCGGCGAGTCATCACCACCCGCGTCCCCTACTACGGGGGGTACATCACCGATTTCCCGCCGCGGTCCCCCGCTGCCGAGCTCCCGCCGGAACTGCCCCGCGAGCCCGCATCCCGCGGCACCGCGTGATACGGCCTCCGGTGATACCGTGGGCCCGGCGTCCGTCGGCTCGAAGCGGCCCGCGGAGTTAAGGCTCCGGAATCTTCTCGGCCATGGAAGGAAGTAGCCGATGACCGTGGATTTCGTTCTGAAGAAGTCGCCGAGCATTCGACTCGCGGCGATCCGATGGAAAGGCCCGTACGACGAGCGGAAGATCCAGCGGCAATTCGAAGCGGTCGAAAAGTGGGCCCGGGCCCGAGGCTTGCGCACGGGCCGTTGGATCTTCCGAGAACCGGACTCGCGGGTGTGGGATACCGGTATCGAGGTTCGGGGGGCGGCCCACTCGGAAGGACGAGTCAAGGTCCGAACGCTTCCGGCGGGTCATGTGGCGAGCGTCCTGTTCGACCCGGAAGTTGTTTCTCCGCGGGTCGTTTACCATGGCCTTTCCGACTGGCTCCGGTGGAGGCGCAAGGAGAAGGAGATCCGCTCGGTCGTGTCGTATCGCGAGATCTACGCGGGTAATCCCTGGAAGGACAAGCGGGCCTGGTCCCGGACCGAGGTCCAGTTCGTCGTCCGGAAAAAGTAGTCGTTCGGACACCCCGCTCGGTCGATCGACCGCGGACGGCCACGGGGCCATCCCGGGACGTCTCCGCTAAGAGAGCGTGACCCACTTGCCTCGACCCCGTGACGCCGCCTCCGTGCGAGCTCGCTTCGGGGTCCGGTATTCGACGCCGGACGAAGGTAAATAATCCCCTCCACCGTGAGCCCGTGGGCGACCGAAGGGCGAGAGCATGGCAACGACAACGATCCCCCACACGGAAGAGGACGCGACCGGGCTCTTTCGTATCGCGACCGGCGCCGGGATCGGTCTTGCGGCGGCGCTCCTCGGATTCGTGATACCGGTAGGATTCCTGCTGGTCGCGTCGTACGCCCCTGGTGGGTTCCTTTCGTTGCACCAGACGGCGTTCCTGGACGCACTCGGTCTGCTCATCCTGGCGGGCGCCCTGCTCTTTCTCTTCTCCTTGATCATCTATCGGAATGCGTTCGCTCACCTGCGCAAAGTCGACCGCCGGTTCGTTGTCGCGTCGGTTCTCTGCCTGATCGGCACCCTCGGATTCCTCCTCCTCGTGGTCACGGCGGTCGTACTCGTCGGCTCCTCGAGCTCACTGCTGTCGTGCATCAACAATCAACCGAGCCACGCGCTGACGTGCCTTCGATCCGGCCAGCCCCTCGGCGCGTACACCGGACTCATTGGATTCTGGCTGGGTTGGCTCGGGGGAGTGGGGATCGTGCTGGGGCTATCGGCGGGCTCGTCGCGGTTCAAGACCCGAGAGATCGGGCTCGGCGCGGCGTTCTATGCGATCCTGTTGCTCGCGCTGATCGGACCGTTCATCGCGCTCGTGGTATCGGTTCCGGGGGTCGAGTTCATCCTCGTACTGGTCCCCATCCTCTCGCTTCTCGCGCCGTACTTCGTGTTCCGAGGAGCCCGGCCGTTAGCCACCTAGCCATGTCCGACCCTGCTCCCGCCACCGCGCCCTCCCCCGAAACCGCCACGTTGGGGGGAGGGTGCTTCTGGTGCACCGAGGCCATCCTCTCCGAGCTCGCCGGCGTGGCAAGCGTGACGTCCGGGTACGCGGGCGGGACCGTGCCCCATCCCACGTACGAGCAAGTGTGCACGGGACGGACCGGGCATGCCGAGGTCGTCCAGGTCTCTTTCGACCCGCTCGGCGTGAGCTACCACGACCTGCTGACGGTCTTCATGACCACCCACGACCCGACCAGCCTAAACCGCCAGGGCAACGACGTTGGGACCCAGTATCGCTCCGTCATCTTCTACCACTCGCCCGCGCAACGGGCGACCGCCGAGCAGGTCATCGGCGAGCTCGAGACCGCGGAGCTCTGGAAGCATAAAATCGTCACCGAGGTCGCGCCGTTCACCGAATTCTACCCGGCCGAAGAGTACCACCGGGACTACTTCCGCCGCAACCCCGCGAGCGGCTATTGCCGGGCGATCATCGCCCCGAAGGTCTCGAAATTCCGCAAGCAGTTCGCCGCGCGTCTCAAACCCGCCTGACGTCCGCGCGGACGAGCTCCTCCTTTCATATCGCCAGAAAGAGAAAATAGCCGGCGAACGCGAAGAAGAGCGCACCCGACACGACCAGGACTCCTCGAGCGACCCCCGGGCGCCCCTCGGTCCCGGCGTGCACCACCCACGGGAACACTACGATCCACACGGCGATCGCTCCGAAGAGCCCGACGAACAGGAGAAGACCGCCGAGATAGGCGAACGCGAGCCCGGCCGTGAGCCACCAGACGATCTGGAACGGGTTCGAGATCCCGATCCCGAACGCTTTCGCGTACGTCCGGGCTCCCGAGGTCTGCGGAGGTGGACCGGTCGACCCGCGTCGAAGGAGACCGACCCCAAGGACGATCATCACGGCGGCCCCGAGGAGGTAGACCCCGCGCAACTCCCCGGCGAGGTCGACCTGGGTGTGGGCGACGTACACGAGGATGCCCAGAGCGAGGTCCGCGCTCATCGCGCCTACGCCCGTGGTGATCCCCTCGCGCAACGAGCGGACCGATTGCGACGCGATGTAGGCGTTCATCGGCCCCGGAGGGATCGTGAGAGAGAAGCCGAGCAGCAGGCCGAAGGCGAGCTCGAAGAGGTCCGAGCTCACAAGCCGTCGTCCTACCGTGCGACCAACGATCCCGAAGGACTCGCGTTCCCGAGAGTCCCGTTCAGCCGGGAGGAGGGACTCGTCGCGCTTCGACCGTGATGAACCGGTCCGCCGGAGCCTTCCATGAAAGTGCCAGGATGCCTCCGATCAGTGTCAGGAGAAACCCGATCAGGAACCCTCCCAGGGCGACCACGAGGCTGACGAGGGCGAAGATGATCGCAACGATGCCGAAGACCGTGTGCGCCGAGGGCAAGGCGATCATCAGGAATCCGAGGATGATCGTGAGGAAGCCGACGACGAGGCCGAGGAGGAAGAACGAACTCAGGAACCCGAAGATCGCGAAGATCGCACCGATCAGGGCGACCAAGAGGCCCCCGAGCAGGATGAAGAAGCCACCGAGGATCGTCAGGACCCCGGCACCGATAGGTCGCGCCACGGGTCCCGCAGACGAGCGAGAGGAGAAAAAGACGATTCCGTCGCCCACGGCCCGAGGGCGGGCCAACTCGACGGGAAGCCGGAACCCCCAACCTATTTCGACTCGAGGGAGTTGACGCGTCTCGGGACACACGACCATGACGCCGAACGTTCCGGTCGCGGGCAGGGTCTTCGAGCTTCACCGCAAGGCCAAGGTCGAGGGGGAGCACGGCCTCCCGAAGCCGACCGTGCCGGAGGCGTTCATCTCGCGTACCGGCCTGACCGGCGACTTCAACCGCTACCGGCACGAGGAGAAGGGGGACGACCCGATGATGGCGCTCCTCATCGTTCCTCATGAGACCCTGAGCCAGCTCGGGCGGGAAGGGTGGCCGGTCCGTTCCGGGGACCTCGGGGAGAACATTACCTCCGAAGGCATCCCCTACGACGCGTTCGTGCCCGGTCGAAAGTTCGCGGTCGGCGAGGCGGAGGTCGAGATCTCGAAGGCGTGCACGCCGTGCGACAATCTTTACCTGCTTCCCTACGTCGGCCCTGCTCGGGGCCCGGAGTTCCTCAAAGTAATGCTGAACCGGCGGGGATGGTACGCCCGGGTCCTTCGCGAAGGGCGGGTGCACACCGGCGACCCGCTCCGGGCCCTCGAGTAGAATACGCCGGAAAGGCCCCCGGGGGAATCCTCCGAACCGCGCCGTTCACAATCGGGCGCGGTGCACGACCCCTTCGAATAACGCAACGAACCGTGGACCGAGCCGCTCCCACGAGAACCGCTGCACCAGCTCTTTGCCGGCCGTGGAGAACTCCCGCCGCGTCCGCTCGCTGGAAGCGAGGGTGCGGATGGCCTCCGCGAGCGCGGTCGGGTCGGCCGGAGGGACGAGCGAAGCGTTCCGTCCCTCCGCCACCACCTCCGGGATCCCGCCGACCCGGGTCGCGACAATCGGCAATCCGGCGGCCATCGCCTCCAAGAGGACGATCCCGAACGGCTCGAACAAGGACGGAAGAACGAAGAGATCCGCGTTGGCGTACTCTTGGAGCAAGGCCGCCCGGGAGACCGGACCGAGGATCTGGACACGGCCCGCGAGGTGGAGCCGCTTCGCCCACACGCGCACTTGCTCCGCTCCCCCCCAGTCCTCGCCCACGAGCCGAACGTGCACGTCGAGCTCCGCCGGGACCTGGGCGAGGGCGCGGACGAGCGACTCGAGTCCCTTTTGACCGGGAGACAGTCGACCGACGAACAGCACCGTGATCCCGGTCGGGCTGCCTTGCCGGGCGGGCGGATGGGCGAACTCCTGTAGATCGATCCCGTTGGGGAGGACGACGATCCGGGCGGGGTCGACCCCGAGGCCCTCGAGATACGTCGATTCGAGCGATGTCAGGGCGACGACCCGGTCCGCGCGTCGGAGGGTGGCCCAGGCGACCGATCGCCCGTAGATTCGCGACCCGGGCTTCCCTCGACCGGCGTCCGAATGCGGGGTGACGACCAACGGTAGCGACCGAAGCCGACGGGTCAACGCCGCGGCCCATGTCGGAAAGTACCCGAAGGCGTGCGCGTGCAGGACGTCCACGTCGCTCGAGAGCATTTCGAACCCCATCCCCGGAGCCCAGATCCCGGTGCCCAGGGCCAGGTCCGGTAAAATCCGGGCCGAGCGATGGCGATGGACGGGGTACGTCCACGGAGCCTCGGGGTCCCGGAGCCGAGCGAACGGTCGGTCTCGCAGGAGGTCCGTGGTCGATACGATGACCGAGTGGCCGGCCCGTACGAGCTCGGCCGACAATCGCTCGACGTGCCTCTCGACCCCGCCGAGAGCGGGGGGGAACCGCTGGGTCGCTTCGAGAATCCTCATCGGGCGAGGTTCGGGTCGGCGGTCGGGTCGTGAAGGGCCGTCGAGATCGGCTCCGACGAGCGCCGTCGCAGAAGTCGACCGAAGAGCCACCACGGCCAGAGTCGCGGGCGCGCTTCGTCCCGGAACAGAAGGTAGACGAGTTGGATCAAAGTGACCGTCATGAGCAGCGAGAGAACGAGGAGTGAGTAGGCCCGGATGGGCCCGGTCACCGGAGCACTATCGACTCCGGCCACGTATGTCTCAAACCCTGAGTTGAGGGGGCTGAGGAACCAGATGCCGAGGGTGTTGTTGGCGGTCAGGTAGGCCGACGCGAGCACGTAGGTGAGCCGGAAGAACGCTCGTCGGTCGGGGTGGAACGCAACGATGTCGAGGACGAGGAGCGAGAATATGTACAGCATGTATTGCTCGTAGAGGCCCCAGCGCAGCAGCAAGAACAGCGAGGTCACGAACATCATCGCGCGCAGCTCGGTCCTCGGGTCGGTCGACCGGAGCCACCGAGCGGCGAGCCAGCCGCCAAGGACGACCCCGGGGACCCAAAGGTAGACGACTACGAGGTAGAACCACGGCACCGCGAAGAGGATCGCGGGAAGGGGGCCGAACGAGAGGGCGAACGCGTAGTTCATGCCGCCCCCGCCCCCGTGGGTCTGCGAGCCGGCCGTCGCCTGGATCCCCTCAAAGCTCCAGCCGAGACCGACGAACACGGCGAGGGTGAGAACGAAGGGGAGCGCGAGGGCCAGAAGAAACCCGAGCCGGCGAAGCCCCCGCTCCCGGAACACCTCGAGCGGGAGAAAGATCGCGGTCAGCCACTTGACGAAGATCCCGAGGCCGATGAGGAGGTTTCGCGAGGGAAGGCCGCGCACATAGAGAATGGCGAGCAGGACCGCGACCACGAGGGAGTCGAACTGCCCCCAGACGCCGGTGATGAGGATCGCATAGGGAAACAACGACCAGTAGGTCAGCGCGACGACGGCGGACGTTACCGACCCGGTCCACCGGCGGACCAGTTGGAACAGCAAGTACGCCGTGAGGATGTCGGCGATGATCGGCGGTTGCTTGATCAACCAGTAAAGGACGAAGCGGTCCCCACCGCCGACCGCCTCCCAGGTCCGATAGAGACCCCCGAGCATCGCGGGCCAGAACGGAAGGTAGGAGGCCGAAGGCAGCGTCTGGTTGAGGAACCCGACGCTGACACCGGGCACGGCCGGCCAGAACGCGAGGTACGGATTCGTGCCGTGGGCGACCGCGTACCCCGTGCGGATCCACGAATCGAGGTCGTACGGGTGACCCGTCCAGAAGGAGAACCCTTCCCGAATGAGAAAACCAAGGAGCAGGATCTTCCACGCCGCCGCTGGGATCGGGTATCGACCGCTTTCGCCGTTCGCCGGGGAGGTCACGACGTTGCTCGTAGCCCGCCCCCGTGCTAAATACGTCGCACTCGACCATCGCCCGGTCTGGCCCCGGGTCGGGCGTCCACCGCGAAAGTTCCCGTCCGGCCCCGCGGCCCTAGGTCGCACCCGTCCCTCGTCATTGAGAGGGGGATGCCGCAACGATCCGTTCCCGACGCACCATGGTCATCAGGAAGTGGTCGCCCAACGCCCGGAACGGCCATCGCTTCGCCAGCGCCCGGTCCCACCGGTCGAGCAGTTCGAAATGTCGGGAGAACATCTCCGCGTAGCCGACCAGGTCGGACGGTGGCAGGATGACGGGGACCGCCGCCAACCGCTCGAGGGAGAACGTCGCTCCGAAGAGTCGATCAAAATCGCCCACGCTGTGCGCGAAGACGTCCACACAGAACCGGGACGAACCCACCGGGACCGGATCCGCCATCCTCCCCGTGGCCCGCGCGATCTGGCCGGTCAGAGAGTAGCCGACCATCTCGAACAGGCACCAGCGGTTGTACACTCCGGCGACAAAGCGTCCCCCGGGTCGGATGAGGTCCTGGAGGGCGCTGGGGATGGGAGCGAGGTCCTCCTCGCAGTTGAGCGCCCCGTACGTCGAGAACGCTCCGTCGACCGCACCCGAGCCGAGCGAACGAACGAGTTCGGGGAGGGCGGCGGCCCGCAAGTGAATGGTCCGCAGGCGTTCGGAGACGCCGGCGCGGACCGCCTTCTGGCGGACCACGTCCAGCATCTTCTCGGAGATATCGACGCAGAGGAGCTCGTGGCCATCCTCGATGAGCGGGAGGGTCTCCATCCCCGAGCCGCAGCCGATCTCGAGGAGGACCCCGGTGCGGCCGAACGCCCTCCGCAGCTCTGCGAGCGAACGGTCGCGCAGCAACCGGTTGATCCGGTTTCCGGTGATGTGCCGGTCATAGTCGTACGCGACGTTGTCGAACTCCGCGCTGAGCCAGCCGTAGTAGTGGTCGGGTCCCGCGACCGCGCCCGCCTCCACTCCCAAGTCGACCCGAAGCACCCGCGCGGGATGCTCGTACCAACGGTGGAAGCGTTCCGGGCCGTACTTCGAGAGGAATTTCTCCAGGACCCGATCGCGCTCGACGGGATCCGTGACCAGGGAAACCGACCCGTGTTCGGCCAGCCCGTCGGCTCTCAACGCGGCCATGCCGTCACGAAGGACTTCGACGGGCCAGCGCGCCGAACGTTCGCGGGCCACTAGGAATACCGCCTGCCCCTCGGAGACGAATCCGAGGGGGACCGACCCCTGCGGCCGCACGAGGTAGAGGTGTTCCTGGCCCGAGAGGAGCGGGGGCATCTCGTGCAGGGTCGCGACAGCCATCGGACCGTGATCCTTCGTCGGTCTCACCGGGAGAAGGGAAATCGAGAGGGAGCCGACATGGACACTCGACCCGAAGTGGGGGATGAAGCGACGTAGGTTTCCCGGATCCGGTCGAAGCGCTCGGAGGAGAAGGTGAGCCGGCGGAACTCGGTCTGCGTCCGGAACGGTTCCTCTCGCGTTGGGTCCCGGCGGGCGATCGCGTTCAGCCGAAGTCCGGAGAGCTGCAAGTAGGAGGCGAGCAACGGATAGACCGCGGCGTTCGCCCAACGAACCCATCGCGGGACCGGAGGACGGGACGGGACCAGGGCCGCTCCCTTGCGAGCGGAGTAGAGCCGGGGGATCTCTACGGCCATCCAGGGGGCCTGCGCCAGGAGGCTTTGGTAGTACGCATCGCCGAGGAGCACCCGTGCGGTCAGCGCTTCCCGAGCGAAGAGGAAGCCGCGACCGTTCGCGAACTCGACCGGTGCCCGGCGGTCGTCCACGACGTAGTTGAAGCACGGGACCGGCGCGTCCGGCGAATGCCGGCGGAGGTAGCCGAGTCGCGTGCGCAGATAGCACTGCGCGAGGAACCACCAGAGAGTACCCGCCCGCGTGACCACGAACAGGTCGAGGTCATCCCCCGCGTCCGGATGCCCGTACGCGGCGGAACCCGTAAGACCGTAGGTGCGGAGCCAAGGAAGGAGGGTCCGCAGGTCCCGAAAGAGAAGGTCGCGAGCGGCTTCCTCGTAGGTACGACCTCGCGCCTCGCGCTCGAGGAGGGCGGCCGGCCGAGCATCCGGGGCGAAGGCATGTCCGTGCTCGATTCGTGCGAGGTCCGGGCGACGGGCAAGCCAGGTCGTCACCTCCTCCGCGCTTGTAGGACTCCCGTGAGGCAAGAGCGTCGCAAGCTCTTGTACCGGTACCCCCGTTCGAAACTGATGGGCAACCGTGAGGACGGACCTCACTCGGGCCTCGGCGAGGGTCTCGGCCGGGGGGCCTGGCGTCGGCCCCGCGGGCGGGGGCGAAGGACGGATCCGCTGCCAGCGAACATGGTCTCGGGCCGGCGGTAGCCGATCCCAGAGTCCGAGGCCCTGGGAGATCAGCTCGGAAGCGGCGAGGGCGGCAAAGCACCGCATCCCGTTCGGGTTGGTCCGGATGACTTGGCGCACGAGTCGGAACGCCTCTCTCGGCTCCCGAACGAGCAACCGGGAGAACGTGCTCGGCGCGAGGCCGAGCATCGAGGCGACCTGGGCGTTCCCGACATGGATCCGGCGCCGCTGGAGCAAGTGGTCCTTGAGGGTGTGCGGGACCTCGATCGTCACGCGTGCCTCCGGGGCATAGAGACGTCCTCCGAGGCGCTGGGCCAGCCACACCCCGAGGTACGACCCATCGTTGATGATGCCGTCCGGCATCGGCGGCACGGGGTCGAGACTCACGAGCAACAACTCGTCGGAGAGATGCGCGCCTCCGCCTCGACTTTGGAGAGACTCGTGGAAATGGTGGTGCAAGTCCCACATGGTGGACACGGCCCCGCTCCACGCGGCCGACGGGTCCGCCGGAACCACCGGCCGACCCATGACGGCGAACGGCGCGGGTCGACCGCGCGCCGCCCGGAGCAGCCCGCGGACCGCTCCCGGCTCGGCGCGCGCATCCGAATTCAGGAGCACCACCGCGTCCCCTTGCGCTCGAGCGAGGATCGTCCGGAGGGCGTGCGATTTTCCCTTCCGCTCGACCTGCGAGAGGACGTTAACGCGGGGATCCTCTCGCGCTACCCGCTCGGCGATCTCGACCGTCCGGTCGGTGCACCCGCTCGCCACGACGTACAGGGAGCTCCATCGAACCCCTTCGGGAAGATCCTGGTCGAGCAACGAGCGCAGGGCCGGTTCGATGTTTCGTTCCTCGTTGTAGGCGACAACGCCCCCCGCGAGGACGCGCAACGGCGACGCGGTGACCGCCCGATTCTCCCCGACCCCCCACGCCTCCATGTGGTTCTCGCCTTCGAACTTTTTCTGTGAGACCTACCTACGGAGTTCGGTTCGAGCGCGCCCGAGTCTGGGGCGGGTTCGGACGGAGAGTCACCGCGCTCACAGCAGCCCTCCCTGGCCCAAGGGCCAGGTGCGCGGAGGCCGGTAAAGCGGTGGCAAGACCGGTTCGCCCCGAGAACACGAGCTCTCGTGCTCGAGGACCGATGGCGTGAGAGCAGCGACCGGGGTGCCCGGCGGCACCGGAAGAAGGTGACCGCACGGCAATGGGAGCCACCAGACAGGGGTCGTCGGGGTCGCGCGCGGCGGCTCCGGTTCCACCATCACGGTTCCTCCTCCACGAATTCCAGGTCCGAGGGAGCTCGACGAAGCCGCCGGGTCGTCGCGGCGAGTGCGATCACCACGAACGCACCGACCCCGCCGACCACCACGAACTCGTAGGTGGGGATTCCGGCGATCGACGAGGGAAGGACGACTCCGATGTGGGTCGTGTAGTTCAGGGTTCGGAACTCTCCCGCGCTGGTGCCAAAGGTGATGTTCAAGGACCCTCCGGATTGGTTCGCGGCGATGGACGGGGTGGCCGAGACTGCCGTGACCCCGGTCGTGGAACCGCCCACGCTCGCCGAGTTGGACGACTCGAGGTAGGCGAGGGTCCGGCCGGAGGCCGGAGAAGACGTCGTCAGTATCGGGCTGCCCGGTGCGGGCGCGTTGATCCTCTCCTCGGCCGGGAACGGCATCCAAACGGAGATGCCGGCCTTGAGTGCGTCGTTCGCGTGCACCCAGCCCCAACCGGAGATCGAGAGCGTGAAGGCGACCGCGCTGAGATTTTGCCCCGGGGTCGAGGCGTACGCCGGGAGGACGAAGTCCGCACGAGCGCCCACGGTGCCGGTCGGAGTGGACGACCCGACGGGTACGATGGGAACCTGAGAGGTGTAGGTCATGTCGAACCATCCATCGACGCTCGTGTTCGCCTCCGACCAACTCGCGGCGTTGAACGCGGCCGAAGCTACTGCGCTACCCGATGGAGCGACCTCGGACAGAAAGCCCAAGGCGGCCCCGAAACCGGAGTCGTTCAACGACACGGCCGAAACGGCAACGCTTGGCTGTGCGGGAGAAAAGATGCACAACACCAGCCCGTTTTCCCACTCAGAAGGGACGACGGCCCAGCCGGAGCCGTTGGGATGGGCGAGTACAGTAGGGGTAAGGAGGAACCCGAGGGTCAACGCGATCGCCAGTCCGACGCTAGCCCCCAGTAGAGTCGTGGAACCTTTCCGAGGGATTCGGCCGAACCGAACGTTCGCTGGACTCATCGAGTAAGACCAAGGCGAGGTAGGCTTCCCCGTTTTTGGTCCAAGGGCGGAATCCGTTGGTTCAAAGGCGAGCGGCTCAAGGCCGGAGGAGCTCGGACCAGGTTTCGAGGAACCGCTCGGTCCATGAGTCCCCGAACCCGCTACGATACGTGACCAGCAACGCGATCACTCGGTTTCGGTCGGCAACGTCGAACGTTCGATACCGACCCCGTCGTCCGGTCCTCAGGAGCCCGCCATCGAGGAATCGTCGCAGATGGACGGAGAGTCGTCCCGGGCTCATCCCGCTCTGCTCGGAAAGTTCGGGGATCGTCTGCTCGGGCCTCCTAAGCAGGTCGACCAGCAACCGGCGGGCGGAGGGGGAGCGCATCAGGCGGAGAAGAGAGCGGTCCGCCAACGGGACGTTCGCGACGAAGTAGTGGTCTTGGAATCCGGCCCGTTCTCGATGGAGAAGCCTGGCCTCCGTCAACCTCTCGAGGTGATAGACGGTCTCTCCCCAGCCGGTGTCCGCGGCGCGTTGAGCTTCACGTCCCCCGATGCCCGGGGCCGCACGGACCGCCTCGAAGATACGGCGCCGGGTTTCGAGGGCGAGCGGGTCGTCCTCCATCGTTCAGGCACGACGGCGCCCGAGGGTTGCGACCAAGAACAGAAGCACGGCCAGCAAGACCAGGGCAAGGGTGGAGTCCGAGACCGAGGTGAAACTCGGAGGATTCACCGGAAGCTGGCCCCAAACCCACACCAGCCCGAGCACCGAGAGGAGCGCGTTCGCGAGCGAGAGGAAGACGAATCGAGCGTCTCCGGTACGCCGCCACACGGCAAACGGGATCGCTGAGTTGAGAGCGGAGATACCTGCGACCAGAACCGACAGGAACAGCTCGAGTAGGGGCACGTCACGGGGGAGGAGCCCACTGGTCTTAGCCCTCGTGGTCGAGCCGATGGACACTAGGAACGGCGTCCAAAAAAGCGGATTCATCCTCCCCGCCGTCGCACGTGGACCCGATTCCGCGGCTGCAAACTCCGCCCGGCGAGAAGGTCCGCTTTGGGAACCTTGTTATACTCCCGAGCCTCGTCGGCGCCCGATATGTCGCCGTCGCCGCCGGGTCGAAGAGTAGTTTGGCTATTGCCGATCGTCATCGCGGTCTGCGCTCTCATGGTGCTCCCGGGCGGGGCGTTCCTCGCCTCGGCCGGTCACGCGGGGAACTCGTTTGCTGCGTCGCAAGGGGTTCATTCCGCCCTCGCTCGATCCGCGACTAGCCAATCCGGACAGCCCGCATGGGCTTCCAGCTCTTCGCCGCACATGGGCGATCCTTCAAACCTGTTCTCTGGCCTTCCACCCGCTTCTGCCCAAGAACCTTGGATTCAGTCACTCACTCACCAGGGTCCCGCCCTCCATCCCCTCACCTCCCTTCCAAATCTGAACCTTCTCAAGCATCCCAACAGTCCGGTGTCGGCCGCCGTCAATCCCGGGTACACCTCCGAACCCGCTCCTCTGGGTCTCAGTGACCTTGGGCTGAGCGCGACCCCGTACTCCTACAACACCTCACACATCCTCGGACAGATCACGTTCAACACTCCCCCGAACGCGACCCAGCCAGGGGCGACCGGCGTCACGCTCCCCGTGACCGGAGCGGATCATCTGGGGTACGTCGGCAGCCTCTACGAATTCGGCATCCAACTCAACACGGTGGCCACGAACATTTCGTTCCCCGGCTCGAACGCGGGGTTCTTCTGGACGCAGAATGTCCTCAACGTGAACGATACGGGAATCCACTTCGTCGACGACACTTTCAACATGACTGCGGCCTTCGTTCCTATCGAACCCGGCACCCTCCTCTCCGGGTGCAATAACAACAGCGCTGGGGCCCAGGGAATCCTCGACTTCTACGGAGGAGTCTTCCAGTGCGTCGGCGGCACGATTCCGGTCAGCCCCGCGTCCTACCCGGTCACGATCGAACTCTACAACAACGCGACGACCAATTCGGCCAACGAGTCCCAGGTGGCGTACGGTTACCGTATCATCGAGTCCGGTACCGGGCAAGTCTTCACCGGCATCAGCGACACTGTCGTTTTCAACAATCCGAACGCCGCGGTCACCCCCCCGAACACCTACACCGCCCCGCTTCCGGGATTCTCGATTGACGGATTCGCTGGCACCCTTGGGGGCGTCTTGCGAGATGCCGAGATCGTCCTCGTGGGAGGGATCGGTGGCGACAACGCAATGTTCCGATCGCTCAACGGCACCCTCAACCTCGAATACTCGAACGCGAGCTCGGGCGGCTGGCAGAACGTTCCGTCCGCTTACAACTTCGGCGCCGATACGGGCGAAACTTCCGCGGGTATCGCGGACTACTGGACGCCGAGCCACACTCTCGAAGTGAATCAAGGCCCGTCCATGCTCTACGGCCTATGGAACGCAGCCCCTTGGGCCTCGGTGGGCTCCGGCGACATCCAGGTTTCCGGTTCCGTCAGCCCCTCTTATGCGTTCGTCTTCCTCGGCAACCTCGCGCCGGATGTATACGGCGATAATCTCAGCTGGTTCCCGACGACCAGTAGTGGCTCGTTCAACACCTACCTTCCACCCCTCGGGGCACCCTGGACCACGGCCTACTACACACAGGCGTTTGCGGCCGGCTCTGCGGAAGTTAACGGCTCGGCCATTGTGGCCTCCACGACGACGTACACGCTCACGCTCCCCCTCGCTCCAGGCGTCATCCGGGCGCCGATCTACATGTTCTCGAACGCTCAGGCCGCGAGCCTTGCGGCGAACGTGACCGGGTCGTCGACCGCGCCCTACGACTTCAACGGGTTGACGATCTCGATGAACTTCACGTTCAACCACCTGAACGACTACGAGTTCCCGTCGTTCGAGATGTTCATGTCGCAGGGCGTGACAACTCCCTTTGACGTCAATAACACCTATCAAGGCCCGGATACGACCTTCGGCACGTACTACTTCTACGACAGCGGGCTCGCGGGTTCTACCGGGCTTTTGACCCCTCCCGCGGCGATCATCCCCTTGGATTGGAGCGGGATGACCGGCCAGATCGACATTTTTGGCGGCGTGGGCGATCATGTCTCCAACGAGACCGTAGAGACCATCGTCGCCGGCCAGGGGAGCTCGATTGTCCTCTGGGGTGACACGAACGCGGTCGTCTCGGACATCACCTCCTTGTTCGGTTCATCCGGGGTATGGGTGGGTCGTTCCTACGGCACGACGGTGATGAACGCCGTTGCCCTGGCCGGCGCCAACGCGATCACGGAGTTCGCTTCTTGGAACACGGTCGGCTGGAACCTCCTGGCGGAGGACAGCGGCAGCTTCGCGGTGAACAGCTATGGGTCCACCGGAGGGACGTTCTCCTGGGTGAACGCGAGCTTCGGCGGTCTCGGCTTTTACGTCGGGCAAGACTTCGGTCCGTTCTTCGCGTACTACGACCTGCCGGGGAATGTTGGAGACACCGTCAATTGGTTCAACGCGACGAGCTTCGCGAGCCCATCGAACATCACCTTCTCGAGCCACATGACGTTCAACCACTTCTCGACGTACGACCCCAGCAATGTGGGGGTCGCCGGGATCTGGCTCGACGGGGACTTCGCGACCACCTTCAACACGGTCACCGTGAGCTCCGGGAACGCCTGGGGGATCGACATGTGGAACGGGATGTACACCAACATCACGAACTACGTCCTCGAGAACCTCGCGTCCGGGAATTTCGAGGTCGGTTCGATCTGGGAATACTCGGACTTCACAACCGTGAATGGATTCACGGTCTCGAGCTACCCGGTCGGGGTCGAATCTCTGGGACTCACCAACACGGTCTTCACGAACGCCAACGTGACGAACGCGACGGCGGGCGCGGAGTTCCTTGGGGCGACGACCACGTCCATTTCGAACGTTAACGCGAGCTACCCGATTGGCTTGGCTGGATTCGCTCTCGCGGGATCCACGGGGGTCACTCTGAACAACATCTTGGGCTACGGCGCGGTCGCGGTCGTGACAGAAACGACCAACACGATCACCGCGACGGGGATCACGGGTACCTACGGGATCTTCGGTTGGGCGGTCATTCTGGAGACCGGCTCGGGCGCCACTGTTACGGGATTGACCGCAAGCGAGTTTTCCGGCGCGCTCGCGCTCTTCAACTTCGACCAGGCGACGGTGACTACCGGCACAGGCACGCAAGAGGCTATCGTGGTCAATATCGAGGACTCGAGCTACGACTCCGTGTCCGGGATCACCGTCTCGATGACCTCGGAGGGCGTGGAGGTCGGGAACTCGCACTACATCACCGTGACCAACGTCACGGCCAGCGACCCGTCCACTGGCGTCTACGTTGACCTTTCGACCTATGTGTCGGTCACGACGGTCACCGCTTCCGACCAATCGATCGGTGTCGAGATCGTCGACTCCCAGTGGGTTTCGGTCTCGACAGTGACCTTGACCAACATGTCCGTCGGTGTCTTCTCGCAGGGGTCCCTCTGGACGGCGGTTAGCGGGGTGACGGCTTCGAATACAACGATGTCGAGCCCGTGGGCCGACGGAACCTGGGACGGCCTTCCGGCCGTCGCGGCGGTCGTGACCTACAACGACCAGCTCGACTCGATCTTCGGAGTCGCTGCGATGAACTATCCGGCCGCCTACTACGACCACGGGTCGTACGATCCCGGGGTCAACTCGGTGAACGGCACTGGTAGCATGTTCGCGGTGATCCTGAACGACACCTACTATGGCGTCTTCAGCAACATCGGCGCCTTCCATGACTGGGTCGGCGTGGAGATCAACCTGGACGGCAGCTACAACGTGTTCACGATGAGCAACTTCGTCGACAGCACGAGCTACGGAGTCGCCATCTACTCGGGTTACGACAACATGTTCTACGAGAACAACTTCGTCGGGAACAACGGCGCGACGACTGTCTACAACGCCGCCCACATCCAGGCCTTCGCCTCCAGTACGAACTACTTCGACGCCGACTCGATCGGTCTCTACGTCGGAAACTACTGGGCCGACTGGCACACCTACAACTCGTACGGGCAGCTCGCGCCGTACCCAGTCCCCGCCGCAAACTGGGATTACTACCCGATCGGCGGGCCTGAGGGAACCGTCGCGATATACTTCGAGGAGAGCGGCCTCACGTCGGGAGCCTCCTGGTCGGTGACGTTCAACGGCGCCACCCAGAGCACGTCCGCGCCGTGGCTCGTCTTCTACGCCTTCCCCGGAACGTATGCGTTCACGGTGCCCGCGGTCATGGGCTACAGTGTGACCCCCGGCTCCGGGAGCGTCACGGCCGTCGGGACCAACATCTACGAGTACCTCGCCTACACCGCTCAGTACAATGTTACGGTGACGGAGACGGGTCTCCTCGCGGGAACGAGCTGGAGCGCCACGGTCGGCGGGGTCACCTTGACGGGAACCAACGCGACGCTGACGTTCCACGTCGGGTCGGGGACGTATGCCTACCAGATCACGCCGGTCGCGGGCTATATCGCCTCCCCGTCGAGCGGTTCGATCCTAGTGGGCACCACCGCCTACGACCTCTCGGTCACCTTCACGGCAGTCACCTACGCGGTGACGGTGACGGAGGATGGCCTGTCCACAGGCACAAGCTGGTCGGCGACAGTGAACGGAGTCACCCAGAACTCTGTCGGGACGTCGATCACCTTCTACCTCCCCAACGGGACCTACACGTTCAAGGTCGCGAACGTGAGCGGCTACTCTGAGACGGGAGGTTCCGGCTCGCTGACCGTGAGCGGCTCTGCGACGGGCGTGGCGGTCGGCTTTACGCCGAAGACCACCGCTTCGACGGTCTCGACGGACACGTTCAACATGTGGCTCGCCGTCGCCATCGCGGTCGCGGTGATCGCCTTGGTGCTAGGCCTGCTCGCGCTCTTCCTCCGCCGGCGGAATACTGGTCCGCAGTCGGGGGCCTCCCCGGCGTCCGCCGGTTCCACCGACGGGACGTCCGGCGGCTCGGGAACGTGGAATGAGGGATCGGGGAACCAGTAGGAGAACCACGATGACGAAGATGATGAACGCCCGAAAACTGGTCTGGCTACTCCCGATCGTCCTCGCGGTCTGCGCCCTGATGGTCCTGCCGGCCGGCGCGGTCGTCCAGGGCCACATGGTCTCCCAACGGTCGAGCGCGCTGGCAGCAGCTCACGGAGCGGCGGGCGGGGCAGGCATCCCACTGCCGTACCGCCCTGCGGCCTCGTACGCGCCCACTCCGTTCGCCGCCCACTCCTCCCAAGCGTTCTCGCCGGGCGCTGCCGCTTCTCGCGGCGGGTCGACGATGAGCGCCCCCGCCCCCGGGCCCAACTCGGCGATGATCCAGGGGATTCAGAACCTCATTTCCTCGGGCAAGGTGCCCGCCCGAGACATCTACGTCCCGAACTACAAGACCCTCAGCCAGCCCGGTTCCAAACCGTCAGACTTTGTCTCTCCCTACTACACCGGATCCCCCGCCCCCATGGGACTCGGTGACTTCGGCCTCGGTCCCTTCCTCGGCGCGTACGCCTACAACACCAGTTCGTTCGACGGGTCGTTCACCCTGAACAGCTTCAACGCGACCGCCGGGGGTCTCTACGAGGACACCGCGGGCTACTACTGGAACGGGCTCAGCCCGAACGCGAACTCCCCGCCGTACGACTCCGGCATCCAGCTCAACACTGTGATGACCAACGTCTCGATCCCGGGCTCGACCACCGCGGCGTTCTGGACCCAGAACGTCCTTGACTTCACGGGTAACAGCCTCTCGCTCATCGACAACGTTTGGAACTTCTCGGGCTCCGCGCTCAACAACCACACGCTTTACAGCTACAACGGGACACCACAGTACCCCTCGTTCTACTATGACGTCGGACCGACCTTCCCACTTTCGTTCCCGCTGACGGTCGACCTCTACAACAACGCCTCGGTAGTGAACGGCCGCACGCAGGTCACCTTCGGATACGCCATCCATGAGGGTGCGGCCACCTACCACGGAGTCTATGACACCGTGGTCTTCAACGCGATCGCCCCGCCATTGCCCGCCAATTTCCTGGTGGACGGCTACGCCACGACTCCTCTCGGGCCGCTCTTCGACTCGGAGCTCGTCTGGACCGGGCCCGGGGCAGGATCGAACATGGTCATCAATTCTATCAACGGCACCATGAACCTCTGGCGCATGACCGGCTCCGGCTACGCCGGTACCCCTTCCGCCTTCAGCTACGGCGCGGACACCGGCGAGACCGCGGTGGGCGTCGTCGGCTCCTACGGAACGAACTCGTACGCAACGACCGAGAACATGACCACAGGTCCGTCGATCCTGACGGGACTGTGGGGAGTGGTAGGGGGCGCCGGGCCGGGGAGTTACACCTTTACCGTTCACATGACCCCGACCTACGGCTTCCTGTTCATCGGCGCCTTCGGCCAGCAGACATACAACTACAGCTGGGCACCGACCGACTCGACCGGAAGCCTGACCACGTACCTGCCGCCCCTTTTCCTAGGGTACACGGGATTCTCGCTTTACGCCGACGGCTATCTTGAGTACGACAGCGCGTATACGAGCGGAAACGTCGTGACGACGGTCTCGATGACCGCCTCGGCCTCCACGCTGAATTCACCGCTCTACATGAGCACGGCCGCGCAGGCGACCGCTCTCAACACGGCGATTGGCGGGAGCGGATTGGACTTCAAGAACCTCGTTGTGGACGTCAACCTCACGTTCTGTCGGTTGAACGACTGGGGATTCCCGGTGTTCAACATGGTCCAGGCGTGGGGATTCTCGAACGCGATCACCATCGACAATGTTGTCGAGGGACCGAACTGGCAAGGGACCACGGCGTTCATTCAGGTCCCATTCGGCATGACCGGTGACCTGCCCGGCCTCGGGTCGCTCATCGCGGTCTACGACGGGACGAACGATGTGTTCACGAACCTGACGCTAGTCGGTACGACCATCCCGGCCGGCGTCGGCCAGGGTGGCGCGGTGTCGCTCTGGAACGACTATGGAGCGATGGCCACGAACATCGTCGCAGAAGGGAACACCTGGGGGATCTCGGCTTCGAGCTCCCCGGGGACGACCGTGATGAACAGTATCGGTGAATACGGCGCGGCGGCATTCGGGATCTTCGCATCAGCCAGCGATGTGGCGTGGAACCTCACCGGCTACGATACTGGGGCGGCCATCTTTGATGAGGGTGGCAGTGCAGGGACCTTCACCTGGATCAACGCGACGTTCTTCGGAACAGGGTTGTTCGGATACGTGGTCAACACCACGACCGGCAACTGGTTCAATGCCACCCTATTCAGCCTAGGTGCTGAGATCCAGTTCGGGAACCTCAACTCGATCACGAACCTCTGGGTCGACGACTCCGAGGGACTCATCGGTTTGGGCGTGACCAACACCACGGTCACGAACGTCCACGCCCAGGACTTTTCCAGCCCGGGGGTCGGCTTCTCAGGCGCTACGGGGGTTACCATCACTACCGTCTACGCGGACGACTCGACCGGGGTCGAGATCATCGCTTCCGACCCGATCTCGGTCACGGGCGTCACCGCGGTGAACGGCGCAACCGGCGCCGAATTCCTCGTCTCGACCGGGATCACGGTCACCACCGTTTCCTCTGACAACAGCGTGGGCGTTGTGATCGACGGGGCCAACGGGCCCAGCTCGGTCACCGGGGTCACGGTCATTGACGGCGGCCTCGGCGTCGTGTTCGAGGTGACTTCGAATGGCGTGCTCACGACCGTCTCGGCAGACGGGCCGGGCTCCGTCGGGGGAGTCATCGCGCTCTCTCACGCGGTCTCCGTCAGCACGGTATCGGCTACGGGTAGCGCAGTAGGTATGGTCGTGACCGGCTCGAACAACGTGACCCTTACGGGCATCACGGCCTCGGACCCGGTCCTGGCCGTGTCGGTCGGCGCGGAGGTCACCGGTTCGGCCCACGTTTCGGTTTCCTCGGTCACCGCATCGAACGAGGCGGTGGGGGTGTTCGTCGATGCCAGCCAGTGGACGAGCGTGAGCGGCGTAACGCTCACGAACATGTCGGTGGGAGTCTACTCCGAACATTCGGCGTGGACGTACATCAGCGGCGTGGCGGCTACGAACTCGACGCTCTCGAGCCCGTGGTCGGACGGGGCCCCCTTGGGCCTCCCGGCGGTCGCGGCAATCGTGACCTACGAGGACAGCTTGGACACGATCTCGAACGTCCAGGTCACGACCTATCCGGCCGCGCTCTACGACTACTACTCCTACGACCTGGGCGTAAACCACCTGAACGCCACCTCGAGCACGTACGGGATCATCCTGAACGACACCTACTATGGGACGTTCACCAACCTCGGGATGTTCATGGACTGGGTCGGCGTGGAGATGAACACCGACGCCTACTCGAACGTCGTCACCCAGAGCTCGTTCGTGGACTGCGTGAGCTACGCGATCGCGATCTACTACGGTTACTACAATCTGATCTACGAGAACACGTTCATCAACAACAACGGCGCGGACGCGAACTACAACTCGGCCCACATCCAGTCGTACTCCGGCTACGGGAACCACAACTACTTCGACGCGGCCACGATCGGTGACTACGTCGGCAACTACTGGTCCGACTGGCATACCTACGCGTCCAACGGCCAGCTCGCGCCGTACCCGATCGGAGACGGCAACTGGGACCACTACCCGCTCGGCGGGCCGGAGGGAACGGTCGCGGTGTGGTTCTACTCCTACGGGCTGCTCTCGGGCGTGCCGTGGTCCGTGACCCTCAACGGCGTCGTACAGTCGTCCTCCAACGACTGGATGGTGTTCTACGTCCTGCCCGGGTCGTATCCCTTCACGGTGGGCGCCGTGACCGGATACACCGAAACCCCGGGCTCCGGGACGGTCACCGCGGCGGGAACGTCGACGTACGAGGACCTGTACTACACCGCCCAGTACAACGTGACGGTAACGGCCATGGGTCTCCCGACCGGGACTACCTGGACCGCGATCGTGGGAGGGGTCAGTTCCTCGAGCGCCAACGCGACGCAAACATGGCACGTCGCGTCGGGAACGTACTCTTACCAGGTCAATCAGGTGCCGGGCTACATCGCCTCGCCCTCCAGCGGGTCGATCACGGTGGGCAACGCGAACTACAATCTCATCGTGACCTTCACCGCGGTTACCTATGCGGTGACGGTGACGGAGAGCGGCCTGACCACGAGCACGAGTTGGTCGGCGACGGTGAACGGCGACACCCAGGCCACGGCCGGGGCGTCCGTCACGTTCTATCTGCCGAACGGGACGTACGCGTTCAAGGTCGCGAACGTCAGCGGCTACACGATGACCGGCGCGAGCGGCTCCGTGACGGTGAACGGGGCGCCGGCGGGCGTCGCGGTCGCGTACACGCCGAAGACGACGACCTCGCTCGTCTCGACGGACACGTTCAACATGTGGCTCGCTGTCGCGATCGCGGTCGCCGTGATCGCGCTGGTGCTCGGCCTGCTCGCGCTGTTCTTGCGCCGGCGCCGAGAGGATTCGACCCAACCGGCTCAGGCATGGACACCGCCCGCGTCGGGCGCCACGGACGCGTCCGCGACACCGGCCGCCGGTGGCTCAGGGACCTGGAGCGAGGGACCGCCCGCCGGGGGATCTCCACCCAGTTAGACCGGCACGCAACGACGGTAGCAACCCCTTCCACTCCCCCGGGCCTCCGGGCCCCGGTGGCTCTTCTCGTTCGACCTCCCGGCGGCGTGCGGGCGGCACCGGCCCCGACCGGACTACTTCGAGTTCAGGAAGGCGGAGAGGTCGTCGTCCTGCTCGATCTCGAGCAGGTGGCCCATCCGGTCGCGCTTCGTTTGCAAGTACGGGCGGTTGATCTCGTTCGCGGGGATCTCGACCGGGATACGACCGGAGATCCGAACACCGTGCCGTTCCAGGTCGGTCACCTTCGCCGGGTTGTTCGTGAGGATCTCGATCGAGCGGACGTGCAAGGCGGTCAGCATGTGGGCAGCGATCTCGTAGTCGCGCTCGTCCGGTCGGAAGCCGAGGAGCTCGTTCGCCTGGACGGTGTCGTACCCGGAGTCCTGGAGCTGGTAGGCCCGGATCTTGTTCACGAACCCGATGCCGCGCCCTTCCTGACGTAAATAGAGCACGATCCCTCGCTCCATCTGGCCGATCCTTCCCAGCGATTCGAGGAGCTGGTCACGGCAATCGCACCGCAACGACCCGATCGCGTCTCCGGTAAGGCATTCGGAATGGACCCGGACCGGGACGTCCTCTCGGTCGAAAACGTCGCCGTGGACGAAGGCCGCGTGGTCCTGGCTATCGAGGCAGTTCTCGAACGCCACCACCTGGTACTCCCCGAACCGGGTCGGGAGGTTCGCGAGCGCGCGGACGCGCACGCAGTTGTCGGGAGCGCCCTCGCAGCGGTGCTCATCTCCCTCCCGCAGGAGTCGCTCGACGGTCGGTCCGGGGATGCCCATAGCCCTTCCTCCGGGGACTGCCAACGGAGCTTGATAACGATTCAGGGGCGCGGAAACCGGTGGGGAGCAGGTGGCGTGGAGGGAACCGCGCTCCCCAGCGGCCCAGGTGGGTTACGTCAGGACGTGGATGTTGTGCCGCGCGCTCGTCTCCATCAGCTTTTTCGGCCAAACGGTGACCGTGACCTCTCCGATGTGGGCCTTGCGGAGGAGGAGCATCTGGGTCCGCCCCTGGCCGATACCGCTTCCGATGCTCAGCGGGATCTGGCCGTTCAGGATCGCCTGGTGGTACGGGAACTTGAGGAAGTCGAGCTGACCGGACATCGCGAGCTGCTGTCGGAGGGTCTCGGCGGTGACCCGGATCCCGCCCGACATGAGCTCATGGCGGCGCCGGGTGACAGGGTTCCAGACGAGGATGTCGCCGTTGAGGCCATGCATCGGTCGTCCGTCCTCCGAGCGGGTCTCCGTGACCCAGTCGTCGTAGTCCGCGGCGCGCATCTCGTGCGGGTAACCGTCCTTGAGGGGCCAGCCGATCCCGATCAGGAAGAGGGCGGGATACTTCTGGAGGATCGCGGTCTCCCGTTGCTTGCGGGGGAGGTCGGGGTAGGTGTCGAGGAGGTCCTCGGCGTGCATGAAATGGATCTCGTCCGGCAGGTTCGGGTAGCGGGGGTCCTTGAGCTGCGGGAAGAGGCGCTGGACGTGCTTCTGCGCGCCCGTGATGACCTTCCAGATCCGGCGGACCGTCTCTTTCAGGTAGTCGAGGTTTCGGTCCTCCACGGTGATCGCCTTCTCCCAGTCCCACTGGTCGACGTACGCGCTATGGTCGTGGTCGAGGAAGTAGTCCTTCCGGACGGCCCGCATGTCGGTGAGGAGTCCCTCGCCGGACTGGAAATCGAACTGTTTGAGGGCCATTCTCTTCCACTTCGTGGCGGCCTGAACGACCTGCGCCTCCACGGGGTGCAGGTTCCGGTCGTTCGAGATGTGGAACTGGATCGGCGTCCGGGAGCCGTCCCGGTCGAGCATGTCGTTGACGCCGCTCTCGCTCTCGACGATCAGCGGCACCTGAACCATCATCAGGTTGAGCTCCTTGCAGAGGTGCTCTTCGATGTAATTCTTCCCCGCAAAGATGGCCTGCTGGGTGAGGCGAGGGGAAAGGAGCGGCTCGTAATCGGTGGGCAGAACGCGGTCGACCTCCTCGTACGTCCCGATCCCGGGGCCAGCGAGGTCGGCCCTCTTCTCTTCGGCGATATCGGTCGCAGACATTGCCCTTCAGGCGGAGCGCGCGGGAATAAACCCCCCGTCAAGCCCGTTCGACAACCTCGCGACCGACGATGAGTCCGAGCGAACGGAATGGAGTGCGGCGCTCGGGGCGGGAGGCAGCCCGGCCCGGACGTGTCCCGACCGGATTCGGGCGACCTACCGGGTTTATGAAGCTCGCCGAGAATTCAGTTCGACGCCCTCGCGCCTCCGGGAGAAATGGTCGAGCTTCCCGCGGAATTCCGTAGCACCCCGAGTTCTTGCTATGTGTGGAGCCGTGGCCGTCGGGCCGGTCACGCGCTGGCGCTCGCCATCGGTCGATTCGGGGACCCGGAGTTCCGGTGGTTGTCCGTCCGAGAATCGGGGTCCGTCCCCTCCGAAGAGGAGGGTTGGGTGCATCGCCTTCTTCCCGAATCCCGGATCCTTGCGCCGCTCACCAGCGACGAGCTACGACCGGGACCCCTCGTCCCCCGCGAGTCGTTCGATGCATTGCTACGCACGGAAGGCGCGGCCGCGGAGCGGACCGCGCTCGACCATTTCCTGCGGTTGCCCGCCCGCCTTCAGGGGCTACTCGACGAGGGGGACTCTCCCGGGCGCCCGCGGATCATTGTCGTCGCCAATTCCGACCGGGTCCGCCAGATGTATCCCCTCGACCCCGGTCGCCTGCGCCCGTTCACCAACCTGTTCTCCCAGCACGGCCTCTCGATCGTGGCCACCTCGATCCCGCCTCCGTACGAGGGGCGCTACGGATTCGATATCGTTCTCCGGGTCGACCTCGACTCCTCCGAGGAGTGGAACCGGGGTCGGCTCGTGGTCGAAAAAGGGCACCGGGCCGGAGAGTTCCGGACCGGAGCGACCCTTCCCCTCGCGCAATTTCCCGAATACATGGACGCCGGCTCGTCCATCGAACGAGCGTGACCGCACTCGAGCGCACGTCCTGCGGTGCGCTGGCCGTCGATGCTAAGTCACCTGGCTCATTGGAGCGCACCGGGAGTGGCGAAATCCGGTGACCGACGAGGAATCCCGATACCAGCGAACCGCCATTCCCGAAGAATCCACGGAAGAGCGAGGGACCTTCGGCGAGATCCTCCACGCCTACACCCCCGAGGAGGCGGTCCTCGAGGCGCAGCGATGCCTCGAGTGCGCGATGCCGTTCTGCGTCCAGGCGTGTCCCATCACTCAGGACTGTCGCGGATACATCACCCTCATCGCCCAACAGAAGTTCGACGAGGCCGCCCGCCTGACCGTCCTCGACAACCCCCTCGCGAACGTCCTCTGCAAGACGTGCTACCACTACTGCGAAGAGGATTGCGTCATGGGTGGACGGGGGGTCCCCATCGCGATTCGCCACCTCAAGCGGGCCGCCCTGGAACTGGGGAACTCTGACCTGCGGTACGTCGCCAGCGCCCCGAAGAACCAGCGGGTCGCCGTCGTGGGCGGTGGCCCGTCCGGCTTGATGGCCGCATGGGAGCTCGCCCTCCGCGGCTACTCCGTCACCGTGTACGAGCTCCAGACGTTTCTGGGGGGACAGGTCGACACGATCCCGAAATACCATCTGGATGGCGACGAGCTCGACGCCGACCTCGCGCGATTCCGAGACCTAGATGTCACGTTTCGCCTCGGAAAGAAGGCGGGCGTCGATTTTACCCCGGAAAGCCTATTGAAGGAGGGGTACCGCGCGGTCTATGTGGCGATCGGAGCCTCCGACCCCCGGGCGCTGGGGATCCCGGGCGAACACCTCCCGGGAGTGTTCTACGCGCTCCCCTTCCTGCTCGCGATCAACAAGGGCTCGGATGGGCTGATCGGACGGAAAGGCCGAAAGATCGTCGTCGTCGGAGGCGGGGACGTCGCGCTGGACGCGGCGCGCTCGAGCTTACGGCTCGCCGAAAAGGGAGCCGTGACCGTAGTCTATCGGAGAACGCGGGAGGAGATGCCCGCCGGAGCGGAGGAGCTGGGCGGAGGCGAGGTCGAGGGCATCCAGTTTCTCTTCCAGCGATCGCCCACCCGGATCCTGGGGAGCGCTCACGTCGAAGGCATCGAACTCCAGACGACCCGGCTCGGGCCGCCGGACGCGCGCGGCCACCCGACGGTCGAATCCCTTCCCGGCACGGAGGAGGTCATCGCGTGCGATACCGTCATCATCGCCGCCGGAGAGAAAGGCGACATCTCGGGCCTTCCCGCCGAACTCGATTTCTCGTTCGCCGCCCAGGGCTGGCCGGTCGGCAAGCGAGAGGACTGGATGACGGACGTCGAAGGCGTCTTCGCATCGGGAGGGAAATCGGTGGTGTATGCGATGGCTTTGGGAACCCGGGCCGCTGAAGCGATCGACCGCTACCTGAGCGCAAAGGACGGACGTGCGACGACCCCTCGCCCTGACCCGTTCGGCGGAACGACTCCACCGACTCTGCCTGCCGGGTACGGCGGGCCGACCTGGCATTTGTAACCGGACGTGTCGGGCTTGCCTCGGGGCGACTCACGGGCTCACGCACGATTGGTCGGACCCTGGATCCTCGCTCCGGCATGCCGGAGAAGAACGATGGCCGGCACCGCGGGAGCGATCAGAATGACCCAGATGAGCAGCGGATTCGTCACGAGCGCCAACACGACGCCTCCGGCCAGTGTGGCGAGGATGCCTCCGACGGCCCCAAACGCTCCGAAGGCGCCGTTGTAGGAGCCGATCTCCTCTTTGGGGGCGAGGTTGGACGGGAGGGTCGACTGCGGGATCGTGACCAGGTTCTCCCCGAGGGTCAGGACGATCACGGAGACGAAGAAGACCACGACGGGTAAGGTGTTCCAGAGACCCGCCGCCCCGAGCCCGACGAACGCGACCGCGTACAAGGTGAGTCCGAGGACCGCGATACTCGTGTGCCTCCAGCCGATCACGCTCTCCGTCGTGGCACTCTGTCCGAAGACGACGACGAGGCCGTTCAACGCGAGGCCCGCTCCGAGCAGGGAATACGAGATCCCAAGGACGTTGTGGACATAGAGGGGGTAAATGATCGCCCATTGGGCGGCGACGAAGGTGGCGAGGGCGAACGCCACCGCCACCTCGAGGGCGATGCGGTCCCGCGCGAGCACCCGCAGGCTCTCTCCAAAACTCCGGGGAGGGGCGGTCGGCGCCGTGCCGGGTTCGCGCGAAGGAGCCTTCGGGATCTTCGAACGATTCCGGTCCCGGGGCGATGGCTCGAGCAGCACATACAGGACCGCCGTCGCACCAGCGATGAAGACCGCAGCCACAGCGACCCCTCCCGCGAACCCGATGACCACGATCAGGAGCCCACCGAGCGCGACCCCGGCCGCGTAGCCGGCGTTGAACCCGATGCGATACAACGTGAACCCGCGGGTCCGCTCCGATCCTTCCGCGAAATCGGCGATGTACGCGGAGAATGCGGACCCGGCAAGCGCTGAGATCGACCCTCCAGCGATGGCCGCGACGATCGCGAGGGGAAGAGAGTCGATCGAGAAGGCGTAGGCCAGGAGGCCCGTCGCCAACACTTCGGAGACGAGCCCCAGCATCATCAGGTCCTTCCGACTCATTCGGTCGGAGACGAGCCCGCCCAGCAGCCCGAACGGGATCTGGATGCTGCCGATGAACACGATGATGAGGCCGAGCTCCACGTAGCCGATTCCGAGGACGTTGTGGAGGAACAGAGCGATGAACGGACCGTAGAGGGCGTTCCCGAGCATCCGAACGGCGACCCCGAGGGTCAAAAGCCGGATGTTTCGGTTCACCGCGAACGTCCGGAACAGAGGACTCACCCAATGCCACACTCATCCGGACGAGAGGGAAAAGGCCACCTCACTGCGAGTGAGTCCCGAGCGTTTCTTCCTCGTTCGGTTCGCGCCGCGGTGCCCGGCCCACGGGCGATCCTGCGGAGCCGGCCCGAAGAAACCTCATAGACCCTTGGTGGTCCCGGCCGACATGCCGTGGATTGCGGTGAACCGGATCACAGTGGAGTCCCCTGCAGAAGCCGACCGAATCGTCGAAGCCTTCCGTCATCGGGCCGGCAAGGTCGACCTTCAGCCCGGCTTTCTCGGGTTTGAGGTATGGCGAGAAGAGGAGAGCAAAGAAGTGATGGTCTGCACTCGGTGGTCGACGAAGGAACAATTCTCCGCCTGGGTTAACGGACCGGCGTTCCAGGAAGCGCACAAGAAGGCCCGCGGGGGCCCGGGGTCGGCCCACGGCACCGTCTACGAGGTCGTCCTCTAGCCCTGGGGGGGACTGGCCGCAGCGAGCGCGGGTGGTCCAGGGCCGGTTCGGGGCCAGGGCGCGGAGCCATCGATGACGGGGAGACCCGCTTCTCCAGCCCATCGAATGACTAAAGTCCGAGTCCGCCCCCGTACCCTAGGGATGGCGGGTATTCACGGGGCGCCGAACACGGACGACCCGTCCCGACGGGTCGTATGAGCGGGGAACCTCCCCCCACCGTGATTTACGCCCGAGAATGGCTCGCTCGCTTCCGGTCCCACTTCGACGAGGCCGCGGGGGACATGAGAACGGGGCTGGGGCTTTTCTACGACCGGCATCGGCGGTTCGTGACGGGTCCCACGGCGCTCGACGCGAATGCCGTGGAGTACACGGACGACGAGTGGAATCGAACGTTCGCCACCTTTCTCTCCTCGCTCGCTCGAGAGTTTGGCCTGGTCCAGGCACCCGGCTGGGAGGAGGTGCCCCAGCTGATGTGGTTCTGGCACGGGGTGCCGGATCGACCGGCCGTGGTGATCCGCGAGGTGAACGTCGCCGGCGACACGATCGTGGACCAAGAAATCCCGGCGATGGTACGGTCCGGCGCTCTGTTGACGGTCCTGGTCATTTATCCGGATTATCCCAGCCCGCCCGGCGCTTCCTCCGTCGAGGAGGCCACGGAGGCGTGGCGAACCCGCGTGCAGGAAGAACTCACTCACCTCGGCGTGAACAACGAATTCCTCCTCACCACCATCAGTGCGTTCTCGTGGGAGATTCCGGCCCCGTGGAAGGGGTTCGCCTGGCATCCAACCCAGAAGGCGATGTCACCCGTCGATTGACTCGTTAGCTCCCGATCTAGAGGAGCCTGCGTCCCAACAGGACCTCTCCGCCGACTAGGGTCATGCGACTACGAAGTCCCCACGCGCCGAGGCCCCCCTCGCGGTATCCGAGCTCCTTGCGCTCGACAGGACGGAACCCGCGCGAAAGAAAGAGCTGGAGCGACGGGCGGTTGTCCTCCTCGGCCGCGCCATAGGCCACCGTCGCACGCTCCCGCCGGAAGAGGGCCAGCGCGTCGTCCAAGAGCAACCCCCCCAAACCCTTGCGTCGGTGGTTCTTCGAGGTGGAAAGGTAGTACACGTACCCGACCTCCGGCTCGAGCCGCTCGAGAACGGAAACCGCGACGACCTCGGGGCCGAGGAGGGCGGCCCGAACCCATGTCGCGGTACGGAGCGTGCGCTTCGCGTGCCACCGGTAGATCCCTTCGAAACCGTCCTTCAGCACCGGGACCGCCCGCTCGCGGTCATCTCCGGCGAGATCGACCATCTGGACCGGGGGTGCCGGCCGCGAGTGTGTGGGAGCACCCGGGCCGTTCTCCTCTCCCGTAAGTTCCGTGGGGGCCTTCATCCTATCCAAGTACCCGAGACCCCCGGGTCCATAGAGGTTGGTTTCCCCAACCCATCGGCCCCCTGATTCGAGATAAAAGCTCGACGACATTGGTGAGTCCGAGGCGACCGGTTGGCGAGGGCTGGCTCGGGGGGAGCGGGGGCGGCTGCTTCTCCCTCGATCCGGGTCACCCGTACCGACGCGCTGCTCCTGCTCGCCCTCGGGATCCTATGGGGTTCTGCGTATGTCGCGATCCGGGAAGGGATCCTCGGAGGAGCCTCCCCGTTCATCTTTGCCGGCGTGCGTTATGGATTGGTGGCCGGCCTGCTCGCCCTCTTGGCCGCGGCGCGCCGTGAGCCGTGGCCGGCTCGACGCGCTATGCTGGTTTCGGGGCTGGTGGGTGGAACGTTCATCATCGGTCTCTACGGACTGTTCCTGTACTGGGGCGAACAGTTCACCACGGCCGGTTATGCCTCCGTCCTGGCGGGGGTCGCACCGATCCTGACGGTCGTCTACGCCCACACCCTGCTCCCGTCCGAGGGTCTGCGACCTCTGGCCATCGCGGGGGTGGGGCTGGGATTCCTGGGGGTGGTCGTACTCGTCCTTCCCAGCCTTTTCGGGGGAGCGGGGAGCGGATGGGAGGGGCCGGCCGCCGTGATGGGGGCCTTTGTCGCCTTTCCTCTGGGATCGGTCCTCCTGCGGCGCTTCTCACGTGGGGAAGGGATCTGGCAGTTGTCCGTGCAGTTCGGGGTCGGGGCAGCCATCCTAGGGCTCGCGGTCCTTCTCACGCCGGGACCGGAGAACTTGCCGTTCACGGCCGCGGTCTGGGGCTCCCTGTTGGTCCTGGTCGTGTTCGCATCGCTCATCGGGTACGTGGTGTACTTCACTCTTCACCACCGTATTGGGCCGGGCCGGGCCAACCTCGTCGCCTACATCATCCCGATCGTGGGCATCGGCCTCGGCTCGGGCCTGTATGGGGAGCCGGTGACCGGGTGGGAGGTGGGGGGTTTCGCCCTCGTCGTGCTCGGCCTCTCGTTGGTGTTCTTCACGCCGGCCCCCACTCGACCCCGATCCAACCGTGGCAGGACCGACGCGGACGCCGCCGCCCAGCGGTCGATGGTACGCTGACCACGGCGCCGGGAGTCGCGCGAGGGCGCACGACCTCCCGCGTCCTCTCTCGTGCCCGGGGGGGCCAGAGGAATCGGCAGACCGCCCCTGGACGGGGATGATACGAACAGTTCGTACCAATGGGGGATGATACGGTGCGTTGTCCCCGGCCCGGTCGAGGGCGCTCGTGAACGGCGAGGAGTGGGGGATCGCCGTTTCGCTCGGACTACTCACGGGAGTCTTGACGATTCTCGCGACGCGGGGCTTCGCGCGATTCGTGAGCACCCGCAAGCATTCGCAGCTCGGTTGGGGAGTCGGGCTCGGCTTCGGCGCGATCGCGACAGCCATCGAGCTTTCCGCCTACTTGGGGGTCGTCTCCGCATTGATGCTGCAAGCGTACGTGTTCTTCTCGGCCGCCATCGTGGGGACCCTCTCGCTCGGGTCCGTCCGCGCGTTCAAGCGCCCGATCTACCGGAACCTCTACGCCGGGTACATCATCGCGGTCTCGGGGGTGGTCGGGGTCTTCTGCTTCACGACGCCAATCTCTGGGTCGATGGTGCAGTCCGGAGTGATCTCGGGAAATCCGCCGGTGCTCCTCCTCGTGCTCTCCTCGTTGATCACCGTTCCCGCGACAATCGTCCTCCTGGGTTTCGCGGTGATCTCGCTGCGCCGGGCCTTCCACTGGAAGGGGATGCTGATGATCGCGGGGGCGAGCGTCCTCGCCGCGGGCGGCGCATTCTACATCGCCTCTTTCCCAGTCGCCCTCTACTACGCGGAGTTCGTGGGCATCGTCCTATTGTTCATCGGGCTCACCGATTTCTCTCGATGGCTCGCGACCACACCCACACCAACACCGGCCCCCTCCGATCGCACGGCGTAATCGCCCGCGCCTTCGGCGGGACCCCGTCCCCACGGACGGTTTCAGAGCCCGCCCCGCGAGGAGCCCGGAGCGGCCGGGTCAGCTCCTTCGGTAACGGGAGGGTCGGAACCGTGCACCGTGGTCGACGAGATGCTCCAGACGAGACCCGAACCTTCCGGCGTAAAGCTCGCCGCGAAGCGGGCAGCGGCCGCAGCGAACGCGGGTATTCCCCCGAATACCGAGCCCCCGCCGTCCGCGCGCCTCCACGTTTCGAGGAACCCGCGCACCCCGTCCAACCATGCTTCCCCCGAGGGGAATCCGTGCAGCGAGAAGCGGGGGTGTCGGTCGAACCACGTCCTCAGCAGTTCGTCCTCCCGGCCGTCCCCGATCTCCGCGAGCACGTGGACCCGCATGGTGGGGGATGTCCGGTCCTCGAGGTCTCGGAGGAGGACGAGAAGATCGTGACCGTCTCCGGCCAAGCCGCCCTCCCGGGCCACCAGAGGCTCCAGTGCCTCCAGCATCGTGACGAGCTCCGCTCCGTCGGAATCCCCCGAGGCGAAGAGGACGCCCCCGGAGATCCCGGGGCGGAAGGGGGCCGCGGAGGGGGCCTCGCCGGGGACTCCCGTTCCGTCCCACCTCGGAACGCCAAAGACGGCGGCCCGACGGGGCGCCGGGAGGATGACCCCGAGCAGGTCGACGCAGGGACCCCGGGACGTGGTGAGCGGACCGCCTCCCGAAGCGGCGAGCCGCTCCGGCTGAACTCCGCTGGACCTCCACGCCCGATGAACCTGCATGTGATTGAGGCCCAGATGGTGCGCCAACGTCCGGGTCGTCCACCGAGGCGCCTCGGGTGGTCGGACGTGGTAGGTGGCATGGAGGATCACGTCCGAAAGGTCCGGAGTCCGCTTCCTTCGTCGAACGGCCCGGGACGCATCCCGAAGACCCCCCTCGAGACGTTGCCGGAGGAATCGGTGGCGCCAAAAGGAGACCGTCGCGGGGTCTAGCGAGAGCGTCCGGGCAATCTCCCGGTTCGACCGCCCGACCGCGGCCCCGAGAAGGATCCGGGCGCGCAGGCGCACTCGGGCGGGGGTCTTTCGATCCGTGATCCAATTCCGCAGACAGGCCCACTCTTCCGTGGAGAGGGTGATCCGGCTCGCCCTTCGCACGCTCCCGGAAGCGGTGAGGGTCTTAATAGACCGAGGGCCGGCGAGCGGAATCGCCGGGGAGAAGCCGAAAGCTCGATGGTGAATCGCTTAGTTCGCGGATACGGGGGGTGTGACCGAGCAGTCGATGCACCGTCCCTGTCCATGTGCCGCCATCGACTCGCGGAGGCAATCGGTGCAGATCGGTCGAAGGCACCGGGGGCAGGGACCGCTCATGCGAAGGTTCACGACCACCTTGGAACAGGACGCGCACACCGATTTCGATTCGGCTCTGGACCCCGGGCCGAGCCCGGGTCGGCCCCCCTCGCTTCGTGACCGGGAATCGATCAGGCGAAGGTGGGGAGGGATCGGGTTGGTCGCCTCGAGATATATCTCCCCTCCGGCCGGGTCGATCCCCTCGGGCGAATCGCGCCGTTTCGGGTTCGCGGGCACCGCCGACTTGAGGAGTCTAGAAAGTTCGGTGATCTCATCGTCGACCCCGGACCCGATTACGTCCCCGCCGGCCTCGGAGTCCACCTCGGCCAGCGGAGGCTCGTCGGCGGGAAGCGAGAGGTCCCGGCCTGCCGGGGGTCCGAATGAGGAATCCCCGACGGAGCGGGAGAGAGGCTGGATTCCCACTCTCGCCGGCGCGTCCGAGAGAAAGACCGATCGTCGTTCCGATGACGGGGGAAACATACGGTCGAGGTCTTCTTCCGTAAACGGGCCGGGCCGGGAGCGTCTATAGGATGGTCCGGACTGAGCTGGGCCAAGAGAGGGACGGGGGAACTCCTCTCCCTTGTCCGAAGTCCCAGAATGGTGGAGGGCGACAGTCGCTCCTGAAAGCTGCGCACCCCCGGTCGAGTGGGCTGGGTCCACCGTTCCGGCACGCCCTTGGACGGGGACGGCCACGAGACTTCCGGGTCGACTTGCCGCGAAGACCCCCCCCGATGCGAGACCGAGGACCTCCGCCCCCAGTCGGCGTGTCTCTCGCGGCAGCCACGAGAGCCAGATCTCGTCCCCCGGCTTGGTCGGCGCGGAGAGGACTCGCCACTCCGATCCGGCATGCGAAGCGACGCGAGTTCGTGGGCCGGTGACGGCGGGTTGAGGGGTGGGGGAGGGCACCGACAGCGCGGCCGCGATCGGTGGGTCGGGAACCTCCAAGGGTCGGGGGAGCGAGCGTATGGTGGTTCGCCATAGCCAAAATGCGACAGTACTCGCGAGAGCTGCCGCGCCGATCGCGAGCAGGGCGTAGGGGGCGAACCGGCCGACCCCGGCGGATGGGTCCGAGAGTAGGACCCCCCCGAACCCGAGGGCGGCGACCGCGGCGGACGGCAGGAACCAACGATGAACGGCGTGCGTAAGGGCCTCCCAAGGCGCTCCACCGAGGTCAGGGCGCGCTACGGGGACATCTGCGTGCATGAATTGGTCCATGGGAGGTGCCGGGCCAGGGGGCCTTGAACCTATCGAAGCACAGGAACGATTCTCTCGAGGGATCTCGCCCGTTGGGGGTAGGGGGAGATAGGATGCGAGAACCTAAACGAAACCCTCAGCGACGCAGTCTCGGGTCGAGCGCGTCCCGCAGTCCGTCGGCCAGGAAGTTTACGCTGATCGCAAACAGGAAAAGGGTAAGGCCGGGGAAGAGGAATTGCCACCATGGGAAAGTGCACCCGAGACCCAACGCCGACGCCGATTGGCAGTTCGTGATGAAGGACGTCAGAACACCGGGTTGAGCCGAGAATGCCGTGATCGTCCCCCACTCTGGGAAGTTTTGGTAGGGAAACACTTGGAACCCAATGAATACGATCGAGGCGATCGCGAGGGGCACGGTCCCGACGTCGAGGGAGAGCTGCACGAAGACCGGATACATGCTGTTCGGGATGATGTGCTTCCGAAGCATTCGGCCCCCTCCCGCCCCGGAGGCCCTCGCGGCCTCGACGTAGCGCTGTTCCCGAATGACGAGCACCTGACCGCGGACGATGCGGGCGTAGGTGGGCCACCACGTGATCACGAAAGCCCCGATGAGGAGCCCGACCCGGTCCCACAGGTTGGTGACAAAAGCCGCGAGGGTGGCGAGAATGATGATGACGAGGAGGAGGCCGGGGATCGAGAGGAAGATGTCGGTTAATCGCATGAGCACCTCGTCCGTGATGCCGCCGTAGTACCCGGAGACGACACCGAGGACCAGCCCGATAGCCGCCCCGATCCCGACGACCCCGACCGAGATCGTGATCGACCACTGTGTCCCCTTGACGAGGCCGTCGAAGGTGTTGTAGAAGATCTGCCCCGGCGGGTTGAGCGTCAGCGAGCCGAACGGTAAGGGACCGAGGGAAGCGGTGCGGAGGGAGGCGGTGGGACCGATCACCGAGGGCATTCCTACGGGGGTCAAGTAGCAGTTAGGGCCGGGGGGTAACTCGCCCTGCTGGTAGGTGCAGACCTGGGTGAAGATGGCCGTCGGGGTGGGATTCGACCCATTGGTGGATTGGTAGGTTTCCAGCTGGAGCGAGGATGCTGGATAGAAGAACGAGTACACGAACAGGATGGTAAACCCGATGAGGATGGCGAGGCCGACCATCGCCAGCGTGTTCTGCCGGAAGAAGTACCATGTCCGGCGGTATTGATCGAGTTGCGGACTCAGCCGCCGCTCTCGGCGGGCCGGCTTGGGAAGTGCCCCCTTGGTCACCTCATTCCACCCCCCCGGGCCTAGCAGCGGAGGGTCCGTATTTATGCCTTCGAGCGAGCCGGACCCCTCCGATCTACCGCACCAGCGTCACGGAAGGACAGGGGTGGGGGAGTCCGCAAACATCCCCCGCTCGCCGGAGCAGGGAGGGTGGTTCACGCAAGCAACTCCCCCGGTGTCGCTCACCGAAGGAACGCCCTGGTAGGGTCGTTACTTCTTCTTTTTCTTGCCTTTCTTTGGCATCTTTTTGGGTCAACCCGGCCGGCGACCGAGTGTGAATGACCCTATGGTGATTCATCTATTTCAACAGGGGACTCCCCGGAGTGCGTTTAGTTGAGTGGCGGCCGAACGGAACTATCGTGCGACCGAAGTGGTGGTTCCTCGCCAGAATCTTTAGATATCGATATTCGTTGGTCGAACTGGCTTCGGCCGGGAGGTTCACGGTGAAATGGCAGCTCGCACAGAGACCGTTACATCGCGAACCGACTGACCTCGACTGATCGGCGGATCGTTTCGGGCCTCTGCGCGGTGCCCACCTTGTCTCTCCGGACCCGAGCCGGGTCCCCACATGCCCAACGAAGGATACCTGGATGAGAGCGTACACTGGAAGGTGCGCACGGGGCAGATCGGCTTCGCCGAGCCCACGCACAGCGAGGTAGCGGATGCCATCATGGATACGGGCCTCGCCACCGAGGTCGGCCATCGTCTCGGTTCGGGCAAAGAGGCGGACGTCTACCTATGCCGCCGGCGCAGCAGCCTCGTCGCGGTGAAGGTGTACCGACAGTACCGCACCTCCCACCGAGGGGGAGGCTCGATCAAGCTCGAATCGATGGGTCAGCGCGCGGTCCGGGAATACGAGCTCCTCTTCTACGCGTGGCAAGGAGGCGCGCGCGTCCCCCAGCCCAGGGAGCGGATCGAGAACATGTTCTCCATGCAGTATCTCGGTTCCGATGTGCAACCCGCCCCGATGCTCCAGAAGGTCCGACTGGACGACCCGGAGGATTTCTTGGAGGAAACAATGACCGGGGTCGAAGGTCTTGCGGAGGCCGGGGTCGTCCATTCGGACCTGAGTCCGTTCAACATCCTCGTCCACGAGGGCAAGCCATGGTTCATCGACCTCGCTGCGGGCGTCCGGGTCGACCGCCTGGGCTGGCCGCCGTGGGAGAGGATGAACCAAGCCACCGAATCCCTTCGGCGGGGGATCACCTCCTTGGAACGGTACTTCCGCCGGTACGGTCTGGAGCTGGACGGCCCGGACCTCCTGCGTCGGGCGCGCGCTCAGTTCGAACGGTACCGAGCCGGGCCGGAAGAGTTGGGCTAGAGAGCGCTCAAAGCCCGATGGCTAGGAGGGCGTTCATCGCCTGCTCGAGGGTCTGGTCCGGCGATCCTGCGGCATTGATGCGGACCCACCGTGGTGGCTGGAACATCTGCTCGAACTTTCGCTTGACTTTTACGAGGTACGGTTCGTCCTCAAACGCATCGCGTTGCCCCCGGGTCTCCACGCGCTTCATCGCGACGTCGACCGGTGCGTCGAGGTAGAGGACCAGGTCCGGGTCAAGGGCGACCTCCCGCTCGATGCGGTCGACCTCGCGCCACGCTTCCGGGCTCAGCCCGGGGTACTGGTAGGCCAGCGTCGAGTAGAACGAGCGGTCTTGGATGACCGTGTCTCCCATCTCAAGCGCCCGCTCGATCAGAGGACGGAGCAAGGCTCGGTCGACCGTGTAGCAGAGCGCCGCGGCGACCGAATCCACCTTGATGAGCCGGGTGAACTCCGACCGAAGGAATTTGTCGGTCGGCTCTCGGAAGCTCGAGATCGAGTGGCCTCGTCCGAGGAGTGGGGGGACCAGGCGGGCCGCGAGCTCGGTCTTCCCGGTGCCATCGATCCCTTCGATCACGATGTAGGTAGCGCGCTCGGTCATGGTTCACCGTGGGGGATTCTCGGAGGGGCACGCATGGGAGGAGAGCGGGAGTCGGGCACGGGTCCGCCCAGCCCTTCCCGGGCAATAATACCGATTGAGGCCGAGGGTTTGGCCCGGGAATGTCTAGGAGATAACCCGCAGCTTAATGGGAGGGGGCGCAGGTCGGGGGGACCGGAGAGAGCGATGCCTGGTTCGGAAGACGGAACAAGAGCGCGACCGTGGATTCTCAAGACGCCGAGTGGACAATCGGAGTTCAAAGCCTTCCGTGACCCGGCGGCGGACCCTCCGTCATTGGTGATCCAAGCCGGCACGACCGAGCTGCGATACCAGCTCCGCGCGATCGATGACTTGACGGCGATGCTCAAAACGAAGGGCGACTGGGTCCTGCTCGGCAGCGCGGACGAACAGAAACCCGCGGCGGACGGCACCGTGGAGGCGTGGGGGCGGTCACCGAAGAACCCCGTGGCTGGCTGGTATGGACTTCGCAAGGGTTTCCGGGGGCGATTCGGCATGTACCTCCCGCCGGTGCTGGAGAAGCTGGGTGTCGCCGAGGTCGAGCACAACCCGAAGAACAATCGCATGAGAGCGCGCTAGGTCGCCCTTCGCGCCCAGACGCGGTCTCTCCGACCGTCGACATCACGAGGTTACCGGCAGGTTCCCTACGCTCTAATAGGCGTCCCGGATTCCGGGTCGCCGACGAGGACGGATGCTGTGCCACTAGAGTCGAAGCTCGGAGTGCGGATCGAGCGCAAGGCGCCCACCCGATTGTTGCCGTTCGAGCGATTCTTCCGAGGTTTTGGCGACGTTCCGGCGGTCCGCGAGCTTTTCGGTAAGGACACTCCGAAGGTCTTGAGGAAGCTCAAGGTGGAGTTCTTCTCGGCACGCTTCGGGTACATGGGGACGAGTGACGTCGACGGGCACCTGCTCGTGAGCACCCACCACCTGAGCGATGCGGACTTCCGGACCGTCTACCTCGATGTGGTTCACGAACTGTGCCACGTCAACCAGTTTCGTAAGGGCAAGCCGCTCTTCTACCCGAAGCTGAGCTATGTGGATGCCCCGTCGGAGATCGAGGCGTACACCTTCACCGTCAGGGAGGGCCGGAGGATCGGAATGACCGATCGCCAGCTGATCGATTACTTGAAAGTCGAGTGGATCAGCAAGGCCGAACACCTGCGGCTCGCCCGACACACGGGCGTCATCGGGCGCTCCTCCCGCAAGAAGCCCCACCGATCGCGTCTACGGCGTTAGGGGGACCGCACCGGCCCCGATCACGGGGAGAATTTGGCCTTCGTCAACACTCGAGCTACTATCGGGATCTCCGAGAGTCGGACGGGCCGTCCATCTCGCAGCGGTCCGGCGGTGATTCCCTTCTCACATACCATCTGGCTTGACTTCCAACCGGCCGCGTGCTCTCCGTCCAATCGTATCACGAAATCGAAGAGGAATCGACCCGGTCCCGCGGAGTCCGCGTACCCCACGAACACCGAGAACCCGGCGTTTCGGTGGACGGAAAGGATCGGGGGGACGCGATCCGGCGGGAACACCGCCATGACTCGGTGGGCGTTCGTCACGGCGAGAGCGCCCGGCCGGCCGTCGGACGGCCGGGTCGCAAGGATCCGCTGGGAGACCTGCGGAAGGCGGAGAAACTCGGCGACCTGAGCCAGGGTGGTCGGGGGTTCGTCGGACCGGATGAGACCGAACAGGGCCAGGTTCGCAGTCAGATCGTCCGGGCGTAGTGCGTCCGGCCGCTCGATCAGCCAGAGCCGCTCCTCCGGTATCCATCCCAGCCGAACCGGGTCCACGGGGGTCCGCTCCTCTCCCGGAACCCCGATGTCGAGCCACTGAAATTCGGGGGTGGTCGCCTGCGCCAGTGCGAAGAGGGTGAGATTAACTAAGGCCCGAGAGGGACCGTAGACAAGTACCGAACTCGGTCGGTCGAACATCTCTGACGGGAAGGGCGACGCATCCCCGTCGGGTCCATGTCCATCGACCCGAGGTCCGCGGCGAGGAGGGACCCGGTGCGGGAGCCCGCCGGGGCCGGTCGGTTCCCCGACCGGTCCGGGCATGTGGCCGTACGGAGCGGGGCTGCTGGTCGGGAGGGAGAGCTGCGGTATCGGATTGGTCGACATTGCTCGTCCGGACCATTTCGGTCCACGGATCCCAACCGTCTTCGTGCCCGATACCCTCGACCCGAATGAATTCGGGTTTCCGAACGGGTTCGGTGCGCTCGGCAGGCGCGCCGGCCCAGATTCCACTTATATTCTGGCCTCCGGTCGGTGCTGGACGGACGGCCCGGGAGCAACGGGCCGGACGTTCCTTGGGAAACGTGTCCGACCGAGCCCGACCGCCAAAGGCACGGCCGGAACGACCCGTGGCCCGCGAGTCACTGGAGGGCCGATCGGACCGGTTCCGTGAGCTTCGCCTCGCGGAGGAGGATTCTGCGGGCGATCGGTTGCTGCTCGCGACGTTGCGGATCCGTATCCCGAAGGGCCTGTGGACCGGGGGTTTTTCCCGGGCCCACCCGAACGTCACCGTCGAGATCCTGAACCGGGCCGACGTGAGCAAGGATGTCTCGGTCTCGGACTACTGGATCAACGGACAGCCTCCCGGGGTCTGGGCTCGCGAGATCTCCCACTATTCGGATGTTTTCAAGGTTGACAGTCTCGCCGAGGTGGGAGACGGCTCTCTCTACCGGGTCACCTACCGCAATCCCCCCATCATCTATCTCTACCGCGAGCTCGGGATGCCGATCCAGTTCCCGATGCGCGTCCAGGCGGGATTCATTCGCTGGGAGGTGGTCGCCCGCCACTCGGAGTTCCAGGCCGTCCTCCGGTACGCTCGTAAGACCGATCCGGACTTTCAGGTGGTCTCCATCCGTCGCCGACCGCTCCGGAGCCATTTGCCGATGCTCACCGATTCCCAGCACCAGCTCCTGACCCAGGCGATGGAAGCCGGCTACTTCGCGGTCCCTCGCGGTATCACCCTGACAGACCTCGCGCGGCGTCTCGACCGGAGCAAGTCGGGGGTTTCAGAAGCCATTGCCATCATCGAGAAGAAGCTTCTCGAAAGCGCGCTGCGCCCGACCTCCCTCGCGCCTTAGAGCCTGACGATGGGGCCACACGCCGGGGCGGGTCAGGTCGCGCGGACGCCGGAACCGGAGGGGGAAGGGTTAGTTTGCACCCCGAGGGAGGCCACCCACGCCTTGACGCGAGACTCGAGCAATCCGAGGGGAATCGCGCCTTCCTCGAGGACGATGTCGTGGAATCGTCGGACGTCGAATCGTTCTCCGAGCTGTTCCTCGGCCCACGTCCTGAGCTCACGGATCTTCAGTTGACCCACCTTGTACGCGAGCGCCTGCGCGGGCCAGTTGATGTATCGGTCCACTTCCACCGCGATGTCGATGTCGGCCTTGCCGGCGTTCTCCCGGAAGTAGCGGATCGCGTCGTCCCGACTCCAACCGAGCGCGTGGATCCCGGTGTCGACCACGAGCCGGATCGAGCGCCACATGTCGTACGTGTACTGGCCCATCTTCGAGTAGGCATCCGGGTACATCCCGAGCTCCTCTCCGAGGCTCTCGGCATATAGGCCCCATCCTTCGACGAAGGCCGTGGGGCCGGTGAATCGACGGAAGTCCGGGACGTCCTCCACTTCCTGCGCGAGCGCGATCTGGAGGTGATGGCCGGGGACGGCCTCGTGCAAGGAGAGGGCTTCCATCTCCCACCGGGGTCGCGAGTGGAGCTCGGAAGTGTTGGCGAAGAACATTCCCGGGCGGCCGGTGGCGGGCGCCCCGGGCATGTAGTACGCCGTGGGGGAGCTCGCCGCCCGGAACGCCGGGACGGGAACGACACCGTACGGCAGGCGAGGGAGCCGACCGAACAGGCGAGCAAGACCCGGATCGATCTTCTTCGTGATCACCCGATACCCATCTACGAGGGTTTCGGCATCGGAATAGAAGAACCGATCGTCCGTCCGCAGGAAATCGAGGAACGCCGAAAATCCACCGGAGAATCCGGTGGCCTTCATCAGCCCCTCCATCGCGGTCCGGAGGCGTCGAACCTCGCCCAGTCCGATCTCGTGAACCTGTTGCGGGGTGAGGCCTGTGGTAGTTTCCCATCCCACGAGGAAGGCATACAGGGCGGTGCCGTTCGGGAGGGCCGACACCCCCGGGGCCTCTCGGCACGCCGGCAAGTATCGGGTTTCCAAGTACTCGTGAAGTCGCTCGAAGGCCGGAACGACGCGGTCCGTGTAGGACTTCGTCGCCTCCATCGTCAGGCGGGCCCGATCCGACTCTCCGATGCGGCTTGGAAAATCGGTGAACGCCCGGAGGAGCGGGCTCTTCACCGGTTCGTCCGGGATCAGTCCGCGAACCTGGTCGACCACGCCCCGGAGCGCGTACCGATGGGGGGTGACCCCCTGCTTTCGACCTGCCTCGAGAAGGTCGCGGTTCTGGTCCACCGCCGTCGCGAGGGAGTTCAGCCGTGAAAGCAGGGCCTCGTAATCGGCGAGCCGTCCTCGAGGCTGGATCTCGAGGGTCTCCGAGGCGGTCAGGTGGACCCCCTCCATCTGGTTCAATGGAGCGAGGAGGTTGTGGGGAACGCCGAGCTGGAACGGGAGCGGATCGAGGCCGAACGCTAGACCCGTATCCGCCAACTCGAGTAGCTCCCGATACATCCGGTGATTGACACGCTCTCGGGAGGGGAGGGAGGCGGCGTCGAGGCCGCGCAATCTCTCGAGACTCTCGGTGAGGTGTCGTTTTCGCTGGTCGATGCCCGACTCGGAGTCGTTCGTCCAACGGTCGTCCAGTCCTGGAAAGCCGAAACTGGTCGCCAGCTCAGGGTATTGGGTCAGCCATTTCGTCCAATCGTCGGCCAAGTACGCCCGCAGCGCCTTGGTCGCGGCTTCTTCCGAGCTGGTCACGGGATGCCTGCTCCGGGGAGCGCCCGTCCCAGCGTGCCCGCATATTTGAGCGGGCTCGACAACGACGGCGCAAGAAGTGCCTTGCGCTGACACGAACCAGCGATCGTTACGGCAGGGCGGGGCCCGGGCCGGTCAGGCGGGGTCGGTGCTACGTCGCCCCACCGGGGCGGGCAGTCCCATCTGTTGCCGAAACCGGCGAACCAGCCCTCCGAGCTCGGCCGCGAGCTTGAGGGGTCCGCTGATGACCGACGGGAGCCGAAGGTCCGACTGCACCTGGGATCGGACCCTCGCGGCCCAGAATACCACGGTGAGCGAACTCGTTCCGGGTGGCGAGTTCGACCTCGCTTCGGAGATCGTGACGAGGACGAGATCACTATCGTACGTTCCCCCGTACCGCCACCAGAAGATCGCCGACGCGCCCGCGGCTCCGAGGACCCAAAATATCCCGACGAGCGGAGACCCCACAATGTACGCGTCCAGGCCGCCGAGGATCGACCCGGCGACGAACACCGCAATGATGGGGACGACGGCCGCCGAAGACGTGACCCCTCTTCGTCTGAGCCCGCGCTCTCCGACCCACACGCTGCCCAACCCCGGGGGCCCCCCGCCGGAGGCGGTAGTCTCGGTGGGGAGAGCGACCAGCTCGAAACCCACCTCACCGAGGACCGCGCGCGCCGTGGACTCCGCGAGCGGCCGGGCGCCCGCGGGCACCCGGACCTCCTGCCGGAACGGGAACCCGAAATCCGGGCCTAGTTCGAGCGCGGGCGCGGTGCGCCGTCGTTTCAAGGGAATACGTGCGGCCATCGAATCCTTCGAGGGAGCGCCCACTCTCCTCATCGCCGAGCTCCTCTTATGCATGGACCCCTGAGGCGCGGGGTTCCCGTGTCCGACCTTCGGGTCTGGGAGGCCTGCGTGCTTATCGATCTGCGGGCGCGATTGGTGCGATTGGTTTGACCGTGCTCCCAAGTAGAAGCCGTTCGATTTGGGCCCGAGGTCCTATGTCGACACCATCGGTCTCGGTGCAAACCCCCGGATTGCCTTCGGTGCTCTACCCACCTCCGCCTCCGGCCCAAATGGGGTATTCGTTTCGAGAGGCCAGCCTCGGCATCCGCGCGATCGCGGCGGTGGTGGATCTGGTCATCTTGGCCATCATCGCGATCGGCATCGCCCTCCCTCTCGGCCTCCTCACGGCTTGGGCGGTGCTGAGCGGTTCGGGTACCTCCCCCTGGTTTGCCCTCATCTGGGGCCCGACCGCGCTCGTCATGTTTGCAGTCTTCATCATCTATTTCACGCTCCTCGAATCGAACACCGGCCAGACCCTGGGGAAGAGGGTGTTCGACCTGCGGGTAGTCTCAACGTCCACCGGCCGGCCCCCGGACCTGGGTCACTCCCTGATCCGCAACATCCTTCGCATCGTTGACTGGCTCCCTTTCCTGTACCTTCTCGGGTTCATCGTTGCCGCGCTCGGCTCGAAGCGTCAGCGGCTCGGTGACCTGCTCGCGGAGACCGTAGTCGTTCGGGCGTGAGCGACCGGCGCTCCGTTTCGCCGGGCCGATTCGTCCGGTCGCGCCCGGAAGGGGAGTCGCGGTCAGCCCGGGCGGCCAAACCTTTGTTAGACCGCTCCCCTAGCCCAACCATGCCCCAATCGACCCCCCTCCCCTACGATCGGTACGCCCAGCACTGGAGCTACGGTGACCTCGCGTGGGTACGGCCCGGGGAGCTCGTCTTCACGACGAACATCACCGGTCAGTACAACGCTTGGCGCCAGACGATCGGATCGAAAGGAGAACGTGGCTTTGCACAACCGCTGACCGGATTCACGGACCGCTCCGTCCGAAGGGTCGTGCCCACTCCGGACGGACGTACGATCTTCTTCACGGCGGACCAGGACGGAGACGAGCAGATGCAAATCCACCGCATACCGGCGGAGGGCGGGGATCCGATTGCGATCACCGAGGATCGGAAGGTCCGGCATGAACTCGCCACGGGGGCAATCGACCCCTCCGGTCGCCGATTCCTCTACATTGACAACGGGAGAGACCGGGCCGACATGGATGTCGTGCTCCTCGACCTATCTCGCGGCACGACCTCCCTTCCGCTTCCGGCCGGGACGTTGTGGTCGAATCCCACGTGGGATCCGACGGGGCGACGATTCTTCGTGCTGAAAGTGCACAGCAACACTCGCATCCAGACCTACGTCCATGACCTGGCGAGACGGACCACGACCGAGGTCGTCCCCCATGAATCCGAGGAGTGGGCCGTGGCGGAGGCCTGGACCAAGGACGGACGCGGTCTCCTGATGCGCACCGACATCGAACGGGAGTTCAAGCAGCTCGAGCTCGTGGAGGTGGGCTCGGGCAAGCGGAAGGTGCTTGCGTCGCCCAACGCTGACGTCGAGGATGTCCAATTCTCGCCCGGCTCATCCTCGCTCGTCTACGGTGTCAACGAGGACGGGTACACGATCATGCACGCGGGGCGATTGGGGGGGCCATTCAGGCGAATCCGATCCCTCCCGGCGGGTTGGCTCGTCTCGACCGTAGGGAACGGGGCGGTAATCGCGCCGGACGGAAAATCGCTGGCGACGTTCTGGCAGACCGGCTCCCGACCTACGGAGATCATGTGGCTTCCTCTCGGTTCCGGCCCAGCCGTCCAGGTCTCGGAGAGCATGGTCGGAGGGGTTCCGGACTCACCGCTCCCGTCCCCGAAACTCGTCCGCTTCCCCACCTTTGACGGCCGGCAGATCCCGGCCTTCTACTACCTTCCGAAGCGCCGACCCAAGGGTCGCATGGCCGCGGTGCTCTCCATTCACGGCGGTCCGGAAGCGCAAGAGCGGCCGGGCTGGAACTACTGGGGATTCTACGCCTTCCTCAATGCCCACGGGATCGCCATCCTCGCCCCGAACATCCGAGGGTCCTCCGGGTATGGCAAGACCTACCAGAAACTGATCCACCACGACTGGGGCGGCGCGGAACTCCAGGACCTGAAAGCGGCCGCCGACTGGATGCGCTCCCGACCCGAGCTCGACCCGGCGCGGTTCGGGGTATTCGGGGGGAGCTTCGGAGGATTCGCCACGTTGGGGTGCGTGACCCGGCTTCCGGAGTATTGGAAGGTGGGAGTCGATGTGGTCGGGCCCTCGAACCTGATCACGTTCGTGAAGACCGTCCCCCCGTTCTGGGTGCGGTTCATGGACCAGTGGGTCGGCAATCCGGACACCGAAGCGAAATTCCTCCGGGAGCGATCGCCGATCACCTACATCGACAACGTTCGCGCCGACCTGCTCGTCATCCAGGGGGCGAACGACCCGCGCGTCAACAAGGCCGAGTCGGACCAGATGGTCGAACGACTCCGAGCCAAGGGGCGTGAGGTGGAGTATCTTGTCTTCGACGACGAGGGGCACGGGTTCACCAAACGGGCCAACCAGTTGCGGGGGATGCGGGTCGCCGGGCAGTTCCTGCTCGACCACCTCCGCAGCTGAAACGGGGGGTCCTACGCGAGGTCCACGCACGGTGACGTTCGGAACTCCGGGATGACGCCCGCGAACCGTCGGATCGCCGTCGCCTCAGCCCATCCCTCGAGCACGGCCGCGGGGCTCGAAGTCCTCCGGGGAGGCGGAAACGCCTACGATGCCGCGCTCGCGGTGAGCGCCGCCCTACCGGTGGTCCAACCCCACATGAACGGCCTGGGCTCGGACTTCTTCGCGGTCGTCCGCGACGGTCGCACCACCGCTGTGAACTCAAGCGGGCCGGCGGGTCGCCTCGCGACTCCGGAGCGGTTCCGGAGTCTCCGCCGCAAGGAAATCCCGGACCGAGGACCGCTCTCCGCCCTGACCGTTCCCGGCCTCGTCGCCGCGTGGTCGTTCCTCGGAGCGCGCGGCCATCTGCGTTGGAAGGAAGACCTCACGCCGGCGATCCGTCTCGCGGCGCGCGGTTTTCCGCCGAGCCCCAGTCTCACCCGGGCCGTCCGCGCGACACCGTGGGCGGACACGGATTTTCGCCGAGTCTACCGCTCCGTGGGTGAAGGGCGATGGTTCCGCCAGCCCGGTATCTCGCGGACGCTGCGCAAGGTCGCCGCGGACGAGGGACACTCGTTCTACCATGGCGACCTTGCCCGGGCGATCTGCCGAGACCTTTCCGCGAAGGGCGGCCTGCTCGAGCCGGACGACTTGGATGACTACCGGTTGTCCCTTCTTCCCCCCCTTCGTGTCCGGTATCGCGGCTACACGGTGGAAACGAATCCTCCCCCCAGCCAGGGAGCGACCGAACTCATTTGGCTCAACCTGCTGGCTCGTCACGAACTCTCGTCGGCCAGCGAGGGTCACTTCCTCCGCGCCCTGGAACGATCGATGTACACCGCGTACGGATACCGCTCGAAATGGATCGGGGATCCCGCGTGCCTAGCGTTTCCGCGGTCGCTATTGCGCCCGTCCGCCCGCTACCGGAAAGCGGACCCCGCCGCCTTCCCTCACCCCGGGGTGTCCGACACGACGGCCTTCAGCGTCTTCGATGGGGAGGTCGGGATCAGCGCAATCCAGAGTAACTACATGGGGTTCGGCTCGGGGATCTCGATCCGCGGCACCGGCATCAACCTCAACAACCGCGGCTCGTACTTCACCCTCGATCCGTCCCATCCGAACGTTCTCGCTCCGAGGAAGCGGACGTTCCACACGCTGATGGCCACGGTCGCGACTGGTCCCAGGTTGGTTTTGCTCGGCTCGATGGGTGGGGACGTGCAGCCTCAGGTGAACGTCCAGGTCCTCACCCGCCACATCGACCGCGGGCAGAGCCTTACCGAGTCGATCAACGCCCCTCGATTCGCCTATCCGGCGACCATCTACGGTTCCGCTCCCCTGTATCGGGAGAAGGGACTGCCCCTTCCTGGGGCTCGTTGCCTCCGAGGGGATCGATCGGCGTTCGGGCACGCCCAGGGCATCTCGGTGGGAGAAGAGGTGGAAGTCGGAATCGACCCCCGCGGGGACGGACTCCTCCCCCTGCCTTCTTAGGCTCGAACGCCTTACGGTTCTCCGACGCGAACGCCGCGGCCCCCGCCGCCGGGGAAGGGAGAGGTGACAGTTCACAACCAATGCCGTACGTAGAGTACGACGAGGTCGAGGCGATCTGCCGCGACTGCGGCCGCGCGTTCCGCTCCGAGGACGCCCTCGAGGAACACCGGCAGGAAGCGCACGCCTCCGTCCCCAAGGCCCAAGACGAATCTGTTCACCCCCGAACCGTGAAGTGCTCCCTGTGCCGGGAGCGATTTCATACGACGGCCGCCCTGCAGGAACATACGCGAAAGGTTCACTCGAGCTAGGCTCCCATCGCTCCGCTTCGAAGGTCGCGCCGCTGGACGCGCGGCGAGTTCATCGGGTTAGACCGTTATGTAGACGTGCACCGTGCCCGGATTCGCAATTCCATGCCACCGGGGAGGAGGAAGCTGGCAGTTCGGCCGAAGAAGAGCCGCCCGCCGACGCCGGTGCCTCCCGGGTTCCGGACCGTCACTGCGTACCTGTCGGTGAACGGGGGCCTCGCCGCCCTGGAGTTCTACAAGAAGGCGTTCGGCGCTCGAGAGCTTCTGCGTCGCGTCACGCCCGACGGGAAGCTGATCCACGGCCGGCTTCGGATCGGGGACAGCATCGTTCTCCTCTCGGACGTCTTTCCGGATTCGGAGACCGCCGCACCCGCTTCGATCGGGACGACCACGGTGACGCTCCATCTGTATTCGAAGGATGTCGATGGCCTGTGGGACCGGGCGGTCGCGGCCGGCGCCAAAGTCGCTATGCCCCTCGAGAATCAATACTGGGGGGAACGGTACGGGCGCCTCGTAGATCCGTTCGGACACCATTGGTCGCTCTCCATGCGAACGAAGATGCCTCGGGCCGAGATGGCCGAGAAACAACGCGAGGCTGAAGCGTCCTTCGCCCGCGGCGAGCATCCCGGGCGCAGCCCGCGGTTCTCCGACGCGTAGACGCCGGTTCTGGGCCCAAGGGGCCTTCGGGGTCGTGGGAAGATCGACCCGTCACCGCCCCTTTCGGAGCGTCGGGATCCGGGAGCATCCGAACTAGGGTCGAGGCGGACGTGGGGCTTCGTCGCCCTCCCGACGATAGGGGACCATCCACAGGCTCTCGAGGATCGTCGGGGCATCCTTCTCCGCCGCCACCCGCTCACTCTCGGTGAGGTGCCGAGGGCTCAATCCCACCCACATCAGAGCTCCGAGCGCGAGCATGCCCGCGAGGAAAGCGACCGCGACCGACAGGTCGGAATCGCTCGTGAGAGGTGTCCCCAGGTCGTTGAGCCCGAAGACCACGCCCGTCGCGAGGAAGCAGAGCGTCGTGACCCAGAGGAGCACCAGGAACCGGCGGCGTCGTTCGGGGATCATCGTGACCTGGGTGAGGGCGCTGAGGATCGCCCCCAGCCTCGCATTCCCCCGCAACAGGACGAGGGCGAGCCCGCCTATCCCGACCGAGACGAACAGAACGACCACCCCGACCGCATCCGAGAGGTCGCTCACGGCCCGAAGTGCGACGGACCAGTATCTAAAGGCGCCGTGAACTCCACCCCAAAAGCTCTTGGTCTGGGCCGCCGGAGGGGGACGGTCCCCGGGCACCGGGAGAGGGTCGGTCGATGCTGGACTGGTTCAACATCGCGGTCTGGTCGCTCGCCGGTACATGGGCGCTCGTGGTCGGCACCTTGATCCTGATGTATTGGCAGACCCTCCAAGCCCAACGTTTGAACTCGGCCAACGCCGTCATGAACCTGCGGGAGCGGTTCGACAGCCCTCGGATGCGGGCCGCCCGGAGGCACCTCAGTGAGCGTCTCTCGAAGCAGGCGCACCAGGACATCTCCAACCTCGAGGTGATCACGTTCTTCGAGCTGGTCGGAACGCTCACGCACCGCAAGGTGTTGGAGGACGACCTCGTTTGGGAGGCGTTTGGGGGGTGGATCACGGCGTACTATTGGGGGCTGCGCAACCCCGTGGACATGATCGGCGATCTGAGGAAGGCGATGAGTGACCCGCTCATCTTCCACGAGTTCGAGTGGTTGCACAACCGCGTCATCCAGATCGACCGCCGTCGCCTCGGGCCGATGGCTGACTCGGGTCCCCCGGCCGCCGAGGATGCGGCTCGTTTCATGCAGCGAGAGTCGAAGCTCGAGTCGATCTGAGCCCGAGCTTCATGACCTCCGGCACCGGGCCGTCAACCCGGTTCTACCGCGGGGTTAATCGGCAGCTCGCCGATGCGTGCGCGGTAGAGAGATGACCGAGCCGCGGGGCGCGCTCGCGCCACTCCCGGACCGTCGCTCCGCCGGGGAGCGACTCGCGGCCCGTCTCGTCTCCTACCGTGACCAGGACCCGGTCGTACTCGCCTTACCCCGCGGGGGCGTTCCGGTCGCCTTCGAGATCGCCCAGGTCCTCGGAGCTCCGCTCGACATTCTCATCGTACGCAAGGTCGGCGCGCCCTCGAACCCGGAATACGGTCTCGGCGCGGTGGTCGAAGGAGGATCCCGGTTCCTGGATGAGCCGCGGGTCCGCGCCGCCGGCTACACATTGCGCGCCCTCGGCCCGACCATCGCGCGGGAGGTCGCCGAGGTGGAACGCCGAGCGATGGAGTATCGCGCGGGCCGGCCCGCGCTCGAGCTTCGGGGTCGGACGGTCATCCTGGTCGATGATGGTGTCGCGACCGGAGGCACGGTACTCGCCGCGCTGCGCACGATACGAGCCCGGGGGCCCCGTCGCGTCGTTCTCGCGCTAGGCGTCGCACCTCCGGACACGGTCGCCATCCTACGCCCCGACGTGGATGACCTAGTGGTCCTCCTCCAGCCAGAGGTCTTCTTCGCCGTCGGGGAATGGTACCACCGGTTCAGCCAAGTGAGCGACGAGGAGGTCCGCCAGTTCCTGGAACGCGGGCGGGTGACCCCTTCCCCGGAACCGGATGAGCTTACGTAGGGGTTCCGGAGGTCGCTAGTCGATCCGGCTGAGCTCCGCGAGCCACGCCTTTCCCTCGACTTCGGGTATCCGGACCTCGAAGCGCGCCGGCCGGATCGAACGTACTTCCCAGCCCTCGCGAAAGGCCTCCCGGGTCTCCCCTTGCCGCACCCGGCGGGGGCCGCCCCAATCGGCGGGCTCCTCCTCGCTGAAGCAGAGGAGGAGGAGGCGGCCGCCAGGCGAGAGAACCTTCCGCACGTTTTCCGCATAGACCCGCCGATGGGGGTCGAGGAACACGTGGAAGAGGCCACTATCCACGGCGGTGTCGAAGGTGACCCCCAAATGGCTCAACGCGAGGGCGTTCGCGACCCGGAAGGTCACGGGGGTCGAACGTTCAACGGCCTTCCGTGCGGCCCGTTGGATCGCGTTCTCCGAGAAGTCGATCCCCCACACCGGATGACCTTGGCCCGCGAGGTAGATGGCGGTCTCTCCAGTGCCGCACCCTAGGTCGATCACGCGACCGACGATCGCCCCACCCTCCTCGAGTCGTACGAACTCGGGCTGGGGGCGTCCGATCTCCCACAGGGGGAGCCCCTCGTACGCTCGATCGAAGAACTCCATCGGACTCGACCGGAACCTCCCTCCCCCAAAAAGGCCGCCCGGCCCACTTTCGTTGCGCCTGAGGTTTCGGAAGAACGATCGGGGACCGGCCCCGAGGGCCATTTCTGGGCTGCGGAGAATCTCGTCAGGTACACTCGACGGAGGCGACAATACCCCTTCGCCGGCTTGGGATACCCATGTCGTCCCCCGCTGCATCGACGCACAAGACTCCCCCGACTGGAAACCGTTCCGCGGGCCGCGTTCGCCCCCCGTCTCGGGCGTCGTTCGTGTACAATGTCAGCGTGCGTGACGTCATGAGCCGGCACCCGATTACCGTAGGCCCGGATGCGACCCTGTTGGATGCCCTCGTGCTGATGCGAGGCCAGAAGGTCTCCGGACTGCCCGTCGTGGACGAGGCGGGGAGCGTCGTCGGGGTGCTGAGCCAACGCGACGTGGCGCGGACTCTGAAGAGTACGAGCGGGATCCCCGAGGTGACGGGACTCTTCGACCTCCTGATGTTCGGCCTTTCCGAGGATTCTGGGGTGAGCGTCCACGTGCTTCGCCGGATACTGGAGGAGACCAACGTTCGGGATGCGATGTCGAGCCCGCCGATCTTCCTAACGAGCGATGCCCCGCTCGAGCTCGCGGCCGAAATGATGCGCGAGAACGACATCAACCGAATCCCGGTGATGCGGGGGGACCGTCTCGTCGGGATCGTCACACGACACGACCTCGTGCGAGCGCTTCTCCGGTCGTAGGACGCGGCCTCGCGCGAGTCGGACCGCCTCAGGGGGGTCGCGCCGACGGCGCGACGGAAACCGCCACATTGACAGGGATGTGAGCTTCGCGAAAGACCCGGGCGAGGGGGCAGAGCTCGAGCGCGACCCGGAAGGACGCGCCCACATCGGCCCGGTCGGCGTGGCTCTTCAAACGCAAGGTCCCGTGGACGCCACCCGAAGTAAGCGGCGGGCCGGGCGGGTCACCCTCGAGGGCCACGGTGAGGCCAGAGAAGTCGAGGTGTCGCTTTCGAGCGACCGTTACGAACGTCGACGCGAGGCTCCCGGCGAGAGCGAGGACCAGAAGTTCGAGGGGGGTGGTTCCCGCGCTCATCCCGCCCTCCTCCGGAGGGAGGTCCACAACCACCGAGTGGGCTCGACCGTCCTCGAGGAGGATCTCGTGCCCCTTCCTCCACGTCGCGACCGCCTGCATCAATTCGACCTAGCGGTCGCCTCGGAAGAACGAGCCGTGAATCCGGGATGACTTGGGCAGTCCGCTACTCCGCGGAGACGAGATGCCCGGGAAGCCGGGCCGGACGAGGTCGCTCGAACACGAGCACGTAGTGGAGGGGGCCGAGTTCGAACGACGCCACCCGGACGAGCCCACGCGCGGCCATCACGGCCGTGGCTTCCGACACGTCGAGACGGTGGCGGACGGGAGGTCCTTCGGGGGTGGCCTCCTTCTTCCAGTCCACGTCGACGAGGCGCCCCCCCGAGCGCAATACCCGGACCGCTTCATCGACCGTCTTCGGGGGGATCCCGTGGAGTACATTCGCGAGAATCGCGACGTCGGCGAGCCCGTCCTCGAGCGGGATGTGGGTGCGAGTGGAGAGGATCGACTCAACATTTCCGAACTTCCCCTCCTCCGCCCGTTCGCGGACCAACTCCACGAGTTCCTTCGACACATCTACGGCGTAGACCCTCCCAGTCGTCCCGACGCACGCGGCCGCAGGGAAGGTGAAGAACCCCGACCCGGCCCCCACGTCGACCACCACGTCCCCCACCCGCAACCCTACCCGCTTCCATAGGCGCGCCGGGTTTTGTGTGCGGCGTCGCTCCGGTGGGTCGAGAACGGCGAGCGCGTCGGCACGCGACCACGTGGCCTCGTGCATCCGCCGATGGTCGTGCGACATCGGCCTCTTTTCGGCGGCGGGGTGCCGTCGGCCATGGGGTGACCGTGGGATTCGCCGGCCCGTTCGTCTTCGGGGGCTCGGTCTGGTGCGGTGGCTCGTCACGGAATATCCTCGGGCCGGCCTCGGGGGCAGGCTTCGGGTACGCTCGGCTTTCGGCAACTCCCCCTACCATTAGACGTTTCTCGGTCGGGCGCACGTCACGGCACCAAACTTCACCGGCGCATACCCTCCCGGACTTCCAGGTCAAACGTGCACGAGGAGATGCACGACGGGTCCCGCAAGGAGGCCCCCGAGCCACTCAACCGCGAAGATCCTGTCGGGGGAGATGAAAACGGTCGAGTTCAGGTGGAGCGCAAACGAGTACCCCAACACGAACGGGTAAACGGTATGGTTCGCTTCCGCGCCGATGCCCCGGATCAGTCCCCCCGTGTATTCGTACCAGTTCGTCTCCCATAGCGTGAAATTCACACCATGGAACGGAAACTCTTCGGGGGCCGTGTGGTTCCCCGGGAAGATCGGCATTCCTAGAAATGCCGTCGAGATGTAGTAGTGTTCTCCCTCGAGGACGACGATGCTAGGCGCAGAATAGTTCGGTTTTAGACCGGGAATCGCGCCCCCGAAAAGAGCGGCGCCGAACGCTCCCATGACGACGAGGCCCACCACGAGGACCTTCGCCTGCCTGCGGGTCATGGGAAAATCCCGATCGAAGCCCATGGTTTCTCGAGAGAGGTTGGAGAGCCGTAGGCATACTTAGCCTTCCGCGGCGAAACGTTCGCGGAGACGGTTCCCTTCAACATCTTCGACGTGTTCCGATTCCCGTGCGCGCAGTGGCCGTTCGCCGGTTCAAGGCCCCTGCCGAGCCGATGGACCTACCCGCTCCGACCATCGGTCGAGGAGAGCTCCTCGTGCGAATCGCGTTCGCCGGCGTCAATCCGTTCGACTGGAAGATCGCCGAGGGCCTCCTGGAAAGCCGCCCGCACGTGTTCCCCCTAATCCTCGGGGTCGACGCCAGTGGCACGGTCGAGGCAGTAGGTCCCGGGATCGCCCGATTCCAACGGGGGGACCGTGTGTTCGGTCAATTCCTTCACGACCCGGTCGGGACGGGCACGTACGCCGAACTTGCGCCCGTTCCCGAACAGATCGGTATCGTGCGGGTTCCGGCGAAGCTCGGGGATGCGGAGGCCGCGGCGCTGCCCACGGCCGGGATGACCGCGCTCGCCGGCCTGGACGCACTCGCGCTCCCGTCCGGGGCATCCCTGGTGATCGTCGGCGCGTCGGGGGGGGTCGGCTCCTTCGCGACGGAGCTCGCGGTCGCTCAGGGATTGGAGGTCACGGCGATCGCCCGGGCCAGCTCCTCGGCGCGTCTGCGTTCGCTCGGTGCCGCCGATGTCGTGGATCCGACCCCGGGAGATGCCCCCACCGTCGTCGCCCAGAACCACCCGTCCGGGGTGGATGGCCTTCTAGACGCCATGAGCGACCCTCCCTCGTTCGCTCGATGGACGAACGTCGTGCGAAGGGGCGGGCCGGCTGTCACCACCACATTCTCCGCCGACATCGAATCATTGAAGCAGACCGGGATCCGAGGGGTGAACCTCGACATGCACCCCACCTCCGAGCTATTGGACCGTCTCGTAACCCTCGTGACCGAGCACCGACTTCCGATTCCGCTCGAGCGCCGGATCCATCTCGAGGATTCTCCCGCGACTCTTGCGGAAATGAAGGCCGGGCGATCGTCCGGGAAGACCGTGATCGAGATCGGGTCCCAGACGACCCGAGGCGGGGGCCGCGGCCCGGAGTGAAGGACGAAGGTTCGAACGATTCGCTCCACCGCTCCCCCGACCTCCCCGAGATCGTCCTCGACGGGCCGACGGGGAGTCTTCGGCGGGGGCACGAGTACTCTACCGGGGTCGACTGACGGGGCGTGACGCCTGGGCGTCGATCCTCCGAACTCCCGGCGCGAGCGCGCTGCGCGCCATCATTCGAGAATCGTGACTTCGGCCTTGGGAGCCCGGAAACCCACGGTCCGATGGCTCCCATCGCACTCCGGCTTGCTGGAGGAGTGCCCACAGCGGCACAGCTCCATCACGAACTTTCCGTCGACGAACACGATGTTCGGGCCGTTCTCTTTCGCGGTGACCGTAACCTTCGGCATGGGCTCGGCATCGGAAACGCGGCTCGGCCTTAAATCTCGGACCGTCCCCCGAAAACCGTCGAACCGGCAGAACGAACGACTTATGGAGCGGGTCCCGGGTTCGTACCTCTGACCGCCGGCGGCCGATCGGAATCCCGGGTCCCTACGGATTTAAGGGAGTTCGTTCGCTCCCGCCTGCGAGGAGGCGAAGAGGGAAGCCATGGTGACGTACAACCTTGACAAGATCTTCAAACCGCGAAGTATCGCGATCCTCGGCGCCAGCAACACGGAAGGCTCGGTGGGACACGCGGTCGCGAGCAACTTCGTGAACGGGAGTTTCGAAGGCAAGGCCTACTTCGTAAACAACCACACGGCGGAGATCCTGGGGGCCAAGGCCTATCCCTCCATCGGCGCGATCCCCGACCAGATCGACCTGGCCATCATCGCAACGCCGGCCAAGACCGTCTGCGAGCTCGTCGATGAGTGCGGCAAGGCCGGCGTGAAAGGGGTCATCATCCTCACGGCCGGGTTCAAGGAGACCGGAGCGGCGGGCAAGGCGCTCGAGGACGAGATCTTGGAAGTCGCCCACAAGTACGGCATCCGTATCCTCGGCCCGAACTGTCTCGGGATCATTCGACCCGGGATCAACCTGAACGCGACCTTCCTCGCGAAGGTCCCGAAGCCCGGCAGCGTCACCTTCCTCTCCCAGAGTGGCGCGCTGGGTTCCGCCATCCTCGACGTCGCGATCCACGAGAACGTGGGGTTCTCGACCTTCGTTTCGGTGGGCTCGATGATCGACGTCGACTTTGGTGACCTGATCGACTACTTCGGGAGCGACCCGCACACTCGAAGCATTCTGATGTACGTCGAGGGGATCACGCACGCCCGGAAGTTCATGAGCGCCGCCCGACACTTCGCCCGTGCGAAGCCCATCGTCGTGGTCAAGGCCGGTCGGTTCCGGGAGAGCGCGCGGGCGGTCGCCTCGCACACCGGCTCCCTCTCGGGCGAGGACCAGATCTACGACGCCGCGTTCAAACGTGCTGGGATCGTCCGGGTCGAGGAGATCGCGGACCTGTTCAACGCGGCGGAGGTGCTGAGCACCCAACCGCTGCCGAAGGGGCCGAGGCTCGCCATCATCACGAATGCCGGTGGCCCGGGGATCATGACCACCGACACCCTGCTCGCCCGAGGAGGGAAGCTGGCCGAGCTCAGCGCCCACACGATGGAGCTACTCAATCAGGCGCTCCCCGCGTTCTGGAGCCGGGGGAATCCGATCGACCTGATCGGAGATGCCGGGCCGGAGCGATATCGGGTGGCGCTCGAAGCGTGTCTCGAGGATGACAATGTCGATGGGGTGCTCCTCCTCCTGACGGCGCAGGCGATGATCAACCCGCTTGACGTGGCGAAGACCGTGGTAGACGTGGTCCGGGCGAAGACCTACCAGAACAAGACGATCCTCGCCTCGTTCATGGGCCGGAGCAAGGTCACTGAAGCGAACGCCTTCTTCGCCGCCAACAACATCCCGACCTACTCCTCGCCCGAACAAGCGGTCAAGACCTATCTTACAATGTACCAATACCGCCGCAACATCGAGCTTCTCTACGAGACTCCGGAGGAGCTCCCCGTGGACGCGGCCCCGCCCAAGCGGCCGATCTCGGTCATCCTGAAGGGCGCCGCGAAAGAGGGTCGCGAGGCGCTCACCGAAGAGGAAGCGAAGCGGCTGCTGAAGTACTACGGGTTCCCGGTCGTTCCTACGGAGGTTGCCACCACCGCCGAGGAGGCCGCCGCGAGAGCCCGACACTTCGGGTTCCCGGTAGTCCTCAAGATCCTGTCTCCGGACATCTTGCACAAGTCCGAGGCCGGCGGCGTGGCCCTCGATATCGGGTCGGAGGACGAGGTCCGCCGCCAGTTCGATACGCTGCTGGCTCGTGCCAGGGCGTTCAAGCCGAGCGCCCAGGTCGTCGGCGTGACCGTCCAACCGATGATCCCGCGCGGCGGCTACGAGCTCATCGTGGGGGGGAAGACCGACCCCCTGTTCGGACCGACGATCCTGTTCGGCATGGGGGGCGTGGGGGTCGAGTTGTACAAGGATTGCGCGGTCGCGATTCCGCCGCTCAATACCACGCTCATTCGTCGAATGCTCGAGGAGACGAAGGTCTACCAGCTCCTCAAGGGGTACCGGAACCAGCCTCGAGCGAACCTCGAGCTCCTCGAGAAGACGTTGCTGCTGTTCTCGCAGCTCCTCGTGGATTTCCCGCAGATCAAGGAGATCGACATCAACCCGCTCCTCCTCAGCGAGAGCAAGATCTACGTCCTCGACGCGCGCGTGCTGATCGACAAGGACCGTGCCGTCCGCGAGCACGACCTCCACGCCCACCTCGTGATCAGCCCGTACCCGAAGAAGTATGAGACCCACTGGAGGATGGGCAACGGGGAGGAGGTCCTCCTCCGTCCGATCAAACCCGAGGATGAACCGCTCTGGCTCGAGATGTTTCAAGGGTTCTCCGAGGAGTCGATCCGCTACCGGTTCTTCCAGATCATCAAAGACACCCCCCACGAGGTCCGGGTCCGCTACTGCAACATCGACTATGACCGCGAGATCGCGATCGTGCCCGAACTGACGCGCAACGGCAAGCGGAAGATCCTGGGAGTGGGCCGGCTCAGCATCGAGCCCGACGGAAAGAGCGGCGAGTTCGCGATCATCGTGACCGATGAGTTCCAGGGCGTCGGGCTGGGGACGAAGCTGGCCGACCAGGTCCTCGAGATCGCCTACGACATGGGGGTCGAGAAGGTCTACTCCGTCATGCTGGCCGACAACTACCGCGCGCTGTCGCTGATGAAGCGGATGGGGTTCGAGCTGGCCTACTCGGACGACGGCACCGTCCAGGCGACGCTCGACCTGAGAGGAAGCCGAGGAATTTCGACAGCTCCACCGACCGAAGCACCTGCACCGCCCTCCGACCCGGGGGCAGTTCGGCCCGCCTCGACGATCCGCAGCGTAGAGAAGACCCCTCCGGCGATCGAAGCGTTGCCACCGACCGGAACTTCGGAAAAACCGCCGTCCCTGGCCGGTTGACCGTTTCCCGGAACGTGTCAGCCCCAAGCACCTGCGGGCGGCGTCGCGCCCGCCTACGTAGCCGAACCGCGAGGACCACCCTCGTGGTGAGGATGAGTCCCACTCCTCAGATCAGCGCCGCGAGGAATCCCACCGTCGTGAGTCCGAGCAGATTCCGGACCTCCGCGAGCACGACGACGATGACGAGTTGCGCCACCTGGGCGAGGGTGCTACCCAGGAATAGACTTCCCCTGCCTCGGCGTCCGAGATGCCCCATGCCGCTACGAGAAAGCGGTGCCCGGAGCGGGACGGGCGACGCTGTAGGTGGACCTACCGGACGGACGACGGCGAAAGCCGGCGCGACGACTCCGGGCGCGGGGACCCATTCTTCTCAGTGGAAAATCGAAGACCGCTCGTGGGTCGGCGGTTCGAGTCGGTTCCGTCCGAGTGGACACGGGGGGATTTGAACCCCCGACCTCTGCTTTGCGAAAGCAGCGATCTTCCGCTGATCTACGTGCCCGCGGA
>Ga0209415_10000312_pt1 | contig 87318 bp, 78 predicted proteins | sample PeaSoiSIISIP2007_FD_187696 | JGI IMG/M metagenome (GOLD analysis project Ga0209415, IMG submission 187696) | Peat soil microbial communities from Weissenstadt, Germany - SII-SIP-2007 (SPAdes) (version 2) | ecosystem: Environmental > Terrestrial > Soil > Wetlands > Peat | place: Germany... | reverse complement strand
GACTTCATGGAGATGTTCGTCGGCGTCGGCGCCAGCCGCGTCCGCGACCTGTTCCAGACGGCCCGCAAGCAGGCCCCGGCCATCATCTTCGTCGACGAGATCGACTCGATCGGCCGCAAGCGCGGAGCCGGGCTCGGTGGCGGCCACGACGAGCGTGAACAGACCCTGAACCAGATGCTCAACGAGATGGACGGCTTCGACCCGGCCGAGGGCGTCGTCATCATCGCCGCGACGAACCGCCCCGACATCCTCGATCCGGCCCTCCTGAGGCCGGGCCGTTTCGACCGGCAGATCGTCGTCCCGCTCCCCGACCTCGAGGAGCGGCTCCCGATCCTCAGGGTCCACTGCAAGGACAAGCGGATCGGGCAGGACGTCGACCTCGAGCTCGTGGCCCGGGGAACGCCGGGGATGAGTGGTGCCGACCTCGCCAACCTGGTCAACGAGGCCGCTCTCCATGCCGTCCGGCGCGGCTCCCACCAGGTCGACATGAGGGACTTCGAGGCCGCCCGCGACAGGGTCCTCATGGGCCAGCGCCGCGAGAGCCTCGTCCTCTCGGAGCTCGAGAAGGAGCGGGTGGCCTTCCACGAGGGGGGCCATGCCGTGCTCGCCTACGTTCTCGAGCACGCCGATCCGGTCCACAAGGTGACGATCCTCCCCACCGGTATGGCTCTCGGCGTGACGCAACAGCTGCCCATCGAAGAGCGCCACATCTACCCCCGCGACGTGATCGAGGACTCCCTCGCCGTGCGGATGGGCGGGCGCGCCGCGGAGTTGCTCGTCTACGGCGATCTCTCCACCGGTGCCAGCAACGACCTCGTCGGGAACACCGAGCTGGCCCGCAAGATGGTCCGGGAATGGGGCATGAGCGAGGAGCTCGGGCCCATGGCCTGGGGTTCCCAGGGGATGGTGTTCCTGGGGGAGGACCTCCTGCACTCCCGGGACTATTCGGAGGACACGGCCAGGGTGGTGGACGCCGAGGTGTCGCGGATCCTGCGCCGTCAGGAGGAGCGGGCCGTCGAGCTGCTCAGTCGTCACCGCGGTGGCCTCGACGCCGTCGCCCGGGGCCTGCTCGAGCGCGAGACGCTCGACGGCGAAGAGGTCGGGCGCCTCGTCGACACCGCCTACGGCGGACCGGTCCACGACGCCGGGGCGACCGTGGTCCCGCACTTCGCCCCGTCCGACACCGAACCGGTGTCGGACCCCGCACCCGCCGGCGAACCGACGGGTGGGAACGGCGGATATGAGGCCCCGGCGCCGGCCCCGTCGGCGACCGCCGAGCCGACGAGCTCGCCCGCCGGCACATCCGCCGACTGATCGCCGTCAGCGCAGGGGCAGGGCGGGACTCACGACGACACCGGGGCTCCCGACCGGTACGGCGTCGACTTCCACCGCCACCGGCGCGCTGGCGACGAGCTCCATCGGGACGGTTCCCACGGGAACGCCCGGACTCGGACTCACGATGAGAGGCCTCCCCGGCCCGATGCGCTGATGCCCGAAGCCCGGCACCGGGGCCAGTCCGGCCGGGGACAGCATCGACAGACCCACCGTGACCGGCTCCCGGTTCAGGTTCACCACGGCCAGGGCCGACACCCCCGTGAAGGGTGGGGAGGCCGCCGGCAGCAGCCACCGGGCGGCGCCGCCAGCCACTCCGGCGGTGTCACCCGCCTCCGGCGCCGGTGAGCCGGCGGGGGATGACACGTGCCGATCGACGACGATTCCGACCCCCCCGGCGGACACGAACGTCACGGCGAAGGGGGTGTCGATCGGGATGCGAGCCAGTCCCCCGGTGTCGAGGGTGGCGACCGAGTCCGACGCGACGTCCATGACGAGAGGCTCGGCCTCCCCCTGCCCCAACCCGATCCTCACGGTGACCCGGGCCGGGCGGTCGGACGGGTTGAAGACGTGGAACAGGGTGCCTCCGTTCGTGACGTCGGTGTTCTGGGCGAAGGACCAGGCCGTCGACGACGCCGTGGTGCCCAGCACCACCGAGGGGCCTCCGCTGCCCGCCGGGCCGGCCGCCTCGAGTTCGGCCGCCACCACCTCCCCCGACAGCGCCACCACGGCGGTGGCCAGATCGGGGTTGTTCTGCACGTGGTCGCCCACGTTCTCCACCACAACGGTGTGGGCGGGGACGTCGATTCCCTGATAGGCGGGCGGGGCCACTACGCCGGTGGAGACGACGAAGGAGACGTCGACGACAGCGATGGTGTCGGACGGGTTGAACAACGACAGCGTCAGGGTGTCGCCCGGCGCCGTGGAGGCGTCGGCGAAGTACCAGTGACGGGCCGTGGTCGACACGCAGGGTGCGGCGCTCGAACCGAGCGGGCCGGACACCACCTGGGTGACGCCGATCCCACCGCCGTTGAAGACGACGGACGACGCCTGCCACCCGCCGGGGGGGCCGGGGACGGGGGTCACGGCGATCTGGCCGTTGGCGGGAACCGGCACCGCCACCGACGTGGGGACGGCGCTCGTCGAGGCGGCCGTCGTGGAGACGGTGGTCACCGTCGCCGTCACCGGTCGGTGGGTGGGATCGGTGAGGATCATGGTGGCCTGCGCGTCACCCCCGGCGGTGGTACCGCCGGGGCAGAACCACGCCGAGGACTCGGCGCCGATGGGTGGCACGCCGATGCTCGACACCGACGAGGTGCCACCGGGTGTCGATGGTCCGACCGATGCGCTCCCGCCGCCGCCGTCGGCCACCCCGATGCCCACCAGGACGGCGAGGACCCCGAGGATGAGCAGGGCGCGCCGCATCGGTTCGCTCATCTCGGTGCCGCTCCTGTGGCGACGCCGGTGTCGGGCACGGCGAGGCCGGGCGTTTCACCCACGTCGTCACCCACCGCGTCGGGGACCACCGCAGGAGCCGTCTTCGACCGGGCCCGCCGGGCCCGCCGACGCCTGATGCGGCTCGACAGACGCGCCAGCGACCGCCGCCGGCAGACGAGGAGGGCCACCACCAGCAGCCACAGGAGGACTTCGACGGCGACCTCGAGTCCGTGGACCCACGAGCCCCGGAACTTGACGGTGACCGGACCGGGTCGGACGACGTCGAAGGAGGCGGCGTAGCCGAAGATCTGTTTCGAGGGCTGGACATCTCCGCCCGGTTCCACCAACTCCCATGCCCGCGACGGAGCCACCGCCGCCAGCACCGTCCCGGCGGGTACCCGGCCGGAGGCCTGCGTCGCCCCCGCAGTGCCGTGGAGGGCTGGTCTCCAGCCCATGAGGGCCTGATCGGCGCCGACCGGCGAAGGTGGCGTCGTGGTGGAGGTCGTCGTGGTCGTGGTCGTGGTCGTGGTCGGCGTCGCCGTGGTGGCGGCCGAGGGCGGCGGCGGCACCGCCGGGTGCCCGCTGGCCAGGACGGCGCGCTCGGGAAGGGCGGCGTCGTCGATGAACACCTCGAAGCCCCCCTGACCGATGATCTGGCGCAGATCGAGCTGGGAGAGCAGCGCCGGGTCGAGGTCGGCCGGCGGTCCGGCCGCCAGGGGCGACTGGTACCCCGGGATCGAAGGAGCCAGGTTGTCGACGACCACGACGTAACGGACGGCATAGGGCGCCAGGAGTTGGCCCAGGCGGACCGTCCCCCCCCGGCGGGCCACGTCCACCGCGTCCCCGACGGCGGCGGCCGCCCCCGGGGACGATCCCGACCAGATCTCGGTGGCGTCCCCGAGGCCGTTCTCGCTTATCGAGTAGGCCAACCCCGGTGCCAGCTGCCAGCCGCCACCGGGAAGCACACGGGGATCACCGAGCCAGAGGACCCGGAAAGCGCCGTTGCCGGAGTGCGCCCCCATCCAGGATGTCGCCTCGCCGTACCCGCTGAGCGGGAGGTCCCATCGTCCGTTGGAGCTGGCCAGGAGAACGGGGATGACACCGATGGCGGCCGCCACGGCGGCCACCACGGTGGCCATCTGCCGCCAACCGAACCGGTAGCCCGGGAGATCGGACTCGAACGACGCCGCGCCGAGCCCGACGGCGAAGGCGATGGCGACGGCGGCGGGGACCAGGAGCACCTGCGGCGAGGGGGCCACCGGACCGAGCCAGCCGTGTCCGACCGCCCAGGTCAGGACCCACGCCACCACGGCCATGACCCACACCCGGCCCGCCCAGGCCAGACGCCAGCGCGAACCGATGGCCAGAGGCAGGGCCGCCGAGGCGAGGAAGGCCCACGACAGCGGTGAGTCTCCGATGGGTCCGAGGGCGAGGCGCAGGATGGCCCCCCACCCCGCCGCCGCCGACGGGGCGGTGGCCAGGCCCGTCAATGCCTGCCAGCGGTCGGGGCCGGACAGCAAGGCCGTCGACCACGGGACCAGGAGGACGAACGCCACCGCGGTGGCACCGAGAGCCGTGAGGAGGATCCGGGCCGCCGCCCGTCGGGCCCCGTGTCCAGCGGTCACGAGTGTTCCGAGAGCCAGACCGGCAGCGGTGACGAGGACCAGGAGGGCTCCGGAGGGCGCCGCCGACGTGAGCAGGGCGTCGAGGAGACCGAGGCAGACGATCTGGCCCATGAGGGTGGTGCGCCAACGCCGGGTGTGCCGGTCGGCCCCGGACGGGCCGGCACCCTCGACGCCGCTCGCGGCCACGGCGTCGGGGAGCGCCTGAGAGCCGGGAACACCGTCCGAGTCCGCCTGCACGGCCTGGGCGCCACCGCCGCCGCCGGCGCCGGCGGTGACCGAGGGGGGCGGGACCGGGGCGGGACCCTCGTCGGCGTCGGGAGGACCGAACGGTGCGCACCGCGACGCCCGGGCGAGGAAACCGACGATCCAGGGGCCTGCGGCGTAGCCGAGGAGGGCGTCCAACCGTCCCGTGGCCAGCGCGTCGTACGGCAACGGGACGGCGAGGTAGACGAGGGTCGACACCAGCCGGGCACGCCGGGAGCCCATGGGCCGCACCAGACGGGCCATGCCCAGGGCGCCGGCCGGGACACACCCGAGGACGACGATCTTCTGGAGCAGCCCGACGCCGCCGAACAGGACCATCCCGGCTACGCCGAGGATGCCCGTGGCCGGGCTGGTGGGGTCCGTCGTCCCCACGCCGGAGGGTTGCCATCCCGACAGGAAGCGATGCAGGAGCGTCCCCGCCGACGGCAATGGGAGGAGCTGGCCCACGTAGGGGAAGCCGGAACCGAGAAGCTGGCGCGTCCCGAAGACGAGCACGGCCACGGCGACGGCCCCGGCGACGACCCGCAGCGACAGAGCGTCCGCCCTGATCCGGCGGCGATGGGCACTGTCGCGGGCCGCCTCCCCTTCGCCCACGTCATTCCCCGCTCCGAGATGGGCGGCCTTCAGGCCCTGGTTGACGGCCCGGCGGACGTAGGCGTTGAGCCTGGCGCTGCCGTGGAGCTGGAGCCGTCTCACCTCGGCGTCGTCCAGGATCCGGTGGGACTGCACCTCGACGCGCTCGGAACGGATGGCCCGGCGGCGGACGTAATTCCATCGCCACGCGTGGGCCACCGCAGCGGCACGGTCGCGGTGTCCCGATGCCCGCGCGATGCAGTACTCGGCCGACGCCAGCGCCATCAGTTGCGGCAGAACCCGGATCAGGTGGAAACGCCCATACGACTTGAGCACCACGTGCAGCTCGTGACGCCGTTGCAGCGACTGCAGGGTGACGGCGGGAACGCGTCGCCTGGACCGGTGGCGACCGGGTATCTCCCGTCGGTGCCGGAGAGTCCGAGCGTCGTCACCGACGGGACGGGACCCCTCCCTCGAGGAGTCGGGCACCCCGGGGGCGGCCACCGCCGCCGCCCCGGCGTCGGCGTCGGCGTCGGCGTCGGCGTCGACCGCCTGCCCCTCCGCCACCTGCTCGACCGGGATATCGACGAGGACGGACTCTGGCAGCTGACGCCGGCCGCTGGCCAGGACCTCGTGGTGCCGGACGCGCGCCAGGGGTGCGACCAGGACCCGTGCGCCGGCGATCTGCGCTCGCCAGCAGAGGTCGAGGTCCTCCCCCATGGCGAAGATGTCCGGATCGAATCCGCCGAGCTCGGCGAAGAGGTCGGCCCGCACGAGGGTGCAACCCCCCGGGGCGAGAAAGACGTCGCGCACGGCGTCGTGCTGGCCGTGGTCGACCTCGCCCGGTTCGACCCGGTCGACCACCGCTCCACCCTTGTCGACGGCCATGCCCACGTGGAGCAACCGCTCGGGGTCGTCCCAGCTCACCAGTTTCGGAGCCACGACGCCGGCGTTGGAACGGTATGACTCCTCGACCAGTTGGTGGACGGCGTCGGGGGCGGGTGCGACGTCGTCGTGGCAGAAGAGGAAGTGGGAGGCGCCCTCGACCATGGTGAGGGCTTCGTTGGCACTGGCCCCGAACCCCCGGTTCACTCCCAGCAGGCGCACGAAGGCCCCCGGGAGCTCGGCGGCCACCAGGGCCGTCGGGTCCTCGGCACTCCCGGCGTCGAGCACCAGGACCGACAGCTCCGGGTACTCCTGGGAGGCGAAGGCGCGCAGTGTCTCGATGAACCAGGGACCCGGATCGCACGTCACGATCACGGCGACAACGGCAGGAGCCAGGGTCTCCATCAGGGGCCCGAGGCTACCTTCGCCCACCGCCCCCTCCCCGGAGGGGTCCCCGTCGAAGTGCTTGCCATTGTTAGCACTTCGGGCTACACTTGTTAGCAGGCCCTGGAGGAGCAGAGTCCCCGCCCAAGACCCCCGATATTCCCCCCAGACAGGAAGGACACCCGATGCCCGAACTCAAGGACATCACGCAGGAGATCACGAAGGCCGTCCGCGACGCCGCCTATGTCGTCGTCGGGTTGGGCGTGCTCGGCGTCCAGCGTGCCCAGGTCCGCCGGCAGGAGCTGGTCAAGCGCCTGGCCGAGCCCCGGACCCAGTTCGAGGGCCGCCTCGGCGACGCCCGCGGCGAGATCAGCAAGCGGGTGAAGGACGTCGACACCGTCGTCGAGCAGGTCATCGGCCGGCTCGAGGCGACCCTCGAACCCATCGAGGGCCGGCTCCCGACCCAGGCCCGCGATCTGGTCAAGCAGGCGCACTCGCAGGCTCGCGAGGCCCGCCAGCAACTGCGGAGCCTGCTCAACAACGTCGCCGCCTGAGCTTCAGTTCGCAACCAGGGACCGCAGCCCGCGCGCTGCACCGTCACCGGTCCGTCGACCCGAATCCCCCGCCTGCGGCGGGGGATTCGACGTCTCACGCCACCCGTTCACGCCATTGATCCAGGACGTCCCGCAGGGTGGTGTCGAGGTCGAGCTCGGGCTGCCAACCCGTGGCCGTGTGCAGCTTGGTCGGATCACCGCGGACCACGGGAACGTCCACCGGGCGCATGAGCTCGCTGTCGGGGACGAGCTGCAACGCTGCGCCGGCCAGTTCCAACAACCGGTCGGCGATCTCGGCGATCGCCACGTCCCGGCCCGAGCACACGTTGTAGACCTCTCCGGGAATTCCCGATCGGACGAGTAACCGGTAGGCCCGGACGATGTCACGAACGTCGGTGAGATCACGGCGGGCCTCGAGGTTGCCGACGGAGATGGTGCGGGAGCCGGCGCGGGCGGCCTCCACGATGCGCGCCGCCAAGCCGGCGACCACGAAGCTGGAGGACTGGCCGGGTCCCACGTGGTTGAAGGGTCGGACCCTCACGACCGGGAGTCCGTAGGCCAGGTGGGCCTGGACACCCAGGTACTCGGCCGCCACCTTACTGGCGGCGTAGGGCGTCACCGGGGCCAGGGGTGTCGCCTCGGTGACGGGGAGCTGTTCCTCCACCACGGCGCCGTAGACCTCGGCCGAGCTGGTCAGGAGCACCCGGGGCGGCGAGGAACAGGCCCGGGCCGCCTCGAGGACGTGCAGCGTCCCGACGGCATTCACCTGGAGGACGTCCTCGGGGTCCACCCACGACTCGCCCACATGCGCTCGGGCCGCCAGGTGGTAGATGGCGTCGGGCGACGCCGCCACTACGGCATCACGGACGGCGACGCCGTCGGTGATGTCCACCTCGCGGTCGATCCCGAAGACCTCGTCGCCCTGGTCGCGCAGATACGAGGTCAGCCACGATCCGACGAAGCCGTTGGCACCGGTGACGAGGGCTCGCACGCGTCGAACCTTACCGGTCGTCGCCGTCGGCACCCGGTCCCGGACCGTCGTGGGGGTCGAGAGCCCACCGGTACGCGTCCATGTGCCGGTCGGCACACCGCTCCCACGTGTATCGCGCCGCGAGGGCGAGGCCGCGGCGCCGGCGGTCCTCCACCCCGGGCCCGCCCGAGACCTGGGCCTCCAGGGCTTCGGCCAGGTCGGTGACCTGTCCCGATGCGACGAGGACCGCCGCGTCACCGCTGACCTCGGCCATGGCCGAACCGGCCGTCGTCACCAGCGGGGTCCCGCAGGCCAGGGCTTCGAGGGCGGGAAGCCCGAATCCTTCTTCGACGGACGGATAGGCGGCGGCGGCGGCCCGGCGCAGCAGGGCGGGAACGGCCCGATCGGCGACGTACCCGGCCCGGACCACGCGGTCGCGGTGACGGGCCGAGGCGATCGACCTCTCGATGTCGGGGAGACCCCATCCCGACCCGCCGACCAGGACGAGCGACAGGTCGGCGTCGGCGTCGGCGATCCGGTCGAAGGCGGCCACCAGGTCCGGCACCGCCTTGCGAGGCTCCAACGTCCCGACGAAGACGATGTAGGGCGGGCGGACCCCGAGCCGAGCCAGCTCCTCGTCGTCGGTTCCCGGCGACGGTTCGTGGGGACGGAATTGCGCGTGGTCGACCCCGTGGGGAATGACGAAGACCCGCCCCGCCGGACGGCACCGCTCTTCCAACCGTGCCGCCGTGGTGGCGCTCACGCACACGAGCGCCACCGCCCGCCGGGCGGCCACGGCGATGGCGCGCCGGAACACCACCACCTTGCTGCGCTCGTGCCATTCGGGGTGGTCGAGGAACGTGAGATCGTGGATCGTCACCACCTTGGGCAGACGAGCCCTCTCCGGCATCGTGTAGTGCGGTCCGTGATGGAGCTCCGCGTCCGTGTCCCGCACCAGGGCCGGCAGCCGCAACTGCTCCCACGCCAGGCGGAGCGGACGGCGCACGGGGGCGACGGCTCGCACGGCGGCCACCCGCCGGGGGTCGGCGTCGGGCGGGAGATCGATCCCCGAGCGCGTGATGGCACTCCAACGTGAGGCGTCGCCCCGTCGGCACCACAGGCGCAGCGCGGTGTCGTCACGACGGGCCAGGGCTTCGACGAGGTGGAGGGTGTAACGCCCGGCGCCCACGGGGTCGTCCGGGACGGCGCTCACATCCAGCGAGATCCTGACGACGTCGCTCATGCCAGGGACCGCCACAGCGCCACGTGCGTGCGGGCCGAGGCCACCCACGTCAACGCCTTCGTCCGTTCGACGCCCCGGTCCACCAGGTCGGCGCGCAGGACCTCGTCGGTGGCCGCATTCACGAGGGCGGCGGCGATGTCGTCGATCCGCTCGGGATCGACGACGAGCCCCGCGCCACCGAGGCTCGGCATCGGGCTCGACACCACAGGGAGGCCCTGGCGCATGGCCTCCACGGGGGGGAAGCCGAATCCTTCCGTCAGGGGCACGTAACTGAGAAGACGCGCCCGCCCGTACAGCCCCGCCAGGGTGCCGTCGTCGACCGGTCCCGCCGGCAGGACGCCGACGTCCGGCCCCCTCCCTCCCCCGAACGGGGAGTTGTCGCCCCATCCCTGCGGACCGACCACGACGAGCGGCCAGGGCGCCGGAAGACGCGGGCGAGCGAGCCCGTAGGCCTCGACGAGCCGGGCCAGGTTCTTGCGCGGCTCGAGCGTTCCCACCGAGAGCAGGAAGTCGCCGTCCACTCCCAGTCGTGCCAGCAGTCTGTCCGTCGACACCTGGTCGGGCAGGGGAAGGTGGTCCGAGCCGTGGGGGATCACGGTGATCGCCGCCGCGTCGACGCCGGCGTCGGCCACGTCGCGCCCCGCCGGCTCCGAGGGGACGACGAGGCGCGTCGCCCGTCGTCGCGTCCGGAGGAAGGCCGCTTCGTGCCAGCGCCGGCCCCGCCTCGGATAGGCCTCGGGGACCGTCCGCCAGGCCATGTCGTGAACGGTGACGACCAGTGGTGCGTGCCGGGCCGGCGGGGTCGCCAGCGAGAGGGCATGGATGACGTCGCCGTGGCCGGGGGCGTCGACCACGCCGCGATCCCAGGCCCGGGTGAGAGCCGGGCCCGGCAGGCGCGAGGAGATCACCTCCAGCCCGTAGGCGGCCAGAGGATCGGGGCCCGGGGGGGGACGGCTGGCGTGCAGGATCACCTCCGGGACGTCGTCGCCGGCGTCGACCATGTCGGAGAGCCCGCGCAACAGACCGGTGATGTACCGGCCGATTCCTCCGGGAGCGGCGCGGCGCAGTTGCTCGACGACGAGGACGACGCGCGGCCCGTCCTCCCTTTCCGGCCTTTCCGTTCCCCGCCGGATCATGACGGAGTCGTCCGGGTTCGTCATGGCCGGTCGATCGTCATCGCGGCGACCGCGCCGCCGCCGCGTAGAGGTCGGCCAGCCCTTCGCCGGTCGACTTCCACGTGAACAGCCCGGCGCGTGTCCGCCCTCGTTCGATCAGGGCGTCACGGATGGCTTCGTTGCCCAGGACGCCGGCGAGGGCGCCGGCGAGGGCGTCGATGTCGCCGGGGGGGACCAGCTGGGCCCCGTCCCCGGCCACTTCGGGGATGGCCCCCACCGCCGTCGCCACCACGGGAACGCCGGCCGCCATGGCCTCGAGCGGGGGGAAACCGAAGCCCTCGTACACCGACGGGTAGGCCAGGACGTAGGCCCCGCCGAGAATCACCCGGAGGCGGTCGTCGTCGACGTAGCCGAGTCGGACGATCCGGTCGCGCCACGGCGACTCCGTCACGGCGCGCTCCAGGGCGTCGTCGCCCCATCCACGGGCGCCGGCCAGGACCAGCGCCACGTCGCCGTGGTCCCCGGCGAGGCGGTCGAAGGCACGAACCAGTCCCGGGAGATCCTTGCGCGGCTCGACGGTGCCCAGGGAAAGGACATATCGGCGCGTCCGCTCGGGCAAGGCCACTCCGGCCGGTGGGCCCGGGGCCGACGAGACCGCCGAGATCGGCTCGTGGCCCGGTATCCCGTGATGCACCACCCGGACCCGATCGGGGGCGGCGCCGAACTCCGCCACCACCTCGTCGGCGACGAAACGTGACGGGGTGTGCACCCAGGCACCCTCGGCGATGGCGCGGCGAACGACGTCGGGGAACATCCGTGTCGATTCGTCGCACATGGCCGGAAAGCGCACCGCCGTGAGATCGTGGACGGTGACGACCCGGGCGGCGTGCCGGGTCGGTGGCACCACGAAGTTCGTCCCGTGGACGACATCGGCGGGCCCGGTGAACCACTCGACAGGGGGACCGGGGAAGCGGGACCAGATCAGGTGAAGCGGTCGAGCCGGCATGGCCCGCTCGACCACCCGGACGTGAGCCGGCACCAGGGGGGCCAGGAGGTGGCGACGCCGCCACGTCACGGCAAAGGCGGCCACATCGAGATCGCGCCGCTGCCCCAGGGCCTCGAGGGCGCCCCGACAGAACATCCCGACACCGGTGCGCACCCCGAGGAGAGGCGTGGCGTCGACCGCCACCGCCAGCCGGTCGCGCTCCTTCGGATCACCCAGCGACACCCGGGGAGCCTTGCACACCGGGGCTCGGGCCCCGGTCCTACGGCGGACCGTTAGCCTGGCTCGATGATCACCGCCCTCGCCGGAGGAGTGGGTGCGGCCCGCCTCCTGCGCGGCCTCGTCCGTGTCGTCACCCCGGCCGAGGTCACAGCCGTGGTGAACACCGGCGACGACACCGTCCTGCACGGCCTGGTCATCTGCCCCGACCTCGATACGGTGACCTACACGCTGGCGCAGATGAACGACGACGAGCGCGGCTGGGGCCAGGCCGGCGAGACCTGGACGGTGATGGAAGCGCTCGAACGCCTCGGTGGGGAGACCTGGTTCCGACTCGGAGACCGGGACCTGGCCACGCATCTCTACCGGACGCAACGGCTGGCCGACGGCGCGACACTGTCTGAGGTCACGCGCCAGATCACCGCCGCCGTGGGGATCGGCGCCCGTCTGCTTCCCATGTCCGATGACCCCGTCCGCACCCGTGTGACGCTGGCGGGAGGTCCCGAGATCTCCTTCCAGGAGTACTTCGTCCGCCGTCAGCACGCCGTCGCCGTCGAGTCGGTCCGCTTCGAAGGTGCGGCACAGTGCACGCCCGCTCCCGGCGTCCTCGACGCCCTGGACCGGTCCGATGTCGTCGTGATCTGCCCCTCGAACCCCGTCGTCTCGATCGGTCCCCTCCTGGCCGTCCCGGGGATCGCCGACGTTCTCCGGCGGCGTCGGGCCCGCGTCGTCGCCGTCTCGCCCATCGTGGCCGGATCAGCCCTGAAGGGCCCGGCCGACCGGTTGATGGCCGAACTCGGTGAAGAGCCGTCGGTCGTGGGAGTGGCGCGGATGTACGCCGGGGTGGCGGGGACCCTGGTCGTCGACCGGGCCGACGAGGCGCTGGCCGATGATGTCGAGGGGCACGGGGTCCGGTGCATCGTGGCGCCCACCATCATGTCGACCGTGGATGCCGCCGAGCGCTTGTCGGCCACAGTGCTCGACGCCGTCTCGGGGCTCATCGGATGACGGGCCGGCGGGAACCTCGGTCCCTGACCGTGGTACCGGTCACGGGGATCGGTGAGATCCGGCCGGGGGACGATCTGGCCCGGCTCATCGCCCGTCATGGCGAGGTGGCGGACGGAGACGTCGTGGTCGTCACGCAGAAGATCGTCTCCAAGGCCGAGGGCCGGCTGGTCGAGGTCGATCCCGATGACCCCGACGACCGTGTCCGCCTGGTGGAGAGGGAGTCGGTACGCGTGCTTCGCCGGCGCGGCGACCTCCTCATCACCGAGACCCGCCACGGTTTCGTCTGCGCCAACTCCGGCGTGGACTTCTCCAACGTCGAAGCCGGGTGGGCGGCGTTGCTCCCCGAGGATCCCGACCGGTCCGCTCGACGCATCCGTGACGGCCTGCGGGCCGCCACCGGTGCCGAGGTGGGCGTCATCGTCTCCGACACCTTCGGGCGGACGTGGCGCCAGGGCGTCACCGACGTCGCCATCGGTTGCGCCGGGATCGCCGCCGTCGTCGACCTCCGGGGGAGCAGCGACGCCTTCGGTCGGGAGCTCCAGGCCACCGAGGTCTGTGTGGCCGACGAGATCGCCTCGGCCGCCGAGCTCGTCATGGGGAAGGCCACCGGGATCCCGGTGGCCGTCGTCCGGGGTGTGGACCGGCGATGGCTCCGGCGCGGTTCGGTGGCCGACGAGATCGTCCGCTCCCCCGCCGAGGATCTGTTCCGCTGACCGGGCCGGCGGTCGATCAGGGCCCGGCGGCGCCCCGTCAGTCGGCGGTTCGACTGCGGACGTGGTCGAGGACGGACTGCACCCCGCGGGAGAGATCCGTCCACGCCGACCAACCCAGATGGATGCCCGCCCGCTCCGGGTCGAGCGCACTGCGTTGGAGCTCACCGGGCCGGGCCGGGGCGTAGACCGGGGGGACCGTCGACCCGGCCACCTCGGACATCACACGGGCCAGCTCGTTGACCGAGAGCTCGCGCCCGGTCCCGATGTTGAACAGGAGGCCGCCGCCCCGGGTGGCGCCACGGACGAAGGCGTCGACCACGTCGTCGACGAAGAGGAAGTCGCGCGTCTGCTCGCCGTCGCCGAAGATGGTGACGGGCTCGCCGCGCAGGATGCGGTCGGCGAAGATCGCCACCACCCCCGCCTCGCCGTGGGGGTCCTGTCGGGGGCCGTAGATGTTGGCCAGGGCCAGGGCGCAGAACTCGACGGAATGGAGCTCCCGGTAGGCCACCAGATAGTCGATGGCCGACTTCTTGGACACCCCGTACGGCGAGAGGGGCCGGTGGGGATGCGACTCCCGGACCGGGAGGTCGGCGGGATCGGGCTCGCCGTACAGAGTTCCGCCGCTCGCCGCGAACACGATCCTGACCGAGTCCAGAGCACGCGCCCCTTCGAGGACCCGGAGGGTCCCCAGGATGTTGACGTCGGCGTCGAAGACCGGGCGCGCCACCGACACCCGCACGTCCGCCTGAGCGGCCAGATGGAAGATGACCTCCGGTCGCCGCCGGGCGATCATCTCCACCAGCTCGCCTGACCTGACGTCGAGCTGGTGGAAGGTCAGCGCGTGGGCCTGTTCGGCACGGGCGGCGGCGAGGTTGGCGAGTGATCCGCTCGACAGGTCGTCGACCACGTCCACGGCATGTCCTTCGGCCAGGAGGCGGTCAACGAGGTTCGAACCGATGAAGCCGGCTCCTCCGGTCACCATCACCCTCATCTCGGCACCCTCATCTCGGCACCCTCATGCCGGGACCCGAGCCTCACTCAGTTGGACGCCTCGACCGAGGACCTCGCCGTCGCCCACCACGGTCAGAGCCGAGACGACACAGTCCTCGGCGACGACCGCGTCGCGGCCCAGGATCGACCCGGTGACGGATGCGCCGCGGCCGACGTGGACGCCGGGCAGGAGGACCGACCCTTCGACGACGGCTCCCCTCTCGATGACGCTCCCGGCCCCCACGACGCTCGACTCCACGCGGGCGCCGGCGGCGACGACGGCACCTCTGCCGATGAGCGAGAACCGACCGACCTCGCCCTCGATCGTGGGCGTGCCCATCACCCACACCCCGTCGGAGCGTCGCCACGCCCCGGGGGCGGGAGGACCACCGCGCGTCCCGTCGAGGAGGTCGGCATGGGCTTTCAGGTACGCCGCCGGCGTCCCGGCGTCGAGCCAGTAGGCGGAGCTGGCCACGCCGTAAACCCGACCGTCCGCCGTCAGTTCCGGGAAGGTCTCCCGCTCGATCGAGACCGGCCGGCCGGCGGGGATCTTCGCCAGGACGTCGGGCTCCAGGATGTACGTCCCGGCGTTGATCAGATTCGACGGCGCCTGACCGGGAGACGGCTTCTCGACGAAGGCGAGGACCCGACCGTCGGCGTCGGTCGTGACCACCCCGAAGCGCGACGGATCGTCCACGGCGGTGAGATGGAGGGTGGCCGACGCATCGTGGCGTCGGTGACAGTCCAACAGCGTCGTGATGTCGACGTCGGTGAGGACATCCCCGTTGACGGCGACGAATGTGTCGTCCACGGCCCCGTACAACGCGGCAAAGCGGATGGCCCCCGCCGTGTCCAGCGGTTCCGGCTCCACCGCGTACGACAACCGGATGCCGGCCGCCACGTCACCGGGGTACGCGGCCACGAAGGCGTCGGGTCGGTAGCCGAGCGAGAGGATGGCGTGGTCGACCCCCGCCGTGGCCAGGTGCATGAGCACCCGCTCGAGGAGCGGGATCTCGACCACGGGAAGCAACTGCTTGGGCGTCGTGTAGGTCAAGGGACGAAGTCGGGTCCCCTCGCCGCCCACCAGGACGACGGCTTTCACGTGCCGGACTGCCCGCCGCCGGCCGCCTTCGTCGTGGTCGTCGTCGGCGCCGCGCTGGACGTGCTCACGGCTTGCTCGTCGACGTCGTGGCCGAGGGTGCCGTGGTCGTGGCCGAGGCGGGTGCCGTCGTGGCCGAGGCGGGTGTGGTCGTGGCCGTGAGTGGTGTGGTCGTGGTCGTGGTGCTCCCGGCCTGGGAGATGGCCTGCAGCATCGTCGTGATCGTCGCCGCGCTGGGTTTGGGGAGTCGGCTGCCGGCGGGGACGAAGCCCACGGTGATCAACTGGCCGTCGGCCAGCTTGACGCTGGTGGGATCGGTCGTCGTGCTCGGGTGGTTCACTCCGGGCGCCTGCGCGCTCGGCCACACCTCGATCTGGACCTGGCCCTTCCTGCCGGCATCCGGTGTCAGCTTGGGACACGTCTCGCCGTTGGTCCGTGCCTTCTCACCGGGAATCGTGAGCGACGTCGAGGTGAGCCCGAACTTGGGATAATCGGTGACGAAGCGGCTGAGGGTGGCGTTGTTGCCGGCATCGGCCGCCTTGGTGGGCTCGATCCGGATCACCCCGTCGCCGTCGGTGTGGATCCCCGGGTTCGCCGTCGAGTTGGGATTGGTGGGCAGGTCCGGTTGGACGGTCCCACAGACATCGACGGCGAAGGCCGCGTACCAGTGGGTGTTGTTCACCGTCGGCGGGGTCCCCCCCGACGGGTTCTCCCGCTCGTAACGGCTGTAGACGATGGAGACCAACCCGACCAGGACGATGAGAAAGAGGGTGCCGTACCACTTCACCGGCATGTTGCCGCGATAGCTCCGGCCGCCTCCGGTGGCCGCCGCGCGCGCCACCCACTTGCCTGTATCTTTCCGCGCCATGATCGGCCTGAAACCCTAGTCGCCCTGGGGTGCCGTCTTGCGCAGGGTCCCCAGGGCCTGCCTGACAGAGGCCAGGACGAGGCGGATCGCCAGCACCAGGGCCACGATGGGCACCGCCATCCGGTGCCACCCCTCCGCCCGGCGCGACGCGAAACGGAGCGCCGAGCGGTGGTGGGCGAAGAGCATCCGGTACGGCCGGCGGGCGGTGGAGACCCCCTGCAGATGCGTGACCACGGCGGCCGGCACGTAGGCCACGGTCCATCCGGCCCGGTGTGCACGCCAGCACAGGTCGAGGTCCTCGACGTACATGAAGTACGACTCGTCGAACCCGCCCAGTTCGTCGAGGGCACGGTGTCGGGCCATGAAGCAGGCTCCGGACACCCAGTCCACGCTCGCCGTCGACGAGGGATCGAGATCGGCCATCCGGTACCGGCGGGTGAAGCGGTTCCGGGGAGCCAGCAACCCGAGAAGGGCGTGGCCGCCGGCCACCGCCATGGAGGGGAACCGGCGCGCCGAGGGGTAGCGCGCCCCGTCGGCGCCGAGGAGGCAGGGCCCGGCGATGGCGAGCGTCGGGTCGCCGTCGAAGGCAGCGGCCAGGGCGTCGAGGGCGCCCGGATGCACCGAGACGTCGGGGTTCGAGACGAGGACGAGCTCGGCCTCGGTGGCGGCCATCCCGCGGTTGGCGCCGGCGCCGTAGCCGAGGTTGGCGCCCGTCCGGATGACGCGGACGGTGGGGTCGGTGTCGAGATGGTCGGACGACCCGTCGCTGGAGGCGTTGTCGACGACGATCAGTTCGCTGACGCCCTCGGCCCGCAACGAGGTGACGAAGTCGGCCAGCGCGTCACCGGCGTCGTGGTTCACCACCACGACGGCCAGATCCGGGCGTCGTGGTGGGGAGCCCGTCTCGGCCACGGTCTCGATCGGCTCCCGGGTCAGGGCGATCAGATCCGCCGGGTGAAGCGGTAGCGAACGAGGGCCACGATGGCGCTGACACCGTCGCGCCACGAGATCTTCTTGCCTTCCGAGATCTCGCGACCGGCGTAGGAGATGGGGACCTCGTAGATCCGGTAGCCGCGGCGCAGGACCTTGGCCGTGATCTCGGGCTCGAAATCGAAACGCTCCGACCGGATGGTGATGCCGACGAGGACCCGTCGGTCGAAGAGCTTGTAGCAGGTCTCCATGTCGGACAGTGTCGACCGGTACAGGACATTGGTGGCCAGGGTCAGGAAACGGTTCCCCACCCAGTGCGACGGGAACATGTTCTTGCGTTCACCGGTGAACCGGCTCCCGTAGACGATCTGCGCCTTTCCTTTCAGGATCGGTTCGATCAACCGGGGCCAGTCGTCGGGGTCGTACTCGAGATCGGCGTCCTGGATGAGGACGAGATCGCCCCGGACCTGCTCGAGAGCGGTGCGGATGGCGGCACCCTTGCCCAGGTTCCTCCCGTGGGCGACGACCCGGACGGTGGAGTCCTCGAGCGCACCCAGGACCTTGTCGGTCCCGTCCGACGAGCCGTCGTCGACCACCAGGACCTCGAGATCGAGGTCGGCCGGGAGGGTGACGGCGCGCATCCGCCGCACGATCTCGGCCACCGTGTTCCGCTCGTTGAAGACGGGGACGATCACCGAGAGGCGGCGGAAGACGTGTGGCTCGGGACCCGACATGTCCCCATCATGGCCGCTCCCGTCCCCGTTCCCCATTCCCGTTCTCACCCTTCGGCCGGTCAGGTGGCCGAGAAGAAGGCGGCCGTCCGTCTCAGGCCTTCGTCGAGGTCGACGACCGGCTCCCAGCCCAGCTGGTGGCGGGCCATGGAGATGTCCGGACGCCGCCGGGTGGGGTCGTCGACCGGAAGGGGGGCGTGGACGATGGGCGACGAGGAGCCGGTCACCTCGAGGACCGTCCGGGCCAGATCGAGAACGGTGTGCTCGTCGGGATTACCGATGTTCACGGGACCGGTGACGGCGCCGTCGAGCAGCGCCAGGATGCCCGCCACCTCGTCGGTGACGAAGCAGAGGCTCCGGGTCTGGGTCCCGTCGCCGTAGACGGTGAGGGGCCGGCCCTCGATGGCCTGGGTGAGGAAGTTCGAGACCACCCGGCCGTCACCGGGTCGCAGCCGTGGTCCGTAGGTGTTGAAGATGCGGACGATCCCGACGTCGGTGCCGTGGGTCCTGTGCCAGGCCATGGTGAGGGCCTCGGCGAACCGCTTGGCCTCGTCGTAGACGCTGCGGGGTCCGACGGGGTTGACGTTGCCCCAGTAGGTCTCGGTCTGGGGATGGACCTCGGGGTCGCCGTAGACCTCGCTGGTGGAGGCCAGGAGGAACCGGGCACCGTGGCTCTCGGCCACGGCCAGGGCGTGGCGCGTCCCCTCGCTCCCGACGGCGAGGGTCTCGAGGGGACGGGCCAGATAGTCCGGCGGCGAGGCGGGGCTGGCGAAGTGGAGGACGGCGTCGACCGGTCCGTCGACGTCGAGGGCGACGCTCACGTCGGAGACGACCAGCTCGAAACGGGGATGACCGGCGAGGCCGGACACGTTGCGGGCCAGGCCCGTCGACAGGTCGTCGACGCAGACGACGCGATCGCCCCGGGCCACCAGCGCGTCGCAGAGATGTGAGCCCAGGAACCCCGCTCCCCCGGTGACCACCACGCGTCGGCCGTCGGCCGGGCCCGGGGACGTCACGGCCGTCCCACGCCGACGTAGGCGAACCCCATCCGGCGCAGCGCGGCGGGGTCGAGCAGGTTGCGGGCGTCGACCACGGACGGCTCGGCCAACAGGGCACGGACCTTGGCGAAATCGAGCCGGCGGAGCTCCTCCCACTCGGTGAGGACCACGACGGCGGCGGCCCCGTCGCACGCCGCGTAGGCGTCGGCGGCGATCTCGACGTGGTCGGGAAGTTCTGGCAGGGGACCGGCCACGGTGGGGTCGAAGACCCTGAGACGCGCCCCTTCGGCCACCAGCCGGCGGACGATCTCCACCGCCGGGGAGTCGCGGCGGTCATCGGTCCCGGCCTTGAAGGTGAGGCCCCAGGCGGCGATCTGGCGGCCGTCCAGGGACCCGCCGACGGCGTGGCGGATCTTGGCCACGACCGCCGACAGCTGGGTGGCGTTGGTCTCGATGACTTCCCGGAGGAGGGGGAACTCATAACCGCCGGTCTCGGCCATGAAGAGAAGGGCACGGGTGTCCTTGGGCAGGCAGGACCCGCCCCACCCGGGGCCGGGGCGGAGATAGTCGAATCCGATCCGGTGGTCGTAGGCCATCCCGAGGAGCACGTCACGCACGTCGGCGCCGACCGCCTCGCAGAGGTTGGCCACGGCGTTCACGAAGGAGAGCTTGGTGGCCAGAAAGGCGTTGGAGGCGTACTTGATCGTCTCCGCCGTGGCCGCGTCGGTGACGATCAGCGGGGCACCGGTGCCGGCGAAGAGCGCGCCCACGCGCGCCGCGGCGGCCGGGTCCTCGCCCCCGACCACGATCCGGTCGGGATGAAGGCAGTCGTGGACGGCGGTCCCCTCCCGCAGGAATTCGGGGTTGGAGACGACACAGACGCCGGGCCGGTTCAAAAGACGCTCCACCCGCAGGGCCGAGCCCACCGGGACCGTCGACTTGTTCACCACCACGGCGCCGGCCGCCAGATGGGGACCGATCTCACCGGCCACCGACTCGAGGACGGTCACGTCGGCCGACCCGTCGGATTTCTGCGGGGTGGGAACGCAGAGGAAGACGAAGTCGGCGCCCTCCACGGACGCCGCCGCGCCGGCCACGAAGCGCAGTCGCTTCGAGTCGAGCCCTTCCCGCAGGAGCTCCGCCAGGCCGTCCTCGAGGATGGTCGGCTCGCCGCGCGACAGGCGGGCCACCTTCTCGGCGTCCAGCTCGCCACAGCAGACGCGGTGGCCCAGGTGGGCCAGGCAGACCGCCGTGGTGAGCCCCACGTAGCCGGCGCCGATGACGGTCAGGTGGAGGTCGGACGAATCGGAATCGCCCGCAGGACCCATCAGCGCGCCCCCCCGGCGGCGATGACGGGGACGAGCCGGGCCAGGGCGTCGCGCCAATCGGGCAGGAGCGGCAGACCCGACAGTCGGAGGGCGGCATTGTCGAGGACCGAGTTGGCCGGGCGGGGGGCGGGGTAGGCCGGAACGAGATCGGCCGTGGTGATCGGCTCGACCCGCGCCGGATCGTGGCCGGCGGCCGAGAGGACCTCCCGGGCGAACTCGTACCAGGAGGTCGCGCCCTGGTTGGTGACGTGGAAGACACCGGGGAGCCGTTCGGTGGCCAGCACGGTGACGGCGCCGGCCAGATCGGCCGTGAACGTCGGGCTCCCGTGCTGGTCGTCGACGAAACGCAGAGGGGCGGAACCCGACGCCAGCCGGAGGACGGTCCCGACCATGTTGGCGCCGTGGGCCCCGGAGACCCACGAGGTCCGGACGATGGTGGCGCCGGTGTCGACCTCGAGCTCGCCGCCCCACTTGGAGCGGCCGTAGACCGAGAGGGGATGGGGGGCGTCCCATTCGAGATAGGGCCGGGGCGAGGTCCCGTCGAAGACGTAGTCGGTCGAGATGTAGACGAGGTGGGCCCCGTGGTGGCGGGCGCCCTCGGCCATGTTCCGTGTACCCAGCGCGTTGACGGTGAAGGCCCGGTCGGGATCCGACTCGCAGGCGTCGACCGCCGTCCACGCCGCCCCGTGGATGACGATGTCAGGGCGGAAGGCCTCCATGACGGAGCGGACCGCACCCCGGTCGGTGATGTCGAGCTGGGCGCGCTGTCCGGTGGGGACGGAGTCGAGCCCGGCGAAGTCGGTGGCGATGACGTCGACCGGGGAGCGTTCCCCGAGGCGGCCGGTCGACGCCGCGCCGGCCAGGCCGGCGCTCGGGACGGCACCGGAGAGAGAGTCGACGAGATCGCGACCGAGTTGGCCGGCCGCGCCGGTGACGAGAACCTTCACGGGCGGCCGGTCTCAGGCCGGGTCGGAGTGCCCGTCGGCATCGTCGCCCCACGAGGTCTCGACCACCGGGGCCCGGTCGCGCAGCGGCTCCCACCACGACCGGTTGGCGGCGTACCACCGGACGGTGTCGGCCAGGCCCTCCTCGAAGGAGACCGTCGGTTCCCATCCGAGCTCGGTCCGGATCTTGGTGCAGTCGAGGAGGTACCGGCGGTCGTGGCCGGGCCGGTCGGGGACGATCTCCTTGAGGGACTCCGGCTTGCCCAGGGCGTCGAGGACGGCGTCGGCGATCTCCTCGATGGAGGCTTCGATCCCGGAGCCGACGTGGTAGGTCTCGCCGATGCGGCCGCGCTCGAGGACGGCCTCGATGGCCCGGCAGTGGTCGACGACGTGGAGCCACTCGCGCATGTTCTTTGTCGACGCGTAGAGGGGAAGGGGTCGGTCGTCGAGGGCGCGGGCGGCGAAGAGGGGGATGACCTTCTCGGGGAACTGGTAGGGGCCGTAATTGTTCGAGCAGTTGGTGATGGTGGCGGCGGTCCCGAATGTCTCGATATAGGCGCGCACGGCGTGGTCGGCCCCGGCCTTCGACGCGTTGTAGGGGGTCCGGGGCCGATAGGCGTCGTCCTCGGAGAAGGAGTCGTCGGAGTCGAGGGGCAGGTCGCCGTAGACCTCACAGGTCGAGATGTGGTGGAACCGCGTCACGTCGGCGTGGCGGGACGCCTCGAGCATCGTCTGCGTCCCGAGGACGTTGGTCCGGAAGAACAGACCGGGGTCGAGGATGGCCAGGGAGTTGTGCGACTCGGCGGCGAAATGGACGACGGTGTCGATGGCGTGGGACCGCAAGGTGGCCAGAGCGAACGCCCCGTCGCAGACGTCGCCGTGGACGAAGGAGATCCGGTCCTCGACGTCGACCAGGTTGGGGCGGTTCCCGGCGTAGGTGAGGACGTCGTAGGCGACGACGACGTCGTCGGGGTGATGCTCCACCCAGTAACGGACGAAGTTCGAGCCGATGAAACCGGCGCCACCGGTCACGAGCAGATGCACGGGGCGCCATCGTAGACCGGGTCACCCGAGTGCCCCGGCGGAGGACCCCGGCGGTCAGGCGGACGTCGGTGAGGGGTTGGACGTCGGTGACGAGTGGCCGTCAAATGCGCAGGTGGACGACGTCGCCGGCGGTGATCGTCCTGATGCAGGCACCGATGTCGACGAGGAGATGGCCCTCGACGGTGATATCCAGGGCCGTGCCTGTGACCGTCTCATCCCCCGAGAGCGAGACCGTCACCTCACGCCCCACGGTGGTGCAGACCCGGCGGTAGTCAGAGGCCAGCCGGCGTCTGCCCTCGGTGTCGGCCAGGTCGTTCAGGCGGTCGCCCAGCTCGTCGAGCAGGACATCGAGCAGGACACCGACGTCGGGCAGGATCTGCGGTCCCGGTCCCCGGGCCTCGCGCCACAGAGAGGTGGCGCTGCGCAAGGCGGGCGGGACCTGGTCGGAGCCGGGCCCACCGTCGGGTGGCGGCCAGGCCACGTTCACCCCGATGCCGACGACCACCGCTCCGGGTATGGCCTCGGCCAGGATGCCGGCCAGCTTCCTCTCCCCCACCATGACATCGTTGGGCCATTTGAGAACCGGCTCGATACCGGCGACCGCAGCCGCCGCGGCCCGGGCGGCGAGAGCCATGGCCACGGTGCACAGGTGGAGCTGCTCGAGCGGCAGCGTCGGCCGCAGGAGGACCGAGGCCAGGAGATTGGCCCCGGGCGGGGCCTCCCACCGGCGGCCGAGCCGGCCCCGGCCCGCCGTCTGGTGGTCGGCGGTGACCACGAGGCCCTCGGGGGCACCGGCCCGGGCCTCGTCGAGGAGGTACCGGTTGGTCGAGTCAAGCTCGGGAAAGCGACGCACCTCGAACCGTCCGCCGCCGTACATGGCAGCCACCCTACGGGCCGTGCCAGTGTTGGAGCTTCGCGCCGCGCCCTGATGCGCCCTGGTCAATCGAAGGAGAGTGCGTGCTCCAGAAGGTCCTGATCGCCAACCGTGGCGAGATCGCCGTTCGGGTCATCCGGACCTGCCGCGAGCTCGGGGTGGGCACGGTGGCCGTCTACTCCGAGCTCGACCGTGACGCCCTCCACGTCCGGCTGGCCGACGAGGCCTACGCCCTGGGCGGCCAGACGGCGGCCGAGAGCTACCTCAACACACCCGCCATCGTCGACGCCGTGGCCCGCTCCGGGGCCGACGCCGTCCACCCGGGCTACGGCTTCTTCTCCGAGAACGCCGACTTCGCCCGGCAGGTGGCGGCCGACGGCGTCACCTTCATCGGACCTCCTCCGGAGGCGATCGAGGTCATGGGGGACAAGATCTCCTCGCGCCACGCCGCCGAGGCGGTCGGTGTCTCCGGTGTCCCCGGTCGGACGGAACCGGTGACCGATCCGGCCGAGGTGATCTCCTTCGGAGACGAGTTCGGCTGGCCCGTGGCCATCAAGGCGGCCTTCGGCGGGGGCGGCCGGGGGATGAAGGTCGTCTCCGGTCCCGACCAGGCGGCCGACGCCATGGAGTCGGCCCAGCGTGAGGCCCAGGCCTATTTCGGACGGTCCGAGATCTATCTCGAGCGGTACCTGGCGTGGCCACGGCACATCGAGATGCAGATCTTCGCCGACAGCCAGGGCGACGCCGTCTGGCTCGGCGAGCGCGACTGCTCCTGCCAGCGCCGCCACCAGAAGCTGATCGAGGAGAGCCCCGCCCCGGCCTTCCCCGACGACGTCCGCCGGGCCATGGGGGAGGCCGCCGTCGCAGTGGCCAAGGCCTGCGGCTACGTGAACGCCGGGACCGTCGAGTTCCTCTACGAGGGAGGTCAATTCTTCTTCCTCGAGATGAACACCCGGCTCCAGGTGGAGCACCCGGTGACCGAGCTCGTCACCGGGCTCGACCTCGTCGAGTGGCAGCTCCGGGTGGCGTCGGGCGAACCTCTCGGCTTCACTCAGGAGGACATCGTCCGCCGCGGCCACGCCATCGAGGTCCGGCTGAACGCCGAGGATCCCACCGGGGGCCGGTTCACCCCGTCGCCCGGGACCATCGCCACCTTCCGGACCCCGGCCGGGCCCGGTGTCCGGCTCGACGCCGGCTACGAGGCGGGCGACACGATCTCCCAGTACTACGACAACCTCATCGCCAAGCTCGTGGTCTGGGGCCCCGACCGCGAGGCGGCGCGGCGGCGGATGATCCGGGCCCTCGGCGAGATGGAGGTCACCGGGGTGGCCACCACCATCCCGGCCGACCTGGCCATCCTGGCCCACCCCGACTTCGTCGAGGCGACCCATTCGACCAACTGGGTGGAGGAACGGCTCGATCACGACTCGTTTGCGCCGGTGACGCCTCTGGGCGAGACGGCGCGCACCGACGATCCCGAGCCGCGGGTGTTGCGCGAGGTGACGGCCGAAGTCGACGGGCGCCGCTATGCCGTGAAGCTCTGGGTCCCCGAGGTCGCCGCCGGATCGGGCGGCACGGGGCGGGCGGGGACGAGGCCGGCGAAGCCGCGGACGGCCATGACGGGAACGGGGTCGGGAACCGTCGTCGTCCCCATGCAGGGGACGATCGTGAAGGTTCTCGTCGCCCCCGGGGACGCCGTCGAGGTGGGCCAGACCGTCTGCGTCCTCGAGGCGATGAAGATGGAGAACGCCATCAACGCCGAGAAGGCGGGGACGGTGAAGGAGGTCCGGGTCTCCGCCGGTGACTCGGTCGGTCCCGGCGACGTGATCGCCGTCGTCGAGTAGGTGACGTCGCCCGTGGTGGACGTACCGGCGGCGAAGTCGGCGACCAGCGCGGTGGTCGAGTCGGCGCGTCCCGACCTGGTGAACCTGTCCCGGCAGATCCACGACCGTCCCGAGCTCTGCTTCGAGGAGGCGTTCGCCTCCGAGAGGGTGGCGGAGGCCCTGGCGGCGGGCGGCTTCTCGGTGGAGACCGGTGCCTACCGGATCCCGACGGCGCTCGAGGCGCGCGCCGGATCAGGTCCGCTGTCGATCGTGATCTGCGCCGAGTACGACGCCCTGCCCGGGATCGGCCATGCCTGCGGACACAACCTGATCGCCGCGTCGGCGGTGGGGGCCGGACTGGCCCTGGCCGCCGTGGCCGACGAGATCGGCCTCACGGTGACGGTGCTCGGGACGCCGGCCGAGGAGGGGGGCGGGGGGAAGATCCTCCTTCTCGACCGGGGTGCCTTCGAGACGGCCCACGCGGCGATGATGGTCCACCCCTGGCCCGAGGACAGGCTCGGCGCCACCTGCCTGGCCGTCGACCATCTGGCCATCCGCTACGAAGGCCGCGACGCCCACGCCTCGGCCTCACCCGAGAAGGGGGTCAACGCCGGGGACGCCTTCGTGGTGGCCCAGGTGGCCATCGGCCTGATCCGCCAGCATCTCGATCCCGGGAACCAGGTCCACGGGATCGTCGAGAAGGGCGGGGACGCCCCCAACATCGTCCCCAAGGAAGCCACCGGTCGGTTCATGATCCGGGCCCGCACCCTGGAGGACCTGGCCCGGCTGCGGCCGAGGATCGAAAGGTGCTTCGAGGCCGGGGCCCTGGCCACGGGGGCCACCTTGGAGATCAGGGACCTCTCGCCCACCTACTCCCACTTCGAGGGCGACGACGGCCTCCTGGCCAAGTGGCGGACCAACGCCGAGGACCTGGGCCGGCGCTACCGGGCCGACGACGAGGGAGCGGCGCTCCCGACCATCTCGACGGACATGGCCAACGTCTCGTTGGCCCTCCCGTCGATCCATCCGCTCATCGGCGTCGACGCCGGCGGTGCGGTCAACCACCAACCGGAGTTCGCCGTCGCCTGCGTGGGCCCCTCGGCCGAGGCGGCCCTGGTCGACGGCGCTCTGGGGATGGCCTGGACGGCCATCGACGCCGCCACCGATCCGGCGTTGCGCCACCGGTTGCTGGCCGCCCGGTCGTGAGCGACCGCGCCACGGCCGGTCAGTGGCCGGGCCGGTAGATCCCGAAGACCTCGCGCAGGACATCGGAGACCTCGCCGAGGGTCGCCATCCGCCGCAGGGCCTCGCGGACCGGGACGAGGACGTTCTCGGTCCCCCGGGCCGCCGCCGCCACATCGGCCAGGGCGCTGTCGACGGCGGCCTGGTCGCGCCCGGCGCGGACCGAGCGGGTCCGTTCGATCTGGGCCTTCTGGAGCTCGGGGTCGATGGGGAAGACGTCGTCGGCCTCGAGGGCCTCGTCGGTGAACCTGTTCACACCGATGACGATCTTCTCCCCGTCGTCGATGGCCTTGGCATAGGCATAGGCGGCCCGTTCGATCTCGTCCTGCATGAAGCCCTGCTCGATGGCCGTCACGGCGCCGCCGAGGGCGTCGATCCTCTCGATGTACCGCCACGCCCCCGCTTCGACCTCGTCGGTGAGGGCCTCGACGAAGTACGACCCGGCCAGCGGATCGACGGTGTCGGCCACCCCGGACTCGTAGCCGATCACCTGCTGGGTCCGCAGGGCGATCTTGGCCGCCTTGGTGGTGGGGAGTCCGAGAGCCTCGTCGTACCCGTTGGTGTGCAGCGACTGGGTCCCGCCGAGGACGGCGGCGAGGGCCTGGACGGTGACCCGGACGATGTTGTTCTCGGGTTGCTGGGCCGTCAGGGTCGACCCGCCCGTCTGGGTGTGGAACCGCAGTAGCCGCGACCTTTCGTCGCGGGCCCCGAAGCGCTCGGTCATGATCCGGGCCCAGATCCGCCGGGCGGCGCGGTACTTGGCCACTTCCTCGAAGAGGTTGTTGTGGGCGTTCCAGAAGAACGAGAGACGGGGAGCGAAGCTGTCGACGTCGAGCCCGGCCTGGCGGGCCGCCTCGACGTAGGCGATCCCGTTGGCCATCGTGAAGGCGATCTCCTGGACCGCCGTCGAGCCCGCTTCGCGGATGTGGTAGCCGGAGATCGAGATCGTGTTCCAGTTGGGGAGGCGCTCGGCGCAGTAGCCGAAGGTGTCGGTGATGAGGCGCATCGACGGGCGTGGCGGGTAGATGTACGTCCCCCGGGCGACGTACTCCTTCAGGATGTCGTTCTGGATCGTCCCCCCGAGTGCGGCCGGCGCCACCCCCTGCTCCTCGGCCACCAGTTCGTAGAGCACCAGGAGGATCCCGGCGGTGGCGTTGATGGTCATCGACGTCGTCACCTTGTCGAGGGGGAGCCCCGCCAGGAGCAGCCGCATGTCGGCCAGCGAGTCGATGGCCACGCCCACCTTGCCCACCTCACCCTCGGCCCGGGGGTGGTCGGAATCGAGGCCCATCTGGGTGGGGAGGTCGAAGGCGCACGACAGGCCGGTCTGGCCGGCTCCGAGGAGGAACTTGAACCGCTCGTTCGTCGTCTCCGCCGAGCCGAACCCGGCGTACTGCCGCATGGTCCACAGGCGGCCCCGGTACATCGACGGGTAGATCCCCCGGGCGTACGGCGGTGATCCGGGCTCCCCCAGCTTGGTGGCCGGGTCCCATCCGTCCAGGTCGGAGGCGTCGTAGACGGGGCGGATCTCGATCCCGGAGTCCGTCATCCGGACGTCGGGATCGTCCCCCTGTCTGGCCGCGCTCACGACACCCAGATTACGGACAACCAGCGGATTCCGCCTGTCCAGGAGCGTCGATTCAGGCGCAGTGAATCCCCAGCCGGTTCTCCGCCTGTTCCCAGCCCGTCATGTTACAAATGCATGACGATGAACGACCGGGATCGCCAACCGGGCGTCGACCTGTTCGACGACCCGCCCTGGGACACGCACCGAGACGTCGGGCGAGCACTTCTGGCCCGGCTCCGCCACGTGGCCTTCGTCGTCCTTCTCGTGATCCTCGGCCTGCTCGGGCTCCTGGGGGTGATCGCCGTCGCCTCGCTGGTGACGTTGGTGAGCGGGTTCCACCTGAACATCGGCCCCGTCAACCTCGCTCCCCCACCTCCCTCGTCTGACGGGATGGACATCGCCCTCTCGTCCGACGGCTCTGTGGCCTACGTGACCGAGCCCAACAACAACCGCCTCCTCGTCCTCAGCGCCGCCACGGGCCGGGTCCTGGCCACCGTGGCGGTGGGAGACGACCCCGCCGGTCTCGCCGTCTCACCGGACGGCTCCCAGGTCTGGGTCGTGAACACGACGTTGTCCTCGTTCGGCACGGGGTCCTCGTCGGGCGCAGGACCCGGATCGGTCTCGGTGGTCTCGACAGCCACGGACCACGTGCTCGGAACCATCCCGGTCGGTTCCGGGCCGATCGATGTCGCCTTCTCCCCCGATGGACGATCGGCCTACGTCACGAACAACGGGGTCCTCCTTCCCGGTTCGGTGAGCGTGATCGACACCACCACCCTCGAGGTGGTGGGAACCCTGACGCCGACGCCGGCCCCGTCACCGGCCTCGGCGGGATCGAACCCCACCAGCGTGGCCGTGACTCCTGACGGCAAGGAGGTGTGGGTCAGTGAAGTGGACGACGCTGACGGATCGTCCACCACTCCCGACGCCGTCTCGGTCTTCGATACGACTACTGGGGCACAGATGGCCAGGATCCCCGTCGGGACCGGACCGTACTTCATGACCCTCTCGCACGACGGTCGTGACGCCTATGTGGCCGACAAGTCGAGCTGCGACGTCCGCGAGATCGAGACCGCCACGTTCCGGGTCGTCAGCACCGTTGATTGGCCGTCGTCTCATGGATGTCCCTTCGGGATCGCCGCCGGTCCGGACGACAACCTCGTGTACACGGTGACCGGCAGCGACCACACGTTCAACCAAGACCACGCCGGCAACGCGTTCGGCTCCGTGGACTTCGCCACGGACAATGCCCGGATCTCCGGCGATGTCGGCCGGGACCCCGTCACAGTGGCACTCTCTGGCGACACCGCGACGGCCTATGTGGTGGACGCCGACCGCCCCGTGATCGAGGTCGTGGACCCGACGGACGGAACGATCAAGACAACGTTGACGATCCCCGACTGACGTCAGGCCGTCGCCGGCGCCACGGCATGGGGCATGCAGAGGTCGTCGTACTCGGCGATCACGATGGGGGCGGCGTCCGGTCCGCACGCCGGGCACTGCGGATCGCGCCGGACCTTGAACGTCCGGAACGACTCCTCCAGCGAGTCGTAGGCCAGGAGACGCCCGACGAGCGGGTCCCCGATCCCGAGCAGCATCTTGATGGCCTCGACGGCCTGGATGGAACCGACGATCCCCGGGAGGACGCCGAGGACGCCGGCCTCGGAGCACGAGGGGGCCAGCTCCGCCGGCGGCGGCTCCGGGATGAGGCACCGGTAGCAGGGGCCCACGTAGGGGTCGAACACGGTGGCCTGGCCCTCGAACCGGAAGATCGAACCGTGGATGACCGGGATCCCCTTGAGCAGAGACGCGTCGTTCACCAGATAGCGGGTGGGGAAGTTGTCGGTCCCGTCGACGATGACGTCGTAGCCGTCGATGATGTCCAGGATGTTGTCGGCCCCGAGGCGGACGTCGTAGGTGACGACATCGACGTCGGGGTTCAGAGCCGACAGTGTCTTCTTGGCCGAGTCCACCTTCCGTTCACCCAGACGGTCCATGTTGTGGAGGATCTGGCGCTGGAGGTTGGAGGCGTCGACGACGTCCATGTCGATGATCCCGATCGTCCCCACCCCGGCCGCCGCCAGGTAGAGGGCGGCGGGCGATCCGAGGCCACCGGCCCCGAGGAGCAGCGCCTTCGAGTCGAGGAGCTTGAGCTGACCTTCGACGCCGACTTCGGGCAGGAGGAGATGGCGCTGATAGCGGTTGCGCTGTTCGGGGGTCAGTGTCCGCGGCGACTTCCAGGGTCGCCCCTCGTCCTTCCACCGGTTGAAGCCCCCGACGAGGGAGACGACGTCGGTGTAGCCCATCTCGGCCAGGGTCTTGGCGGCGAAGGCGGATCGGGACCCGCCGGCGCAGTAAGCCACGATGGGTGCCGACTTGTCCGGGATCCGACCCTCCACCTGGAACTCGAGGAACCCCCGGGGCACGTGGACCGCCCCCGGCAGGGCCCCCTGCTCGTACTCGTCGGCCTCGCGGACGTCGAGGAGGACGGCCTCGCCCAGACGGGGCTCGACCTCGTCGGGCTGGACCTCGCGAATCGACGACTTGGCTTCCTTCAGAAGCTCCCGTGTGGTGGCCACGCTGATCAGGACCTCACTTCCCACGACACTGCACTTCCCCACGACACTGCACTTCCCATGACACTGCGGATCCGTAAACCCTACCAGCGGGGTCGGCATTCCCGGGAGGCCACCGGGGTCCCGGACGGCCGGGGTCGGGCACTTCGGTAGCGTCGCCGGGCGTGGAGTTCACCGACGCGGTCCGGCGCCGGAAGATGGTCCGGAGCTTCTCCGGTCGCCCTGTGGCGCGGCCCGTCCTCGAGGGGCTCCTCGATCTGGCCCTGCGCGGGCCGTCGGCCGGGAACACCGGCGGGTGGGACGTCGTGGTCCTCCAGGGCCCGTCGGAGACGGCCGTCTTCTGGGAGGCGACGACGACGCCGCCGTGGCGGGCCACCTCGCGGCGGTGGCCGGGGCTGGAACAGGCGCCGGTGGCGGTCGTCCTCTTCGCCCATCCCGACGCCTACGCCGAGAGGTACGCCGAGCCGGACAAGGAGTCGTCGGGGCTCGGGGCGGGAGTGGGTGGGCCAGCGGGACGGGCCGAGCCCTGGCCCGTCCCCTACTGGTTCGTGGACAGCGGCTTCCCCGTGCTTCTCCTCCTCCTCGCCGCCGTCGACGCCCACCTGGGGGCGTGCTTCCTCGGGAATTTCCGGGGCGAGACAGCGCTGGCGACGGCGCTCGGCGTCCCCGGCGACCGCCGTTACGTGGGCACCGTCCTCCTCGGTGAGCCCGGCGGTGACGACCCTCCGTCGGCGTCGCTCGCCCGCGGCCGTCGTTCGGCCGAGGAGGCCGTCCACTGGCGACAGTGGTAGATCACCCTCCCCTCTCGTCACACCCCGATCAGGGCCGAGAGACGCCGGCGGAACTCGGGGCGGTCCAGACGGCGCAAGGTGGACGACCGCGCCTGGCGGACGACCTGGGCACGCCGCCGGGGATCCATGAAATTGAGGCCCATGGCCTTCTGGTCGTCGGCGGTGGGTTGGAAGGCGACGACCGGGGTTCCCCGTCGGCGAACGACGAGCGACTCCAGGCCCAGCTGGGCACGGCTGGCCTCCCGGACGAAGACGTTGCCGGCCGACCAGCCGGCCAGGAGCCCGGGGATGCTGCGGTGCCCCGTCCGGGACATGGGGGCGATCACGATGACCAGATCGAGACCCTCACCGGCCACCTCCAGGAGGTGGCTGAGCGAATGGGCACCGCCGTCGACATAGCGAACACCGTCGATCTGGACGGGGGCGAAGTAGGCCGGGATGGCGCACGACGCCGACACCGCCTCGCCCACCCGCGCCGGGGGGGCACCGTTCTGGCCGAAGATCACCGGCCTCCCGTCCTCCAGCCGGACGGCGCACACCCACAGCGGGCGGGTCGGCCAGATGTCGCCCAGCAGGGAGTTCACCCCCTCGCTGATGGCCGACGTGGGCACCGTCCCCTCGGGCAGGAGGCCGGCCATCAGCGACGCCGGGCGCACCTGCCAGGGACGGCGGGCGGCGGCGAGCACGACCCGGGGGGCGGCCGGTCCCCAGGCCGGCAGGCGCCGGCGCGCCGGTCGCGGGTGCTGCGGCGGGGCGTCGCCCACAGGAGCGATCAGGGCGGCGCCCTTGGCCGACAGTGGCGACCCCTCGACCATGGCGGCCATGTCGTTGGGGGAGAGCCCGGCCCGCAGGGCGGCGGCCGCCACCGACCCCGCCGACGTTCCCACCAGGAGATCGGCCGCATTGGGATCCCATCCGATCCCCTCGGCCAGTCCGGCCAGGACGCCGGCGTGGAAGGCGAGACCCGCTTCACCACCGGCGCTCAGGACAACCCCGATCCGTGCCACCGTCGTCAGGGAGAGGTGACCGGGCGGGCGGTCATGGACAGGCGGCGAGACGTCACGTGCACGAAGCGAGCAGTCGGACCATGCCCCCTTCGATCCCACCGCACATCACGTCGAGGTCCTCGGTGGTGTCGTGGTCACCGGTCACCCCGAAGTTGGCCTGGCCGTCGTAGGAGAAGATGGCGACGCCGATTCGGATCTGACCGGCCAGCGGGACGTAGGGATAGGCCTTCACCATCCGGCGGCCGGCCACGTAGAGCGGCATCTGGGGCCCGGGGACGTTGGTGGTGACGGTGTTCACGTTGCGCTGGGCCACCCGGGTGGCGAGCCGCATCCCGAGAGCCAAGAGCATCGGCGGGGCGAAGCCCCCCATCGAGGTGAGCGCCTCCCCCGCCACCGCCTGCTTGGACTCCTTCAGGCCCTCCATCTGGGTGGTGACGGCGTGGAGGCGCTCCACCGGATCACCGATCCCGACGGGAAGCTCGGCGAACATGGCCGAGACCTTGTTCTCGAACGTCCCGTCGCCCACGGCCCGGCCGCTTCGGTCGCGCGGCCGCACCGAGACGGGGACGAGGGTCCGGACCACCCGCTCGACCGACTCGCCACGGGCCAGCAGGAGGCTCCGGAAGCCGTGGGTGATGGCGGCCAGGACCACGTCGTTGAACGTCCCCCCCAGGCTCTTGCGGACCGCCTTGATGTCGTCGACCGACGTCGACGCCCATCCGTAGCGACGGTGGGGGCCGATGGGGCCGTTGAGGCTCGACACCGGAGTGGGTCGGACGAGCCCGGCCATGGCCGACAGTCCGCGGGTCACCTCGACCGCCTGGCGGAGCGCCTGACGGGGCACCCGGGTGCTGGCCCGGACGGCCCGGAACTGCTCGTAGGGGTCCCGCAGCAGGTCGACGACGGCTTCGGCCGCCAGCACCATGCTTGCTGCGGACCCGGGCCACCACGTCCCGGTACGGAGGCGAGGGACCCTCGATGACCATCACCGACCCGATGTGCATGTGGCTGACGGAGTCCTCGACGTGGAGGAACGATGCATCCAGTGGACTCAACCGGTCAACACCCACACGACACCCCCGTCGTCGAAACGGCGCCACCCGTCACGCACCGGAAGCTAACACCCGGGCCCCGGGTCCGGAAGGCCCCCGGTCCCCCCCCCGGTGGCCATGGGCCGCGGGCGGAGTTCGAGGGCCGGGTTGGCGTCGAAGAACCCCGACGGCACCAGGGTGAGCTCGTCGGCCGTGAGGGGGTCGAGAGGATGAGGCTGCGGACGCGGGCGCGAGTCGGTCGGGGCCATCTCCCCGTCGTAGCAAGGATCGGCCGGCCGTTCACTGGGGCCGGTCGCCCGCTTCAGCGCCTCCTCATCACGTCGTCCACGCCGTATCCAGCTTCGCATGATGACGCCACGTTCCGGATTCCCCGCCCGGGAGGTGACGGGCAAGGTCCCGAGCAAGGCCGAACCCGGACGATGAATCCGTGTCCGTTCCGTCACCGCTCGCTCAGGAGGGTCCCGTGCCCACGTCCATCTCAGCCTCCCCCGCCGCCCCAGCCCGGCGCGGTGTCGACGCCGTCCCCCCCCGACGTCGGCACCGCGCTGGGCGGGGCGGACTCACTTCATATCGTGGCGTGGACCGATCCCGTCATCGACACCCTGGGCCACGATCCCCGGTCCTGGTACGTCGAGCAGTTCTGGTTGCCAGTCATAGGTCCTCCGACTATCGACAAACAGCCATAAAGACACCTGGTGCCACGGCCTTGCCTGGTGTTTACAGGCCTCACTCGGGAGGCAAGGGCAACGAGAACTGCTCGGAGGTGCGCCCGTTCGGCCCTTTGCCTTGATACGCAACTGTCAAATGGGAGAACAGGCGGCCAGCCGTCGTCGTCTCAACACCTGAGAGCGACATCGATGCCGAATACGTCTCGATCGTGCCATTGGCACAATTGGGCGTGCAGTTATTCTCCCAGACCTCTCCGTTACCAATGGCATTGGTCTCTGTCCACCTAGTCCAGACGAGCTTCTCGACGCCGACGCCGTTGTCTGCGCACGCCAAAGAAATCGAAGTCGGCTCCACTTGAGATTGCTGAGCCTGAGGTGGTGGTGCCGTGCAGTCGGCAATGACTCCCGGCAACGCTGACTCGGGCGCTGTGGTGGTCGATGGAGGCACCGTCGTGGTCAACGGCGGCACTGTGGAGGTCGACGTAGGTGGCTCTGTCGTCGCCACTGACCCCTGAGCCGCATGGGGACTCCCGTCGCAGCCTGCGATGAACGCGGCCAACGCCAAGGAACCCACACCCAACGCCACTTGTTTCCGCACACGTGCATTGTCCCACCAGGACCATCGGAACGAGAACTGTTGCTCACCGCTGTTCTGGTGACGGACTTCGGCTGAGGTAGGTGCCGGGCAAGGTTCCCGGCGAAGCGGAACGTGAAGAGTGACCCTGTCCGTTGTCACTGCTCGCATAGGAGGAAATGTCCGTGCCCGATCCAACCTCTCTCACCGCCTCACCCCGTCACGATGCCGCTGACGTTCCGCCGGGTGTCGGCGCCCCGCCCGACGGTCCGGACACCCTTGCCATCGTTCCGTGGCCCGATCCCGTCATCGACACCCTCGGCCACGATCCCCGGTCCTGGTACGTCGAGCAGTTCTGGTTGCCAGTCATAGGTCCGACGTCGACCTGGCTCCTGCGCCGGATCGTGGCCCGCTTCGACGCCGCGCCGGACGGCTTCGACCTGAACCTCGACGAAACGGCACGGGGACTCGGTCTGGGGGGCCGCGACGGTCGCCACTCCCCTTTCCAGCGGGCCCTCGCCCGTTGCGTCACCTTCAAGCTGGCGCGCCCACAGGGTCCCGGCGCCCTCGGTGTCCGGCGGCGGATCCCTCCGCTCGCCCGTCGGCACCTCGACCGGCTTCCCCCGACGCTCCAGAAGATGCACGACGACTGGTCGACCGCGCAAGACCGGACCGGTGTCCTCGACGAGGCCCGCCGTCGCTCGCGGCGGCTCGCTCTCAAGCTCCTCGACATCGGGGCCGACCGCCACGCCGTCGAGCTGCAACTGGTCCGGTGGCGGGTCCACCCGGCCATGGCCCACGAGGCCACCGAGTGGGCCCTGTCCCTGCCGGCCTCACCGGCGACCTCGTCGTGACCCGTGACGAGGGTTACCGGCCCCGCCACTGCGGCGTCCGCCCCTCGGCGGCGGCTCGCATCCCCTCGGCGGCGTCGTCGGTGGACGCCACCGCCAACCGCATGGCTTCGCCCATCCTGATCGCCTCGGGTGAGGAGAGGTGAGGGGCGCGCATGGCCATCTCCTTCATGGCCCGCTGCGCCAGCGGAGCGCCTCTGACCAGCCGGCCGGCCAGGTCCCGCGCCTCGGCCATGAGCTCCTCGTGGGCGACGACACGCCAGACGAGGCCGATCTGACGTGCCCGCTCGGCGTCGACCGGTTCACCCGTCATCAGCAGTTCCATGGCGTCGGCCCAGGCGATCTTCTGCGGCAAGCGGACGGCGCCCACCATGGCCGGTATCCCGAGCACCGCCTCCGGATACCCGAAGCGCGCCCGGTCACTGGCCAGGACGAAATCGCACCACGTGACCAGGGTGAGCCCGTAGCCGAGGCAGTGCCCGTTGACGGCGGCGATCACCGGTTTGTAGATCTCCCACCCGCTCTCGAACGAATTCAGCGTCGGCTTCTCCCAGAAGCTGCCGGCGAACTCTCCCATCGACCCGGCGCCATCGCGCAGGTCGGCGCCGGCGCAGAAGGCACGGCCGGCCCCGGTCACGACGGCCACCCAGGCCTCCTCCTCGTCGCGGAACCGGGCGAAAGCCTCGTTGAGATCACGGCGCATCTGGCCGTTGACGGCGTTCAGGACCGCGGGACGGTTATAGGTGATGGTGGCCACATGGCCGGTTCGTTCGTACAGGACGCAGTCGGCCATGGCGCACGGTATCCGCCCTGCCCCGGGGCCTCCCGCCCTCGTCGCTCAGCCCGGCTCCCTGGTTCGTCGACCACCACAGACCGTCGTCGTCATTCTCAAGTTCTTCACCCTCCGTGACGATAGTTTATCGAGATGATGCTTCAGAGAGGGTTCTTCGCCGCGCTCGCCGGCGTGCTCGTCGTCCCCGTTCTCGTTCTCGCCGTCGGCTCCGGTCCGGCGGCGGCCACCGTGGTCCAGGACCCCGGGCCGGTCACCAGCCCCATCCCCACCAACTTCTGGTTGGCCACCTCCTCCGGGGACGTCTACGCCATGGGTGCAGCGGCCGCCCTGGGCTCGCCGGCGGCCACCCCCCTCACCCGTCCCATCGTCGGGATCACCCCGACCCGCTCCGACGCGGGGTACTGGCTGGTCGCCTCCGACGGCGGGATCTTCACCTACGGAGACGCCGGTTTCTACGGCTCCATCGGGTCGGTCCACCTGAACGAGCCCATCGTCGGCATGGCCCCCACTCCGGACGGCGGTGGCTACTGGTTGGTGGCCTCCGACGGCGGGATCTTCACCTTCGGCGACGCCGGCTTCTACGGCTCCACCGGTTCGGTCCATCTCCACCAGCCCATCGTCGGGATGGCCCCCACCCCCGACGGCCACGGCTACTGGCTCTTCGCCTCCGACGGCGGGATCTTCACCTTCGGCGACGCCGGCTTCTACGGCTCCACCGGATCGGTCCACCTGAACGAGCCCATCGTCGGCATGGCCCCCACCCCCGACAGCGGTGGCTACTGGATGGTGGCCTCCGACGGCGGGATCTTCACCTTCGGCGACGCCGGCTTCTACGGCTCCACCGGATCGGCGCCCTCGACCGAGCCCACCGAGCGCATCGTCGCCAGCCCATCCGGTCAGGGTTACTGGGTGGTCGATCAGAACGGGACGGCCACCGCCTTCGGTGACGCGTCGGGTACCCCGCCCACCCTCGGTCTCATGTTCCGGGCGGCCACCCCGGGCGACGCCGCCGTCCTCTTCGCCTTCGCCCAACTGGGCAAGCCCTACATCTGGGGCGGCAACGGGCCCGTCGGCTACGACTGCTCCGGACTGGCCCTGGCCTCGTGGGAGCACGCCGACGGCGTCAGCTTCGCCCGCGTCGCCGACGACCAGTACCAGACGGCGGGGACGCCGGTCCCCCTCCCCGATCTCGTCGCCGGCGACCTCGTCTTCTGGGGCACCAGCCAGACCGACGGCTCGACCGTCTACCACACCGCCCTCTACGTCGGTGGTGGCCGGATCGTGGAGGCCACCGGCGACCAGGTCCAGCTGAACGCCCTGGGCCAGTGGGGCCAGTCCGATCTCATGCCCCAGGGCCGTCGCCCGTAACACCTGATCCCCTTCCCGTGGTTTCGTCACCCTCCTCCGATGTGCCACCGTCGAGGACACCGCGACGGCCGACCGGGTGGTGAACACCCAGAACGCCTACTCATTGGGTGTCTGCCCGAGCGGCAACTCCACCTTCTCCGGGGTCACCATCGCCTTCACCAACTGAATCGCCTTCACCAACTGATCAGATCGGCGCACCGGAAGCAGGCGCATCCGACCGGACGGACGACTGATCCGGTCGGATGCGCCTGCTTCGGTCTCATTTCTCGGTCCGCCTCCCTGCGCCGTCGGCCGGGACCCGGGCTATCTTGACGACTGTGACGAACGATCGCTTCGGCCCCCTCGACTTCGATCGGTTCCACCGCCAGGACCTCCCCCGCCGTCTGGCCGAGAGACCCCAGGTCTTCACGGCATCGGACCGGCGGGCGGTCCGTCCCCTCGCCTTCCGTCTCGACGACGGACGGGCCTACACCTATCTACCCTCCGGCGACGGCTTCACCATCGCCCCCGGCGACGACGACGCCCACACCGTCGTCACCCTCTCGTCCGAAGACTGGTCCGCCTTCACCTGGGAGCTGCGCTCCTGCTTCGCCTTGTTCTACGCCGACGCCCTCACGTTCCCCCGGGGCACCTTCGGGCAGCTGGCGCGCTGGGAACCGGCCATGCGGGTGGCCTTCGACGGACAGGTCGTCTACGACCTCGACGACCCACCCGCCGTCGTCGACGACGCCGGTCGACCCCTCGCCCTCGACCGGACCTTCACTCTCGACGACCCCGACGCCGAGATGGCCGACTTCCTCGGACGAGCCGGCTTTCTCCATCTCGGCGGCGTGGTCGACGCCGACGAGCTCCAGATGCTCGCTGCCGACGTCACCACGGCCGTCGAGCGCGCCCGACCCGACGACAGACGCTCCTGGTGGACGATCGTCGACGGCGTCGACACCTGCAACCGCGTCAACTACCTCAATGACCAGTCCACCCTCATCGCCGGCCTGGGCGCCGACGAACGCTTCCGCCGCATCGGAGCCCTGGGCGGCCCCGACCTGCGCGACGCGCCGGACCGTCTCGACGGCAACGGCGTCGTCATCAAGGTGCCCGGTGCCACCTCGGGTCTCGCCGACCTGCCCTGGCACCGCGACTGCGGGATGGGCGGACACCCGGTGAAATGTCCCATGCTCAACATCGGCATCCAGCTCGACGCCGCCACCGCCGGCGCCGGTCAGCTCCAGGTCCTGGCCGGCTCCCACCGCGGGACCTCACGGCTTCCCGGCCCCCACCAGACCGACGGCCTCCCCGTGGTGGCGCTCACGACGCGGCCCGGCGACGTCACCGTCCATTTCGGTCACACCCTCCACGCCGCCCCACCGCCCGCCGACCGGACGGCGGCGGGCCGTCGCGCCCTCTACCTCTCCTTCGTCCCGCCCCTCACCTTCGAGATGATCGGCCCCGGCCAGGGCTACAACGACGTCCTCTTCACCCGCCACGCCGGCCACGTCCAGCACGTCGACGCCCTGCGCTGACCGAGCGGCCGCCGACGGTTACCAACCGCCGCGGGCCAGCACGGCGTCGATCAGGACGGGCCCCTCCTGGCGAAGCGCCCGTTCGAGCTGATCGGTGAACTCCTCGGCCGTCGTGGCCCGCGTGGCCGGGACACCCATCCCCCGTCCCAGTGCGGCGAAGTCGAGATCGGGCCGGGCGAGGTCGAGCATCCCGTGGGCCAGGGGACCGGGCGCTCCCGCCCCGACCCGACCGAGCTCCATCTCGAGGATCGCATAGGACCCGTTGTTGAAGATGACGGTGGTCACGTCGAGGCCCTCGCGCGCCTGGGTCCACAACGCCTGCAGGGTGTACATCGCACTCCCGTCCGCTTCGAGGGAGAGCACCCGGCGTCCGGGGCAGGCCACCGCCGCCCCCGTCGCCACCGGCATCCCCTGGCCGATCGCCCCACCGGTGAGACAGAGCCAGTCGTGGACGGGCGCGCCGGCGGTGGCCCCGGGAACGAAGATCCCCGACGTGTTCGCCTCGTCGGACACGATCGCCCCCTCGGGGAGGAGGGCGCCGATGGCGGCGGCCACCGCCTCTCCCGTGAGCGGCCCCGTGGGCCGGTCGGGCCGGACGGCGGGCTGCAGAACGGCACCGTCGACCGGTGCCCCCACCACGTCGGCCACCGCCTCCAGGGCCCCGGGCCCGTCGTCACCGGGGGCGGCCAGGACGTGCACCTCGCATCCGTCGGGGACGAGATAGCCCGGTATGCCCGGGTAGGCGAAGAAGGAGACGGGGGCCGACGCATCGACGAGGACCAGGTGCCTCGCCCCCTTCAGCTGGGCCTGCGTGAACTCGGCCAGGTAGCCGAGTCGCTCCACTCCCGGGAGCCCGGCCCCTCTCTCGAGCGCCGCCGGGAACGTCTCACACATCAATTTGGCGCCCGTCGCCCGGGCCACCCGGCCGGCCGCCATCAACCCGGGCCGGCGCGTGGCGCCGCCCCCCAGGAGGATGACGGCCGGTTGGCCCGACCGCAGGGCCTTGGCCACCCTCTCGACGACGTCGGCGGCCACCGGGGCCGGGGCGCCGGCGCCCGTGGCCTTCCGCGGACCGCTCGGTGTCGGACCCTCGTCACCCACCTCCGTCCATGACACGTCGGCCGGGACCACCAGGGTGGCCACCGTGCCGGGCGGCCCCACGGCGGCGGCCACGGCGGCGACGGTGTCGTCGGCCACCGCACCGGGGGACGACGACGACCGGTACCAGGACGAGACCGGGCGGGCCAGGCTCTCGATGTCCGTCGCCAACGGTGGGTCGTGACGCCGGTGGTAGGTGGCGTGGTCGCCCACGATGTTCACGAGCGGGGTCCGGGCCCGCTTGGCGTTGTGCAGGTTGGCGATCCCGTTTCCCAGACCCGGTCCCAGGTGCAGCAAGGTGGCGGCCGGCCGACGCGCCATCCGGCCGTACCCGTCGGCGGCGCCGGTCACGACCCCCTCGAAGAGCCCGAGGACGGCCCTCATCTCGGGAACGTCGTCCAGTGCGGCGACGAAGTGCATCTCCGACGTCCCCGGATTCATGAAGCAGACGTCGACGTCGCAATCCACCAGCGTCCGGATCAGTCTCTGGGCCCCGTTCATCGGTCGAAGAGTATGTCCGGTCCGAGGATCCCGTGCGGGTCGAAGGCCCCCTTGATCCGGCGCATCAACGCCACCTTGGTCGGGTCCTCGAGCTCCTGGAAGAACTTCTTCTTCTCCGTCCCGATCCCGTGCTCGCCGGAGATGGCCCCACCGAGCTCCATCCCCGCACGGAAGATCGCCCTCAGCACGTCGGCCCGTCGTCCCTCGTCGGGTTGGAAAACCGAAAGGTGGACGTTCCCGTCGCCCACGTGCCCGCACCCGGTCACCAGCGTGGCGTGGGCGTCGGCCACCTCCGACGCCGTCGCCAGGAAGGCGGGGATGGCAGCCCGCGGCACGACCACGTCGATGATGTCGTCGGCACCGTGCGCCTTGGCCACGAAGAACGCCTTCTCCCGGGCGCTGATCAATTGCCCGGCCGCCTGAGCGGGAAGGACGTAGACCTCCATCGCTCCCAACCCCACCAGCAGGTCGGCGAGGGTGGCGATGTCCTCGTCGAGACGGTCCTCCCGCCCGTTCTCGAGGACGACCACCAGGTAGGCGGCGGCCGACTCCTTGACCTCCTTCGGGATCCCGAGGTCGAGGCCGACGTTGGCGGTGATCGCCGCCATCGTCAGCACGTCGATGTACTCGAGAATGACCGGTCCGGCCCCGCTGGAGACGATCGGCGGGACGGCCAGGGTCACCTCCTCCAAGGTGGCGAAGGGGACGAGGACGGTGGCGCTGTGGGCGGCGCGGGGATGGAGCTTCAAGGTGGCTTCGGTGACGAGGGCGAGCGTCCCCTCGGAGCCGACGATCAGCTGGGTGAGGTCATAGCCCGTCGACGACTTGACGAACTTCCCTCCCGTCCGGATCACCTCCCCGGTGGCCAGGACGGCCTCGAGGGCGAGAACCTGGTGCCGGGTGACGCCGTACTTGATGGCTCTCATCCCCCCGGCGTTGGTGGCCACGTTCCCCCCCAGCGACGCGCTGCTCTCACCGGGGAAGACCGGGTACACGAGCCCGTGCCCGGCGGTGACCCGGTCCAATTCCTCGAGCGTCACCCCCGGCTGGACCACGGCCACGTGGTTGTCGGTGTCGATCTCGAGGATCTCGTTCATCCGCTCGAACGACACCAGGATCCCGTCGGGCCTCGGCACCGACGCCCCCGAGAGACCGGTCCCGCTGCCGCGGGCGATCACCGGCGTCCGGTTCTTCTCGGCCACCCGCAGGACACCGGCCACCTCGGCCGTACATCCCGGTCGCACGAGAGCCAACGGGACGACGGGTGTCGCCGTCAGCGCCTCGTCGTGCGTGTAGTCGTCGTGGACGGCCGTCCCGGTCAGGACATGGTCGCCTCCCACCACCTCGGCCAGCTCCTCGACGAGGTCCCCCATCCGTTCTCCTCCGTCCCACCACCTCGTCCGACCGGGCCGTCGCACCGCCGACCCTCTCCCACCCTAAGGCTTCCACCCCCTGCGCTCCCGGTCCGGCCGCCGGTCGCCCGTCCACGAGAGTCACCACCGCACCCCGTACGCCCGTCGCCACAAGGGGAGACCCTGTAACGGCACGGACTCCGCCCCGAAACACACCGTTCACCTCGTCCACGTAGCCTGAGGAGATGGCGACCTTCCTGGTCCGCATCGAGCTCCCCGACCGACCCGGGGCCCTCGGCGCGGTGGCGAGCAGGATCGGAGCCGTCCGCGGTGACGTCGTCTCCATCGAGATCATCCGCCGCCAGGACGGGCGGGCGGTCGACGAGTTCGTCGTCGAGCTGGCGGACGCCGACCACGTCCCGTTGCTCCTCGTCGAGATCGCCGAGGTCGACGGCGTCTCGGTCGAGACCGTCCATCCCGTCGCCGTCGGAGTGACGGATCAACGTCTCGATGCCTACGACACCGCCGTCGCCGTCCTGGAGGAGCGCGCCCCCCACGGTGTCCTCTCGGCCCTGGCCTCACGCACCTGCCACGAGCTCGACGCCTCCTGGGTGGCCATCATCGACGGCGAGAACCACATGGTCATCGCCGCCGCTGGTCATCCCCCGGCGGCCCCGTGGCTGGCGGCCCACATCCGCGAGTCGACGCGCCTGCCCACCGACGGCGGGGACATCGCCTGGGTCCATCTGGCGGCGTGGGATCTCACCCTGGTCGTCGGACGACCGACATGGCCCTTCGGAGCGAGGGACCGCAGCCGGCTCAGCTCCCTGGCCCGCCTGGCCGACGCCCGCTGGGTCGACCTCTCCGAACGGGAGGCCCGCCTCTCCCATCCCAGCCACACCGCCTGATCCGTTTCCCCCCGGATCGGCGCCCTCGATTCACGGCGTCGCTTCGCCGTAGCCGTCCACCAGCTCGAGCAGCGTCCGTACGCCGAAGCCGGTGGCGCCCTTGGTGACGACCCCGTCGTCGTCGTCGGACCGCGCCGGTCCGGCTATGTCGAGATGCACCCACGGCACCCCGCCGACGAACCGGGCCAGGAGGAGGGCGGCGGAGATCGCCCCCGCCTGCCCGGCCTTCCCGATGTTCTTCATGTCGGCGACCTCGGACTCGATGTGCTTCTGGTAGGCCTCGGGCATCGGCAGTGGCCACGTCGCCTCCCCGGCCCGGGCCGACGCCGCCCGCACCCGTTGCGTCAGGTCGTCGTCATTGCCGAACAGTCCGGCCACCGAATTGCCCAGAGCGACGACGCAGGCCCCCGTCAAGGTGGCGAGGTCGACGATGGCGTCGGGTTCCAATTCGGCCGCCAGCGACAACCCGTCGGCCAGGACGAGCCGACCCTCGGCGTCGGTGTTCAGCACCTCGATCGTCTTCCCGTTGCGAATCGTGAGCACGTCGCCCGGCTTCGTGGCCCGACCCCCGGGCATGTTCTCGGTGACCGGCGTCACCACCGTCACCCGCACCCTGACGCCGAGATCACCGCACGCCGACAACATGGCGATGGCGGCGGCGGCGCCGCTCATGTCGGTCTTCATCGTCTCCATCCCGCCGGCGGTCTTGAGCGACAGACCGCCCGAGTCGAAGGTGATCCCCTTACCCACGACCACCACGTGCGGGACGCGGCCGTCCACCTCCAGGGGCCGGGCCGGTTCGTAGGTGGCCCGGATCAGACGCGGCGGCTCCGCCGAACCGCGGGCCACGCCCAGGAGGCCGCCGAGCCGTTCGTCGGCGATCCGCTGTTCGTCCCACACCTCGAGCGTCACCTCGTCCTGTGCACCCAACTCCCGCCCGGCGATCTCGGCCAGCATCCTCGGCGTCATCGAGCTCGGCGGCTCGTTCACCAGATCTCGCGCCAGGCTGACGGCCCGGGCGATCCGCTCCCCTCGGTCGACCCCCCGTCGGGCGGCACCGGCGTCGAGCCCGACTCCCATCACGACGAGGCGGTCGACGTGCCCACCCTCCTCCTCGCTCTTGTGCTCGACGAACCGGTAGGTGGCCAGGACCGCACCTTCGGCCACCGCCTGGGCGGTGCGGCGGTGGGCATCCTCACCCGTCCCCGTCGTCAACGACCCCGGGAGCACCATCACGGCGGTCCCCGACCGGCCGGCGGCCCTGACGAAGGCGGCCGCCACCCGCCGCATGGTCTCGAGGTCGAACGCCGACGCGGCGCCGGCGCCCACGAAGACCACCGTGGGAGCGTCGCCGGCACCGAGGGCCACGAGGGTCCCACCCACCTTCCCCGTGAACCCGCGGCTGCGGGCCAACCCCCGGTCCAGACCAGCGGAAACGGCCACGTCCCCGATGACCACCGGATCGGGAACCCCCTCGACCGGCCGCGGCCCCTCGTCGTCCTCGAAGACCACCACCCCCACCGAGACGACCGGCCCGGCGGCCAGCCGCCCGGCCTCGATCTCGTCGGCGGCGTAGACGACCTCCAACGGTGCCGGTGCTGTCGTCATCGGTTCTCGGGCTCCTTCCTCGACAGGAGGTGTTCGCCCTCCTGCCAGCGGGCCATGGTCCACAAGAGATCGGAGAGCCGATTGAGATAGGGCCCCACCTGGGTGTCGAGGTCCGCCATGGCGGTGACGACGAGACGTTCCCCCCGACGGACCACCGTCCGGGCCACGTCGAGAAGGGCGGCCACCCGGTTCTGCCCGGGGACGACGAACTCGGTCGGCATCTCGAAGCGTTCGTTCAGCTCGTCGATCCGGCCCTCGAGGGCGGCCACCATCTCCGGGGTCACCAGCGACGTCCCGGCGACGAGCTTGCGCCGGTTGGCCGGGGCCGTCGCCACCTCGGCCATCAGCACCCACAGGTCGCGTTCGACCCCGATCAGCAGAGCGTCGAGCTCACCGCCGGGCAGGGCCTCGGCCCGGGCCACCCCGATCACCGCCTGCGCCTCGTCGACCACGCCGTTGGCCTCGATCACCGCTGAGCTCTTCGACACCCGGGGACCCCCGTACAACAGGCCCGTCGTTCCGTCGTCGCCCTTGCGCGTGTAGATCTTGGCCACGGGGGCGCATGCTACCGGCCGCATCCGCCGGCCCTCCTAGACTGGTCCGACCGTGTCCGACGATCACCAGGTACTCCCGCCGGTGCTGGCCCACGACGCTCTGGCCCTCGACGAGCGGGGGGTCGCCTATCTCCACGCCGCCGCCAACCGGGTCGTCGTCTTCGACGGCGCCATGGGGACCACCCTGCAGCTGGCCGGGCTGAGCGCCGAGGACTTCGGGGGTCCCGAGCTCGAAGGATGCAACGAGGCCCTGGTCCTCTCGCGCCCCGACGCCGTCACGTCGGTCCACCGCGCCTTTCTCGACGTCGGCGTGGACGTCATCGAGACCAACGCCTTCGGGGCCTTCGGCGTCGTCCTCGCCGAGTACGGGCTCGAGGACCGGGTCACCGACATCAACGTGGCGGCCGCCCGCCTGGCCCGGCAGGCGGCCGACGAAGTCTCCACCCCCGATCGCCCGCGGTGGGTGGCCGGGAACCTGGGGCCGGGAACGCGCTTCCCGACCCTCGGCCAGATCCCCTACCTGGCCCTGCGCGACGACTACGAGGAGCAGGCCACCGCCCTCCTCTCCGGCGGGGTCGATCTCCTGATCATCGAGACCGTCTTCGACCTCCTCCAGGCCAAGGCGGCCATGAACGCCTGCGCCCGCGCCATGGTCACCGCCGGACGGCGCGTCCCGCTCCAGGTCCAGGTCACCATCGAGCTCACGGGCCGGATGTTGCCGGGCACCGAGATCGGCGCCGCCCTCACGGCACTGGAGGCCATGCGGCCCGACGTGATCGGACTCAACTGCGCCACCGGTCCGGCCGAGATGGGCGAAGCCGTCCGGCACCTGGCCCAGCACTCCCGTCTCCCCGTCGCCGTCCAGCCCAACGCCGGGCTGCCCACCGTCGTCGACGGCGCCATGCACTACGACCTCACCCCCGACCAGCTGGCGGACCACCTCGAGCGTTTCGTCACCGAGCTCGGCGTCAGCGTGATCGGTGGGTGCTGCGGGACCACCCCCGAACATCTCCGGGCCGTCGTCGAACGCTGCCGGCACCTCACCCCGCACGAACGGCACCCCGACCACGAACCGGCCGCCGCCTCCATCTACAGTGCGGTCCCCTTCCATCAGGACACCTCCTTCCTCGTCGTCGGCGAGCGCACCAATGCCAACGGGTCGAAGAAATTCCGCGACGCCATGCTGGGCGCCGACTGGGACTCGACCATGGTCGTGGCCCGCGACCAGATCAAGGAGGGGGCCCACATCCTCGACGTCTGCGTCGACTACACCGGTGCCGACGGCGTCTCGGACATGAACGAGGTCGTCAGCCGTTTCGCCACCCAGGCCAGCGTCCCGCTCATGGTGGACTCGACCGAGGCTCCCGTCGTCGAGGCGGCCCTCCGGTGGATCGGTGGTCGGGCCATCCTCAACTCGGTGAACCTCGAGGAGGGTGACGATCCCGGCACCCGCCTCGACCGCTTCCTCACCCTGGCCCGGGAGTACGGTGCCGCCGTCGTCTGCACCTGCATCGACACCGAGGGCCAGGCCCGGACGGCCGACTGGAAGGTCCGGGCGGCCAAGGCCATCCACGACATCGCCGTCGACCGCTACGGGCTGGAGCCCTCGGACCTCATCTTCGATCCGCTCGTCCTCCCGCTGTCCACGGGGATGGAGGAGAGCCGCCGCGACGGCATCGAGACCATCGAGGGGATCACGCGCATCAAGGCCGAGCTCCCGGGCGTGTTCACCATCGTCGGGTTGTCGAACGTCTCGTTCGGCCTCACCCCCGCCGCCCGGCACGTCCTCAACTCGATGTTCCTCCACGAATGCGTCGAGGCCGGCCTGGACGCCGCCATCGTCCACGCGGCGCGGATCCTCCCGCTGTCGAAGATCGACGAGCGGGCCCGGGAGGTCTGCCTGGACCTCATCTACGACCGGCGCCGGGAGGGCTACGACCCCCTCTCGGAACTGCTCTCTCTGTTCGAAGGGGTCTCGGCCGGTGCCGTCGTGGCCGAGGACCGCTCCGGCTGGGCGGTCGAGCGGCGGCTCGAGCACCGGATCGTCGACGGCGAACGCAACGGCCTCGAAGCCGACCTCGACGAGGCGCTCTCCGGGGGCCACACCCCTCTCGCCATCGTCAACGACTTCCTCCTCTCCGGCATGAAGACGGTCGGTGAGCTCTTCGCCTCCGGCGAGATGCAGCTCCCCTTCGTCCTCCAGTCGGCCGAGACCATGAAGGCGGCCGTCTCCTATCTCGAGCCGAAGATGGAGAAGGTCGACCAGGGCGGAAAGGCGACCATCGTTCTGGCCACCGTGAAGGGTGACGTCCACGACATCGGGAAGAACCTGGTCGACATCATCCTCACCAACAACGGTTACGAGGTGGTCAACCTCGGTATCAAGGTCGGCATCGCCGAGATGCTCCAGGCCGCCGAGGAGCACAAGGCCGACGCCATCGGGATGAGCGGCCTCCTGGTCAAGTCCACCCTCATCATGCGGGAGAACCTGGAGGAGCTCAACGGCCGCGGCCTCACCCACATCCCCGTCATCCTGGGCGGGGCGGCCCTCACACGGACGTACGTGGAACGCGACCTCCGCCAGGTCTACGAGGGCCGCGTCTTCTACGGCAAGGACGCCTTCGAGGGCCTCTCCACCATGGACCGCCTGGTCGAGCTCCTCCGCAGCGGCGAGGACGACCCCACCTTCGGGCGCGAGCTCGGCGGCCGGTCGTTGCCCCCCCGCAAGAGCCAGACCGAGGCCCTGTCCGTGGTGGACCGTCCCACCCGTTCCCCCGAGGTCGTGAAGGACAACCCCGTCTTCGCCCCGCCCTTCCTCGGCAGCCGGGTGGCCAAGGGGATCGCCCTGGACGACATCGCCGGCTACCTCAACCTGACGGCGCTCTTCCGCAACCAGTGGGGATACCGCCCCGAGAAGGGCGAGGACGATCCCGCCTTCAAGAACAGGGTCCGCAGCGTCCTGCGCCAGGAGCTCGACAACGCCAAGGCCCAGGACCTCCTGGTCCCCCAGGTGGCCTGGGGCTACTTCGCCGCCAACGCCGAGGGCGACGACCTGGTCCTGTGGACCGACGAGACCCGCCGCACCGAACTCCAGCGCTTCTCCTTCCCGCGCCAGAACAAAGAACCGTGGCTCTGCGTCGCCGACTTCTTCCGGCCCGTCGAGTCCGGCGACCTCGACTACGCCGCCTTCCAACTCGTCACCATGGGACCCGTCGTCTCCGAGGCGGCCGGCGTCCTCTTCGGCGAGGACCGCTACACGGAATACCTCCGCCTCCACGGGCTCGGGGTCGAGATGGCCGAAGCCCTGGCCGAGTACTGGCACCGGCGCATCCGTGAGGAGTGGGGTTTCGCCGACGAGGACGGTCCCACTCTCATCGGACTCTTCCGCCAGCAGTACCGGGGCGGTCGTTACTCGTGGGGATACCCGGCGTGCCCCGATCTCGAGGACAACGCCAAAGTCGTCGATCTCCTCGGAGGGGACCGGATCGGGGTGGTCGTGAGCGACGGGTTCCAACTCCATCCCGAACAGACCACCGACGCCATCATCTGCCACCACCCCCGGGCCAAGTACTTCGTGGCCTAGCCCAAGCGGGTCCCGCCGCCGTCAGAGCGCCAGGGTCGCGCCCCCGTCGACGACGACGGCGGCGCCGTTCACGAACCCGGCCTGACGCGAGCACAAGAAGGCGACCACCCGACCGAAGTCGGCGGGGTCACCCATCGCTCCCCCACCCCCGGAGCCCGCCAGCTGGCGCATCCGCTCGGTGGCGTGGGGACCGGGGCAGACGAGGTTCAAGGTGATCCCGGACTGCTCGGCGGCGAGATCGGCGGCGGCCGTCTTGGCCCAGCCCCACAACCCGACGCGGGCCGTGTTCGACAGCGACAGCCCCGGCAACGGCTGGACGACCGAGTACGACGAGATGCAGCAGATCCGGCCCCAACCCCCGGTCCGCATGTGGGGGACCGAGGCCCGGACCAACCGCACCGCGCTGAGGAGGTTGGCCTCCACGGCGGCGCGGATCCCGTCGTCGTCGACGTCGAGAGCCCGACCCGGCGGCGGCCCGCCGGCGTTGGCGACCACGATGTCGAGCCGGCCGAACCGTTCGACGGTCGCCGTCACCAGACGTTCGGGGACCTCGGGATCGGTGACGTCGGCGACGATCCCGAACACCTCCGCCCCGCTGGCGCGCAGCTCCTCCTCGGCGAGGTCGAGGGACTCCGCCCCCCGGGCGCTCACCACCACCCGGGCCCCCTCGGCCGCCAGGGCGTCGGCGCTGGCACGACCCAGTCCACGCGACGAGGCCGTCACCAGCGCCACCCGGCCGTCGATGCCCAGATCCACGTCGATCAGCCCGTCCCGGTGGTGCGCCCCCGGCGACCTCGACCGGCGCTCACGCGTCCACCACGACGAGGGAGTGGTCGACGGTGTTCAGGGAGTCCGGGCCCTCGTCGCCCACGACGACGATGTCCTCGAGGCGCATCCCGAAACGGCCCGGGAGGTAGATCCCGGGCTCCACCGAGAAGGCGTGACCGGTGGTGAGCGGCGTCCGGTTCCCCGCCACCAGATACGGATCCTCGTGCTCCTCGATCCCGATCCCATGTCCGGTCCGGTGGATGAAGTACTCCCCGTACCCGGCGTCTTCGATCACGCCACGGGTCACGGCGTCGACCTCTTCGGCCGCCACCCCGGGGCGAACGCAGGCCACCCCCGCCTGCTGGGCGACGAGGAGCACGGCGTAGCAGTCGCTGACCGTCGAGTCGGGCTCACCGGTGACCACGGTGCGGGTGATGTCCGAGCAGTAGCCGACGTCGGTCCCGTTGTCGTACTCGCCGCCGAAATCGCAGACGACGACCTCGCCCGGGCCGATCCGCCGCCGTCCCGCCTCGTGGTGGGGGCTGGCACCGTTCGGCCCGCTCCCCACGATGGCGAAGTTCACCCGCCGGTGACCTCCGGCCAGCAGCCGGGTGCCGATCTCCTCGGACACCTCCGCCTCGGTCCGCCCCACCAGGGGGATCCCGCCGGCCTGGAGCGCCGCCGCCACCGCGTCGGCCGACTGGGCGGCCGCCCGGAGCTGGGTGATCTCGTCGGCGTCCTTCACGGCCCGCAGCGACGACGTCACCGTCGACGCGGCGACCCAGCCCGTGGTGGGCAGGCGCTCTTGGAAGGCGAGGAGCGAGGCCGCCCAGGCCCGGTCCGAGACGCCGACCGTTCCCACCCGTCCCCCGAGCAGTGCGACGGCGATGGAGACGGGGTCCTCGCTCTCCGCCCAGGGGCGGACCGTGAAGGCGCCCGATCCCTCCGGGACGCGCGGCGCTTCGAGGCCGGGGACGACGAGGACGGCGTCGCCCTCCCGGGTTAGCACCAGCACCGTGAGCCGCTCGAGCGGCATGGCCCGGTAGCCGGTGAGCCACGGCAGATCGGCTCCGTGGGAGAGCAGGAGGGCGTCCACGCCGCGGGCGGCCATCTGCTGACGGACCCGGTCGAGCCGCCGGGCCCGGGGCACGGCGCCATCGGCGGACGCCGGGGCCGGAGGGGGTGACGACCGGCTCACGCGCCGGCCTCCCCCACGAGCGCCTCGACCTCCCCCGACGAGGCCGACGCCGCGGCGGCGGCGCGGGCGTGATAGCTCGAACGGGTGAGCGGCGAGGACTGGACGTGGGCGAAGCCCATGGCGGCTCCCACCTCTCGCAACCGGTCGAACTCTTCCGGTCGCCACCAACGCGCCACCGGCAGGTGAGAGGCACTCGGTCGGAGGTACTGCCCGATCGTGACGATGTCGACCCCGGCCCCCCGGAGGTCGGCCAGCGCCCCCACCACCTCCTGTTCGGTCTCCCCCATTCCCAGGATCAGCCCGGACTTGACCGTCAGACCGGCGGACTTGGCCCGGGCCAGCACGGAGAGGCTGCGGGCGTAGCCGGCCGACGGTCTCACCGCCCGCTGGAGCCGGGCCACCGTCTCGAGGTTGTGGTTGAAGACGTCGGGCCCGGCCCCGATCAGCGCCGCCAGCGCCTCCTGCCTCCCCTTGCAGTCCGGGACGAGGACCTCGACCGCCGTCCCCGGGCACCGCCGGCGTATCGCCTCGATGGTGGCCACGAAACCGCTCGCACCCCCGTCGCTCAGATCGTCCCGGGCCACGGCGGTGACGACGGCGTGCAGGAGCCCGAGCCGTTCCACGGCCTCGGCCACCCGCTCCGGTTCGTCCGGGTCCGCCGGGAGAGGGTGGCGGGTGTCCACCAGGCAGAACCCGCACGCCCGGGTGCACCGCTCGCCGTTGATCATGAACGTGGCCGTCCCGTCGGCCCAGCACTCGAAGATGTTCGGACAGCCGGCCTCTTCGCACACGGTCACCAGGTCGAGGTCCTTCATCGTCCGGCGCAGCGCCAGGAAGTCGTCTCCCATCCGGGCCGGGACGCGCAACCACGGGGGCTTCCGCTCGGTGAGGGCCAGCCCTCCGTCGGGATCGACACCGGCCTGACGCAGACGGACCCGGAGCCGTCCCCCCGGCGCGCCGACCCGACCGGTGGCGACCGGCACCGAGGAGCGCCGCGGTCCGGTGTCCACGTCCTGGCGGTCGACGACGCCGTCGGGAGCCCAGCGTGCCGCCACGTGACGGACGAGGACGTCGACGACATCGGCCACCGTGGCCACGATCCCCTCGTCGGCCAACGACGTCACCGCCTTGTCGGCCAGTCCGCAGGGCACGATCCGGTCGAACCAGGACATGTCCGGATCGACGTTCAGAGCCAGTCCGTGCATGGAACGACCGCGACTGACCCGGACGCCGATGGCACAGATCTTCCGGGGATCCGGTCCGCCGGGGTCGACCCAGACGCCGGGGTACCCGGCCTGACGCCCGGCGGCGAGACCGAACTCGGCCAGGGTGTCGATCACCACCTGCTCCACGGCGTGGACGTGGCCGGGGACGGCCCCCGGCCCCATGGGCACGGAGACGATCGGATAGGCGACGAGCTGGCCCGGACCGTGGTAGGTGACGTCGCCGCCGCGGTCGGTCCGGATCATCGTCGCCCCCACCGACTCCGGGTCGACGAGCACGTGGCTCGCGTCGCCCCGGACCCCGAGCGTGAAGACGTCAGGGTGCTCCAGGAGCAGGACGTAGTCGTCGTGACTGCCGGCGTGGAGGGCGCTCTGGAGGGCGTGGGCCTCGTGATACGGGACCCGGCCGAGCCAACGGACCCGCAACATCTCGGTCCTCCGCCGCGTCAGAGCTCAGCGGCCCAGTCGTGGGTGTCGAGCAGTTCGGCGATCCGCGCCACGAATGCCGCCGCGTACGCGCCGTCGACCGCCCGGTGATCCCACGACAGGCACAGCAGGCCCATCGAATGGATGGCGATGGCCTCGGTGCCGTCGTCACCCGTGACCACGACCGGGCGGCGCTTCACTCCGTCGGTCGACAAGATGGCCACCTGTGGCTGGTTGATGATCGGAGCCGTCAGGAACGTCCCGAACGGACCGGCGTTCGTGATCGAGAACGTCCCGCCCGAGATGTCGTCGGCCGTCAACTTCTTGGTCCGGGCGCGGTTGGCCAGCTCGTGGATCCGCCGGGCCAGGCCCCGCAGCGTGAGCTCCTCGGCCCGGGGGACCACCGGGACGATCAGTCCCTGATGGTCGAGGTCGACGGCGACACCGAGGTTCACCTGATGGTGGACGATCAGCGCGTCGTCGCCGACGGACGAGTTGAGGTCGACCCACTCGTGGAGCGCTTCGACACAGGCCCGGGCCACGAACGGGAGATAGGTGAGAGAGAAGCCCTCTTCGGTCCGGAACTGCTTTCCATGAGCGCGCCGGACGCGTTCGACGTTCTCGTAGTCCGCTTCCTTGACCACGAGGGTGTGGGGCGAGGTGGCCTTCGACCGCACCATGTGTTCGGCCGTCCGACGCCTGATGTTGGTGAAGGGCACGACCTCGTCCGTTCCCGCCCGCACCGGCGACGCCGTCGGCACGGCGGGGGCGGGGGCCGTAACAGGAGCCGGCGGTGCCGGAGCAACGGGGGCGGAGGCCGGCGGCGGCGCAACGGGAACGGAGGCCGGCGGTGCCGGAGGGGGCGCCGGTGGCGGTGCCTCGGGGACGGCCGCCGGTGCCGGAGGGGGCGCCGGTGCCGGGGGGGCGGCGGGGGCGGCGGCGCGCTCTTCGTCGATCCGGGCCAGGACGTCGGAGCGGGTGATCCTTCCGCCCAGGCCCGTCCCCCGTACCTCGGCCGGATCCAGACCGTTCTCGTCGAGGAGCCGTCGCACCACGGGGGAGAGAACGAGGTTGCCGACCCCGCCGCTCCCGTTGGTGTCCCCCCCGACGGGAGGCGGGGGTGGCGCCGGCACCGGGGCCGGTGGTGCCGGCGGCGCCGTCCCGATGGGCATGGGCGGCGCCGGCGGTGGCGGAGGCGCGCTCGGCGCCGGTGGCGGGGGCGGCGCCACGGACGCGGCGACCACGGCCGGGGTGGGGGGCGCGGCCGGTTCCGACGGGGCCTGGTAGGCGGCGGGGGGCGGCGGCGCCTGATAGGCGGCCGGAGCCGGTGGTGCCTGGTAGGCCGTCGGGGCGGGCGGGGCCTGGTACGTCGGTGGCGCCGGCGCGGCAGAGGCCACCTCCGGTGCCGGCACCGGCGCGGTGACGCCGTCCGAGACGACGGCGAGAACGGTCCCCACGTCGACGGTGTCGCCCTCCGGGACCCTGATCTCGGCCAGGACGCCGGCGGCGGGCGAGGGAACCTCCGAGTCCACCTTGTCGGTCGACACCTCGAACAGGGGCTCGTCGCGGGCGATGGTCTCCCCCACGGCCTTCAACCACTTGGTGACCGTTCCCTCGGTCACCGTCTCCCCGAGTTGCGGCATCAGGACATCAACCAAGGTGCAACCCCCTGCCCGTCAGGGCCAGCATCGTCTCCCCGAACGATTCGGAGAGTGTCGGATGGGGCTGGATGAACTGGGCGATCTCGTCCGGAGTGGCCTCCCAGTTCACCGCTATGTATCCCTGACCGAGCTGCTCGGTCACCCACGGCCCGACCATGTGCACTCCGAGAATCCTCCCCGCCCCGCCCTCCGGCGTGCGTTCGGTGACGACCTTCACCAGCCCGTCGGTCTCCCCCACGATCCGGGCCCGGCTGTTCCCCCCGAACGGGTCCTTCTTCACCATCACGTCGATACCGGCCTGGCGGGCCTGGCCCTCGGTCATGCCGACGAAGGCCACCTCGGGATGGCAGTAGATGCACCACGGGACGCGCCCGTACTCGACGGGGACGGCCGGCTCACCCAGGATCCCCTTGACGGTCAAGATCCCTTCGGCGAACCCGACGTGGGCGAGCTGGGGGGTGTCGACGACGTCGCCGGCGGCCCACACCCCGTCGGCCCCCGTCCGCATGGACTCGTCGACCACCACGAAACCGCGGTCGTCCACCACCACGCCGGTCCCCTCGGCCACCAGACCGGCGGTCAGCGGACGACGGCCCACCGAGACCACGACGGCGTCCACCGCCACCTGCTCCCCGTCGCCGAAGGTGACCGTCGTCCCCGAGCCGTTCGGGGTGTGCCCGGTGACCGTGACACCGGTGTGGACCGTGATCCCGCGCTTGCGGAAGGACCGGGCCACGACGGCCACCACGTCCTCGTCGCAGCCCGTCAGCAACGACGGCAGCGCTTCGAGGACGGTCACCTGGCTGCCGAGGTCGGAGAACATGGAGGCGAACTCACAACCGATCGCCCCGCCACCGATGATGGCCACCGACGCCGGTGCCCGGTTGAGTGACAGGACCTCGTCGGAGGTGAGGATCAACCGTCCGTCGATCCCGAAGCCGGGGATCGTCCTCGGGATCGACCCCGTCGCCACCACCACGTTCCGGCCCGAGAGCTCGATGGTCTGATCGGACCCGCTGACACGGACACGCCGGTCGGGTAGGAGCTCCCCCGACCCGCTGAAGGTGGTGATCCCGCGGCCCTGCATCAGGCCCACCAGTCCCTTGAAGAGGGTGTCGACCACCTTCTGCTTCCGGCCCTGGCTGACGGAGAAGTCGAGGATCGGCTGGCCGGACTGGACGCCGAACTCCTTGGCTCCCGCCACCGTCCGCATCACCGTGGCCGTCTCCAGGAATTCCTTGGCCGGGATGCAGCCGCGGTGCAGGCAGGTCCCCCCCACCCTGTCCCGCTCGACGACGGCGACGGACAAGCCGGCCGAAGCGCCGTAGAGGGCGGTGGCGTAGCCGGCGGGACCGCCACCGATCACGACGACATCGAACTCGGTCCCTCCGGTCGTCGTCATCACCTCCTGTGGGCGAACCCACCCGGCTCGGCCGGATCCGCGGGCCAGCCTACCGGGGGCACATCGGCCCGGAAACCATCTTGCCGACCACGCCGCGGCACCGACGGGCGGGCACCTCCTAGAGCTCCGGGGGTAGCGGGAGCGGACGCCGACCGGCGAATCCGTCCTCGGGAAGGTGCCACCACGCGAGGTCCTCCTCGCCGAGCTCCCAACAGAGCTGGACGACGCGCCCGCTCGGGTGCAGGCAGGGGAAGTCGACCAGTCCGCGCACCGGATCGCGCAGAACGATCCCTTCCTCCTCGAGCTCGGCCAGGGCCTGCCCGGGATCGAGGTCGAGCGGCGCGTCGTCCGCCGTCGCCGGCGCCTTTACGGTGGCATGGCCGTTCGTCCCCGCCCGGACGCTCAGGTCGGCCGACCGCCGCAGCAGCGAGAGGATCCGCCGCAGCCGCGGCAGGTACGCCCGGGCCTCCTCCTCCGTGAAGTACCGCACCGCCGTCCTCTCTAGGAGGCGGCGGCCGGGCCGCCGCTTCTCAGCCGTTCGGCGATCCCGACGATCCGCTGGCGCGCCAGCTGCGGCCATACCTCCCGGATCCCCCGGGGGTGGAAGGCGTCCGACGCCCGGCCCAGGGCCTCGTCCTCCTCGTCGGAGAGCTCGAGGTCGGCGGCCGCCGCGTTGACCTCGACCTGGGCGACCGAGCTGGCACCGGGGATCACGACCACGTTCGGCCGACGGATCAACCAGGCCAGCGCCACCTGCGACGGGGTGGCGTCATGGGCGGCGGCCACCTTCCTCAGGACGTCGATCAGCGGCTCGGCCAGACGGAGGTTCTCGGGAAGGAAGGCGGGCGAGTTGATCCGCACCATCCCTCCGGGACGGTGATCGGCGTCGTAGCGACCGGAGAGGAGACCCTGGGCCAGCGGGCTGTAGGCGATGATCAACCGGTCGTTGGCCTGCGCCCACGGCAGGAGCTCGCGTTCGGGGCGACGGTCCACCAGGTTGTAGGGGACCTGGTTGGACAGCACCGGCCGACCGAGGGCGGCGTCGGCCGCCTGCCACCGGGCCAGGGCGTAGTTCGAGACGCCGGCGTGTCCGACGACACCCTCGTCCATCAGCTGCCCGAAGGCCGGCATCGTCGAGGTCAACGGGACGACCGGGTTGGGCTGATGGATCTGGTACAGGTCGATGCTCTTCACACCGAGTCGTCGGAGACTGCCCCGGGCCCTCTGCAGGACCACCGGCCCCACGGGGAGGACGGGGAGGATCTTGGTGGCCAGGAAGGCCTCGTCACGCCGGCCGTCGAGGGCCCGTCCCAGGATCCGCTCGGAGCGGCCGAAGGCGTAGATCTCGGCCGTGTCGAAGAGGGTGATCCCGACGTCGAGGGCCCGGTGGACGATGGCCACCGCGTCGCGCTCGGCGTACTCGTCGCCGTACCCCCACTCCCGCGACCCGAACTGCCACGTCCCCAGGCCGATCGCCGACATCCGGGCCCCGCCCACCTCGACGTACCTCATCGGCGCTCCCGTCCTCCGCGCGGGAACCGAGAGCTCGTCACTTCGGGGGCATCCGGATCCCGCCGTCGAGCCGGATCACCTCGCCGTTCAGATAGGAATTCTGGGCGATGTGAGCCACCAGCTGCCCGTACTGGGCGGGCTGGCCGAGCTTCTTCGGGAAGAGCACCGACTGGGCCAGGGCGTCGCGCTGCTCGTCGGGGAGCATCCCGAGCAACGGTGTGTCGAAGAGCCCGGGGGCGATGGTGACGACCCGGATCCCCACCGGGGCCAGGTCGCGGGCGGCGGGAAGGGTCATCCCCACCACCGCCCCCTTGGACGCCGAATAGGCCAGCTGGCCGACCTGGCCGTCGAAGGCGGCCACCGACGCCGTGTTCACGATCACCCCGCGCTCCCCGTCGGCCAGCGGCTCGGTCCCGGCCATGGCCGACGCCGCCATCGTCATCACGTGGAACGTCCCGATGACGTTCAGCTCCTGGATGAACCGGAACGCCTTGGGGTCGTGGGGCGAATTGTCCCGGTTGATGACCCGACCGACCCAGCCCGTCCCGGCGCAGTTCACCGCCACCCGGAGGTTCCCCCCCTCGGCGGCCTGGTTCACCGCCCGCTGGCAGTCCTCGGGGTCGGTGACGTCACCGGCCACGAAGTTGGCGCCGATCTCGGCGGCCAGCTGCTTGGCCCCCTCCTCGTTCCGGTCGAAGATGGTGCAGCGGACGCCGAGCGACGTCAGCGTCCGCGCCGTTCCCGCCCCCAGACCCGACGCTCCTCCGGTGATGACGGCTGACGATCCTTTGAGCTCCATCCGGCGCATGCTACGGGCCGCCCTCCCGGCGCCGCCAACAGCCCGTCACGCTCCCCGAGCGTCAGGCGGGGAACTCCTCGCCGGACTCCGCCCGCTGCGTCGCCGCCGCCTCGGTGGCCAGCAGGTCGACGCGGTCGTTCATGGCGTCCCCCGAATGCCCCTTCACCCACCCGAACCGGATGGGACGGTCCGGATCGAGCGCCAGCCCGAGCAGCGGCTCCCACAGGTCACGGTTGGCCACCGGTTTCCCGGCCGTGTTCTTCCAGCCCCGCCGGCGCCAGCCCTCCCACCACCGGTCCCGGAAGCAATGCACCACATAGGTCGAATCGCTCATCACCAGGACGGGCCCGTCCAGCGCCTCCAGAGCCTTCACCACCGCGGTGATCTCCATCCGCTGATTGGTCGTCCGCGGTTCGGCCCCGCTGGCGTACCGCCCCCCGGGAACGGCCCAGGCCCACCCCCCGGGCCCCGGATTCCCGAGACAGGACCCGTCGGTGTAGACGAGAGTCTCCCCCTCCACCGGCACCTGTGGCGCCGCGGATCGAGAACGGGGCAGCGCCATGGTTCCCCAGCATGCACCGACGGTGCCCCGGCCCGCGCCCGACTCCCCTCCGGTCCGCCCCCGGGGCCGTCGGGGTCCGTCCGCCGGTCGCCGGGCCTCCCCCGGGGGCCGAGCGCTCGGCCGCTATCGCGCTGTCCGTGGGCGGACAATTGCCCTGCGAGGATCATCATCGGTGGTGATGCGCATCCCGGTCACGAGGAGGAGGATTGTCCTCGGATCCCGACCACGGAGAAGGATCAGAGTTCTCACGTCAATCTCTCCGACGTTGGGAGTGAAGGAGGGGCGCCTGCCAGCGCCCCTTCTTCCAATTGCCTCCGCAAACACCTCCTCATGGTCCACCGGACGGTGAGGGCGCCCTTAGGCTGGAACCGTGCTCTTCGACGGTATGTCGCACCAGCTCCCCGACATCGATCCCGAGGAGACGGCCGAGTGGATCGACTCCTTCGATGCCGTGGTCGACACCCAGGGGCGGCCCCGGGCGCGCTTTCTGCTCATGAAGCTCCTCGAGCGCGCCCTCTCCAAACAGGTGGACTTCCCGGCCACCGTCTCCTCCCCCTACGTGAACACGATCCCCCGCGACCAGGAGCCCTGGTTCCCGGGCGACGAGTACCTCGAGCGCCGGATCAGGGCCTACATCCGGTGGAACGCGGCCGTGATGGTGACCCGGGCCAACCACCGGTCCGAGGGGATCGGCGGCCATCTCGCCACCTACGCCAGCTCCGCCTCCCTCTACGAGGTCGGCTTCAACCACTTCTTCCGGGGCAAGTCCGACGGCGGCTTCGGCGACATGGTCTTCTTCCAGGGCCACGCCTCCCCCGGCATCTACGCCCGGGCCTTCGTCGAGGGCCGGCTCTCGGAGGACCAGCTCGACCACTTCCGTCAGGAGGTCTCCGGTCGGGGGCTCCCCTCCTATCCCCACCCGCGCCTTCTCCCCGACTTCTGGGAATACCCCACCGTCTCCATGGGCCTCGGACCCCTCACGGCGATCTACCAGGCCCACGTGAACCGCTATCTCCTCAACCGCGAGATCGCCGACACCTCGGCCTCGCGGGTCTGGTGCTTCGTCGGTGACGGGGAGCTCGACGAGGTCGACTCGACGGGTGCCCTCTCGGTGGCCGGACGCGAGCACCTCGACAACCTGACCTTCGTCGTCAACTGCAACCTCCAACGCCTCGACGGACCGGTCCGGGGCAACGGAAAGATCATCCAGGAGGCCGAGGCCACCTTCCGGGGCGCCGGCTGGAACGTGATCAAGGTGGTCTGGGGGTCGAAGTGGGACGACCTCCTGGCCCGCGACATCGACGGGGTCCTCCTCGACAAGATGAACACCACCCCCGACGGCGAGTTCCAGAAGTACGCCACCGAGTCCGGCGCCTACGCCCGGGAGCACTTCTTCGGTCCCGACCCCCGGCTCCGCCGGATCGTCGAACACCTCTCGGACGAGGAGATCCAGGCGCTCCCGCGCGGCGGCCACGACTACCGGAAGCTCTACGCCGCCTACAAGTTGGCCACCGAGCAGGCCAACCGGTCGACGGACGGCCAACCGACGGTGATCCTGGCCAAGACGGTCAAGGGCTGGACCCTGGGCCCCGAGATCGAGGCCCGCAACGCCACCCACCAGATCAAGAAGATGACGAGGGCCCAGCTCCTCACCCTGCGCGACCGGCTCTACCTCCAGGAGGAGATCCCCGACGAGGCCCTCGACGCCGACCAGCCCCCCTACTACCGGCCCCCCGTCGGATCGCCGGCCCACGAGTACCTCTCGGCCCGCCGCAAGGTCCTGGCCGGCCCCCTCCCCTCCCGGGTCGTCCGGCCCCGTCCGGCGGACCCGCCCCAGGCCACCGTGTTCTCCGACCTCACGGCGGGGTCGGGCACCCAGGCCGTCTCGACCACGATGGCCTTCGCCCGGCTCCTGCGGAACCTGGTCCGCGACCCGGCCATCGGCCGGCTGGTGGCGCCCATCGTCCCCGACGAGGCCCGGACCTTCGGCCTCGAACCCCTCATCGCCGAGAGCAAGATCTACGCCCCCGACGGCCAGCGCTACACCCCGGTGGACTCCGACCTCATCCTCCGCTACGCCGAGGACCGCAAGGGCCAGGTCCTCGAGGAGGGGATCACCGAGGCCGGCTCGATGGCGTCGTTCATCGCGCTCTCGACGGCCTACGCCACCTGGGGCCAACCCATGCTCCCCATCTACCTCTTCTATTCGATGTTCGGCTTCCAACGCACTGGCGACCTGATGTGGCTCCTGGGCGACATCCGGGGCCGGGGGATCCTGGCCGGCTGCACGGCGGGCCGGACCACCCTCCAGGGCGAGGGGCTCCAGCACGACGACGGCCACTCCCCCCTCCTGGCCTCGGTGAACCCCGCCGCCCGCGTCTACGACCCCGCCTTCGCCTACGAGATCGCCGTGGTCATGGAGGAGGCGGTGGCCCGCACCCTCGGTCCCGAGCCCGAGGACCGGTTCTGGTACATCACCCTCTACAACGAGAACTACCACATGCCTCCCCTGCCTCCCGGCGAGGCCGGTGACCGGATCAGGGCGGGGATCCTCGGCGGCATCTACCGGTTCGCCGGACCGGCCGACATCGCCGGATCCGATGTCGGGGGGGGCACCGGGTCACGCCGGGCCACCTTGCTCTTCTCGGGCCCCATGTGGCAGGCGGCCATGGAGGCGCGTGACATCCTGGCCCGCGACTGGTCCGTCTCGGCCGACGCCTTCTCGGTGACCTCCTACACCGAGCTCCGCAACGAGGCCCTCTCGGCCGAACGCGCCAGCCGCCTCCACCCCGGAGACGGCGCCCGGACACCCTTCGTCACCGAGGTCCTGGCGGCGGGGGCCGGTCCCGTCGTGGCCGTCACCGACTACGTGAGAGCCGTCCCCGACCAGATCTCGCGGTGGGTCCCGCGACCCTTCACCTCTCTCGGGACCGACGGGTTCGGACGTTCCGACACACGGGCCGCTCTCCGCCGGTTCTTCGAGGTCGACTCCGCCCATCTCGTCGTGGCCGTCCTGGCGGCGCTGGCCCAGGAGGGCGAGGCCAAGACCGACGAGGTGGCGGAGGCCATGGCCGTCTACGGGATCGATCCCGACGCCGCCGATCCCTGGGCCGTCTGACCCCGGCGGCCGTCAGCCGTCAGCCCGGCCGGTCGAACGTGAGCTCGGCCGGTGGAGGGCCCGCCAGCGTCTCCGGCGTCAGGCCGTGGATCTCGAAGCACTTCTGGCGGAACCACTGGAGATAGGGGCTGTCCGAGGTGGCCAGGACATGGAACGCCTGGGCCAGGTCGTCCGCCTCGTGGTACAGGCAGACGAAGTCACCGGCCGGAGTCGGCATCAGGCTGACCACCTCACGGTGAATGCCCATCTCCTTCCGGGACGCCGAGTGCTCGTCCGCTCTCGACTGCATCTCGTCGTTGAACCGGTGCCAGGCGTCGAGCTTGCCCGGCAGGATGGGGGCGGCCCACGAGAGGTTCTGCATTTCTGATCTCCTTTCCGTCGTACCTGCTCGGCCCGAGGGGAGACCGGTCGTCAGGGCTTCAGCGCCGCCTCGGTCTGGGCGGTGTCCTCGGTCCCGCGGTAGTAGGCGATCTTGCCCTCGGCGAAGCGGAAGTAGTGGTGGAGGTCATGGGCCATCAGGCGCCCCGTCGCCCGGGACCGGGCCACGCAGTGCACGACGGTGAGGACCTCGGTCTCGGTGCCGGCGAAGGTGATCGGGGTGAACTCCTCGACCTCCATGGTCGAACCGAATTGGGTGAAGAAGGCCACCACCCCGTCAGGCCCGTGGTGCGGGCCGTACCAGGGTGCCCCCCTTCCCCGAGGCCTCGGTCGCCCAGTCGACGTCGTCGGTCACGTTGGACGTGATGGCGTCGACGTCACCACGACCGAACGCCTCGTAGATCATCTGGATGGTCTTGATGTTCGCATCGGCTCCCACGATCTGCTCCTCTCGGTTGACCTCGTCCGACGGTCGACCCGGTGGGCCGGCGGTCGACCCCCTATTCGTCTCCCGCCGCCGGCCGGATCACCGGGGATGTGATCCACCTGACCCGGCCGTGACGAATGGATGACGAACAGATGACGGCCGGCGACCACGGTGTCCCGGGAGGAAGGCGGACTATGGCGACCAGCGTCGGGAGCGGTGCGAACCCTGGTGCACGGTGACAGGCGTCGCGACCATGAGCCCCATCGCGGGGGATCTCGGACACGCACCGGAGCAGGCATCCGTCGGGTCGGGAACGTCGGATCGCGAGTTGGCCGGACGTCTCATGGCCGGCGATCCTGATGCTCTGGCCGACGTCTACCGGGAGTACGCGCCCCTGGTCTTCGGGATCTCCCGGCACGTCCTGAACAACCAGGCCATGGCCGAGGACGTGACCCAGGAGGTCTTCGTCTTCCTCTGGCAACACCCGGAGCGGTTCATCCCGGCGCGCGGGACGCTGCGGTCGTGGCTCGGGATGCTCGCCCACCGTCGCGCCATCGACCGCGTGCGGGCCGAGAGCCGCCGGGTCAAGGGTGAGGCGCGCTGCGACCGGTCGCACTCGATCGTGAGCGAGGTCGACGACTACCTCACGGCGACGTGGTTGAGCGACCGCGTCCGCGAGGCCCTCGGCAAGCTGCCGACCGACCAGCGCGACGCCGTGACCCTCGCCTATTACGGAGGCCGGACGTATCGCCAGGTCGCCGACGAGCTGTCCATCCCCGAAGGGACCGTGAAGTCCCGGGTCCGGCTGGCTCTGCGGAAGCTCGACACACTCCTCCGGGCCGAATTCACCGATCAGGACGAGCCGGCATGGACCTGAGCCCCGACCGGCTGGACGCGGACCAACTGCTGCAGATCGCCTTCGACGCGGTGACGACAGGATCTCCCGGCCCGCCGCCGGACCTGGAGGCGCGCCTGCGGGACCGGGCCCTCGCCGGCCCGAAACCGGTCCGGCACCTCTCCTGGGGCGAACCGGTCGAAACCCGACCGGATTCGCTCCGGGCGTTCACCCGGACCGCGTCCGAGCTCGGCGAGCTCCTCGACGCCCTTGCTCCCGCCGACTGGTCCCGGACGACACGGATCGACGGCGCCACCGTCAGGGACGTCGTCGAGCACATGGTGGGCGTCGAACGCTACGTCCTCGGCTGCATCGACCGTCGGCCACGCCTCGACGCGCCGCGGCGCGAGGACCACCGGCCCGTGTCGAGACGGGCGGCGGCCGGGCTGGCCGACGAGTCGAACACGTCGGTCAGCCAGATCTGGTGGTCGGAGGTGCTCGCCCTCATCGCCGCCTGCGGCGAGTTGGGGCCGGACCATGACGTGGCCTACCACCATCTGGCGGGGACCTTGCGGGGGATGCTCGTCGTCCGGACCTTCGAGCTGTGGACCCACGGGGACGACATCCGACAGGCCACCGACCGGCCCCTGGACCTGCTCGACGAGGCTCGTCTGTCGATGATGGTCGACGAGCTGATGCGGGTCGTCCCGCTCGGACTGGCCCTGTCGGGCTGTCCCCAGCCCGGGTGCACCGCCCGGATCACCCTGACCGGCCCGGGCGGGGGCACCTTCGACGTCGCCCTCGACCCCGACCCCGCTCCGGGCCGCTTCGAGGGGCCGGCGCGCGCCCCTGCCATCACCCTCACGGCCGAGGCCATCGATCTCTGCCGGCTCGCCGCCAATCGGCTCGACCCCGACCGGTTCGACGTCGTCGTGGAGGGCGAGCGGGGATTGCTCGGGCCGATCCTGGTGGGGGCGACCGCCTTCGCCGCCGACTGACCGGGTCCCGGTCCCTACCGCTCGGCGTCCTCGGCGACGTAGCTCCCGGGCTCCGGGACTCCGGTGGTGATGGCCAGCCTGTTCCAGGCGTTGATCTCGATGATGGCGTAGAGGATCTCGGTGAGCGCGTCGGGGGGGAAGGCGGCGGCGGCCTCCTCGATCACGGCCTCGGGGACGTGGGTCTGCGAGACGAGGGTGACCGCCTCGGTGAGGGCCAGGGCGGCCCGCTCGCCGTCGGAGAAGAACGGCGTCTCGCGCCAGGCGCTCAGTGCGTAGAGACGCTGTTCGCTCTCGCCGGCGGCGCGGGCGTCCTTCGAGTGCATGTCGATGCAGTACGCGCAGCCGTTGATCTGCGAGGCCCGCATCTTGATCAGCTCGAGCAGGCCCGGATCGATGCCCGATCCCCTCACGGTCCGGCTCAACCTCTCCAGGGCGCCGTACCCGTCGGGCCAGAAACGGAACCGATCCTTGCGGTCGCCGCCCACCGGAGCGAGCGTACCCAAACGATCTCACTCCAGACACAACTCGAACTCGAGCTCGTGGCGGACCGGGATCCCCTCGTCGCCGACCATCGGGATCGACGGCTTCACCTTCCGCGAGGCGGCCACCCCGTGGCGGACGAACGCCGCCAGGTCCATCCCCCACCGCTGGTGGAAGCGGATGGCCCGGATGTTGTCGTTCGTCGTCACCAGCCAGAGCCGACGCGTGGCCGTCCGCCGGGCCCCGCGCAGGACGGCGTCCATCAGGGCCCGGCCCGGCCCGGCCCGCACCGCCACCCTCCTGCTCGACGTGGAGCGTCACGATCTCGACCTCGTCGTCGCGCCGGGCGTAGGTCAGGAGACCGAGAGGACGCCCCTCGACGAGGGCCATGAATCCGGGGAGCCCGGCGGCGTCGACGAGCACCCCCCGGCGCGCCACCGACGTGGAGCCCCACTCCCCCCGGACCGGCCCGGTCCCGGTCCCACCCGGTCACCGCTCGTCCGGCGCGATCTACAGTGCCGGTATGACGAAGCTCCGACTGTCGGGCGATCCCGAAGCCGACCGGCTCCTGTCCGAGGATCCCCTCGCCCTCCTGATCGGGATGGTCCTGGACCAGCAGGTCCCGTTGGAATGGGCCTTCGCCGGGCCGGCCGAGCTCCGGCGGCGGCTCGGCCACGAGCTCGACGCCAAGGAGATCGCCTGGATGGACCCCGAGGCCCTGGCCGCCGCCTTCTCGACCAAGCCGGCACTGCACCGCTATCCGGGGTCGATGGCGGCCCGGGTGCAGGAGCTGTGCCGGATGCTCGTCGACCACTACGACGGCAGGGCCGACGGCGTCTGGCGGGGAGCCGGGTCGGGCACCGAGTTGCTCGGACGCGTCCGCCAGCTGCCCGGATTCGGCGAGCAGAAGGCCAAGATCTTCGTGGCCCTCCTGGGCAAACAGTTCGGGGTCCGGCCCACCGGGTGGCAGGAGGTGTCCGTCCCGTTCGGTGATGCCGACACCCACCGGTCCGTGGCCGACATCACCGACGCCGACTCCCTGGACCGGGTCCGCGCCTTCAAGCAGGAGATGAAGGCCAGGGCCAAGGGGGCCGCCGCCGGCAAGACACCGACGGCCAAGACCGCGAAGGCCGCCACGGCCAAGAAGACGGCTACGGCCGAGAAGGCGACTGCGCCACGGTCACGGGTGCGGTCAGCGACGCGTTGACGGGATCGCCGGCCGCGCCCCATCCACGTCGCACGGTGGCGGGTCGGCGCCTCTATCTCTGCACCCCGGACCGAACCGACCTCACGGCGTTCCTGGCCGCCGCCATCGAGGGCGGCGTGGACATCGTCCAACTGCGCGACAAGAACCTCGAGGCGCGGCAGATCGTCGATCGGGCACGCGTGGCCGGCCGCGTCTGCGCCGATCACGGTGTTCCTCTCATCGTGAACGACCGCCCCGACCTGGCGCTCGACGCCGGTGCCGACGGCGTCCACGTGGGCCAGGACGACGCCTCCCCCCGCCTGGCCCGCCGGATCCTCGGTTCTCACGCCATCGTGGGGCTCTCCACCCACACCCCCGCCGAGCTCGACGCCAGCGTCTCCGAGCCGGTCGACTACGTCTCCGCCGGTCCGGTCGATCCGACGCCGACGAAGCCCGGGCGCCCCGGGACGGGGACGCCGTACGTCACCTATGCCGTCGACCGGGCCACCAGACCCGTTTTCGTCACCGGTGGCGTGACGCCGGCGACCGTTCCCGCTCTGGCCGCCGCCGGCGCCCGGTGTTTCGTCGTCGTCCGCTTCCTCACCGAGTCCGACGACCCCCGGGCATCGGCTCGCGCTCTCCGCCACGCCATCGAAGCGGCGGTGGGCAGGGGCGCCGACAGGCCACCGCGAACGCGGCCCGCCTGACGCTCGGGACCTTGGCGGTGAGGGTCTGGGCTCAGGGGCTCTGGCGCTCCAGCCAGCCCACCAGCAGGGCCATGGCACGGGGGTCGGCCCGCAGCCGATGACCGGCGCCGCCGATCACGCGCAGTTCGGCGCTCCGGCCCACGGCGTCGGCCAGGACGCGGGCATCGGACAACGGCACCTCGTCGTCCTCCACGCCGTGGACGATCAGAACCGGTCGGGGCGGCAGGGAGGCACAGGCGGCGTCGGGGCGCAACGTCGTGAAGGCCTCGGCCCAGGCGGCCACGTCGGGCGGGTATGCCGGCGTCCGCACCACGCCGACGCGGCGTGAGAACTCGAGCATCCCGTCGACGTCCTGGGCCCAGTCGGCGAAGGTGGCCGGCGCCGCGAAGCAGGCCACGCCGCGGACGCGTCGATCGCCGGCCGCCAGGCACAGCGCCAGCGCCCCGCCCGTCCCGAAGCCCACCAGCCACACCCCACCGCCGGAGACCAGTCCCGCCCCGTGCGACACGAAGGCACCGAGGTCCTCGAGCCAACCGGCGAGCGAGAAGTCGCCCTCCGAGGGTCCGATCCCCCGGAGACAACCGGCGACCACGCACCGCCCCGATTCCGCCGCCAGGCGATCGGCCAGCGCGGGGAGGCTGTCACCGGTGCTCTCGGCGGCATCGGCCCCGAGGGGAAAACCGTGGCAGAGGACCACGGCGGCCGTCAGAGGTCCCGATGCCGCGACCCCGGGGGCGACGTGGACGGCCAGTGTGCCGACGGGGCCGTCGAAGCTGTCCCATGCCCGTGCCATCAGATCGCCCCGCGTTCGCCGACCCGGTCGCGGCTGACCCTCACGCTCGCCGCCGCCGTCGGCGCCTCTCAGTATCCCCCGGGGCGGGGCGTCAGATGCCGATGCGCTGGGCCAGAAGCTCCCGGTGGTAGCTCGGGTCCCCGAGCAACAGCTCGGACGACTTGGCGCGCTTGAAGTAGAGGTGGGCGTCGTGCTCCCACGTGAACCCGATCCCGCCGTGGATCTGGATGTTCTCGGCGGCGGCGTGGAAGTAGGCCTCGGAGCAGTAGGACTTGGCCAGGCTGGCCACGACGGGGAGCTCCTCGGAGTCCTCGGCGGCGGCCCAACCGGCGTAGTAGGCGGCGGACTTGGCCGACTCCACCTCGAGGAGCATGTCGGCGCACTTGTGCTTGATGGCCTGGAAGGATCCGATCGGTCGTCCGAACTGGATGCGCGTCTTGGCGTAGTCGACGGCCATGTCCAGGCAACGCTGGGCACCGCCGACCTGCTCGGCGGCCAGAGCCACAGCGGCCAGATCGAGCGTCCGCGACAACGCCGGCCCGGCACCGCCTTCCTCGCCCACCAGCCGGCCCGGGGTCGCCGTGAACTCGAGCCGCGCCTGCTTGCGCGTCTGGTCCATGGTGGCCAGCGGGGTGCGGGTGAGCCCGGCGGCGTCGGAGTCGACGGCGAACAGGCTCACGCCCTTCCCGGTCCTCCCGGCCACGAGAACGAGGTCGGCCGTATGTCCGTCGATCACGAACATCTTGTGCCCGTCGAGCTTCCATTCTCCCCCCTTGCCGGTGGCGGCCAGGGTGACGGCGTCGAGATCCCAGCGACCGGTGTCCTCGGTCAGCGCCAGGGTGGCGATCGTCTCGCCGGAGGCGATCCCGGGGAGGAGGTCCTTCTTGGCGCTCTCGTCCCCGCACGACAGCAGGGCGTTGGCGGCGAGGGCCACGGTCGAGAAGTAGGGGGCGCACAGCAGTGCCGCGCCCATCTCTTCGAAGACCACAGTGAGCTCGACATATCCGAACCCGACACCGCCGTATTCCTCGGGGACGGCGATGGCCTGGAGGCCGAGCTGCTCGCCCATCTGCTTCCAGACGGCGGCGTCGTATCCCTCGGACGTCTCCATCAGGCGCCGGACCTCGGTCATCGGCGACTTGTCCTCGAGAAAGCGGCGCACGGAGCTGCGCAGCTCCTCCTGCTCCTCGCTGAAGGCGAAGTTCATGGGTCGATCCCCCTCGACGGTCCCCGGGATCGTCGGGTCCCCGGGCGGATTGGCGACATCGTTGTCTACCAGACGCCGGCCATTGTTGACCAGAGAGTCAATATGCTGGCGGGCACCGACCCCCTGGCGCGCGCCCGAGCGGCGGGCCCGATCCGGGGCCAGAACCGGAGGAGAGAGCATGCTTCACTACGAGGACAGCCTGGTCGAGGTCCACCGGGTCGTGGTCGGCCCCATGGACAACAACGTCCACGTCGTCCGGTGCAAGGAGACCGGCGAGGCCGTCCTCATCGATGCGGCCAACGAGCACGAGCTCCTTCTCGAGATGTGCCAGCAGCTCGGGGTCCGCCAGGTGATCGAGACCCACGGCCACTGGGACCACATCCAGGCCGTCCCCGCCGTCCGCGACGCCGGCTACGCCGTCTCGGTCTCGGCCGCCGACGCCGGCATGCTGCCCTCCTACGATCTCCTCCTCGAGGACGGCGCCGTTCTCGAGGTGGGCCGGCTGCGTCTGGAGACGATCGCCAATCCGGGCCACACGCCGGGGTCGGTCTCGTTCTTCCTCCACGACACGCCGCTGCTCTTCAGCGGCGACACGCTCTTCCCGGGCGGTCCGGGGAACACGAAGTTGGAGGGTGCGGACTTCGACACCATCATCCGTTCGATCGAGGAGCGGCTGTTCAGCCGGTTCGGCCCGGATACGATCGTTCTCCCGGGCCACGGGTCCGATACCACCATCGGCAACGAGAGCCCACACCTCCAGGAGTGGATCGACCGGGGGTGGTGAGGCCCGACTACGGGAAGAGCCCCCGCGCCGAGATGGCCGCCGCCAGGACGTCGATGGCCACCACACCGGCGGCGCGGCGCATGGACACGTCCATCCTCTTCGACTTGTCCCACACCTCGGAGAAGGCGTCGTCGATCGTCCGGGCCAGCCGCGACGCCACGAGCTCCTCGTCCCACGGGTAGCCCTGCCGGCTCTGGGCCCATTCGAAGTACGACGCCGTCACCCCGCCGGCGTTGGCCAGGATGTCGGGGACGACGGTGACCTGGCGTTGCGCCAACACCCGGTCCGCCTCCGGCGTGGTGGGGCCGTTGGCCGCCTCCACCACCACCGACGCTTTCATGGCGTGGGCGGCACCGACGTCGATGGCCCCCTCGAGGGCGGCGGGAACGACCAGCTCGGCGTCGACGGCCCACAGGTCGGCGCCGTCGATCGCCTGGGCCCCGTCGAACCCCGCCACCGACCCGGTACGGGCCACGTGGTCCGACAACTCTCCGGGGTCGATCCCGCCCGGGTTGAAGACGCCGCCCCCCACGTCCGAGACGGCCACCACGCGCATGCCGGCCGACGCCAACAGGAAGACCAGGGGGGCGCCCACCTTGCCGAATCCCTGGACGACCGCCCGGGCCCCGGCGAGCTCCATCTCCTTGGCGGCGAAGACGGACCGGACACAGCGGACGACGCCGGACGCCGTGGCCCCCGAATGCAGCGGCATCCCCCCCACGGCGAGGGGCTTGCCCGTGACGACGGCCGGGATCGACCGACCCTCCAGCATGTCCAGCGTGTCGAGCAGCCAGGCCATGACCCGCTCGTCGGTGTTGACGTCCGGGGCCGGGATGTCGCGTTCCGGACCGAGGATGGCGGCGATCTCGTAGGTGTAACGGCGTGTCATGCGTTCGAGCTCGGAGAGGGACATCGTCCTCGGATCGCAACGGACCCCGCCCTTGCCGCCGCCGAAGGGGATGTTGACGACGGCCGTCTTCAGTGTCATGTCGGCGGCCAGGGCGGAGATCTCGCGGGCTTGGAGGGCGGGGTGGAAACGGATGCCTCCCTTGGCCGGGCCCCGGGAGGTGTTGTGATGGATCCGCCACCCGGTGAAGACCTCGACGTGTCCGTCGTCCATCCGGACGGGGACCGCCACTTCCAGGATCCTCTCCGGTGTCCGCAGCTGGCGGTGGACATCGGGATCGAGCGACGCCAAGGCGGCGGCGTCGTCGATCCGTTCGAGGATCGCCTTCCACGGGTCGTACGGCGGTGGTGCCTGCGCCCCGCGACCATCCTCCGGCATCGTCACCCCGGGGCCGGGGCCGGATCGCCCGAGGTCCAGTCCTGGGGGTCGGAGCGCCCACGGACACCGCGGTGCCGCTGCGAGAGCATGTGACTGGACTGTCCGTCCTCACTCTTCACGCTGACGATGAGAGGTGAGCGCGCCAGGGAGTAGACGCCGAAGAACAGCACGATCAGCGCCAACGCCTCTCCCGCACCCCGGCCGCCGGCCGTCTGGACGCGGTCACCGAAGAGCCCGATCCCGATGGCGATCGATGCCAGAGGGTCCACGATCACCAGTGTCGACTGCGAGGCCGTCACCGGACCGGCGCGGAAGGCGTTCTGCATCAGGAACATGCCGGCCAGGCCGGAGACGGCCAGGGCATAGGGGGGCCAGTGGGTGAACACACCGCCCCATCCGTGGTCGATCTCGGCGTTCGTCTCCTTGATGAGGGCGGCCGTGAAGGCGAAGGCGATGGCGGCGGCCACACCGAACATGGCCGCCTTCCAGGCGGGGGACCCGACGCGGGCGAGCATCACCGAGATCGTTCCCCCACCGATGGCGGCGATGGAGACCAGTCCCCAGTCGTAGAGGCTGGGGGTCTGGCTCCCCCCACCGGGCGACGCCAGGACCAGGAAGGCGGCCAGACCGCCGGCGGCCAGGACGGCGCCCGCCCATTCGTGCCACCCCAGCTGTTGGCGGAACCAGATGCCGAGGATCGCCACCAGGAAGGGCAGCTCCAGGGTGAGTATGGGCTGCACCGTCGTCAGCCGTCCGAAGTGGAGGGCGGTGAATTGAAAGAGAAAGGCGCCGATCATGAAGCCGAACCCGGCCAGCCACACCTTGCGACGGAGCGCGTAGGCCATCAGCCCCCACCGCAGCGTCGACTCCTCGGGGGCGGACTCCACTCCCATGCGCTGGAGGATGGTCGTGAGCGCGTTGGCCAGTGCCGCTCCGACAGCCAGGATGTAGGCCATTAGCCGTTCACCTTATGGGCCCTGTCGCCCCCATGGGCCCTGTCGCCCGATGGGCTTCTCTCGGGCCTCTCGGGCCACTCGGGCCTCTCGGGCCCTGTTGGCGGGCACGCCCGGTCCGTCGGTACCCTGGCTCCACCGTGGTCGTCGCCGGATACGGTCGCGACAGACGGCCACCAGACAGGGGAACGATGCCCGAGACCATCTCCGAAGAGGACTTCGAGCGCTCGGCTCTGGCGTTCCTGGAGGCGAACGCCGAGCCCCGGGTCGAGGCCCGTCAAAGCTGGGGGGAGGGCTCGGACCAGGTGTCGATCCTCCCCGAACGGACCCTGGCCGAGGAGGTCGCCGAGCTGGAGGCGGCCCGGGCGTGGGCCCAGAAGCGGTTCGACGCCGGGTTCAGCTGGATCACCGGTCCCGTCGAGTACGGCGGACGCGGGTTGCCCCGGGACTTCCAGCGCAGCTACGACGCTCTCGAGGGACGCTTCGCCACCCCTCCGATGTCCGCCTACGGGATCGGCCTCGGCATGGTCGCACCCACGATCCTGGCGCACGCCACCGACGAGGTGAAGGAGCGCTACCTGAAGTCGATGTGGCGCGGCGACATCGTGGCGTGCCAGCTGTTCAGCGAACCCGGTGCGGGCAGTGACCTGGCCAGCCTGCAGACGAGGGCGGTCCGCGACGGGGACGAGTGGATCGTCACCGGACAGAAGGTCTGGACGTCGGGTGCGCATCTGTCGGAGATCGGCGAGATCATGTGCCGGACCAACCCGGACGCCCCCAAGCACAAGGGTCTGACGGGCTTCGTCGTCGACATGCACGCTCCCGGTGTCGAGATCCGACCCCTGCGGCAGATGACCGGGGGTGCCTCGTTCAACGAGGTCTTCTTCACCGAGGTCCGGATCCCCGACTCCCACCGTCTCGGGGACGTGAACGGCGGATGGACGGTGGCGCTCACCACCCTCATGAACGAGCGGGCGGCCATCGGCGGGGGGATGGCCAGCGGAGGGAGCGGGAACATGGGAACGCAACGCCTGATCGAGCTCATCCGGCACCAGGGCAAGGCCGACGACCCGCTCGTCCGTCAACAGATCGCCGACATCGTCATCAACGGCCGGGTGGCCTCCTTCACGAACCTCCGGGCCATGGCCAAGATCGCCACGGGCCAGCTTCCGGGCCCCGAGATGTCGATCGCCAAGCTGACCCTCACCATGAACATGCGGCGGGTCAGTGACCTCGTGGCGTCGGTCCTCGGTCCCCGGCTGGTGGCCGACACCGGTGAATGGGGGACCTACGCGTGGTCCAAGTTCGTCCTGGGCCTTCCCGGGATGCGGCTCGCCGGTGGCACCGACGAGATCCTCCACAACATCATCGGAGAACGCGTCCTGGGGCTGCCCAAGGAGCCGTCACCGCAGAATTGAGCCCTCAGGCCCTGGCCGTGCACAGCCATCCCAGGTCGTAGACACGGATCTCGATGGCGGAGAACCCGGCGGCGGCCAGCCACCGCCGGAGGTCGTCGGGGTCGATCGGGTTGTAGACGTCGTCGGTGTGGAAGGCCCGGGTCCCCTCGTTCTCGATGCCGTCGGCGGCGACCAGCGCACCACCGGGAGCGAGGACGCGGGACAGCTCGCCGAAGACCCTCCTCTGCTCCTCATCCGTCTCGATGTGATGGAGCATGTGAAAGGACACCGCCCCTGAGAAATGGTCGTCGGGGAAATCCAGGGAACCGGCGTCGCCCACCACCACCTCCACATTCGTGCCGGCCAGCCGGGCCGCCAGAGCGGCGGCCAGATCGACGTCGAGCTCCACGGCGGTCAGGTGGTCGACCCGGGCCATCAGGACGTCGGTGGTGAACCCCGGGCCCGGACCGGGGAAACCCCTTCCGCCTACCGGAGGCGGGTCACCGCCCCACCCCCGGACCTCCCGAGGACTCACCCGGCCACCGCCGACGGAGAACCCGCCCTCTCCTGATCACCGGCGGTGGGCTACCGCCAGGGAAGGTCGTCGACGTACACCCACGAGCGCCGGTGGATGGCCGTCAGGCCGTAACCGCAGAGCGCCCGTTTGTGGGTGGGCGAGGGATAACCCTTGTTCCGGTCGAACTCGAACGGCGGGTACGACCCGGCGTCGGCCCGCATCAACCGGTCACGGGTCACCTTGGCCAGGACCGAGGCGGCGGCCACCGATGAGCACTTGGCGTCCGCTTTGACGACCGTCTGAACCGTCGGCGCCCAACCGGGCAGCGCGTCGTCCTCGGCGGCGAAGAGCGAGGGGGCCGGTTCGGGAGTGACGTAGTCGAAGGTCCCGTCCAACACGACCGCGTCGGGGAGGAGGTCCGGGGGCAGCTGGGCGAACGCACGACGGGTGGCCAGTCGGAGTGCGGCGGTCATCCCCAGGGAGTCACACTCCCCGGGTCCGGCGTGGCCGACGGCCCAGGACGTGCACCACCGGGCCAGCGGGTCGAAGAGGCGTTCGCGCACCTCCTCCACCAGCTGCTTGGAGTCGCGCAGCCCCGAGGGGGTCCGACACGGAGGTGCCGCCAACACGACCACCCCCACCGTCAGAGGCCCCGCCCACGCCCCCCGTCCGACCTCGTCCACCCCGGCGACGAATCGATGACCATCCACCCACAACCGCTTCTCCCAGGTGAGGGTGGGCTTGGGTCCCCTTCCCCGCCCGCGGGCACCCGGCCCCGGCCGTGAATTGGTCGCGTTTGTTTGCAAATTGTTGTCCGCTGTTTGCAGATCGCCACCCTCTGTTTGCCCCGTGTTGTCCGCCAAACCCTTGTCGAGAGGTGCCGTTGGGCGCATCATGGGATGTAGCGGCCCGGGACCCCCCCGAGGGCCCGACCCCTGACCCCTGAAGCTTGAACAGCGGCACCCGGGTCCATCGGATCATGGGTGCTGCGGGAGGAGCGGCGAATGGTCAACACGGCCTTCGATCCATCCAAGGCCACTTCGCGCGATAAAGGACTGACAGCGGGCACCGCCGTCGACGTACGCAGTCGGTACGTCGGGGCGTGGAGCTCAGGGTTCGAGGTCGCCGAGCCCGTCAAGGACGGGTACCGGGTCCGCCGTCTCTCCGACGGCAGCGTCCTTCCCGACGTCTTCACCAACGAGGACGTCCGAGCGCAGCGCCACAAGACCGGTTTGTGGTGGTACTGATTCACTGAGCTCTGGTTCACTAAGCTCTGATTCACTGAGCTCTGGCACGACCGAGGGTCACCGGCGGGCTGACCGTCGAGGCCATCACGTCCCGGCCACCGCATCGATGAACTCGTCGATCGGGATGGCGGTGAGCGTCTTCGTCTTGAGCGTGCCGCGGGCACCGAGGGTGAGCGCCACCCGGGCGACAACCTTGTCGTCGGGAGCCTCGAGGATGCTGGCGAAGTCGTAGGGACCGAGGAGCGCCCACTGCGAGACGACCCGGACGCCCATGGCCTCCACCTCGCCGTTGACCTCCTTCAGGCGCTGAGGGTTCTCCCGCAGGGTGGCCATCCCCTCGGGACCGAGCGTCGACAACATGAGGTACATCGGCATGGGGGCACGCTATCAATCAGCGGCCTTCCAATCAGCGGCCTTCGACTCGGGAGATGACGGGCAGCTCAGCGTCGTCGGGTCCGGCCTGCAGAAAGGCGTCGACCATCTCCCGCACCACCGCCGGCGAGCTGAGGCGGAGACCGAAGGCCAGGACGTTGGCGTCGTTCCATCTCCGGGCACCGTCCGCCGTGGCTGCATCGGTGCACAGGGCGGCACGGACACCGGGGACCTTGTTGGCGGCGATGCTCACGCCCGTCCCCGTCCAGCAGCAGACCACGCCCCGTTCGACGCGGCCGGCCGCCACCGCCTCCCCCACGGCCCGTCCGACCTCCGGCCACGCCTCCCCGCGCCCGACCCGCTCGACGTCGTGGCCCTTCTCCACCAGATCGGTGACCAGAGCGTCGGTCAGCGAGGTCTCTTCGTCGGTACCGAAGGCGATCTTCACGTCCGCCAACGCTAATGGGCCACCCCGCTACGACGAGCGCAGGTCGACCCGTCGCACCTTCCCCATGGCGTTGCGCGGCAGTTCGTCGACGAAATGGACCAGGCGGGGTCGCTTGTACGGAGCCAGGAGACCGGCGGCGAAGGCGACCAGCTCCTGGTGCGTGGGGGGGCTCCCGTCGGCCACCACCCACGCCGTCACGGCCTCACCCCACTCCTCCGACGGTGTCCCCGTGACCGCCACCTCGGCCACCGACGGGTGGGTCAGAAGGACGTCCTCCACCTCGGCCGGGTAGACGTTGTACCCCCCGGACACGATGAGGTCGCTGTCGCGTCCCCGGATGCTCACGTAGCCGTCCTCGACGACGGCCAGGTCCCCGGTACGGAACCAGTCCCCGACCAGACGTTCGGCCGTGGCCGCCGGTCGCTCCCAGTAGCCACCGAAGACGGTGGGACCCCGGACAAGGATCTCCTCGCCGTCGAGGCGGACGTCCACACCGGGAAAGGGAAAGCCGACCGTCCCCGGACGCCGCTCCCCTTCGTACGGGTTGGAGATGGTCATGAGCGTCTCCGTCATCCCGTAGCGCTCGAGAACGTCGGTCCCACCGTCCCGGCGGATCCGGCCGTGCAGGTCGGCGGCCAGGGGGGCGGAACCCGACACGGCCAGGCGCAACCGGGACAACTCGTCGACGCGCGCCGACGCCGCCAGCCGGTGGTACATGGTGGGAACACCGAAGAACATCGTGGCCCGGTGGGCGGCCGACGCGTCGAGGACGGCGTCGGCGTCGAACCGCGGCAGAAGGACCACCGACGAGCCGCACAGCAGGGACGTGCACAGAGCGACACAGAGTCCGTGTCCGTGGAAGATCGGCAGTGCGTGGACGAGACGGTCGTCGGCCTGCCACCTCCACGTGAGACTGACCGATTCGCTGTTGGCCAGGATGTTGCCGTGGCTGAGGACGGCGCCCTTGGGGGATCCGGTCGTCCCCGACGTGTAGGCGATGAGGGCGGCGTCACCGGGGGCCGACGAATCGAGCCGGTCAGGTCCCCACGCCGAACTGCGGGCCGCCCCCCCGGCGATCACGTCGAGATCGGTGGTCAGCACGACGAGGGGCCCGGTCTCCGACCCGGCCACCCACCGGGCGCGATCGGGGTCGTCGACCACGGCCGCTGACGGACGAGCGTCCCCCACGATGTGGGCCAGCTCGCGCGCCGTGTACGCGGCGTTGGCGGGCACGCCGACCAGGGCTCCGGTCCGCAGGACCGCTACGTAGGCCACCACGGCGGCCAACGACGATCCCACGCACAGCAGCACCCGGTCCCCCGCCTGCAACCCCAGCCCCATCAGGCGGGCGGCGGCCCGGCGGGTGCGCTCGTCGAATTCTCCGGCGGTGATCCAACGGGCGGTGTCACCGGCGCCGACGTCGTAGACGAGCGGGGCGGCGGGGTTCGCCGCCCACACCTCCGCCCAGGCCGCCGGGAGGCTGCCGCGGGCCGTGAGGTCCTCGACGCGGAAATGGCGGCCGGGGGGCAGGTGTCCACGCCAGTGACGGGGTTGCACTATCCCCCTCGCCTCCCACCACGGGCGCCGGCTTGGAAGAATCCGCTCGGCGTCGGCGACCGGTCGGCCGTGAAGGCGCGACGGACACGGAGCAGCACCACCGTCCACAAGGCCCAGGCCGACAGCACGAGGATCGACAAGGCGAGCCACCAAGAGGTGGGGAACGAGGCGACGAGTGTGATGCCGGTCGCCACGAAGGACCAGATCCCGACGACCTGGACGAGAGACCACCTTCGATGGAGAACGCGACCGTACGTGCTCTCGTACCGTGCGCGGCGACGACGAGCCAGGGCGTACGAAGCGGTGATCCCGACGACGTAGCCGGGAAGCACGATGAGGAGGTGGCGCACGCGCTCAATCATGCCCGATCCGACTGCTCGGTCCGGTGCGTGGACGATTGCACAGTGAGCACGCCGCTGTTACCCTCGAAACGGTGTGGTCTTCCCGCGTCAGAGCGCGCTTGGTGAAGGCGATGGCCGGGAAGAGCGGGGGGAAGTGGCCCCAGGTGGCCGGCGAGCCCAACCCGACCCACCCCGATGTCATTCCCGAGTTCAAGTTCTTCGCCGTCATCAAGACGTGGATGGACGAGGACGTCGTCGAGGCGACGGTGCGCAACGCCACGGCGCAGGGTGCCGAGACCGTCTTCATCGTCGACAACGGGAGCACCGACGCCACCGTGGCGCGCGCCGAATCGGCGGGAGCCCTCTTGGCCGAGTCGTACGAGACCGACGTCTTCGAGGGCCGGATCTCGCAGATCCTGATCAACGCCGTCATCGCCCGCCAGTCGCTTTCGTGCCGGGCACCGTTCGTCTGGTGGCTGTTGCTCGACTCCGACGAGTTTCCCGAAGGTCCCGACGGCCTCACGATCAAGGAGTACCTGCAGACCCTGGACAGGCGCTTCAGGCTGGTGGGCAGCAGCTACTTCAATCATCTGCCGTCGGGCAAGCCCGAGTACATCCCGGGGTTCCATCCCATCGACTTCCAACCGCTCTGCGAGCCCTTCGCTCCCCGCCGCCATCCCCCGTGCGAACGGGGCCATTGGAAGCACCCTCTGCAGCGCTTCGACCGGAGCGGACTCTTCGTGACGAGCGGTGAGGGCTTCCACGACGCCACGGTCCGGACCGGAGTACCGCTCATCGAACCGGTGGGAGGGATCGTCACCCACCATTTCCAGTACCGAGACGAGTCGCTGACCCGCGCCAAGCTGGAATTGACCTGTGGGCCGGGTTCCACGCGGACGGCGTTGCACGAGTCCATCGGCAACAAGGGCTTCGTCGCTCGACGCCGGTCGATCGACGCCGTGTACGAGCAACGTTGGGGAGACGTCGTGAGCCTTCCCAACCTCCACCGGCCCGACCGTGTCGATCCTCGGCCGTGGCCTCATCTCGACCGTGTCCGACGGTGGTACGACGTCGAACAGCTCGCCGCCGGGCGGCAACGCTGGGCCGCCGGGGCCGACGCCACCGGTGTGGCCGATTAGTCCGGCGAGACGGGACGGCGCCGCCATGGAGGACCCCGGTCCGCCTCGGGACCGGGCCGCACCCGCGCCCGAGGTGTCGGGACTGCGGAGGCGAATAGGGCGGGAGACGGACTTCCTGCGGCGCGCCGTGGCGCACCCGGACCTTTTCCGCCGACGGGCCCGACGGGCGGTGTCGCCCAAGGTGGCCTTCCTCGAGCGCAATCACGACCCCGACCGGTCGTTGCTGGTGGCCGGCAGCGCCCGCAGCGGGACGACATGGTTGGCCGAGGTCCTGAGCGAGACACTCCACGGCCGGCTGCTGTTCGAGCCGCTGCGGGCCGAGGCGGTCCCCCAGGCCCGGCCCGTCCGCTTCGGGCACTACCTCGATCCCGACGGCCGTTCCGACCGGGCTGTCACCGAGGTCCTGGACAAGGTCATGGCGGGACGGATACGCGGCCGGTGGATCGACGAGTACAACACCGCCCGCTTCCCCCGTTGCCGCGTGGTGAAGGAGATCCGGGCCACGAACCTGCTGCCCTGGATGGTCCGTCGCTATCCGCGGACCCCCATGGTCTACCTGCTGCGCCATCCGGTGCCGAGCGCCTGGTCGGTGGCGCAACTGGGGTGGCCGGACAACCTCCCGCAATTCCTCGGCCAGGAACCGCTGATGCAGGGGCCGATGGCGCCCTTCGGAGCCTTGATCAGACAGACGGCGGACTCTCCCGACCCCTTCCTCCGACTCGTCCTGCGCTGGTGCCTCGAGAACTTCGTCCCGACACAGCTGCTTTCCTCGGGGCAGGCGCATGTCGTGTTCTACGAGCACCTGGTGGACGATCCGCGAGGTGAGCTGGTGAGGCTGAGCACGTTTCTGCGACGGTTCGGCCCCGGCCCCTGGGACATGCGGCTGGACTCCACCGGCAACCTGGACAGACCGTCGCACACCAACTATCGCGACACCGACGTGGCCTCGGGGCCCGGTCGGTTGGACGACTGGGTCGGCGAGGTGCCGGCCCCCCGGGTCGATGCGGCGCTGGCCCTTCTGGGCGGGTTCGGCCTCGACCGCGTCTACGGAGACTCGACACGGCCGCTCATCGCCCCCGAGGCCGTCCTGCGGGGCGGGCCGGCCACGCCTCCGGTCCCCGGCTAGGGCGACGGTCGACGGGTCAGGGCGGAGCGCATCTTCCAAAAGCCGGTGACGACGCGGACGCCGCGCGATCGCCGGAGTGAGGCGTGGGCGATCCGGACCGTCTCGAGCTCCCGGGCCAGGGTGAGCACATCGTCGACCCACTCCGGCTCCGGGCCGAGATCGGGACGCTGCCACGCCGCGTGCGGTCCCTGTCTCCGCCGCAGCTCGTCGAAGACGAGGCGAGCCCCCGCCGCCGGGCCCGGGTCGGCCTCGGCGGCACCGTGATGATGACGGAGATCGCCGTTCAGGAAGGAGACGGCGGCGGCCCGACGCTCAGGTTCGACGTCCACCTGCTGGTCGCCCAGGAAGCGGACGAGCGAGTCGCACCATGCCACCGGGTCACGCAACACCGTGTCGAAGTCGGCGGCCAACGTCGGGATGCCCTGGAGGTTGCGTGCCGCGGCGCGCACGTAGCGCTCCCACGTCGCCAGCCCGTGCACCACCGGCAGCCCGCTGCGGGCCCGTAGCGACCGGGCCACCTCCACCGGGTCCCGGAAGACGAAGACGGCGGCCACCGGGGGGTCGATCACGGTCTGCCAGAAGGGCAGGGTGATGCAGGCTCGGGGATCCTTCCAGGCGATCGGCCGGGGGCCGAAGCTGGCGCGGAAACGCCGGGACGCCTCGGACCGGAGGTCGTCCAGGGACGGGTCGTCCTGCCAACCGTCGGCCAGATCGGGCGGCGAGAAGAGCAGTCCCCCGAAGTGGCGGAAGAGCTGATTGTTCAGCCGGACGATGCTCTGGCTCTCCCAGTGCCCCCGCTCGTTGTCGGCGGTGGCGGGGACGAGGTCGTCGTCCACCGGCATCCCCAGGCCCAGTTGACCGAGAAGGCCGGCGGTGGCCGAGGTCCCGCTGCGGTGCATGCCGATGACATGGATGCAGACGTCGCCTGAGCCCGTCGAGCCCTGCGAGGCCATCGGTCGCAGTATAAGCCGAGCCCTCCGAGGCGCCGGGTGTGGCCACCGCCACGATCACCGGGTGATCCGGCCCGGGAGCCGGTCGACGCACGATCGGCCACGAAGAGGGCCCCGTGCGCGGCATTATTGACGGGCGGCTCGGCGGTCAGCTGAGCGTCATCGAGGACGGGGTGAGGATGGCTATTGGCGACGACGGCATTTCGGCTGCTCAGAAGGTACAGAGGCATGTCTCGATCGTTCCGCACACCCACTGGGATCGTGAATGGTACGAACCGTTCCAGACCTTCCGGCTGCGGTTGGTGCACCTGATCGACGGCCTGCTGGACCTGCTCGAGAACGACCCCTCGTACTCCCGGTTCCTTCTGGACGGCCAGATGGCGGCCGTCGACGACTATCTCGAGATCAGGCCCGAGAACGAGGAGAGGATCCGGGCCCTGGCGGCGGCCGGGCGCCTCTCGATGGGCCCGTGGTACATCCTCATGGACGAGTTCCTGATCTCGGGCGAGACGATCATCCGGGACCTCCAGACGGGGATGCGGCGCGGGGCCGCCTTCGGCGGGGCCATGGAGGTCGGCTACCTCCCCGACATGTTCGGGCACATCGCCCAGATGCCGCAGATCCTGAAGCTGGCCGGCCTCGACCACACGGTGGTGTGGCGGGGGGTCCCGTCGGTGGTCGACAAGACCGGCTTCTGGTGGGAGGCACCCGACGGCTCGACGGTCCGGGCCGAGTACCTGCCCACCGGGTACGGCAACGGTGCCGCCATCCCCGACGACGCCAAGGAGCTCGTCCGGCGGATCGGCGATCACGAGGCGGAGATCGGCGAATTCCTCGTCGACGGACTGCTCTTCATGAACGGGACGGACCATCAGGAGCCCCAACGGTGGCTCGGACGGGTGGTGGCCGAAGCCAACGCCATACAGGACGACTACGTGCTCGAGGTGACGTCCCTGGCCGACTACCTGGCCACCACCCCGACCGACGGGCTGCCCCGGTGGCAGGGCGAACTGCGATCCGGGGCACGGGCCAACGTCCTCATGGGGGTGGCGTCGAACAGGGTCGACGTGAAGCGCCACGCGGCGGTGGCCGAGAGGGCGCTCGAGCGCCGGGCGGAGCCGTACTGCGCCCTGTACCTGCCGGCGGACCGGTGGCCCCGGACCCTGCTCGACGTGGCCTGGAAGGAGGTCGTGCGCAACGCCGCCCACGACTCGGTCTGCGCCTGTTCGGTGGACGAGGTCGTCGACGCCGTCAACACGCGCTACGCCGAGGCCCGGCGGATCGGAGACGGACTGGCCGACCAGGCCCTCCTGGCCCTGGCCCGGTCGCTCGCCGACGCCGGCCCGACGGTGGTGAACCCGTCGGCCCGTTCCCGCGGCGGCGTGGTCGAGATGGTCGTCGCCGGCGACGACCTTCCCCCCGACACCCAGGCCCTGCCCGAGGAACCCGGCGCCTTCGGGATTCCCCGGGGGCTCGGCGCGCTCACCCTCGACGCCAACACGGTCAAGACCGTCCTCGGGATGCTCCCGGCGGGAAGCCAGATCGACGCCCACACATGGATCCAGGGCGTGCAGGTCGAGGAGGACGAGACCGGGATCGAGATCACCATCGCCTTCGGGAGCGAGGAACGCTTCGACGTCCCCCTGGCCTCGATCAAGCAGGACCTCTACACGCGTCTGGGCGCCCGTCCCGACTCCGCGGTGCGGATCCGTATCGACCAGCCACCGATCCGGCGGGTGCTCGCCCGGGTGTCGGACGTCCCCGGCTTCGGCTGGCGCAGCTGCACCCCGGCGCCGTTGGCCCACCCCGTGAACGTCACCGCCGGGGAAGGCGGGGGGGACGGCGGGGGCGCCGGGTCGGTCGAGCTCGGCAACGGCCTGGTGTCGGTGACCATCGACCGTTCGTCGGGGACGTTCGCCATCGACGGCGTGGCCGGCTTCGGGAAGCTGGTCGACGGGGGCGACCACGGCGACTCGTACAACTACTCACCCCCTCTGCGGGACCGTCTGGTGGACGCACCGGACAGCGTCGCCGTCGTCGTCACCGACAGCGGACCGGTCAGGGCGTGCGCCGAGATCACGGCCGTCTACTCGTGGCCGGAGTACGTCGACGGCGTCACGAGGGCACGGACGGGGGAAAAGACCGTCGAGGTCACGACCACCGTCGAGCTCCGGGCCGAGGAACGGATGGTCCGGGTCGTCACCCGCTTCGTGAATCCGAGCCGTGACCACCGGCTCCGGGTGCACCTCCCCCTGCCCCGACCGACCACGTACTCCGAGGCGGAGTGCGCCTTCGCCGTGGTCCGCCGCGGTCTCGAGGCCGAGGGGCGACAGGACGAGTTCGGGCTCCCGACGTTCCCGTCGCGGCGTTTCGTCTCGGCCGGCGGGCTCACGGTGGCCCACGAGGGCCTGCTCGAGTACGAGCTCGTCGACATCGACGCCGGCGACGGCCGGGCGCGCACGCTGGCGCTGACGCTGCTGCGGTCCACCGGGATGCTGTCGCGCCTGGGAATGGCGTACCGCCCCCTGCCGGCGGGACCACTCACGCCGGTGAGCGGACTCCAGCTCCAGGGCCGACCGGTCGAGGCCCGCTACGCCCTGGTGGTGGGGTGTGACGATCCCTATGCCATGGGGGACGACGCCTTCCTCCCACTGGAGCTGGTCCATGCCCCCGGAGGAGGGGGGCGGGCGACACCCGGGAGCGCGCTCGACATCGACGGGGCCGAGGTCTCCGCCGTGCGGCGTGAGGCCGGCCTCCTCGAGGTGCGCGTGTTCAATCCCACGGACCGAACCACCACGGTCCGGGTGGGCAGCCGGTCCGGCTGGTTGGTCGACCTGCGCGGACGCACCCAGGGCCGCTTCGACGGCTCCTTCGAGCTCCGCCCCTTCGGTATCGCCACGTTCCGCTCAGGCGACCACTGACGTCAGTCGTCGTCGGGGAGGGCCACCGGCTCGACCGGTCCGCTGCCCGACAGGAGGCGCTCGCCCCGTTCACGAAGATCGTCGAGCTCGTGGAGAACCTCGGACAGCCGCTCCCAACGCCGCGACACCCGTCGGTCGAGGGTCAGCGGCTCCGATCCGGGCCGGTGCAGCGCCCACAGCTGGACGCGACCCAGGTCCTTGACGAGCCGCGGGCGAAGCGCCCGGAAGGCGAACTCCCCCGCCGGCCCCGGGTCCGGGCCGGTCTCCGACAGCAGGGCGGAATGGAACTCGTCGGACACGAGGACGCTCCCCGGCGCGGCGATGCCGGCCGCCCGGCTGGCCAGGTTGACGACCGGGCCGTAGAAATCGCCGTCCTGGACGAGGACGGGGCCGACGGCCAGGGCCACGCGGACGTCGGACAGCAATTCGTCATCGGCGTAGGCCTCGGCCAGGGCCAGCGCGATCCGGGCGGCGTCGGTGGCCGTGTCGGTCACGAACATGACCTCGTCGCCGATCATCTTCACCACCCGCCCACCACGCGCTGTCACCGTGTCGTGGGCCACGTCTTCGAACCGGCTCACCAGGGCGGCCAGTTCCTCCTCCGACAGCTGCTGGCTGAGCATGGTGAACCCGACCATGTCGGCGAAGCCGACGCAGAGATCGGGAAGGGCGCCGGGGTGGTGGCGACTGCGCTGGAGCATGGCGCGCCGGACCGATGCCTGGACGTGGCGCCGCCAGGCAAACTCCAGAAGGCGGGTCATGGCCGGGAGCGACCGGTCGGCCAGGCGGACGAAGCGGTCGGCCGCCTCGATACTCGACCCGGCCCCCGATCCCGACGCCCCCACCATCCCCCGCACGGCCGGCGCCACCTCGGCCTCGGCGATACGGGCCATCGAGGAGCCGATCACCCGGGCCAGCTGCAGTGCCGTGTCGACGTCGGCGGCACCGAGGTCGACCATGGTCTGGAGGATGCGGATGGCCTCGAGGTCGAGGTCCGTGAAGATCCTGTCGTCAGCGGAGACGTCGGCGAATCCGAGGGCGCGCCAGAAGCGGCTGGCCAGCTCCTCGGGCATGCCGGTGATCTCCGCCACCTCGCTCTGGGTGTAGCGCTCGCCGGGGACGAGGAGACAGTCGACCACCAGCAGGTCGAGAAGGTCGTCCTCTTCGGCCCGGGCGATGTCCTGCTCCGGAACACGGTGCTCGAGGAGGAAGGCCCGGACCCGCGCCAGGGCGGCGGCCGACGACACCGTCTCGTTCACGTCGGACCCTGGACCGACGGGCCCCCAGGGGGGCGGTCCCGGCGCATCTCGAGGCCGTGGAATTCGGACTTGGCCGAGCGGAGCATGAGGGCGGGGATCGCTTCCGCCGGGGCGCGGGTGCCTTCGAGGACGTCGGCCACCTGCTGGGCGATCGGCATCTCGACGCCCTGGGCGGCGGCCAGCTCGAGCAGCGGACGCGCCGTCTTCACGCCTTCGGCCACCATCCGCATCTCACCGAGGACGTCCTCGAGCGGGCGTCCCTGACCGAGACGCTCGCCCACCATCCGGTTCCGACTCAGTCGGCTGGTGCAGGTGGCCACGAGGTCTCCCACCCCGGCCAGGCCGGCCATCGTCATCGGGTCACCACCGAGAGCCACGCCGAACCGGCCCAACTCGGCCAGGCCCCGGGTGATGAGCGCCGCCAGCGACGAGTCCCCGAGACCGAGGCCCTGGATCATGCCGGCGGCGATGGCGAGGACGTTCTTCGTGGCCCCGGCCGTCTCGCAGCCGACGAGATCGGAATTCGTGTAGACGCGAAAAGTCTCGGTGCGCAGGAGCTCCTGCACCTCCCGGGCGATGGCCTCGTCGGTCATGGCCACCACCGTGGCCGCCGGTTGACCGACCACCACCTCGCGGGCCAGGTTGGGCCCCGTGAGGACGCCGGCGGGGTGGTTCGGTATCACCTGCGCGATGACCTCCGTCATGCGCAGGAGGGTCCCTTGTTCCAGTCCCTTGGCCAGACTGAGCACGGGGACGTCGGGCGCCACATGGGGGGCCAGGTCCGTGAGGACGGCCCGGAAGCCGTGGGAGGGAACGGCCATGACGACGAGAGCGGCACCGTCGACGGCCGCCGCCAGCGACGTCGTCGCCCGCAGGGTCGCAGGGAGGCGGACGCCGGGCAGATAGTCGGGATTCTCGTGACGCCGGTCGATGGCGTCGCCCACGTCCGGTCGACGGGCCCACAAGACGGTGGGAGCGGAGCGCGATGCGATGGCAGCCACCGTGGTCCCCCACGAGCCCGCCCCGATCACAGCGACCTTGTCGAGCATCCGCCAACCCTACGGCGTGGTGCGCCGGCGGTGGACCGCCACGGCGGCCGTACACTGGGCCCGTGACGACCGAGACGTCCGAGGTCCCCCGCCTCGCCGGTTGCGTTGTCCTCATCCCCGTGAAGGCCTTCGCCGCCGGCAAGGCCCGTCTGGCGCCGACGTTGGACGCCGACGGGAGGGCCGAGCTCTCCCGGATGATGGCCGGCCGCGTCCTCGAGGCGGCCGCTCCGCTCCCGGTGGCCGTCGTCTGCGACGACGCCGAGGTCGCATCGTGGGCCGTCGGGAACGGAGCCATGGCGCTGCCCGAACCGGGACGCGGCCTGAACGGGGCCGTGGAGGCGGGGGTGGCACGACTGGCCGCCCTCGGCGCCGACGAGGTGCTGGTGGCTCACGCCGATCTGCCCATGGCCCACGGTCTGGCCCAGCTGGCCGGGTTCGACGGCGTCACGCTGGTGCCCGATCGGCGCGACGACGGGACCAACGTGGTCTGCGTTCCGGCGCACGCCCGGTTCCGGTTCTCCTACGGTCCGGGTTCCTTTCTCCGGCACCGGGCCGAAGCGGAGCTCCTCGGACTGCCGTACCGGGTCGTGCGGCAACCGGACCTGGCCTGGGACGTCGACGTCCCGTCGGACATCCCGGCCGAGTTCGTCCCGACCGCCCGTCTCTGACGCCGGTGGTCGACGGATCCCGCCGCACCGACGTCCTTCCCGTCGGCGACCTCCCCACGCACGGCGTCGTCACCATCGATCTGCCCGTGCCGAAGGTGGCGCTCGCCGTCGCCGCCCATCCCGACGACGTGGAGTTCGGATGCGGGGCGACACTGGCCAAATGGGCCGCCGGCGGTTGTCTGATCCACCATCTGGTCCTCACCGACGGATCGAAGGGAACGTGGTCGGCCGACGACGATCTCGCCGCGCTGGTGGAGCGCAGACACCGTGAGCAGCGCCAGGCGGCCAGGGTGCTGGCCGGTGGAGCCGGTGCGGGCGGTGGCGTCCAGTTCCTCGACTGGCCCGACGGCGAGCTCGAAGCCGGGATCGTCCAACGCCGTCAGGTGTGCCAGGTGATCAGGCGGGTGCGGCCCGACGTGGTCCTCGGACACGATCCGTGGCGTCGGTACCGGTTGCACCCTGATCACCGCAATGCCGGCTGGCTCCTCACCGACGGGGTCGTGGCCGCCCGCGACCCGCAGTTCTTCCCCGATCTCACCGAACCGCCCCACCGGCCGACCTCGATGCTCCTGTGGGAAGCCGACGAGCCCAACCACGTCGAGAGGGCCGACGGGATGTTGGACGTGAAGGTGGCCGCCCTCCTGGCCCACCGGAGCCAGCACCGCTCCACCATGGGGATCGAGGGCACCGATCCCGCCGGCGCCGGTCCCGAGGGTGACGATCTACCGGCCGACCAGCTCGAGGCGTTCCGGAGCGTCGTCGAGGCCCAGTTGGCGGCGCACGGCCGGCTGGCCGGATTGGTGGCCGGCGAGGCTTTTCATCTTCTCACCGAGCTCTGAACCTCACCCTCACGGAGCTCGAGCCCCACCGGCGAACCATCGCTCGGCGGCGAGCCCGTCGACGACGCGTGACGAGGGGCCCCGCAGGGCCCCTCGTGCACACGCTCTCGAAGCCGTCGTGTCCGGCGGCAGGGTGCCTCAAGCCTTCTTGGCCGGCGCCCGCTTGACGGCGCGCTTCTTGACGGTCCGCTTGGCGGCCTTCTTGGCCGGCGCCCGCTT
>Ga0209415_10000311_pt1 | contig 87361 bp, 83 predicted proteins | sample PeaSoiSIISIP2007_FD_187696 | JGI IMG/M metagenome (GOLD analysis project Ga0209415, IMG submission 187696) | Peat soil microbial communities from Weissenstadt, Germany - SII-SIP-2007 (SPAdes) (version 2) | ecosystem: Environmental > Terrestrial > Soil > Wetlands > Peat | place: Germany... | reverse complement strand
CTCTTTTCCTCGTCGGCGGCCCGCTTAACGCGGGGTTGCCGTGGAATTCCGGAGTTCAGAAGATTTACATCGACATCATTCGGAATTACGCGAAGAAGATCAGCGGAAAAGAACTTCCCAAATTCGCGCCGGAGACCGTCGAAAAACTGCCCGACATTTGTTCGTTATGGCGAACGATGAAAGATGATTGGTCGGCCGAGGCGCCGGCAGAAGGTGTGTGGAAGGAGATTAAGGACCTCAAACAACTTTCCAACGGGATCGAAGGATTTCTGAGCAGGTATGGGCACGATCAAGACGACCGCGATCTGTTAATCTACAGGATCAAGCGAAAATACGCAGCCGAACCCGTATTGCCTCCTGTGGAACCGTCCGCCTGCGGCTGCTCGCTCAACGCGCCTAGCGTCCACCACCTGTCAGACGCCGAGCTTGTCGACATGGGTTATCCCTTGGGAACGCCGGCGTCTGATTATGGATTTTAAACCACGCGGGAAGGCATGAGATGGATGACATCCGCTTAAGCCTCAAGGCGCCGGCCTCCTTTAGCAAGAAGCTCCTGGCATTGACCGGCTTTTCCGGGGAGGAGCCAATTTCGCGCCCGTTCCAGTTTCAGCTGAGCTTTGTATCCGACAATCTCGATCTTTCGGCAAAGGACGCGATCGGCGCGAACGTCACGGTGATTCTTGATCACGCGCAGGGACAGTCGCGGCCGTTCAACGGCGTCATCCGCAGCATCGTCGCCGGGGATTCCGGATTGACGACGACGAGGCTCTATCGCGCGGAAATGGTTCCGTGGCTGTGGTTTCTCACGCGAGGCAGCGACTGCCGCATCTTCGAGGATTGCACGGCCCTCGACATCATCACTGAAGTGATCACCGACCATCACCAAAGCGTCGACACGTCGGGCGTGAAAGGCGCTGCACCCAAACAAAAAAGACCCTATTGCGTCCAATACCGCGAGACCGACTTCCATTTCATCTCCCGGCTCATGGAAGAGGTCGGCATCTTCTATGCCTTCAAGCACGACGACGGGCGCCATAGCCTTTATCTCTACGATTCCGTCAGCGCATACACCGACATCCCCGGCAAGACGCTCGGCTACTCGCCAGGCACGAAATTGGCGGCGGCGCTCGATCACTGGGCCCGGCATCTCCACTATCATTCGGGCAGTTGGACTCAGCGAGACTACAATTTCGAACAGCCCAGCTCGACGCTCGAGACCAACTCGCCGACGAAGCATCAATTCGCCGATTACAAGGACTACGCGCTCTTCGATTACCCCGGCGGCTATGACACGGTCAGCGACGGCAATCCCGTGACGGAGCTGCGAATGGAGGCGGAAGAAGCGCCTTACCAGCTGGTGACCGCGCGAAGCGGCAACATGAGCCTCTTTCCGCTCGGCTCCTTTACGCTGGACGATCACGTGATCGAGAGCGAGAAGAACAAGAAATATGCGATCTTGTCGGTGAGCCACAGCGCCTACGATCATGCCACCACCCCGGGCGGCAGCGGGTCTGGCTATAGCTGCACCTTCAGCTGCATACCGGCCGAGATCGTCTGCCGGCCGGCGCGCGTGACGCCAAAGCCGCGGATCAGCGGCCCGCAGACGGCAATCGTCGTGGGCGCCTCGTCCTCCGACGAAATCACCACCGATAAATACGGCCGCATCCAAGTGCAGTTTCCCTGGGATCGGAAGAAAAAGACGTCGTGCTGGATTCGCGTGGCGCAGAGCATCGCCGGCAAGCAATTTGGCGCGATCTACCTGCCGCGGGTCGGTCATGAGGTGGTGGTGAGCTTCCTCGAGGGCGATCCCGATCGGCCGCTGGTCGTCGGCTCGGTCTACAACGCCGACAACATGCCGCCTTACACCTTGCCGGACAACAAGACACAGAGCGGCTACAAGACCCGTTCCACCGTCAACGGCGCCGCCAGCAACTTCAACGAGCTGCGCTTCGAGGACAAGAAGGGTTCGGAGGAGGTCTATCTTCAAGCCGAGAAGGACTTCAATTGCCTCGTCAAGCACGATCAGGATCTCAAGATCGGCAACAATCAGACGATCGAGGTCACGAACGACAGAACCGAGAAGGTCAAGCAGGGTAACGAGTCGGTGACGATCCAGCAGGGCAATCGTTCGGTCGTCGTCAATACCGGCAACGATACGCACCAGATCGGCCAAGGCAATCGCTCGGTCACGATCTCGATGGGCAATGACAGCCTCGAGATCAAGATGGGGAATCAGACGACGAAGGTTTCGCTCGGCAGCGTGAGTACGGAGGCGATGCAGTCGATCGAGCTGAAGGTCGGCCAGAATTCGATCAAGATCGACCAGATGGGGGTCACCATCCAGGGGATGATGGTCTCGATCGAGGGCCAGACGCAAACGCAGGTGAAAGGCCTGATGACGCAGATCGGCGGCGATGCGATGCTGCAGCTTCAAGGCGGCATTACCATGATCGGCTAGAAGCCGGGCATGCCGCAGCAACGGATGTCATAACCCGGACGAGGAACATTCGGTCCGCGATGCCGCCCCTGAAAAAAATGGCTGCCGCCGATACGCGTACCGCCGCCGCGCGCGCGAATTTGAGCGCTGCGGGGATCGCCGCGCTCGATCCGGCGCTCGATGCGAGCGCCAACCTCGACCTTCTGATGAAGCGCGGACTTCTTTCGGATGCGGTGCGGTTCCTCGCGCACTCCTTGCCCAAGCGGGAGGCGGTATGGTGGGCGTGCCTGTGCGCCCGCGATATGCTGCCGGCCGATGCCGCTCCCGCGCTGCTCGCGGCGGTGCAGGCGGCGGAAGGCTGGGTCATGGCGCCGAGCGAGGAGAAGCGACGCGAAGCGATGGTAACGGCCGAAGCCGCGGGATTTCGCGCGCCGGCAAGCTGGGCGGCGGTGGCGGCCTTCTGGTCGGGCGGCAGCATGGCGCCGCCGAACGCCCCGGTCGTGCCGCCGGGGGACCCGCTGACCGGCGCCGCTGTGGCGGGCGCGATCCTGCTCGCCGCCGTGCAGACGGAGCCGCAGAAGGCATTCGAGAAATACCGCCGCTTTCTCGATTACGGCATCGACATCGCCGGTGGCGGAAGCGGTCGCGAGCGTCAGCAGGCCTAGGGGCCCGAGCAACAGGGAGACGCACAATGGGCATGCCGGCTGCGCGACTGCTGGACATGCATGTTTGTCCGATGGTCACCGGCGTTGTCCCGCATGTCGGCGGGCCGATCGCCGGGCCGGGCGCTCCGACCGTGCTGATCGGCGGCATGCCGGCCGCACGCGTCGGTGATCTGGTAACCTGCGTCGGTCCGCCGGACACCATCATTGTCGGCTCTGCCACGGTTCTCATCTCCGGCATGCCGGCGGCGCGGCTGGGCGATTCTTGCGCGCATGGCGGCGCGATCATCCTGGGCTGTCCGACGGTGCTCATCGGGTGATGGACGAAGCCGCAGCTTCCGCGGATCATCAGACGTCCCTGCGCCGTGCCGTCGAGAGCCATGCCGCGGGCCGGCCGGAGGAAGCGCGTCGACTCTGCAGCGCTATCCTCCAGGCGGCGCCCTCTCACCCCGGCGCCCTGCACCTTCTGGGAATGCTGTCGCTGTCGGCCGGCGCTGGCGCGGAGGCATTTGACCTGCTCCGCCGGGCGGCGGAATATGACCCAAAAAACCCCCTTGTTCTCAATAATTTAGGGTGCGCTCTGCAGGCTTTGCACCGATTCGAGGAGGCGATTTCGTGCCATCGCGCCGCCATCGAATGCGCGCCCGGCATGGTCGCGGCGGAGATGAACCTTGCCCTGGCGCTCGATGCGCTCGACCGCCATGCCGAGGCCGAGGCCGGCTTCCGCCGCGCGACGCAATTGCGGCCCGATCTGGCGCATGCCTGGACGCGGCTCGGCGGGACATTGCTGCAACAGAACCGGCCGGATGAGGCCATTCCCTGCTACCGGCGCGCCCTTGCCCTCGATCCTCGATCGCGGCAGGCCGAGCTCAATCTGTTGGTGGCATTGCTGACGGCAGGGGATTTCCGACAAGCCTGGCCGGCCTACGAGGCGCGCTGGCGGCTCAAGCCTGAGCTGCGGCAGAGCCCGGCGGCGCAGCGGGCGCCGCTCTGGCTCGGAGGCGCTGACATCGCCGGCGCCACCATTCTGCTCCATGCCGAGCAGGGGTTGGGCGACACGATCCAGTTCGCCCGCTACGCGCCGATGGTGGCCGAGCGCGGCGCGACGGTGCTGCTTGAAGTCCTGCCGGGGCTGCGGCCGCTTTTCGCTGGGATGCAAGGGGTCGCGGCGGTCTTCGAGCGCGGCGACGCGCTGCCGGATTTCGCGTGGCAATGCCCGCTGATGAGCCTGCCTTTGGCGTTCGGAACCGATCTCGGCAATATTCCCGCGACCATTCCTTATGTCGCCGCGGATTCCGCTCGCGTCGCCGCTTGGCAGAACCGGCTCGGGCCCCGCACCTGTCCGCGGATCGGCCTTGCCTGGTCGGGCAGCCCCGAGCATCCGAACGATGCCCATCGCTCGATCGCGCTGGCCGATTTGGCGCCGCTCCTCGGCCGCGCGGAAGTCTCGTTTCACTGCGTCCAAAGATCCGTGCGTGCGGTTGATGCGAAAACGGCGATCGGCATTCCCGGCCTTGCCACCCACGAGGCCGCACTCAGCGATTGGGGGGAGACGGCGGCACTCCTGATGCTTATGGATCTCGTCATCGCCGTCGATACCTCCGTCGCTCATCTCGCGGGCGCGCTAGGGCGGCCGGTCTGGCTGATGCTGCCGTTCCGGGCGGACTGGCGCTGGCTGCTGCACCGCGCCGACAGCCCCTGGTATCCAGGGATGCGGCTATTCCGACAGCAGGAGCCGGGCAGTTGGGACGGGGTGCTGGCCGAGGTGGGACAGGCGCTGGCTAGCGCCGATCCCGGTAGATTGGAACATATCCGGCGTTGGCGAAGTAGTTAGAGCCGATCCCATCGGAATAGAATCGAACGGGATCGGCTCTCGTGCATAGAATCAAACGGATGGAACCCGAAGCGTCGGCCATCCTACCCTGCTTTGGGTTGCATCGCGCGGACTCGCCCGTCTGATTTTCACCACTAGCGGCCGAGGAGCTTGCGCTTCTCCTCGAACTCGCCCTTGTCGATCTCGCCCCTGGCGAAGCGCTCCTCGAGAATGTCGAGGGCGGCGCGGCCGCGGCCGGGGCCGTCGCACCAGGGGCAGCCGCCATGGAAATGGCGGGAGCCGTGGCCATGAAACGGATAGCCACGGGTCGCCCAGCGCACCAGCCACACGAAGATGACCATGATGCCGATGATGGCGAGCAGCACGAAGATCGGGCCGACGATCATGAAGGGATGCCAGCCCCATCCCGGCGCCCCGCCCGGCCCGCCCCATGGCCCGCCCCACATCATGTGACCGTAGCCGTAAGGCGCGGCGGGGACATTCGGCGCCGCCTGCTGCTGCTGGGCGAGCGCCGGCAGCGCCGCGATGGCGAAGACGAGTGAGACAGCGAATGCGGCGAGACGTTTCGCGTGCGCGCGGATCGGGTCTGTGGACAGCATACTAATGGCCATGGCACTGCCTCCGGAAAGGTGACCCGTTTATCATCATCCCGTCCGGCGCCCCGTCCTTGATGTGGATCAACGGAGGGCGTGGCCGGCGCGCAGTACGGGCCATCGTCGTTACGGACATAACGCGGACACAAGACTTTCGGGGTCCGCAGATCTCCGCGTAACTACTCGAATTTGATGGTGGGTGCAGCAGGACTCGAACCTGCGGCCCGCTGATTAAGAGTCAGCTGCTCTACCAACTGAGCTATGCACCCGCCGCGGGAGCGCCCCTATAACAAAGGGCCGCGCGCTTGTCGAGCGCGTCGCCGGCGGATCACGGATCGGCGTCGCCGTGGCGGCTGATGCGGACGTCGCGGTGGACGTAGACGCTCATCAGCAGGCCGAAGCCGAACATTACCGTCAGCATCGCCGTCCCGCCGTAGGAGATCAGCGGCAGCGGCACGCCCACCACCGGGATGAGCCCCATCACCATCGCCATATTGATGAACACGTAGAGGAACAAGTTGGTGGCGATGCCAAAGGCCAGCAGCCGGCCGAAATGACTGCGGCTCCGGAAAGCGATGGCATAGCCGTAGACGAGGATCAGGACATAGAGCCCGAGCAGCGCCAGACCGCCGACGAGGCCCCACTCCTCGGTCAGCATGGTGAAGATGAAATCGGTCTGCCGCTCGGGCAGAAAGCTCAGATGCGACTGCGTACCCTCGAGGAAGCCCTTGCCGAACACCCCGCCCGAGCCGATCGCGATCTTCGATTGCAGGCTGTGATAGCCGGCGCCCAAGGGATCGTTCTCGGGATCGAGAAAGGTGTAAATGCGGTTCTTCTGATAGTCGCGCAGGAACCGCCAGGCGACCGGCACCGCCGCGCCGCCGCCGGCCAGCAGCAGCCCGAACTTCCACAGCCGCACGCCCGCGAGAAAGAACATCGCGCCGCCGCCAAGGACCAGCATCAGTGCCGTTCCAAGATCCGGTTGCTTCAGCACCAAGAGCGCCGGCGCGAGCACCATGAGCATCGGCACGATGAGCCGCACCGGCCGCGCCACCTCCTCCGCCGTGACGCCATTGAAATAGCGCGCCAGCGCCATCACCGCCGCGACCTTCATCATCTCGGAGGGCTGCAGCTGAATGACGCCGAGATCGATCCAGCGCTGCGCTCCCATGCCGACGGCGCCGCGCAGCTCGACGGCAATGAGGAGCAGCATCGCCACGCCATAGACGGCATAGGCGCTCTTGAGCCAGGTGCGGATGTCGATGACCGCCACCACCATCATCAAGATGAGAGCGACGCCGAAGCGGATCGCCTGCGCGCTGGCCCAGGGATGCCAGGACCCGTTGGCTGCGGAATAGAGCGTGGCGAAGCCGATGCCCGCCACCGCGGCGAGCAGCAGCACGAGTCCCCAATTGAGGCTGAAGAGCTTCTCCGCCAGGCCCGGCCGCGCGGCCCCGTCGTCCATCCAATGCGCGAGCACGCGCATGCTCAGCCCTGCGCCACGGTGGTCGGCGGCTCGAAGGGCTGCGGCGGCACGCGATCGACGGGATCGCGCGTCTGCGCCTCGAGCATGAGGTCGTGGGCGATCGGCGCCGCCACGGCGCCGCCCTCGCCGCCGCTGGCGCCGCCGTGCTCGACCACGACGGCGCAGGCATAACGCGGCGCGCTCGCCGGCGCGAAGGAGATGAAGAGCGCATGGTCGCGCTGCTTCCATGGCACGCTTTGGCCGGTGAGATGACCGTGCTCGCGCTCCGCTTCGGTGATGTGGTGAACCTGCGCCGTACCGGTCTTGCCCGCCATCGCCATGACCGGATCGGTAATGCGGGCCGCATAGGCGGTACCGTGCTGCTCGTTGACGACGCCATACATGCCGTCGAGCACGAGTTCAAGATGCTTCTGCTGCACGCCCAGCGGCGCGAAGTCTGGGTTGACCCCGCTCGGCAGCGGCCCGCCCAGCGTCATCAGGCCCTGCTTGCGCAGCAGCCGCGGCACGACGACCCGTCCGGTAGCCAGACGCGCCGCATAGATCGCGAGCTGCAACGGCGTCACCGAGACAAAGCTCTGGCCGATGCCGCAGCTGATCGTCTCGCCGCGCTGCCAGGCCACGCCGGTGGTCGCAAGCTTCCAGGCGCGGGTCGGGACGAGCCCGCTCTTCTCGCCGGGAATATCGATGCCGAGCTCGACGCCGAGACCGAAACGGTTCGCCATCTGCGCGATGCGATCGATGCCGAGCAGATCCGCCGTGTGATAGAAGAAGACGTCGCAGGATTCCTTGATCGCCCGGCGCACCGACAAGGTGCCGTGCCCGCCCTTCTTCCAGCAATGGAACACGGTGTTGCCGAGATGGAATTGACCGGGGCAATAGAACTCGGTATCGGGGGTGATCGCCCCGGCTTCGAGCCCCGCCATCGCCATCATCGGCTTGAAGGTCGAGCCCGGCGCGTAGGTGCCGCTGATGCTCTTGTCGTTGAGCGGGTTCATCGGGTCGCTGATGAGATTCTGCCACAGCGCCGGCGTGAGCCCGGCGGCGAACGCGCCGGGATCGTAGCCGGGGGTCGAAGCCAGCACCAGTACCTCGCCGGTCCAGGCGTCGAGCATGACGCAGGCGGCGCTGCCTTGCGCGGTGCAGCGCTGCACCGCCAGATCCTGCAGCTTCATGTCGAGCCCGAGGACGATGTCCTGGCCGGCCATGCCATCCTCGCGCGCCAACTCGCGCACCACTTTGCCGTAGGCATTGACCTCGACCTGGCTGGTGCCGGCGGTGCCGCGCAGCGCCAGATCATGGGCCTTTTCGACGCCGCTCTTGCCGATGCGGAAATCCGGCAGCTCCAAGAGCGGGTCGTCGCCGTCGCCGCCGAGATCCTTCTCCGAGACCGCGGCAACATAACCCACGACATGCGAAGCGGTCGGGCCGAACGGGTAGAATCGCGTCAGCCCCTGCTCGATCGAGACGCCCGGCAGCTCGAGCGTGTTGACCTCGATGCGCGCCATTTCCTCCCAGCTCAGATTCTCGCGGATCATCACCGGCACGAAGCTGTGCTTCTCGCGGATCTCCCGCGACACCCGGCGGCGGTCGCCGTCGCCAACCGGCACGAGGGCGCTGACCGCGTCGAGAGTCGCGCCGATGTCGCCGGCCTGCTCGGCGACCAGCACGCTGCGATAGGTCGGATGATTGGTCGCGAGCGCGACGCCGAAGCGATCGAGGATGCGGCCCCGCGGCGGCGCCAGCAGCCGGATGTTGATCCGGTTCTCGTCGGCCAGCATGCTGTAGCGGCCGGCCTGCAGCACTTGCAGGTAATAGAGGCGCCCCGCCACCGTGGCGAGCAGGGCGAGCTTGCCGCCGGCCAGCAGGATCGCGCGCCGCGTCAATAGCTTGCTGCGGGTCTTCTCGCGCTGCACCGCGCTAGGCCCTGAGGAAGGCGCGGTGCGCGCGCACCAGGAGCGCGCTGCCGACGGGATAGCAGGCGACCGTCAACACCGCCTGGAAGAGGAAGGGGCGCAGGCCGGCGATCCCGCCGTGCAGCAGGCTGACGAGCGCCCAGGCGAGCGCGAAATTGGCCGCGGCCACCACCAGGAAGCCAAGCCAAAGCACCGGGAAATCGCGGTTGACGAAGCGCCGCCGCTGGCTCAGCACCGCCGTCCGCACCAGCAGCAGCAGCAGCGCGGAGGTGCCGAGATAGGGCGTGCCGTTCAGCAGGTCGAACAACACGCCGAGCGTGAAGACGGCGGACAGCGGCATGAAATCGGGCCAGTAGCAGGTCCAGTGAAACACCGCCATTAGGACGAAGCTCGGCGTCACCGCGGCAAAGCCGGGGATCTGCAAAGGCACGACCGAGACGAGGACGAAGAGCAGCGTCGTCGCGAAGGGCGTGATGCGGCCCGGCAGGCCGATCTCGCGCTGCAACGCGACCGGCGCCATTGCCGGCCCTTACCGCGCCGCCTCGGCCGAGCGGGCCTTGCCGCCTTTGGCCGGACGCGGCGGCGGCACGGCGCTCTCGGGCAGCAATCCGGACAGGCCGTAATTGACGATGCGGATGACCCCGAGCCGCGACAGCTCGGCATAGGGCGTCACGCGCACGATTCCGCCTTCGACCGAGGCGACGACGCCGACCGGAATGCCCGGCGGGAAGACTCCGCCGCTGCCGCTGCTGACGATTCGATCGCCGAAGCGCACCGCGGTCTTCGGCTCGAGATAGGCGAGCTGGGGCTCGTCCGAGTTGTCGCCGTCGAGCACGGCGCGCTCGCTCGTACCCTCGATCATCACGGGGATATGCGAGTTGAGATCGGTGAGCAGCAAGATGCGCGCGGTCCGCTCGCCCACTTCGGCGACGCGGCCGACGAGACCGTCGCCGGTCAGGGCCGCCTGACCGCGCTGGACTCCGTCACGCGCGCCGGCGTCGACCAGCACGTTGCGCAGGAAAGCACCGCCCGAATCGGCGACGACGCGCCCCGAAATCCACGACGCCGCCGGATCGGGCACGAGCTTGGTGAGGGCGCGCAGTTCGGCATTCTCGGCGGCAAGCCGCTGCGCCGCTTCCTGCCATTGCAGGAGGCGCTCATTCTCTTCGCGCAGCAGGGAATTTTGGCCGTAGACGTCGATCATGTTCTCGAGTCCCTGCACCGCCGATGCGGCGCTGGTGATCGGTCGGGCCACGACCTCGAGAATCGGCGCCACCGCATCGGCGACCGCGACGCGAATCCGGTCGATGAGCAGGACGTCGGCCTTGCCGAGCACGGCAAGCATGGCGGAGGCAAATATGAAAATCGGCAGCGCCAGCCGCTGAGCCGCCATTCTGACCGGAGCTGATATCCGCACCGTCCCCGCGCTCCCAATCCGCACCTGCCTTCGAGCCCGATCGCTCCCTCATCGGACCAGGGCTTTCCCCGACTGCCTTATTCCCTTATTTTTACTCGGACCGGCACAATTAGTACATGCTAATCAAGACGCTTTTTAGCGTTTTCATTTCCTCGAGCGCGCGTCCGGTGCCGAGAGCGACGCAGGACAGCGGGTCATCCGCGATCGACACGGGCAGACCCGTCGAATGGCGCAGGACATAATCGAGATTGCCCAAGAGCGCGCCGCCGCCGGTCAGCACGATGCCCTTGTCGACGATGTCGGCGGCGAGTTCGGGGGCGGTGTGTTCGAGCGCAACCTTAACCGCCTCGACGATGGCGCCGACCGGCTCGGCCAGGCTCTCGGCGATTTGGCGCTCGCTGATGACGATTTCCTTGGGCACGCCGTTCATGAGGTCGCGGCCCTTGATCTCCATGACCCGGCCCTCGCCCTCCTCCGGCATGCAGGCCGAGCCGATCTCCTTCTTGATACGCTCGGCGCTCGACTCGCCGACCAACAGATTATGGTTACGACGGATATAGGCGATGATCGCCTCGTCCATCTTGTCGCCGCCGACCCGGACCGAGCGGGAATAGACAATGCCGCCGAGCGACAGCACGGCGACCTCGGTGGTGCCGCCGCCGATGTCGACCACCATCGATCCGGTCGGCTCCGTCACCGGCAGGCCGGCGCCGATCGCGGCAGCCATCGGCTCCTCGATCAGGAAGACGCGGCGGGCGCCGGCGCTTTCCGCCGATTCCTGGATGGCCCGGCGCTCCACCGCGGTCGAGCCCGAGGGCACGCAGACGATGATCTGCGGGCTGGCGAAGCTGCGGCGGTTGTGGACCTTGCGGATGAAATGCTTAATCATTTCCTCCGCGACCTCGAAATCGGCGATGACGCCGTCGCGCAGCGGCCGAATCGCCTGGATGTTCCCGGGCGTGCGGCCCAGCATCATCTTGGCCTCGTCGCCGACGGCGAGCACCTGTTTGCGGCCCTTGACGCTGGCGATGGCCACGACCGAAGGCTCGTTCAGGACGATCCCCCGGCCCTTGACATAGACGAGCGTATTGGCCGTGCCCAGGTCGATCGCCATGTCGGCCGAAAGCATGCCCAACAAATTTCCGAACATGTGCCCCTTTACGTCTGAATGCTTGCTACCGTCGAGGACGATTCTTGTTATTGGACCTGGCCGGTCGCAGGGCGCTGCCGCCCTGCCGCCAACTCAGGCCGACAATGCGGCGGGCGCCGTCTTCGCCCGCTTGGTCAAAAGCTTGTTCAAGGCATGGATATAGGCCCTGGCCGAGGCGACGAGCGTGTCGGGATCGGCGCCCTGGCCCACCACCGTCTTGCCGCCCTCCTCGAGCCGCACCGTAACCTCGGCCTGCGCGTCGGTGCCCTCGGTCACGGCATGGACCTGGTAGAGCAGGAGCCGCGCCGTATGCGGCACCACTGCCTTGATGGCATTGAAAGTGGCGTCGACCGGCCCGTTGCCCGTGGTCTTGGCCTGCTGCGGCGCGCCATCGACCACCAGCTCGAGTTCGGCCGTCTGCGGCCCCTTGGAGCCGGCGATCACCTGCAGCGAGACGAATTTGATCCGCTCGTGGACGCGCTGGAGCTCGTCGTCGACCAACGCCACGATGTCCTCGTCATAGACCTCCTTCTTGCGGTCGGCGAGATCCTTGAAGCGGCGGAAGGCGTCGTTGACGGCATTGTCGCCGAGATCGAAGCCCAGCTCCTTGAGCTTCATCTTGAAAGCGTGCCGCCCGGAGTGCTTGCCCATGACCAGCGTCGACTTGCCGAGGCCGATCGATTCGGGGGTCATGATCTCGTAAGTGCCGGCGTGCTTGAGCATGCCGTCCTGATGGATGCCGCTCTCATGCGCGAAGGCGTTGGCGCCGACGATGGCCTTGTTCGGCTGGACGACGAAGCCGGTGATGGCCGAGACGAGGCGCGAGGCGCGCGTGATGTACTCGCTCTTGACCCCGGTCTCGTAAGGCAGCGCGTCATGGCGGGTCTTGAGCGCCATGACGATCTCTTCCATCGAGCAATTGCCGGCGCGCTCGCCCAGCCCGTTCACCGTGCACTCGACCTGGCGGGCGCCGGCGCCGATCGCGGCGAGCGAGTTGGCGACGGCGAGGCCCAAATCGTTGTGGCAATGGACGGAGATCACCGCCTTGTCGATGTTGGGCACGCGATTGAAGAGCATGCCGATGAGCCCGGCGAACTCCTCGGGAACCGCATAGCCCACCGTGTCCGGGATGTTGATGGTGCGGGCGCCCGCCTTGATCGCGCTCTCGACGGTGCGGCAGAGGAAATCATGCTCGCTGCGCGAGCCGTCCTCGCACGACCATTCGATGTCCTCGCAGAGGTTGCGCGCGTGGCCGACGCTGTCGATCACCGCCTGGTGCACCTTCTCGGGCTCCATCTGGAGCTTGTACTTCATATGCAGCGGCGACGTCGCGATGAAGATATGGATGCGCGGCCGGGCGGCATGCTGCACCGCTTCCCAGCAGCGGTCGATGTCGAGCCGGCCGGCACGCGCCAGGCCGCAGACGGTCGATTGCTTGACCAGCCTCGCCACCTCGCGCACGGCCTCGAAATCGCCATTGGAGGCGATCGGGAATCCGGCCTCGATGACGTCGATGCCCATCTCCTCGAGGAGCAGCGCGATCTTGATCTTCTCCTCGAGATTCATCGAGGCGCCCGGCGATTGCTCGCCGTCGCGCAAGGTCGTGTCGAAGATGACGATGCGGTCGCTCGGTCGAGTGACGCCGGGGGGTGGTTTGCTGTCTCTTGCGGTGGCGCTCATGGCGCGGATCCTCTCGTGTGGGGAGCGACGAACATACCTTTTCGGCGAAAGCCCCCTGACCGCGAGCAGGCATGACGCGCGTGCCCGCGCTCAGGGGCTGGTAAGTCGCAGCCCTCCCTCGCGCTTCCGCAAGCCGCAGCCACGGTTGAGGACGCACGAAGGCCGGGCCCGGCGCCGCTGCGCTCGATCCCTGCCGCTCGTTGCCCAACCCTCAACCATGTTCCGGTCTATCCCCTCGAATTGCTCTAGCCTGCGCGTTTAGCCTTAAGGAACCCTTAATCGCTCTATATTTAGGGCTCAAGCACGCTTATCTCTAGCCCCTTTACCCTCGGGATCGCAAGGCTTCAATTGCGGGTCCAACCGGCGCAAACTGCCGGCTGGCAGGCCAATTCCGCTCAGTTCCGGGTCTTGTCGACGAGCCGGTTCTGCGCGATCCACGGCATCATCGCCCGGAGCTTCTCGCCCACCTTCTCGATGTCATGCTCGCCGGCGCGCCGGCGCATGGCCTTGAAACTCGCTTGGCCGGCGGCGTTCTCGAGCACCCATTCCTTGGCGAACCGGCCGCTCTGGATGTCGTCGAGCACCCGCTTCATCTCCGCCTTGACGCGCGGGTCGATGACCCGAGGGCCGCGGGTATAGTCGCCGTACTCGGCGGTGTTGGAGATCGAATAGCGCATATTGGCGATGCCGCCCTCGTACATCAGGTCGACGATGAGCTTGACCTCGTGCAGGCACTCGAAATAGGCCATCTCCGGCGCATAGCCGGCCTCGACCAGGGTCTCGTAGCCGGCCATGATGAGCGAGGTCAGGCCGCCGCAGAGCACGCATTGCTCGCCGAAGAGGTCGGTCTCGCATTCCTCCCTGAAAGTGGTCTCGATGACGCCGGCGCGGCCGCCGCCGATGGCGGAGGCGTAGGAGAGCGCGATCTCCAGCGCGTTCCCCGACGGGTTCTGCTCGACCGCGACGAGGCAGGGGACGCCGCCGCCGCGGGTGTATTCCGAGCGCACCGTGTGTCCCGGCCCCTTGGGCGCGATCATGAACACGTCCATGTCCGGGCGCGGCTCGACCAGCCGGAAATGAATATTGAAGCCGTGGGCGAAGGCGAGCGCCGTGTCCGGCCGCATGTTGGTCTTGAGATCATTGGCATAGAGCTGCGCCTGCAGCTCGTCGGGGGTGAGGATCATCACGACATCCGCCCATTTCGCCCCCTCCGCCGGCGCCATTACCTGGAATTTCGCCGCCTCCGCCTTCTTGGCCGAGGCCGAGCCGGGACGCAGCGCCACGCGCACCTCCTTGACCCCGCTGTCGCGCAGGTTCAAGGCATGGGCGTGGCCCTGGCTGCCGTAGCCGATCACCAGCACCTTCTTGCTCTTGATCAGGTTCACGTCGGCATCACGGTCGTAATAAGCGCGCATGGGGACCTTCCTCCCAATCCGAATGCCGCGGCCCGGCGGGCCGCCTCTCAGAATTTCTCGGCGCCGCGCGAGATCGCGACGACTCCGGTACGGCAGACATCGACCAGCCCCAACGGCACCATCAGATTGATGAAGGCGTTGAGCTTCTCGTTCGAGCCCGTCATCTCGAAGACGAAACTCTCGGTGGTCGAATCGACGACTCGGGCGCGGAAAATGTCGGCGAGCCGCAGGCTCTCGATGCGCTTCTCGCCCGTCCCGACCATCTTGATCAGCACCAATTCGCGCGCGACATGCGGACCCTCCTCGGTCAGGTCGCGCACGGCATGCACCGGCACCAGGCGCGACAGCTGCGCCTTGATCTGCTCGATGATCATCGGCGTGCCCGAGGTGACGACGGTGATGCGCGAGAGGCTGTTCGCTCGGTCGATCTCGGCGACCGTCAGACTCTCGATGTTGTAGCCGCGGCCGGAGAACAAGCCGATCACGCGCGCGAGCACCCCCGGCTCGTTGTCCACCAACACGGCGATGGTATGCGTCTCGATCTCGCTCACGACGACTCCGCAAGGCCCCCTCATCCCAACTCTCTCCCCGTTGGGGAGAGAGCGTGACGCATACGTCACGCCGCGTCGGCGGGAGGGTAAGGGGGCGAATCCCGAACCCTTACGGCCTGTCCTAAACCAGGACCATGCCCTCTTCCGAGACCGGCCCCGTCTCCTTCTTGTCCGCGGGCCCCAGCAGCATCTCGTTATGCGCGGCGCCCGAGGGGATCATCGGGAAGCAGTTCTCCGTCGGATCGACCGCGACATCGACGATCACCGGCCGGTCGACCGCCAGCATCTCCTTGATGACGCGGTCGACTTCACCGGGCTTCTCGACCCGGAAGCCGACGGCGCCGAAGGCATCCGCCAGCTTGACGAAATCCGGCAGCGCCGCGGTGTAGCTCTCGGCATAGCGCCCGCCGTGCAGCAACTCCTGCCACTGCCGCACCATGCCCATGTACTGGTTGTTGAGGATGAACGCCTTTACCGGCAGCCGGTACTGGGAGATCGTCGACATCTCCTGAATGTTCATGAGGATCGAGGCCTCGCCGGCGATGTCGATGACGAGGGACTCGGGATGCGCGATTTGCACGCCCATCGCGGCGGGAAGGCCGTAGCCCATGGTGCCGAGCCCGCCCGATGTCATCCAATGGAACGGCGTCTCGAATTTGAAGAACTGCGCCGCCCACATCTGATGCTGGCCGACCTCGGTGGTGATATAGACGTCCTTGCCGCGGGTCAGGTGATAGAGCCGCTCGATCGCGTATTGCGGTTTGATCACGCTGTCCGATTTCTCGTAGCGCAGGCATTGCCGCTGGCGCCAGCCCGCAATCGCGTCCCACCAGCGGGCGAGCGCCTCGCGGTCGGGCTTGAAGCCGCGCGATTTGAGCCCGGCGAGCAGCGCCGCGAGCACCGCAGCGGCATCACCGATGACCGGCACGTCGACGCGCACGTTCTTGTTGACCGAAGACGGGTCGATGTCGATGTGGATCTTGCGCGAGCCCGGCGAGAAGGCGTTGAGCCGCCCAGTCACTCGATCATCGAAGCGCGCGCCGACGCAAATCATCACGTCGCAATCATGCATCGCCAGATTCGACTCGTAGGTGCCGTGCATGCCGACGAGTCCCAGGAATTGCCGGTCGGAGGCGGGATAGGCGCCCAGCCCCATCAGCGTCAGCGTCACCGGGAATCCGGTCTTGCGCACCAGCTCGGCGAAGAGCGCGCAGGCGCGCTCGCCCGAATTGATGATGCCGCCGCCGCCATAGAACAGCGGCCGCTTCGCCGCCGCGATCAGCTCGACCGCCTCGGCGATCCGCGCCGGATCGGGCTCGACCCGCGGGCGGTAGGTCTTGCGCTGCGGCACCGCGGCGGGCGGCGTGTAGGCGCCGCTCGCGAACAGAATATCCTTGGGCAAATCGACTACCACCGGTCCCGGCCGCCCGGTGCGCGCGACATAGAACGCCTCGTGTATGGTGCGGGCCAAATCGCCGACGCTCTTGACCAGGTAGTTGTGCTTGGTGCAGGGGCGCGTGATGCCGGTCGTGTCCGCTTCCTGGAAGGCATCGTTGCCGATGAGATGCGTCGGCACCTGGCCGGTGAGACAAACCAGCGGCACGGAATCCATGAGCGCGTCGGTCAGCCCGGTCACCGCATTGGTGGCGCCGGGTCCGCTCGTCACCAGCACCACGCCGACCTTGCCGGACGACCGGGCATAGCCCTCGGCGGCGTGAACCGCCGCCTGCTCGTGCCGCACCAGAATGTGGCGCAGTCGGTTCTGCTTGAAGAACGCGTCGTAGATCGGCAATACGGCGCCGCCGGGATAGCCGAAAACGACATCAACGCCCTGGTCCACCAGGGCCTTGATGACCATTTCCGCTCCCGCCATCTGCAGCGCCGCCATCGCACCTCTCCTTCGGCGAAGGAATTCGCGGGCAGAACCGCGCGATGCCGCTCCTGTAGTGGGAAGCCGGCTCGGCGAGCCCGCCCGTTATTAGGAAGAGGTCAAACTAGACAGCCGGTTCGTCTCGGTCAATAGGCTCCGACGAATAAATGAAAAAATATCGGGCAATAATCTTTCCGAAAATTTCTCTTCGATGGCGAGTTTCCGAAGGTGGTCCGTCTCCGGCAGGCGGTGCCGCAGCCAAGTGTATTGCCGCTTGGCATAGCGCCGGGTCGTTTGCTGGGCGGCGGCGGCGGCCTGCTCGCGGCTGAGCTTGCCCGCGAGCCAAAGCGCGAGCTCGCGCACGCCCACGGCCTTCATCGCCGGCAGATAGGCGGCGAGGCGGCGATCGAGCAGCGCCTGCACTTCGGCCGCCGCTCCGCCCTCAAGCATCGCCGAAAAGCGGGCATCGCAGGCGGCATAAAGCTGCGGCCGCGGCGGCAGCAGCAACACGGCCGCAACATCGAGGTCGGGCGGCGGCCCCTGCCGCCGCTGCCACGCCGCGAGCGGTTCCCCTGTCGCAGCCGCCACCTCATAGGCGCGGATGAGGCGCTGGGTGTCGCCGGGCGCCAGGCGCGCGGCGCCCGCGGGATCGATCTCGGCGAGACGCGCGCGGAAGCCGGCGCCGCCGAGCCGGGCATGAAGCGCCACCGCCTCGGCGCGCCGCGCCGCCGGCACGGGCGGCACTTCGGCGAGCCCGTGCACCAGGGCATCGAGGTAGAGGCCGGTGCCCCCGACCAGGATCGGGACCGTTCCGGCCGCACGTGCCGCCGCGATCTCGGCCAGCGCCAATACGCGCCATCGCCCGGCCGAGCAGCGTTCGGCGGCATCGACCACGCCATAAAGCCGATGCGGCGCGCGCGCCTCTTCCGCCGGCCCCGGCCGCGCCGTGAGCACGGCAAGGTCGCGATAGACCTGCATGCTGTCGGCATTGATGATCGTGCCGCCGAATTCCTCGGCAAGATGGAGCGCGAGCGCCGATTTTCCGCTCGCTGTCGGGCCGGCGACGAGGATGATCGGGACTTGCTCGCGATCGGTCATGGCCGGGCTTTTAGCACGCGCGGCGCCGGCTTGCCTTTCCGCGCGCGCCGGCCGATAAGGCGGCGATGCCCCGTTGCGTCCTCACGCTAATCGCCGCCGAGCCGGCGCAGGACAAGCTTGCATCAGCCGCGACCGTGGCCGGACGGGCGCTTGTCCGGCTGGGCGCGCAAGTGCAGGAGGCGGATTGGCTCGCCCCCGCCGGCGCCTGCGACATTGCCTTCGATGGGCTCGATCCCGACCAGGCCGACGCCGCCGCCCGCAGCGCGCTTGCTGGCGCCTTCGGGCCGCTTGCCCTCGACCTGGTCGCGCAGGAGGCAGCCGGGCGGCGCAAGCGGCTGCTCGTCGCCGACATGGAATCGACCATCATCGCCAACGAAATGCTCGACGAGATCGGAGACCTGGTCGGGCTCGGCGAGCGCATCTCCGAGATCACGCGCCGCGCGATGAACGACGAGATCGACTTTGCCGCGGCGCTCACCGAACGGGTGGCTCTGCTCAAGGACCAGCCGGCGAGCCTGCTCGAGGAGGCGCGCCGCCGCATCCGCGTCACGCCGGGCGCCGCTGCGCTGGTCGCGACCATGCGCGCCAACGGTGCCTATGCCGCCCTGGTTTCGGGCGGCTTCCGCAGCTACACGGAACCCGTCGGCGCCGCTCTCGGCTTCGATGTGGCCATTGCCAACGAGATCGAGATCGCCGACGGCAAGCTCACCGGCACCGTGCGGCAACCGATCCTCACCCGCGATACCAAGCTCGCGACGCTGAAACGGCTCGCCGCCGAGCGCGGGCTGCCGCTCTCCCAGACCCTCGCGGTCGGCGACGGCGCCAATGATCTGCCAATGATCGAAGCGGCCGGCCTCGGCATCGCCTACCACGGCAAGCCCGCGGTCACGGCCCGCGCCCGCCTGCGCATCGATCACGCCGATCTAACGGCGCTGCTCTACGCCCAGGGCTATCGCCAGGCCGAGATCGTCCCGGGCGCTCAGCTCTGATCGAGCTTCAAGGCGACGAAGCGCAGATCGCCCTGGCGGTCGACCAGCAGGAGCACGGATTTGCGCCCGGATTTGCGGGCTGCGTCGAGCTTGGCAGTGATCTCGGAGGAGCTCTTCACTTCCTCCTCGGCGACCTCGACGATGACATCGCCGGCGCGCACGCCCTTCTCCGCCGCCTGACTGCTGCCCTCGACATCGGTGACGACGACGCCGGCAGTGTCCTCGGCGAGCGCGTAACGCTCGCGCAGATCGGGCGTGAGATTCGACAGCGATAGGCCCAGCACCTTCACCACATCGGTCGGCGCCGCGGGCGTGGACTGCTTGCTCGAGGTCGAGGCCACCTGGTCGGTCTCGGTGAGCTCGCCGACCTTGACGTCGAGGGTCTCTTCCTTGCGCTTGCGCCACACCGTCACCTTCACGGCCTTGTCGATCGGCGTCTCCGCGACGATGCGCGGCAGGTGGCGCATGTCCGTGACCTCCTTGCCGTCGAAGGTCAGCACCACGTCGCCGGGCTGGACGCCCGCGACCTGGGCCGGGCCGCCCTCGCGCACGCTGGCGATGAGCGCGCCATGCGGCCGATCGAGGCCGAGGCTCTCGGCGATCTCGTCGGTGACGCTCTGGATGTTGACGCCGAGCCAACCGCGGCGCGGGTGGCCGAATTGTTTGATCTGATCGACCACCGGCTTGGCCAGGTTGGCCGGGATCGCGAAGCCGATGCCGATCGAGCCGCCGGAGGGCGAGTAGATCGCGGTGTTCACGCCGATCACGTCGCCGGCCATGTTGAACATCGGCCCGCCCGAATTGCCGCGGTTGATCGGTGCGTCGGTCTGCAGGAAATCGTCATAGGGTCCGGCATTGATCTCGCGGGCGCGGGCCGAAAGGATGCCCGCCGTCACTGTCCCGCCGAGCCCGAACGGGTTCCCGATCGCCAGCACCCAGTCGCCGACCCGGGTCTGGTCGCTGTCACCGAACTTGACCGCGGCCAAGGGCTTGGCCGATTTGATCCTGAGCAGCGCCAGATCGGTCTTGGTGTCGCGGCCGACCACTTCCGCCTTGAAATTGGTGTCGTCCTGGAGCGTCACCGTGATCTCGTCCGCATCGGCGATCACGTGGTTGTTGGTAACCACGATGCCCGAGGGATCGATGATGAAGCCGGAGCCGAGCGAGGTCATGTGCCGCGGCAGGGCCTCGGGCTTGGCACCGCCGCCCTTGCGGTTGTGGTCGAAGAATTCCTTGAAGAACTCCTCGAAGGGCGAGCCCGGCGGAAACTGCGGCAGGTCGGGGTTGGACCGCCCGGGCTTGTCGGGCTTGATCGTCTGGGTCGTCGAGATGTTAACCACGGCGGGCAGCAGCCGCGCCGCCAGATCGGCGAAGCCATCCGGCGCCGGCTTCGCCCGAGCAGCCGGCAGCAGGAACAGGACGGCAAAGCCCGCGGCGGCAAAACGGCGCACAAAGGCTCGATTCACAAGCGATACTCCTTAAGGGCGAGCGAACAGGCCGAACGCGCATTTTACGCAAGAATTCGGCAGTAAACTAGTTACTTGCGGCTGCTGCGACAATGGCGGGAGGACCCGATCAGCGCCGAATGAGCCAGATCGCCGCGACCCCGAAAACGGCGGCGAGGAGCCCGGTCAGGCGGAGGATTGCGACCGGCAGGCCGGCCATCTGCAAGGCCATGCGCCGCATCGCTTCCGGCAAGAGCGCATAAAGCACGCCCTCGATGACGAAGACCAGCGCCAGCGCCGTGGCGAAATCCCGCACTGCGCCCGGCCTCAGCGCGGCGGGCTTGACGCACCTGCCACTGCCGGGGCCGCAGGCGGCCCCTTTTCGAGGAAGCGGAAGAACTCGCTGTCGGGCGTCAGCACGAGGGTCGTGCTCTGGCCGGTCAGGCCGTCGCGATAGGCCTGCAGCGAGCGATAAAAGACGAAGAAGCCCCTGTCCTTGTTATAGGCGTCGGCATAGATGTTGATGCTGTTAGCGTCGCCCTGGCCGCGGAGAATCTGCGCCTGCTTCTGCGCATCGGCCAGGATCTCGATGCGCTGCCGGTCGGCGTCGGCGCGGATCTCCTGCGCCCGCTGCGCGCCCTCGGCGCGGAACTGGGCCGCCTCGCGCTGCCGTTCGGACTTCATCCGGTCGAAGACCGCCTGACTGTTCTCCTCCGGCAGGTCGGCGCGGCGGATGCGGACATCGACGACATCGAGGCCGAGAGCCTTGGCCTGCTGGTTAACCTCGGCGCGGATCTGCTGCATGATCGAGGCACGCTTATCGGCGACCACGGCTTGTAGCGCGACATTGCCGACGACCCGGCGCAAGGCACCAGTGATGATCGAGGCGAGCCGCGTGCGCACCACCAGCTCGGAGCCGACGCTCTGATAAAACCGCAGCGGATCGGCAATGCGATAGCGGGCATAGGTATCAACGACGAGGCGCTTTTGATCGGAGGCGATCACCTCCTCCGCCGGCTGCTCGAAGTCGAGAATGCGGCGGTCGTAATTGACCACGTCCTGGTAGGGCAGTTTGAAGTGAAGGCCAGGCTGATCGATCTCGTGAATGGGGTTGCCGAACTGCAGCACCAGCGCCTGCTCGGTCTGGCGCACGGTGAAGAACATGCTGTAGAGCAGCATGAGGACGACGACCGCGACGGCGGAGAGCGCCGCGAGAAGACGCGTGCTCATCGCGCATTCCCCCTCACCGGCGGCGCCGGCACGGCCGAGCTCGCGGCCGGCGGCGTCGGCGCCATCGTGCCAAGCTGCGGCAGCGGCAGATAGGGCACCACGCCCGAGCTCGCCGCCCCCTTGTCGAGGATGATCTTATTGGTGCTCTTGAGAATGCTTTCCATCGTCTCGATGTAGAGCCGGCGCGCGGTCACGTCTTCGGACGCCTTGTAGGAGTCGTAGACCGAGAGGAAGCGCGCCGCGTCGCCTTCGGCGTTCCGCACCACCTGCTGACGATAGGCCTCCGCCTCCTGGACGAGGCGGGCGGCGTCGCCATGCGCCACCGGCACGACATTGTTGGCGTAGGCCTGCGCCTCGTTGATGAGGCGCTGCTGGTCGATCTTGGCGCTCTGCACGTCGCGGAAGGCGTCGATCACCGGACCCGGCGGATCGACCTTCTGGAGCTGGACTTGGGTTATTTCGACGCCACTGTTGTAGCTGTCGAGGATCTGCTGCATGAGCGCCTGGGTATCTGTCTCGATCTTGCCGCGGCCTTCGGCGAAGGCGGTGGCGATCTCGGTGTGGCCGATCACTTCGCGCATGGCGCTCTCCGCCGCCGCCTTCACCGTCAACTCGGGCTCGCGGATGCGGAAGAGATAATCCTGCGCATTGCGAATGAGCCAGAAGACAGTGAAGTTGATGTCGACGATGTTTTCATCGCCGGTGAGCATCAGCGCTTCTTCCGGCACCTGGACAGGCCGACCGCCCTGGCCGCGGCCGCTGGCGCCTTCGGCGCGGAACCCGACCTCGACGCGGTTGACCCGCGTCACCTTCGGCGTCAGCGCCTCCTCGAGCGGGCTCGGCAGATGGTAGTTGAGACCGGGACTCGTGGTGCGGTTGAAGGCGCCGAAGCGCAGCACGATGCCCTGCTCGTCGGGCTCGACGCGATAGAAGCCGCTGGCGAGCCAGAGCACGACCACTGCCGCGACCACCAGCGCAATGCCGCGGCCGCGGCCCGAGCCGCCCGGCAGGAAGCGGCGCAGCCGGTCCTGGCCGCGGCGCAGCAGGGCCTCGAAATCGGGCGGCTGCATGCCGCCGCGGCCCCACGGGCCTTGGCCGCCGCCGCCGGTCCCCCACGGGCCGCCGCCGCCTTGGTTGTTCCACGACATGAAGCGCGTCTCCTTTCCGACGGGGACCCGGCGCTGGCTTGCGGAAGGGCCATCTTGTCTTATATGTCCGCCGTCAGCAGGCGGCAAACAGGCGCGGGATTTTCCTGTCCGATAGGGGTGGGCGCAGCGCTTGTCAAGAACGAGAGGTCAGAGCCGATGAGCGACATCACCGAGACGCAAGTGCTCGCCGCGCTCAGCAAGGTCGCCGACCCGGAACGCGGCAAGGACATCGTCAGCCTCGGCATGGTGACGGGCGTGCAGCTCCGCGAAGGCCACGTCGCCTTCGCCATCGAAGTCGAGCGCGAGCGCGGCCCGCTTCTCGAGCCCTTGCGCAAGGCGGCGGAGAAGGCGGTCGAGGCGCTGCCGGGCGTGCTCTCGGTGACGGCGGTGCTGACCGCGGAAACCGCGCCCCGCCAAGCCGCCGCGCCGCGCGCTTCGGCGCCGGCGCGCGCAGGACACGCGCAGGCGGCTAAGCCGCTCATTCCCGGCGTCCGCGCCATTATCGCGGTCGCCTCGGGCAAGGGCGGCGTCGGCAAATCGACGACCGCCGTCAATCTGGCCGTGGCGCTCGCTGCCAACGGCCGCAAAGTCGGCCTGCTCGACGCCGACATCTATGGCCCCTCGATGCCGCGCATGCTCGGCATCGCCGGCAAGCCCGCCTCGCACGACGGCAAGGTGCTCGAGCCGATGACGAATTACGGCATCAAATGCATGTCGATGGGCTTTCTCGTCGCCGAGGACACGCCGATGATCTGGCGTGGCCCGATGGTGATGAGCGCGCTGCAGCAGATGCTGCGCGACGTCAATTGGGGCGAGCTCGATGTCATGGTGGTGGACATGCCACCCGGCACCGGCGACGCGCAGCTCACCATGGCGCAGCAGGTGCCGTTGGCCGGCGCGGTCATCGTCTCGACGCCGCAGGACATCGCCCTCTTGGACGCGCGCAAGGGCCTCAACATGTTCCGCAAGGTGGAAGTGCCGGTGCTCGGCTTCATCGAGAACATGAGCTATTTCCGCTGCCCCCATTGCGGCGAGCGCAGCGACATCTTCAGCCATGGCGGGGCGCGGAAAGAAGCGGAGAGGCTCGGCGTCGAGTTCCTGGGCGAGCTGCCGCTCGACATCGTCATCCGCGAGACCTCGGACGAAGGCCATCCGATCGTCGTCTCCCAGCCCGAAAGCGAGCACGCCAAGGTCTATCGCGCCATCGCGACGAGAATTTGGGAGAAGGTCGGCGGCGCAAGCGAACGCGCGGCGCCGAGAATTGTGGTGGAGTGAGCTAATACAGCGTCTTCGTGATCTTTTCGGTACCCTCGATCAGATCATGCACTTCATCGCGCGTGGGTTCCCGATCCTTGTTGTGATCGCATAGATTCCGGAGATCAGCCAGGTGCTGTACGAATCGCCAACGAGGTATATCGACGACCTCCTTTTCCTTCAGCAGCCCAATTAGGTCATTGATTCCCGGATTTTTCTTTTTCACTTGAATTTTGTGAGCCTGGCAAACCCCTAGCAGATGCTTCTCAAGAACGACCCCGGCCACTGCCCCAGCAGCTCTCTCAAATTTGTTTTTGAGCAGCTCACGCGCGGCGTCCAATTCCGAGTCAAAGATGTCCGCCTGAACCATTTGCCTGATGTCAAACAGCGAGCTTTCGAATCGACGCTCCACGGATCGCAGTATGTTTAGTTGCTGATAGAATTGCGGAATCGCAGACGCTGGTCCCACAATCGTTTCCCCGATGGCGTTTCGTGTCGCGAGATTTTGCAAATAATCCTCGATGACGTAGCTTCCGTGCTCGACGACCCTCCTATTTTTTGGCTTCTCGTAAGGCCTAACAAAGTCCGCAAGGCGCTCTGGCAGAAGTTGGCTGATCACCGAACGGGCTTCTGAGTACCAATCTTGGTATTTCTCGGTGAAGCTGGGTAGCGCTGACCTAAAGGCGGCGAAGTTCGAGGAGACGCCAGCGGTCTTTGCCTGCTTCTCAAATTCCCTTTCGACCTCCTCAGGGTGGCATTCGTATTGAATTGCGTTGAGAAGTTGCTCGCCGACTCAGATCAAGGCCTTAAGGTTGGTTCTATACATTTCAAGATTCGATTGCATCATCGGCTCCCAGCACCTCCATTAGCTCCAGCCATTCTTGCTTCCCGAGGCTGGCCCCTTTTATGTCACCTTCGCGCCGGCGATGAGGCGCTTCACGACCACCCGCGCCGTGGCCGGGAAAGGTTTGCGCAAATGAGGCGCTGCGCCTCGACGCGCGTGAGGTAGCTGCGCCGTGCCGCGATCCAGCCGACGTGTCTCTCATGGGCGCGATGCGCCTGGACGGCTGCTAAGTCCAAGCGATCTTCTGCGGCCTCGATCAACGCCCGGAAATCCTTCCGACGAAGCGTAACGGTGGCTTTCGTTTCGGCGATAATCTTGATCATGATCTTGGCCGGCACTCGGTCGAACGGTTCCCGGGCTGAGGGGTATTGTTGGCCGTCCTGGCCGGGCGTGTCCCGGCCACCCACGGGGCGCTTCGAAATTGGCTTAGCCATGGATGGCCGGGACTCGGCCTTCGGCCGGCCCGGCCATGACGGCGAGGGAGGGCTTCGGCATTACGTCGATTCTGCTCGGCGCTCGTCTCAATTCACCCTCCCCGCCCCAACACCTCCATCAATTCCCCCCACTCCCGCTTGCCGAGCCCGCTTGCTTCCTGCGTCACCTTCTCGCCGGCGACGAGGCGCTTCACTACGGCGAGCGCGGCGGCGGAGAGATGCGTGCCGCCGAGGCGGTGCTGGCGGAAGGCTTCGGCGGTGACGGGGACCCAGCGCTCCAAGGTCCCGATCATCGTCTCGGCATAGACGCGGATCTCGTATTGCGCGTGCGCGTCGGCGCGCAGGCTCAGGAAATTGAGGAGATTGTGCAGGTCGGTCTTCCAATACCACTGCGTATAAAAATTGAGGCTCAGATTCATCCGCGCCAATTCGCGGGCGAGGCCGGTGCGGCCGGGGTCGATGACCTGTCCCGTCTCGTCCTCGTTGAGCATCTCGACATAGCCGCGATAGGCGCGCGCGGCGTCGTCGCGCAAGAGCGCCAACACGCGCGCTGCCTCCTCGGGCGCCAGCACTTCGCCGCGGCCCTGGCGGTTGCTCGCGGATTGCGCCGCGAGATGCTCGGGCGCCGGGACATAGAACTCGTTGTCGAGGATCGAATAGCGCGCGGAATATTCGTTGACGTTGGCGGTGCGGTGGCGGACCCACTGCCGCGCCACGAAGATCGGCAGCTTCACATGATATTTGATCTCGCACATCTCGAAGGGCGTGGTGTGCCGGTGCCGCATCAAATAGTGGATGAGGGCGCGGTCCTCGCTGACCTTCTTGGTGCCCTTGCCGTAGGAGACGCGCGCCGCCTGCACCACCGCGGTATCGTCGCCCATATAGTCGATGACCCGGACGAAGCCGTGGTCGAGCACGGGAATAGCCTGGTAGAGGATCTCTTCGAGCGCCGGCACGGTGGCGCGGCGGGTCGACGCGGTCTCGGCGCGCAGGCGCTCGATTTCGGCCTTCTGCTCGGGCGTGAGCGGCATGGACCCCTCGTTTGGGTATCGAAGGCCACTTTACCCGCCCCCGCGCCGCCCTACCAAGCGCGACTCGGACGGCGCTCGGAAACCATCCTTCGCGGTTGTCCCGCCTGCGAAAGAGCCTATATTGAGTGGGTCGGGCAACCGACTATGGCGATACACGGCGCATGGAATAGGCGTTGCGGACCCGGGGGCAGTACCCGGCGCCTCCACCAGATTTCGCGGGCCTCGGCGAGGCCCGCTTCATGGGGGCGAACTAGGATCGACGCGCGTAATAAAGGTGTGGCCGTCGCTCGGCATGGTACCGCCGTTATCGGGCCAAACACTAGGTGCGAACGACAATTTCGCCCATGAGGCACTCGCGGCCTAATCCCTTCGCGGGGATGACAGCCTAGAGCTACTCGCGGTCCGGGGGGCACCGGGCAACAGAAGCCCCCCACTTCGCCAACCCGGGCGGTGCCGGACCGTCGTGAAAGACTTGTTGCGATACGACAAGATGGTGGAGGACGCGCTGCGCGGCGTAGTCCGCGACGTGCTCGGCCACGCCGCCGCCAACGGGCTCCCCGGCGCGCATCATTTCTACATCACCTTCCGCACCGGCTTTCCCGGCTGCGCGCTCCCCGACTACCTCCGCAAGGAATACCCCGAGGAAATGACCGTCGTGCTCGAGCATCAATACTGGGACCTCGAGGTGACGGAAGCGCGGTTCGCGGTGACCTTGACCTTCAAGAACCGGCCGGAGCGACTCACCGTCCCCTTCGATGCGATCACCGCCTTCGCCGATCCTTCCGTCAAGTTCGGGCTGCAATTCCAGCCGGTGGCGCCCGAGCCCCCAGAAACGAGCGCCGAAGCCCCGCCGCGCGGCGGCAAGCTCAAAGTGGTGAAGCCCACGAAGCCCGCGGGCAAGTCGGGCGATGTGGTGACCCTCGACACATTCCGCAAGAAATAGTGCCGGCTCCTGGCATTGCCGCGACTGCGCCGCCATCGACTTGACGGTCGGGCGGAAAAGGTGATTCTCGGCGCGGCGCAGCCCACAGCAAAGGCGCAGAGGATGAGCGATTTCGCGTTTCACGAGCTGTTCCCGCTGGGCGAGGACGAGGCCCCCTATCGCAAGCTCACCGCCGATCACGTCGCGACGACGCGCTTCGCCGGCGACACCGTTCTAACGGTCGAGCCTGCCGCCCTCACCCTCCTCGCGCACCAGGCCTTCATCGACTGCCAGCACCTGATGCGACCCGGCCATCTGCAGCAGCTCCGCGCCATCCTTGACGATGCGGAGGCCTCGCCCAACGACAAATTCGTCGCCCTCGATCTCCTCAAGAATGCCAACATCGCCGCCGGCAAGGTGCTGCCGATGTGCCAGGACACCGGCACCGCCATCGTCATGGGCAAAAAGGGCCAGCGCGTCTGGACCGGCGGCGGCGATGTCGCGGCGCTCGCCGCCGGCATCCGGCGGACCTACACCGAGACCAATCTCCGCTATAGCCAACTGGCGCCCTTGTCGATGTATCAGGAGGCCAATACCGGCGACAATTTACCGGCGCAGATCGACCTCTACGCCGAGGAGGGCGATGAATACAAATTCCTGTTCATCGCCAAGGGCGGCGGCTCGGCCAACAAGACCTTCCTCTATCAGCAGACGCCGGTGACCCTCAACCCGGCCGCGCTCATCAAATTCCTCGACGAGAAGATCCGCACGCTCGGCACCGCCGCCTGCCCGCCCTATCATCTCGCCATCGTCATCGGCGGCACCTCGGCCGAGCTCAACCTCAAGACCGTCAAGCTCGCGAGCTGCCGCTATCTCGACACCCTGCCGCCCGCAGGCAACCGCTACGGCCAAGCCTTCCGCGACCGTGAGCTCGAAGAGGAGGTGCTGGGGCTGACCCGGCGGAACGGCATCGGGGCGCAGTTCGGCGGCAAGTATTTCTGCCACGATGTCCGGGTCATCCGCCTGCCGCGTCACGGCGCGAGCCTGCCCATCGGCATCGGCGTCTCCTGCGCCGCCGACAGACAGATCCTCGGCAAGATCAACGCCAAGGGCGTTTTCCTCGAGGAGCTCGAGGCCAATCCCGCCAAATACCTGCCCGATGTCGACGCCGAAACGTTCGGCGGCGCGGCCGTGCGGGTCGATCTCACCCGTCCGATGGCCGAGATCCGGGCGAGCCTGTCGCGTCACCCGATCAAGACGCGGCTCGCGCTCAGCGGCCCCCTTATCGTCGCGCGCGACGCCGCCCATGCCAGGCTCAAGGCGCGCCTCGACCGCAGCGAGGGCCTGCCGCAATATTTCAAAGATCACCCGATCTACTACGCCGGCCCGGCCAAGACGCCGCAGGGGTTTGCTTCCGGCTCTTTCGGGCCGACCACGGCCGGCCGGATGGATTCCTACGTCGATCAATTCATGGAGGCGGGCGGCAGCCTGGTGACGCTCGCCAAAGGCAACCGCGGCAGCGAGGTGCGCGAGGCCTGCCGCAAGCATGGCGGGTTCTATCTGGGCTCGATCGGCGGCCCGGCCGCCCGTCTCGCCCAGGACTGCATCAAGCGGGTCGAGGCGATCGAATATCCGGAGCTCGGCATGGAGGCGATCTGGCGGATCGAGGTGGTGGATTTCCCGGCCTTCATCGTGATCGACGACAAGGGCAACGACTTTTTCGCATGACCATGCGCGCGCGCGTCCGCGGCCCTGCCAGCCCTGCTCGCGTCGACGGGGTCGACGCGACGCCAAGCAACTTCATCGCCTATGTCACGGAGCAGCTGCAGCGCTGGGCGCCGATCTCGGCACAGCGCCTATTCGGCGGGCACGGCGTCTATCGTGGTGCCGTCGTGTTCGCCATCATCTCGCGCGACACGCTCTATTTCCGCACCGACGACATAAATCGGCCGGATTTCGAGGCTGCCGGCGCGGCGCCGTTCCGCGTCGGCGGTCCGAGCCGGCGCATTGTCCTCTCCTATCATGAAGTGCCTGCCGACGTGCTTGACGATGACGAGCTGCTGAGCGGGTGGGCGGAGCGCGCGTTCGCCGCCGCCCTGCGCCGCGACGCCCGCAAAGCCGGGCCCGGTCGCAAGCGCCCGGCAGGCAAAAGCCGAGACCGCGGCCCGCCGATGCGGCGGAAGGACTGACGCGTGGCCGATGCCGTCGATCTCGCAGCGCTGGTCCGGGGCGATAAGGCGGTATGGGCGGCGTTCGTCCGCCGTTATGCCGGACTGATCTTTTCAGCCGTGCGCGGCGTGGCGCGCGACCCGGGCGATGCCGAGGATTTGGCCCAGGAGGTCTTCCTGCGCCTGTGCAAGGACGATTTCCGGCTGCTCAAGACCTACGATTCGACGCGCGCCGGGCTTTCGACCTGGCTCACCATCGTCGCCCGCAGCACGGCGCGCGATGCCCGCCGCCGGCACCAGCTCAAACTCACGCCGCTCGACGCCGTGCCCGAGGCGGCGCTGTCCGTCACCGATATGCCGCGCGAGCAGATCAAGCTTCCCGACGAGCTCCTGTCGCCGCGGCAGAAGCTGGTGCTAACCATGATTTATGAAAAGGAAATGGAGGTCGCGGAGATTGCCGCGGCCCTCGGGATCGACCCGCAGACGGTGCGCAGCACCCATCATAAGGCGATGCTCAAGCTGCGCAGCCACTTCGCCCTCGAGGACGCCCCGCCAAAGCTCGATCGGCGGGGATGAAACGGTTGTGGGACGCGTAAGTTGATGGCAAGGAGATGACTATGCCGGGACCGGGGGACGAGGCGGGCGAGGCGGCCCTGTGGGCGCGTTGGCGCGCGCTTGCGGCCGCGTGGGGAGCTGGGCGGGTGCCGGAGCCCGATGCGCTCTTGCTTGCCGCCTATGCCGAGGGTCGCCTGGACGAGGCCGCCGCCGCTTCGGTCGAGGACTGGCTGGCCGAAGAACCCGAGCGGATTGCCGATGTCGCCGCCGCCCGCGCCGCCATCAGCGCGCCCCCGGCGGTTGCGCCGGAAGGGCTGGTGGCGCGCGCCGCGGCGCTGGTCGGGCCGGTCGATCCTCAAATTGTCCCATTCCGCTACCCGACGCAGCGTGCCGCGGGGTGGCGGTCGGTCGCCGCCTGGGGCGGGCTTGCCGCCAGCATTCTCGCCACCAGCCTCATCGGTTTCGCCCTCGGCAACGACGCCTACGTGACGCTCGCCGGCGGGTCTGCCGGCGAATCGGCGGTGCAAGACTTGTTCGAGCCGCCCGGGAGTGGGATTCTCCCGACCATGGAGGAGGATTCGAGCTTATGAGCGCCGCCGTCGAGGCCGACCGGCCCGCCCGCCGGCGCGGCCGTCTGGTCTGGGTGGCGCTCATCCTGTCGCTCACCCTCAACGTGTTTTTCATCGGCGGTCTGGTCTGGTCGAAAGTTGCGCGGGAGCGCATCGAGACCCCGGCGGAGCGCTTTCAGCAGCTCGGGCGCGAGCTCAATCTGAGCAGCGCGCAGCAAGCCGATTTGCGCCAGTTCGTCCGCACCATCCGGCTCCGCGCCCGCCTTCTGCAAGAGAGCAATGGCCCGCTGCTCGAGCGCACCTGGCAGGAGGTGGCGAAGCCGTCGCCGGATCAGGCCGAGTTCGCGCGCCTGACCGGCCAGGCGGCACAGAATCGTGAAGCCTTCCAGAAGGACATGTCGGCTGCATTGGCGACCTTCATTGCGGCGCTGACGCCCGAGCAGCGCGCGCAGCTCGCCGGCATCGCGGCGCAACCCCGGGATCAAATCAGCCGCCGACTGCGCTGGCTCATCGTCCCCTGAGGGCTCGCTTCCGGCTCAAAGGCCTGCGCCTCCCCATATCTATCCCGGCAGCAGAAGCGCAGGGAGACCGGCCATGGCCGAACCGACCCCGACCCGGATCGAGCGCGACAGCATGGGCAGCGTGGCGGTGCCCGCCGCGCGCCTTTGGGGGGCGCAGACGCAGCGCTCGCTCGAGAATTTCCGCATCGGCGGCGAGCGGCTGCCGCCTGCCTTCATCCACGCGCTCGCCTGTCAGAAGCAGGCGGCGGCGCGCGCCAATGTCGCGCTCGGCGCGCTCGACCGGCGGCTCGGCGAGGCCATCGCCGCGGCGGCGCAAGAGGTGACCGACGGCCGGCACGATGCCGAGTTTCCGCTCGTCGTCTGGCAGACCGGCTCAGGCACCCAAACCAACATGAACATGAACGAGGTGCTCGCCAGCCTCGCGAACGAGCGCTTGGGCGGCGCGCGCGGCGCCAAGAGCCCGGTCCATCCCAACGATCACGTCAATCTCGGCCAGTCCTCGAACGACAGCTTTCCGACCGCCATGCACATCGCGGCGGCGCTCGAGATCGACCGCCTCCTCCTGCCGGCGCTGCGGCATCTCCATGACGCGCTCGCGGCGAAGGCGGCGGAATTCGCCGGCATCATCAAGATCGGCCGCACCCATCTGCAGGACGCGACGCCCTTGCCGCTCAGCGCCGAGTTCGGCGCCTATGCGCGCCAGGTCGAGCTCGGCATCGCCCGGGTCGAGGCCTGCCTGCCGCGGCTTTACGCCTTGGCACAAGGCGGCACTGCGGTCGGCACTGGCCTCAACGCGCCCGCCGGATTCGCCGAACGTTTCATCGAGGAAATCCGGGCGATCGCCAAGCTCCCCTTCGTCTCCGCCCCCGACAAGTTCGAGGCGCTGGCGAGTCACGATGCACTCGTCGAGCTGTCGGGCGCGCTCAATGTCATCGCCGCCTCCTTCATGAAGATCGCTAACGACATCCGCCTCATGGGCTCGGGTCCGCGCTGCGGCTTGGGCGAGCTCAAGCTGCCCGAGAATGAGCCCGGCTCCTCGATCATGCCAGGCAAGGTCAACCCGACCCAGGCCGAGGCGATGACCATGGTAGCGGCGCAGATCATGGGCAACCATGTCACCATTACCGTTGCCGGCAGCCAGGGGCATTTCGAGCTCAATGTCTTCAAGCCGGTGATCATCTACAATTTGCTGCAATCCCTGCGGCTCGTGGCGGATGCGGCGGTGAGCTTTGCCGACAATTGCGTCCGCGGCATCGCCGCCGACCGCGCGCGCATCGACGAGCTGCTGCACCGCTCGCTCATGCTGGTCACGGCGCTGAGCCCGCATATCGGCTACGACAAGGCGGCGGAGATCGCCAAGAAGGCGCATAAGGACGGGACAACCTTGAAAGCGGCGGCGATCGCGCTCGGCTATGTCAGCGCAGAGGATTTCGAGCGATGGGTGCGGCCGGAGACGATGATCGGGCCGGGCTGACGGCGGCGCCCAGGAAGCGCTCGGTCCTGATCGCCGGCCATGCCACCAGCTTTTCGCTCGAGGAACCGTTCTGGCGCGACCTCGCCGCAATCGCCAAGCGGCGCGGGCTGTCGCTCAATGCTCTCGTCGCATCGATCGATGCTGAGCGACGCGGCAATCTCTCGAGCACGCTGCGGCTCTTCGTCCTCGACTGCTACCGAAGCGGCGAGCTCGGGCCAAAACCCGCTGGCGCCGCGCCGGAAAGACCCTGACGACGGGGCGCCCAACGCGCATCGCCGCTTCACATTGGCCGCGCGCGTCTTTACCATGGACCCCCGGGCGGAGGTGGCCATGGCCGATGTCATCAATCTGAACCGCTACCGGAAGCAGCGCACGCGCAACGCCGACCGCAAGACCGCGGCGGAAAACCGCCTCCGCTTCGGCCGCACCAAGAGCGACCTCGCCAAGGGGCGCCGCGACGCCGAAAAGGCCGCGAAGAACCTCGACGACAAGCGGCTGGAATAGGGCGTCACCGCGGCGCCAGCTCCTCCTGATAAAGCGCCAGCGTCGCCCCATCAAAGCAGCAGAAGATCACCCGCTCGATCGCCGGCTCGTCGGCGAGGAAGCGCCGCGACTCCGCCACCGCGATACCGGCGGCGCGGCTGATGGGAAAGCCGTAGATCCCGGTCGAGATCGCCGGGAAGGCGATCGATTTGAGCGCGTGTTTCAATGCCAGCGCGAGGCTGTTGCGATAGCAGCTCGCCAACAGCTCGTCCTCGCGATGGCCGCCGCCTTGCCAGACCGGCCCGACCGTATGGATGACGTGGCGCGCCCTCATGCGATAGCCCCGGGTGATCCGCGCCTCGCCGGTGGGACAGCCGCCGATCTTGCGGCACTCCGCGAGCAGCTCGGGGCCGGCGGCGCGGTGAATGGCGCCATCGACGCCGCCGCCGCCGAGAAGCGCGGTGTTGGCGGCATTGACGATGGCATCGACCGCGAGCGTGGTGATGTCGCCTTGCATCGCCGCGATGCGCTCGGCCGCCATCAGCGACCTCCGTCTAGAGCCGCACGATCTTGCCGGGATTCATGATGTTGTCGGGGTCGAGCGCGCGCTTAAGCGTGCGCATCACGTCGAGCGCCTCGCCGTGCTCCGCCTCGAGGAAATCAATCTTGCCGTAGCCGACGCCGTGCTCGCCGGTGCAGGTCCCGTCCATGGCGATCGCGCGCTCGACCATGCGCCGGTGCAGCGCCGTCGCAGCGGCGAGTTCTTCGGGCCTTGCCGGATCGATCAGCATCGAGAGGTGGAAGTTGCCGTCGCCGACATGGCCGACGAGCGGCGCCAGGATCGTGCTTTGCGCCAGATCCTTCTTGGTCTCGGCGATGCATTCGACGAGGCGCGAGATCGGCACGCAGACATCGGTCGCCCAGGCGCCCGCGCCGGGCCGGAGCGCCAGCGCGGCGAAATAGGCGTCGTGCCGCGCCTGCCACAACCGATTGCGCTCCTCGGTCGTCGCCGCCCAGCGGAATTCGGTGCCGCCGCGCTCGCCGGCGAAGGCTTCGACCATTTCGACCTGCTCCGCGACGCCCTGCTCGGTGCCGTGGAACTCGAAGAACAAGGTCGGCGCAACGGTGTAATCGAGCTTCGAATAGCGATCGAGCGCGCCCATTTGCACTTCGTCAAGGAGCTCGATGCGCGCCACCGGCACGCCGGCTTGGATCGTCGTCACCACCGTGCCGACCGCAGCGTCAAGGCTCGGGAAGGCGCAAACCGCAGCGCGGATCGCCTCGGGAATGCACTGGAGGCGCAGGCTCACCTCGGTGATGACCCCCAAGGTTCCTTCCGAGCCGACGAAGAGCCGCGTCAAATCGTATCCCGCCGCCGATTTGCGCGCGCGCCGCGCGGTGCGGATGACGCGGCCGTCGGCGAGCACGACTTCGAGCGCCAGCACGTTCTCCCGCATCGTGCCGTAGCGCACGGCATTGGTGCCGGAGGCGCGCGTCGCCGCCATGCCGCCCAAGGAGGCGTCCGCCCCCGGATCGATCGGGAAGAACAGGCCGGTGTCGCGCAGATCCTGGTTCAATTGCTTGCGGGTCACGCCGGCCTCGACCGTGCAGTCGAGATCCTCGACCGAGACGCGGAGGATGCGGTTCATCTGCGAGACATCGATCGAGACGCCGCCTTCGAGCGCCGCGATATGGCCTTCGAGCGAAGTGCCCGTGCCATAGGGAATGACGGGAACCCGCTCGCGCGCGCAAAGCCGCACCGTCTCCGCAACGTCGTCGGTGCTGCGCGCGAAGACCACCGCATCGGGCGAAGCGGGCGGGTGATATGAGGCGTCCTTGCCGTGATGCTCGCGCACCGCCGCCGCGGTCGAGAGGCGGTCGCCGAAGCGCTGGCGCAGGGCCTCGATCAGCGCTGGCGGCGGCGATCTGCGGTGGTGCGGCGGGCCTTCCATGACCTTACAGCTTCGCCAGGATCGCGGCGTATTTCTGCGCGACCGCGGCGCGCAGCTCGGGGCTCGCGCGCGCCACGCGCGGAAACTCGCTCAAGCGGTCGAAGGGCCGGCAGGCGATGATCACCGCGCGCGAATTATGCGCCGTGCCGCGGGGAATGCGCGGATCGAGCGGCGTGCTCCACATGCGCCGGATCAGTTCGATGTCCTCGACCGGATCGCAGCGCGTGCACATCGCCCAGACCACATCGAAGAGGTCGGTCGGATCGACATCCTCATCCACGACGACGACGAAGCGGCCGAGATAGGCACCCGACTGGCAGCTCGCGGCGAGCATGCCGGCCTGGCGCGCGTGGCCGGCATAGGCCTGTTTGATGGCGATGACGTTGAACATGCGCGCACCGCCCGCCTCGTGGCACCACACGCCGGCGACGCCGGAAAGGCCGGCGCGCTCGACCTCGTCCCAGATCATGCCGGCCTTCATCACGCATTTGCTGAACGAGAAATCCGAGGGCGGCCGCATCGGCGTCGCGATCATCAAGATCGGATCGTTGCGCCAATAGACGCGCCGCACCCGCACCACCGGCTGGTCGCTCTGCCCGCCCGCGTAATAGCCGGTGAACTCGCCGAACGGGCCCTCGGGCGCGACATCGCCTGGGGTCATCTCGCCTTCGAGCACCAACTCCGCATGCGCCGGCATCGGCAGCCCGTAAAGCTCGCTCGGCACGAGATCATAGGGCAGGCCGCGGTGCCCGGCGGCGTAGTCGTATTCCGACAGCCCGTATTTCAGCTCGTTGCCGCTCGCCAGGAACAGGAGCGGGTCCTGGCCGCAGCAGATCAGCACCGGGCAGGGCTTGCCCGCTTTGAAGTATTTGTCGCAGATTTGCCTTCCCTGCTTGCCCGGCGACATCCACAGACCGACCGTGTTGCGGTCCTGCACCATCACCCGATATGTCGCGGCATTGACCCAGCCGTCCTCGGGATCGCGCATGACCACGAGATCATGCGTGCCGATGTAGCGGCCGCCGTCATGCTCGTGCAGGAAGGGCACGGGAAACTTGAGCACATCGACGGCATCGTCGCGGTCGATGTTCTCGAGCACCGGGCCGGTTGCAACCATGCGCGGCAGGATGGGCGCATGAATCTTCATGCGGTCGCGATAGGCCCGCACCACGTCGAGCGGTCCCTGCGGCTCGGCAAAGCCCAAGGTCAGCGCCAGCCGCTTCGACGAGTTGGTGGCGCCGGCGAGGACGCGCATGCCCGGGGGATAGCCGGGAATGTCCTCGAAAAGGATGGCGGGCGGGTCCTCCGTCTTGGTCTGATAGATGATCTCGGTGAGTGCGCCCATCTCGAGCCGCCAATCGACGCCCTTGATGCGCAACAGCTCGCCGGCCCGCTCGGTGCGCGCGATGAATTCGCGGAGATCGTCGTGCGGGCGGTTGTGCGCGCTGCCGCTGCGGGTCGACTCGACGCCCTCGGGCACCCCGCTCCTCCCGGCTAGCGCGCCGCGCGCTTCGCCGCGCTGCGCTCCGGCCGCATGCCGAGCGCGCGCAGGTAAGTGTCGAGCAGCGCCTCCTGCTCGTCGAGGTCTTCCTGGTCGATTCTCCGGATCTTAATGATCTGGCGCATGGTCTTGACGTCGAAGCCGACGCCCTTCGCCTCGGCGAGGACTTCCTTGATGTCCGCGGCGAGCGCCTTCTTCTCTTCCTCGAGCCGCTCGATGCGCTCGATGAAGGACTTCAAGCGTTCGCCCGCGATGCCGCCGACCACGGGCATAAGCCTCTCCCCCGTCTTTTTCCGGACTCGCGCACCCTAATCGAGCGCTAGCCGAGGCGCAAGCTGCGCCGGCTCAATGCTTATGCGCGGCGGCGACGGCTTCCTTCTGCTCCGCCTTCGCCTCCTTCTGATATTTCGCTTTCCATTCATCGTAGGGCATGCCGTAGACGATCTCGCGCGCCGCCGGGTCCGGGAGCGTCATGCCACGTTCCTGCGCCGCCTCGCGGTACCAGCGCGACAGGCAGTTGCGGCAGAAGCCGGCCAAGTTCATGAGATCGAGGTTCTGCACCTCGGTGCGCTCGCGCAGATGCTGCACGAGGCGGCGGAAGGTCGCGGCCTCGAGCTCGGTACGGGTCTGGTCGTCCATCGCAGCTCTCCAGAGATTGCCGGTCGTCCTCTCATTGTGGGGTCGAATCCGGCGGATTGCCAGAGGGGCGGCAGGCCTCGGCCAGGATTGGCTGGAAGGCGCGGGCGAGAAGGCGCGCCCAGCGCTCGGCACCGTCCTGCTCCTCGATCAAATCCTGCCTGAGCTCGATCGCGACATGCGGCAGGAAGCGAGATACCGCGTGATGCCGCACCGTGTAGCCCGCCGGCTCGCGCGCGGAATAAGGCTCGTTGTCGCCTACGACCAACGCTGGATCGGCGCGGAGCGCCGCCAGCAGCGGCACGGGGATGCGCGGATCGGCGTCCCAGAGCACGCCGACATGCCAAGGCCGCGCCACGCCGCGCAGCTCCGGCGTGAAGCTGTGAATCGAGACGAGCGCCGGCAGCGCACCCGCGGCGAGCCTCGCCTCGAGCCAAGCCGCGATGGCGGCGTGATAGGGATCGAAGATGTCGCGCTTGCGCGCCGCGCGCGCTGCCGACGAGACCCCGCGATTTCCCGGAATATCGACGCCGTCGGCCGTTTCGGGGATCGAGGTCGCATCGCCGGGATCGCGGTTGCAGTCGATGACCAGACGCGAAAAGCCCAACAGCAGCGCCGGCGTATCGAGGAGCGGCGCCAAGCGCCGCGTCACCGCCGCCGCGCCGATGTCCCAGCCGATATGGCGGCCCAATTCGGCGTCGGTGAGGCCGAGCGAAGCGAGGCTCCGCGGCACGGCGTTCGAGGCGTGATCGCAGGTCAGCAGCGCCGGCGCGCGCCCACCCTGATGATGGAATTCGACCGCCGGCGGATCGCCGGCGGCGAGCAGCGGGGCCGGAGTGGCGGACATTGGCGGCAAGGGTGCGGGGTTGTCTCGCGCTGAGCCGCCATCCTATCTTGTCGGCGCTTCGACGGCGAGACTTCGCGGCAACCATGGTGAAGGATTACGCGTGGATCAATCCGGCGGCGACCATCCTGACGCCTTCCTGCGCCGCCTTTTCGACGCCGCGCTCGCTGCGGCCGATCCCGCGGCGGCGGTGCCGCTGCACCTGCCGATGCCGACGCGAGGCCATACCATCGTGGTCGGCGCCGGCAAGGCCGCCGGCGCCATGGCGAAGGCGGTCGAGGACAATTGGCCGGGCGATCTCCAGGGCCTGGTCGTTACGCGCTACGGCCATGCGCTCCCCTGCCGCCGCATCGAAGTGGTCGAGGCGAGCCACCCCGTGCCCGACGCCGCCGGGGCCGCCGCCGCCCAGCGCATCCTCGAGCGTGTCCAATCGCTTGAGCCCGAGGATCTCGTGCTGTGCCTGATTTCGGGCGGCGCCTCGGCGCTTCTGGCCTTGCCGGCGCCGGGGCTGACGCTCGAGGACAAGCGCAAAGTGACGCGCGAACTGCTCACCTGCGGCGCCACGATTGGCGAGATCAACTGCGTGCGCAAACACCTCTCCGCCGTCAAGGGCGGGCGGCTCGCCGCGGCTGCAGCGCCGGCGCGGGTCGTGACCTTGGCGATCTCGGACGTCCCCGGCGATGATCCTGCGGTGATCGGCTCGGGTCCGACGGTGGCCGATCCCTCGACCTTCGCCGAGGCGCGCGCCGTGCTCGCCAAGTACGCGATCGCTCCGCCGGCGGCGGTGGCGGCGCATCTCGCAGCGGCCGCGGAGGAGACGCCCAAGCCCGGCGATCCGCGCCTCAAGCGCAGCGAGTACGCCTTGGCCGCGACGCCGCAGCAATCGCTCGAGGCCGCCGCCGCCGCGGCGCGGGAAGAAGGCGTGACGCCGGTCATCCTCAGCGACCGGATCGAGGGCGAGGCGCGCGAGGTCGCGCTGGTCCATGCCGCGCTCGCACGCCAGGCGGCGGTGCGGCGCCTGATCGTCGGCGAGCGCGCGGTGCCCTTGCCGGCGGTGCTGCTGTCGGGCGGCGAGACCACGGTCACGGTCAGGGGCAAGGGCCGCGGCGGGCGCAACAGCGAGTTTCTGCTCGCGCTCGCGGTGGCGCTTGCCGGCGAAGCGCGCATCCACGCGCTTGCTTGCGACAGTGACGGCATCGACGGCAGCGAGGACAACGCCGGCGCGCTCTATCGGCCGGACACCTGGTCGCGCGCCGCCGCGCTCGGCATCGATTTGCGCGCGCATCTCGCCGACAACGACGCCTGGGGCGCGTTCAAGGCGCTGGGCGATCTCGTGGAGACCGGCCCGACCTTGACCAATGTCAACGACTTTCGCGCCATCCTCGTCGCAGCAAAGAGCGGATGAGCGGCAGATGCGACGGCAAAGAAGCGCCAAGATCGTAGCCACCCTCGGCCCCGCCAGCTCGACGCCCGAAATGATCGAGGCGCTGTTCAACGCCGGGGTCGACGTCTTCCGGCTCAATTTCAGCCACGGCAAGCCGGAGGAGCACCGCGCGCGCTACGATGCGATTCGCACGCTCGAGAAGCGCCTCGGGCGTCCTATCGGCATCATGGCCGATTTGCAAGGTCCGAAGCTGCGCGTCGGCACCTTCGCCGAAGGAAAAGTGAAGCTCGTCGCCGGGCGACGCTTCCGCCTCGATCTCGCCAAGACTCCCGGCGATGCCAAGCGCGCGCCGCTGCCGCATCCCGAGGTGTTCGAGGCACTCGAGCCCGGCACGGATCTCTTGCTCGACGATGGCAACATCCGCCTCAAAGTGGAGAAATGCGGCAAGGATTTCGCCGAGACCGTAATCGTCACCGGCGGTGATCTCTCCGACCGGAAGGGCGTCAACGTGCCGAATGTGGTCCTTGCGGTCTCGCCGCTCACGGCGAAGGACCGCGCCGATCTCGCCTTCGCGCTCGGTCTCGGCGTCGATTGGATCGCGCTCTCCTTCGTGCAGCGTCCGGAGGACGTGGCCGAGGGCCGCAAGCTCGTTGCCGGCCGCGCCGGCGTGCTGGTGAAGCTCGAGAAGCCGGCGGCGATCCAACGGCTCGACGGCATCATCGAGTTGGCAGATGCGGTGATGGTGGCGCGCGGCGATCTCGGCGTCGAAATGCCGCCCGAAGAGGTCCCGCCCGTCCAGCGCCACATCGTCCGCGCCAGCCGCATCGCCGGCAAGCCGGTCGTGGTGGCGACTCAAATGCTGGAATCGATGGTGCGCGTTCCCGTCCCGACCCGCGCCGAGGCCTCCGACGTCGCGACCGCGGTCTATGAGGGTGCCGATGCGGTCATGCTTTCGGCCGAGACCGCGGCCGGCAGCTATCCGCTCGAGGCGGTGACGATCATGGACCGCATCATCCGGCGCGTGCAGGCCGATCCCGACTATTTCGCCGGCCTGCAGAGCGGCGCCGCCGCGCCCGAGCACACCGCCTCGGACGCGATCAGCGCTGCGGCGCGGCAGGTCGCGCATACGATCGGCGCCGCCGCGATCCTGTCCTACACCACCTCGGGCGCGACCGCCTTGCGCGCCGCGCGCGAGCGTCCCGAAGTGCCGATTCTGGCGCTCACTTCGAATCCCGGCACGGCGCGGCGCTTGGCGCTCGTCTGGGGGCTTCATTGCGTCCAGGCCCGCGACGTCACCAATTTCACCGAGATGGTGCAGCGTGCGACCAGCACCGCGCACCGCGAAGGCTTCGCCAAGCGCGGCGACCGCATCGTCATCACGGCCGGCGTCCCCTTCGGCACTCCCGGCGCCACCAACATCCTGCGCATCGCCTGGATCGAAGAGTAATGGCCGTCCCCTCCCCAGCATGCGGGGAGAGTTGGGTGCAGGCCGAAGGTGTGCTAGACCGCGCCCAGCGATGGATCTCTCGATCGTCATTCCCGTCCGCAACGAGGCTCCGAACATCGCGCCGCTGGTGGCGGAGATCCGCGCCGCGCTCGCGGGCGGACTCGATTATGAGATCGTCTATGTCGACGACGGCAGCGGCGACGGCACCGCCGACGCCGTTCGCGCCCTTGCCCGTGATTTCTTGCGTCTGCGAATCGTCCGGCACCGGACGAGCTGCGGGCAGAGCGCGGCGATCCGCAGCGGGGTCAAGGCGGCGCGGGCCCCCTGGATCGCCACGCTCGACGGCGACGGCCAGAACGATCCCGCCGACATACCAAAGCTCTGGGCGATCGCCCGCGCCGCGCCGGCGGAGCCGCCCGTGCTCGTGACCGGCCAGCGGCAGCGGCGGCAAGACACTTTGGTGAAGCGTCTGGCGTCGCGCATCGCCAATGCGGTGCGCCGCCGCCTGCTGGGCGACGGCACGCCCGACACCGGCTGCGGGCTCAAGCTCTTCCGCCGCGATCTCTTCCTCGATCTGCCGTTCTTCGATCACTGCCACCGCTTTCTTCCGGCGCTGGTGCGGCGCCAGGGCGGTCAGGTCGTCTCCGTGCCGGTCAACCATCGCCCGCGGCAGCGCGGCCGCTCGAATTACGGCGTTCTCGACCGGCTTTGGGTCGGGATCGTCGATCTGTTCGGGGTCATTTGGCTGAAGCGCCGCGGCAGCCGGCCCGAATTGGTCGTCGAAAAGGCGGAAGCCGCCGTGCCGGCGCCATGATCGACAGCGAAACGAAGACACCGCCCTCGGCGCGCTCCCGCGCCGCCGGCCGGGCGCTGGTTCTGCTGCTGCTCGCGGCCGGTATGGTCGTGGCCTGGCTCCATCGCGAAGCCCTCGGCCCCATATCGATCGAGGCGACGATTGCCGGATATCCCGCGGCGCCACTCGTTTTCCTGGCGGCGCATGTGCTGGCGAGTCTGCTCTTCGTGCCGCGGACGGTGCTGGCGGTGGCGGCCGGGCTGCTGTTCGGCATCGGTTGGGGCCTCGCCTGGGCCGCGCTCGGCAGCGTCCTCGGCGCCGTCGCCGGCTTCCTGGTCGCCCGTTACCTCAATGCCGGCCTCATCGAGCCCGAGCGTCTGCGGCGCCTCGGCTCGATCCTGCGCTATGCCGAAAGCGGCGGCTGGCGGTCGGTGGCGGCGCTGCGGCTCATCCCGATCATTCCCCACAGCCTCGCCAATTATGCGCTGGGCCTGACGCGGCTGCCGCTCGGCGCCTATGCCTTGGGCTCGCTCTTGGGACAACTGCCGATGACGATCGCCTATGTCAGCCTCGGCGCGGCGGGCGGGCGAGTGGCCGCCGGTCAGGCCGGCTGGCTTGCGCCCACACTCGTCGGCGTCGCCGCGCTGGTTGTTTCGTTTTTGTTGCCGCGGCTGCTCAGGCGTTGGCTGTGAGCGCGGCCGGCATTGGCCCGCCCGTCGCCCAGTCGAGAAGCTCGACCGTGTGGACCACCGGCAGGCTCGTGCCGGCGGCGATCTGGATGATGCAGCCGATATTCCCGGCAGCGACGATGTCGGGCCGCGTGCTCTCGATGGCGCGCGTCTTGCGCTCGCGCAGCGCGCCGGCGAGCGCCGGCTGCAGCATGTTGTAGGTGCCGGCCGAGCCGCAGCAGAGGTGCCCCTCCGGCACCTCGAGCACGATGAAGCCGGCCTGTGTCAGGAGCGTGCGCGGCTGCGCATGAAGACGCTGGCCGTGCTGCAGCGAGCAGGCGGCGTGATAGGCGACGCGCTGGCCGGTGGAATTTGTCGGCTTTAGCAGCCCGAGCGCCGCCACGAATTCGCACAAATCCTGGGCGAGGCCCGAAATCCGCGCCGCTTTCGCGGTATAGGCCTCGTCCTGGCGCAGCATGTAGCCCCAATCCTTGACCGTGACGCCGCAGCCGGACGTGTTGATGACGATCGCGTCGAGACCGCCCTGCTCGATCTCGCGCGTCCAGGCGTCGATATTCGCGCGCGCATAGGCCAAGGAGTCGCGGCCCATGTGGTGCGTGATGCCGCCGCAGCAGCCGGCGCCCACCGCCACCACCACCTCGCAGCCAAGCCGGGTCAGGAGCCGCACCGTCGATTCGTGGATCTGCGGCGCTAACACCGTCTGGACGCAGCCGGTCATCAACGCGACGCGCCGGCGGCGCGGGCCCTCGGCAGGAAACGCTTGCGGCCGGTCGACCGCGGACGGGCTGGGCACTCGGGCCGGGATGAGCGCGGCGATGGCGCCCAATCGGCCCGGAATCAGCCGCGCGAAGGGCCTGGCGACTTGGCCCGCAAGCAGCGCCAGCCGAAAATAGCGCGGCCGCGGCAGCAGCCACGCCAACAGCGCGCGCAGCCAGCGGTCGGCCCACGGGCGGCGGAAGGTTCGCTCGATATGGTGGCGCGCCTGATCGACCAAATGCATGTAATTGACGCCGGAGGGGCACGTCGTCATGCAGGAGAGGCAGGAGAGGCAGCGGTCGATATGCTTTGCCACGCGCGCCGAGGCGGGCCGGTCGCGCTCGAGCATGTTCTTGATGAGATAGATGCGGCCGCGCGGGCTGTCGAGCTCGTCGCCGAGCAGCACATAGGTTGGACAGGTCGCGGTGCAAAAGCCGCAATGGACGCAGGCCCGCAGAATCCGGTTGGCCTCGGCGACATCCGCATCGGCAAGCTGGGCGAGAGTGAAATTGGTCTGCATCGGCGGATCACAGCTCGTGGTACATGCGGCCGCGGTTGAGGATGCGCTTGGGATCGAAGCCATCCTTGACCCGGGCCGACAGCGCGGCGAGCGCCGGGCTTTGCGGCTGGAACACCGGCACGGCGGCGCGCAGCGCGTCGGGCGCGCGGATCAGCGTGGCGTGGCCCCAAGTGCCGAGCGCGCCGCGGATCGCCGCGGCGCCGCCATCCTCCGCTCCCTTGACTGCGAGCCAGAGGAGCCCGCCGCCCCAATCGAAGAAGTGGCGGAAATCGAGGCCGGACGCGAGTCGTGCCGCAAGGTCGGGCGCGGCGCTCGGCGCCACCGAGAGGCGCCAAACGACGCGTTCGGCGAGGCCGGCCAAGGGCGACACATCGCGCACCGCGCGCCACAGCGCGAGCGCAGGCTCGTCCGCCAGGATCTCGATCGGGCCGAACTGGCCGAGCTCGCGGCGCAGCGCCGCGGCACGCGCCTCGACCGAAGGAATTGGCCCTTCGAGCCGGATGAGGGTCAGCGCCTCGCTCTCGGGCGCGACCGGCGCCGGTAAATGCGCCGCGCCGCCGACCTCGTGCGAGCTGTTGAGCGCCTCGGTCATCGCCCGCACCGCCGAATCGTCGGCGAGTCCGCGAAGCGCGACGCAACGCGTGGCCTCGGGCCGCGGCAGCACCTTCACGGTCACTTCGGTGAGCGCGGCAAGCGTGCCGTAGGAGCCGGCCATGAGCTTCGAGAGATCATAGCCGGTGACGTTCTTGACGACGCGCCCGCCTGCCTTGAAGACCTCGCCGCGGCCGCTCACCGCATGAAAGCCAAGGAAGTGATCGCGCGCGGCACCTTGGCGGATGCGCCGCGGCCCGGCGAGATTGCAGGCGAGCACGCCGCCCAGGGTCGGATTGCTGCCGCTCGCGCCGAGGAGCGCCCGCCAGTCGCCGGGCTCGAAGGCGAGCATCTGGCCGGCGCGGTCGAGCGCCGCCTCGATCTCCGCGAGCGGCGTCGCGGCGCCGGCCGTCAACACCAGCTCTTCGGGCTCATATTGCTGGATGCCGGCGAAGGCGCCGAGGTCGAGCACATGCGGCGCCTGCAGCGGCCGGCCGAGACCGCGCTTGCTGCCGCCCGCGACCAGCTCGAGCGGCTCCTCCTGCGCCACCGCGGCGGCGATGATCTCGGTCAGTTCGCGCTCGTCCTTGGGGCGGAAGCGGCTCAAATCGCCCTCAGAACCGCGGTAAGTCGGGGAAGCGCGTCTGGCCGTGATGGACGTGCAGCCGCCCCAGCTCGGCGCAGCGGTGGAGCTGCGGGAAGACCTTGCCGGGATTGAGCAGCCCGGCGGGATCGAAGGCGCATTTGAGCCGCATCTGTTGATTGAGATCGGCGTCGTTGAACATGGTGCCCATGAGGTCGCGCTTCTCGACGCCGACGCCATGTTCGCCCGTGAGCACGCCGCCGACCTCGACACAATAGCGCAGCACATCGGCGCCCAAGGCCTCGGCGCGCTCGAGCTCGCCCTCCTTGTTGGCGTCGTAGAGGATGAGCGGATGGAGATTGCCGTCGCCGGCGTGGAAAACATTGGCGACGCGCAAGTCGTACTTCACCGCCAGCTCGCGCATGCGGGTCAGCACGTTCGAAAGTCGCCGGCGCGGAATCGTGCCGTCGACGCAGTAGTAGTCGGGCGAGATGCGGCCGACGGCGGGAAAGGCCGCCTTGCGCCCGGCCCAGAAGTTGAGCCGTTCCTGCTCGCTGTTGCTGATGCGGATGGAGACCGCGGCGTTCGCCCGCGCGATCGCCTCGACGCGGGCGATGAGGTGGTCGACCTCGGCCGGCGGCCCGTCCAGCTCGACGATGAGCAGGGCTTCGACATCAAGCGGATAGCCGACATGGACGAAATCCTCGGCGGCATGAATCGCCGGCTTGTCCATCATTTCCATGCCGCCGGGGATAATGCCGGCGGCGATGATCGCGGCGACGCTGGCGCCCGCGCTCTCGTTGCTGGGGAAGCCCATGAGCAGCGCCCGCGCGGTCGTCGGCTTCTGCAGGAGCCGCACCGTCACCTCCGTGACCACGCCCAGGAGCCCTTCCGATCCCACGATCACGCCCAGGAGATCGTAGCCTTCGGCATCCAAATGCTTGCCGCCGATGCGGATCACCTCGCCGTCGATGAGGACGAACTCGACGCCCAAGACATTGTTGGTGGTGACGCCATATTTGAGGCAGTGCACGCCGCCCGCGTTCTCCGCGACATTGCCGCCGATGGTGCAGGCGATCTGGCTCGAAGGATCGGGCGCGTAATAGAAGCCGGCGTGTTGCACCGCCAAGGAGATGCCGAGATTGGTGACGCCCGGTTGTACCACGGCGCAGCGGTTGGCATAGTCGATCTCGAGAATGCGGTTGAGCTTGCCGAGGCCGAGGATGATGCCGTCGGCCAAGGGCAGCGCCCCGCCCGAGAGCGAAGTGCCGGCGCCGCGCGGTACCACCTTGATGCCGTGGTCGTGGCAATAGCGCAGGACGCGCGACACCTCTTCGGTCGTGCTCGGCAGGACCGCGAGCAACGGCGATTCGTGATAGGCGGTGAGCCCGTCCATCTCGTAGGCGCGGCGCTCGTCCTCGGCTTCGATCACGCCCTCGCCGGGCAGGATCTTGCGCAAGTCGGCCGCGATCTCGGCGCGCCGCACGATCACCGCGGCATCGGGCGTCGGCATGCGCATGCGATTCGTCCTTCAGTGCGCTGGTGTGCAGCCCCTCACCCCAACTCTCGCCCCAACGGGAAGAAGGAGGGTGAGGGGGATTCTACCGGCATGCCCTCGCCGGAAACACCAACAAAAAAACCGCGCCGAGGCGCGGCTTTCGCTTCGTGATCGGCCCGTGCCTCAGCCTTGCCGGGCCTTGTAGCGGGGGTTGGTCTTGTTGATCACGTAGACTCGGCCCTTGCGCCGGACGAGGCGACAGTTCTTGTCGCGTTTCTTGAGCGACTTCAATGAGTTGGCTATCTTCATGAGGGCGGCCCCGGGGCACCAAACGAGGCGCGACCATAGTGAGGCGGCCGCTGCCTGTCAACCGCGACGGCGTTATTTGCCGGAGACCGCCGCCACCGCGCGCTCGCCCATGGGCGCGGAATTGCCGCCGAGCGTGCGGCCGCTCAGGAACTGCTTGATGTTGCGGGTCGCCTGGCGCAGGCGCTGGCGGTTCTCGACGAGCGCGATGCGGACATAGCCCTCGCCGTATTCGCCGAAGCCCACGCCCGGCGAGACCGCGACATTGGCATGCTCCAAGAGCAGCTTCGAGAAGGCGAGGCTGCCCAGATGCCGGTAGGCGGGCGGCAGCGGCGCCCAGGCGAACATGGTGGCGGGCGGACTCGGGACCTCCCAGCCGGCCTGATGGAGGCCGTCGATCAGCACGTCGCGCCGCGCCCGGTAGCGTTCGCGAATCTCCGCGATGCAGTCCTGCGGCCCGTTGAGCGCCGCCGTCGCCGCCACCTGGATGGGGGTGAAGGCGCCGTAATCGAGATAGGATTTGACCCGCGCCAACGCGTCGATGAGCCGGGCATTGCCGACGGCGAAGCCGATGCGCCAGCCGGCCATCGAATAGGTCTTGCTGAGCGAAGTGAACTCGACCGCGAAATCGCGTGCGCCTTTCACTTGCAGCACGGAGGGCGGTGGGTCGCCGTCGAAATAGATCTCCGAATAGGCCACGTCGGAGAGGATGTAGATGTTGTGCCGCCGGCAGAAATCGACGACCTCGCGGTAGAAGTCGAAATCGACCACCTGCGCCGTCGGATTGGCGGGAAAATTGAGGACCAAAGCCACCGGCGGCGGGACGCTGTAGGCGACCGCCTTCTCGAGCTCACGCATGAAGTCGACACCGGGCCCGACCGGCACGCTCCGCGCCGCCGCGCCGGCGATGACGAAGCCGAAGGCGTGAATGGGATAGCTCGGATTGGGCACCAGCACGATGTCGCCGGGCGCGGTGATCGCTTGAGCCAGATTGGCGAGTCCCTCTTTCGATCCCAGGGTGACGATGATTTCATGCTCGGGATCGAGTTCGACGCCGAAGCGGCGGGCGTAATAGGCCGCCTGCGCGCGGCGCAAGCCGGCGATGCCGCGCGAGACCGAGTAGCCGTGGCTACGCGGATTCTGCACCGCCTCGATGAGCTTCTTGACGATGTGGTCCGGCGTCGCCCCGTCGGGATTGCCCATTCCGAGGTCGATGACGTCCCGCCCCGCCGCGCGCGCCTTTGCCTTGAGGGCATTGACCTCGGCGAAGACATAGGGCGGCAGTCTCTTGATGCGGTAGAACTGGTCCGGCATGGCGACCATCGAGCGAAAGGAATCCCCAGTCATTCTACGGGCCTGGGGCGCAAAGGCCAAGAGCCGCGCGATTCCCGGTCGCGGCGCCTGCGGCTGCCTCGCTCCGTCGGGCTGGTCTTAACCCGAATTTTTTGGCCGGTGGCGGCGGACGGCGTCGGGGTTGGTCGAATCGGCGCCCATATAGACGCCGCGCTCCCATTTGCGCTTGAGCGGGTCTTTGACCTTGAGCGCCATGCGGCCGATGCGCTCGATCTCGATCTCGACGGCCTCGCCGTCCTGGAGCGCGCCCAAGCCCTCGTGATTGGTGCCGCAGGCGATGATATCGCCGGTCTTGAGCGTCATGATCGAGGAGGCGAATTCGACGAGTTCGGCCACCCGGTGCTCCATGTCGTCGGTGTTGTAGTTGTGGCGCAGCTCGCCATCGCTCCAGAAGCGGACATGGAGATCGTTGGGCTCGGGGATCTCGTCGGCAGTGGCAATGCAGGGTCCGATCGGCGCAAAGGTGTCGAAGGATTTGCCGAGCCAGCTCCCGGGCTGCTGCACCGGCCAGGTCCGCCGCCCTTCGCCGCGCGCCGACACGTCGATGAGGCTGGTGTAGCCGAAGACCGCGCGGCGCCAATCGTCGCGGGCGACCGCTTTGGCCGGCCCCTTGATGACGATCGCCAGCTCCGCCTCGTGCATGAAGATCCAGGGCTCGGTGAGCGTAGGCAGCGCGATCGTGTCGCCGGGTCCGATCACCGCGTCTGAATTCTTGAGGAACATATTGAGCGGTCGCACCTCGCGTTGCGCATGCTCCCAGTAATTGGCGATGCAGGCGAGGATCTTGCCCGGCCGCGGCAGCGGCGCACGAAGCCGCACCGCGGCGAGCGGCAGCGCCTCGCCCTGACGCGCGAGCCGGTCGAGCGCCGGACGCAGGGCGGCGAAATCGTCGATGATCCCTTCCATCGTGAGCTGCGGCGTGTAGCTCGGCTTCACCGCCTCGGCGATGCCGACGACGCCGCGTTCGGTGAGCAGACCCGGCAGGATTTGGCTGCTTCCCGCCGCCTCGAACAGAACCAGCTTCACGTTCGTCCCCCGATGCCGGTTGCGGAGTTGCAGCGAGCGATATTAAATGGCATCGAGAGTTACAAGCACCGGCTTTTTTTGAAAGACCTCGAAGGGAGGGCGGGAACGATGGCGCAAATCAAGGTGGCGGACATCGCCTATGGGCGGCTCAGGGCGCCGGATCTCGACGCGATGGAAGAATTCCTCACCCATTTCGGCATGGTGAGGGCGGCGCGGACGAGCACCGCGCTCTACATGCGCGGCACCGATCCTGTGCATCACATTCATGTGACCGAGAAGGGCGATCCCCGTTTCGTCGGCCTCGCCTATCACGCCGCGAGCGAGGAGGATCTGCGACGCATCGCCAAGGCGCCCGGTGCCTCGGGCGTCGAGACCACCGACGAGCCCGGCGGCGGCAAGCGGGTTCGGCTCAAGGAGCCGAACGGCTACCAGATCGAGGTCGTCTATGGCCTGGACAAGATCGAGCCCATCCCGGTCAAGCGGCAGAAGCTCAACATGGCCGAGGAATCGCAGCGGCGGGTCGGAGAGGTGATGCGGCCGCCGCAGGGACGCTCGCAGGTGAAGCGGATCGGCCATGGCGTCCTGGGCACGCCCAAGCTGCGCGAGACCGTGCAGTGGTTCCGCGACACGCTGGGTTTCATCTGCTCCGACGATGTTTATGCCGGCGACAAGGAGAACGTGATCGGCTCATTCAACCGCTGCGACCAGGGCGACGCTTACGTCGACCATCACGTCTTCTTCTGCCTGATGCACGAGACCGCCGGCCTCAATCACCTGTCCTTCGAGGTCCAGGACATCGACGACGTCTTCATCGGCCACGAATACATGGAAAAGCTCGGCAAATACGAGCACATGTGGGGCATCGGCCGGCATGTCCTGGGCAGCCAGGTCTATGACTACTGGGCCGACCCGTGGGGCCGCGTGCACGAGCATTGGTCCGACAGCGACCGGCTCAATGCGCGCGACGGCTCGAATTTGGTCGCCGCCGAAGAAGCGTTGAAGTCGCAATGGGGTCAGCCGATACCGGAGAAGATGCTGCAGCGCGTGCTGGCCTGAGGCGCGCGGGTTAGAGCCGATAGGGAAACTGTTCGGGCCCCGGCGCCTGCGTCACGCGCCCGCTGTCGGGGTCGAACATGTTCTGCGGAAAGCCGCCGACCCGCTCGCTGCGGATGATGACGGCCACGGTGCGCTCCGGGCCGGCGTATTCGGCATGGATGATGCCGGGCGGCACGACATCGACGAAGCCGGGCTTGACGACATAGTCGTCGGTCTTCTCGAGCGCCGCGCGGCCGGGCTCGGTGCCGTCATCGGCGCGCCGATAGCGCACGATCCGCTCCTCGCCCGCCAGCACGCCATAGACGGTCCAGGTATGCGCGTGATCGTGAATGGGCGTTCCGGTTCGCGCGCTTTTGACCAAGCCGTTGACGACAAAGCGGTGGTCGGGATCCTCGTAGAACAGCAAATTGCGCGCGCGCCGCGCCTCGGTGGGCGGCTCGGGCCAGGCACGCGCCGCCTCGCGCAGCGCATCCGAGCGCAGCAGCTTCGCGGCGAACTCGCCCACTCTTCGCCAGCGCGCCTCGTCGGGAAGATTCCCGCGCCACAAGGCGCGCGCGGCGGCGACGAATTCGCTCAGGACCTCCGGCGTCGTGGTGCTCATGGACTCGTCCTCACTCACTTCGCCGCGGGCGGCTTGACCATCTGGAACAGCCCTGCGAGATCGGCCGCGATCATGGGATGGCTGATGTATTTGGCGTCGAGCGCTTGTTTCAGCGCGGTGTCGAGCCCCTCGATCTTGTAAAGCTGCATCATCTGCCGGGGAAAGAACTCCTCGCGCGACTTCTTGGCGATCGCCTCCGTGACGTGGTTCGCCTCGGCGAAATAGGCGATGGCCTCCGGGCTGCGGTAGGCCCAGTCGATGGTGCGCTCATAGGCGCGCATGAAGCGCATGATGGCGTCGTGGCGTTTTTCCAGCACATCCTTGTTGGCGAGGTTGACGCGGACGGTCTCGTCGCGGATCGCCGGCACGTCGTTGCCGCGCGCGATGATGATGATCTTGCCTTCCTCGAGCTCCTTGAGGCCGATGGGCGGCACCGCCCAGCCGACATCGAGCTGGCCGGTCATGAATTGGGTGAAGCCGGCGGTGATGCTGCCGGCCGCCACGGGCTTGGCCGCGACGTGGAAATAATCGAGCAGCGCCAAGGTCTCGAGATTGCTCGACGAGCCCGGCTGGGAATAGCCGATGGTCTTGCCCGCGATGTCCTTGATGCTCTTCATGCCGCTGTCAGCCTTGACGAACCAGTAAGTGTCGTCGGAGCCGGTGGTGTTGGCGGAAATGACGCGGAGCGGAGCGCCCTTGGCATAGGCGCCGATGACGCCCAAGAGGCCGGTGTCGATTGCCATGTCGGCGCTGCCGGAGATCACCGCCTGGAGCGTCGGCGCGCCGCCATCGGTGTAGAAGACCTGCGGATCGAGGCCTTCCGCTTTGAAGAAGTCCTGCCTCATACCCCAATCGACCATCGACGTGGTCCACGCGCCCTTCTGGCCGATGGCGAGCTTCAGCGTGTCCTCGGCACGGGCAAGCGGCGACGCCGCAAGCACCAACGCCGCGGCGGCAACGGCGAACGCTCTCGACATTTCCCCCTCCCGGCACAACAGCTTTGCCATCGACGCTAGCACGACCTCACGACCGGCGCCACGTCGCGGTCCGCCATTGCTCTGGCCGTCGCGCCTCGCGTAGCATGGCGCCAACAAAACCGGAGGGGAGGAACGGATAATGCTCTGGAGAACCAAGGCCCGTCTGGCGCTTGCCGCGATGCTCCTCGCCGCGGTTCTCTCGGCCGCGCCGGCGCAAGCGGCCGATCCGATCAAGATCGGCTTCAGCGTCTCGCTCACCGGCGGCGTCGCCGCCAACGGCAAGCAGGTCCTGCTGGCGATGCAGATCTGGCGCGACGACATCAACGCCAAGGGCGGGCTCTTGGGCCGTCCCGTCGAGTTCGTCTATTACGACGATCAGAGCAGCCCTTCGACCGTGCCCGGGATCTATACGAAGCTCATCGAGATCGACAAGGTCGACCTCACGGTCGGCCCCTACGCCACCAACATGGTAGTGCCGGCGCTCCTGGTGCTGATGCAGCACAAGATGGTGACGCTCGGCATCCTCGCCATGGGCGCCAACCGCGAATTCCACTATCCGAAATATTTCGCGATGATCTCGAGCGGACCGCAACCGATGCTCGCCTTCTCCGAAGGCTTCTTCGCCGTCGCGGTGGCGCAGAACCCGAAGCCCAAGACGGTGGCGATCGTGGCTGCCGATGCGGAGTTCGCCAAAGTCTCTTCCGAAGGCGCGCGCGTCAACGCCAAGAAGGCCGGGCTCGAGATCGTCTATGACAAGACCTATCCGCCGAACACGACCGACTACGCGCCGATCATCCGCGCCATCCAGGCGACCGGTCCGGACATCGTCTACAACGCGGGATATCCCCCGGACACCATCGGCATGGTGCGCGCCGCGCACGAGGTGGGCCTCAAGACCATGATGTTCGGCGGCAACATGATCGGGCTGCTCGCCACTACTTTCCGGGTCCAGCTCGGCCCGCTCTTGAACGGCATCGTCAGCACGGCGGACGTCTTCGTTCCCGCGCCCAGCTTCGATTTTCCCGGCGTTCAGGAACTGCTGCGGAAATATCAGGCGCGCGCCCCCGCCGAAGGGATCGATCCCCTGGGCTACAACTTCGCGCCCTTCGGTTATGCCGCGGTGCAGGTGCTCGGCGAGGCGGTCGAGGGGGCGAAGACGCTCGACCAGGACAAACTCGGCGAATACATGCACGGCCACAGCTTCGATACCGTCGTCGGCACGATCGCCTACGGCCCCGACGGCGAATGGACCAAGGCGCGCGTCCTGGTCAGCCAGTTCCAGCACGTCACCGGCAACGATCCCGGTCAGTTCAAGGACATGACCAAGCAGGTCATCGTCTGGCCGCCGGAATACAAATCCGGCAACCTGATCTGGCCCTATACCGAGGCGTTGAAATAGCGCGGGCCTGCCCGGACTTCATCGCGACGGTCGAATGGTGGGCGCGGCATGGATTGAACATGCGACCCCCTGCGTGTCGAGCAGGTGCTCTCCCACTGAGCTACGCGCCCTGGGGTGGGCGGTGTAACGCAGTTCACCGGGGCCTGCAAGCCCGCGCCGCCGCTCAGGCGGCGAGGAAGCGGTCGATCTCGGTGACGAGTTGGCGCAGATGGAAGGGCTTGGCCAGCACCGTCGCCTCGCGCGGCATGGTCTGCGCCTCCCTGAGCGCCACGGCGGCGAAGCCGGTGATGAAGATGACGCGAAGATGCGGCCACATGTCGCTCGCGCGGCGCGCGAGTTCGATGCCGTCGAGCCCGGGCATCACCACGTCGGCGAGCAGCAGATCGACCGGGTGCTCGCTCACCCAGGCGAGCGCGGCATCGCCGTCGGCCATGTCGCAAACCTCGTGCCCGGCGCGGCGCAGCGCCCGCGCGAGGAAGGTACGCACGCTGTCATCGTCTTCAGCGAGCAGAATTCGCGCCATGAACGCTCCGGACCCCCCGCTGTGAGCTGGCCAATTTAGCGGCCGGGGCTGAACGAATCGTTTAATTGCGCGTCGCGGGGGGTGACAGAATGCCCAGCAATTCCTTAAGCTCACGGCATGGAAGGTCATTCCAAGCCCGCGACGATCGATCCGCCCATCGCGATCGCGGGCGCGGGTCTCCAGGCGACCCCGCTGGTGCTGGCTTCGCCGCACAGCGGCACCGACTACCCGGCCGATTTTCTCGCCGCCTCCCGGCTCGACCCGCTGACCTTGCGCCGCTCCGAGGACAGCTATGTCGACGAGATCTTCGGCGCCGCGGTCGAGCTCGGTGCGCCGATGCTGCGGGCCTGTTTCTCCCGGGCCTATCTCGATCCCAACCGCGAACCCTACGAGCTTGATCCGACGATGTTCGTCGATCCGCTGCCGGCCTTCGTCAACACGCGCTCGCCGCGGGTCCGCGTCGGGCTCGGCACCATTGCCCGGATCGTCGCCACCGGCGAGGAAATCTATCGCCGCAAGCTGCGCTTCGACGAGGCACGGCACCGGGTCGAGCGGCTTTACCAGCCCTATCACCACGCGCTCGACCGGTTATTGAGCGCCACGCGCGAGTGCTATGGCTGCTATGTCCTCCTCGACTGTCACTCGATGCCCTCGATCCCGGTGCCGGGCGAGCGCGGGGCGCACCGCAGCCGCGCCGACATCGTGCTCGGCGACTGTCACGGCACCGCTTGCCATCCGATCGTGATGGAGACGGCGCATCGCATCCTAGGCGACAGGGGCTATAGCCTGGCGCGGAACACGCCCTACGCCGGCGGCTTCACCACGGCGCATTACGGCAAGCCGGCCGAGGGCGGCCATTGCTTGCAGATCGAGATCAGCCGCAGCCTCTACATGGACGAGCGCAGCTTCGAGCGCAAACCCTACATGGCGCGTCTCGCCGAGGATATGCGCGCTCTCGCGGTCGCGCTCGCTGCGCTCGACCGGGACAGGCTGAGGCCGATGTGAGCCAACTCGCCATCGTGCTGCGCGAAGCGGCGGAGACCGACATCCCCGTGATCACCGCGATCTACGCCCATCATGTCATATATGGCCTCGGCACCTTCGAGGAGGTGGCGCCGACGGCCGAAGAGATGGCGCGCCGCCGCGCCGATGTGCGGGCACTGGGCCTGCCCTATCTCGTCGCCGCGGACGATTTAGGCCTGGTGCGCGGCTATGCCTATGCCGCGCTCTACCGGCTGCGCTCGGCCTATCGCTTCACCATCGAGGATTCGATCTATGTCGCGCCCGACAGTTTGCGGCGCGGGATCGGGCGTGCGCTGCTCGACGCGCTGATCGAACGCTGCAGCCGCACGCATTACCGCCAGATGGTGGCGGTGATCGGCGACAGCGCGAACCTCGCCTCGATCACGCTCCACGACCGGCTCGGCTTCAAGCGCATCGGCGTCCAGCCCGCCGTCGGCTTCAAGCACGGGCGCTGGATCGACGGCGTGCTGATGCAGCGGGCATTGGGCCCGGGCGCCTCGACGCCGCCTTCGGCCGCACCGATGCCATGAGCGGCGCCGCGCTCCCCGACGTGATCGAGCAGGATTGGGACGCCTATACGCCCGAGCAGCATGCCGTGTGGCGCACCCTCTTCCGCCGCCAGGAAGCGATCCTGGCGCAGCGCGCCTGCCGCGAGTTCCTGGGCGGACTGGCGGGGCCCGGCATCACCGCCGACGGCATCCCGGAGTTTCGCCGGCTGAATCAGGTGCTCCGCGCCGCGACCGGTTGGACGGTCGTGGCGGTACCGGGGCTGGTGCCGGATGCGGTGTTCTTCGAGCACCTCGCCAATCGGCGCTTTCCCGCGACTTGCTTCATCCGCAGCGCCGACCAGCTCGACTATCTCGAAGAGCCTGACGTCTTCCATGACATCTTCGGCCATGTGCCGATGCTGATGAATCCGGTCTTCGCCGATTACATGCAGGCCTATGGCGCGGGCGGTCTCAAGGCTCTGAAGCTCGGCGGACTGCACCATCTGGCGCGGCTCTATTGGTACACCGTCGAATTCGGGCTTATCCGCACCGCCAATGGCGCGCGAATCTACGGCTCCGGCATCGTCTCCTCCAAGGGCGAGTCGATCTACTGCCTCGAAAGCGCCGTGCCGAAGCGGCTCGGATTCGACCTTTTGCGGGTCATGCGCACGCGCTACCACATCGACGATTTTCAGCCGATTTATTTCGTCATCGACAGCTTCGAGCAGCTCTTTGCGGCGACGCGGCCGGACTTCACGCCCTGTTACGCCGCGCTCGCGGCGTCGCCGGATCTCGAGCCCGAGACCGTGCTGCCCGAGGACCGCGTCATCGCGCCGTGAGCGAGCCGCCCAACCCGCGTGACACGATTGCCGAGCCGCCAGACGACAGTGCGGAGGCGCTGTTCCGCGCGCTGCGCCGGCTCCATGCCGAGGGCAGGCTGAGGCTCAGCCTCGATTTCAAGCGGCTCGACCATATGGACAGCCCGGTCTCGGTTCAGGCCGACAGCAACATCTGGGCCTATGCCACGCTTGCCGTGACCTTGGTGGCGCTGTGGGTGGGCGGTTGGACGGCCGCGCTGGCCGTGGCCGTGCTCGGCATCGCCGCTTACTACAGCCTCGGCCGCGTCTATGTGCGGCGGCGGCTCGAACGGCGGGTCGAGGACAGCGCCCTGGCGAGCCTGGAGACCTGGCGGGCGCTGTGGCGCTGGGGCGGCATCGCCCTCCTGCCGCAAAGCGGCGAGGAATGCCGGGCGCCCGAGGGCAACTGGATGGCCCTGGTGCGGCGGCTCGCAGGCCCGGAGGCGGGCGCCTAGCGCGGTTGCGGAGCAGGCCCGCGCGGGGGGCCAAAAAAATTGGGCCGTGACAAGCACGGCCCAAGTTTAGGGAGGAAACGCCTAGAAGACGTACGGCATGTCGTCGGGCGACGACAGATGCCGCACTGCACAATATGCCCCTCGGCGGTCGGGAAATCAACCCCCGAAACCGCACCTGCAATGAAATAAATGGTCTCTGTGGGATAACCCTCTGCGGCGGTTTCACAGCGCTTGATTGTGCACTGCACAAATGCTGGGCAAAGCGGCCGAAGCTATTGCAATAGCGAAGAGTGCCGCGCCGCACCGGCCGGCCCGGCCGGCTTTGACTGGAAACATTAACCAGCGAATTCGCGGCGGAGCGCGGCGCTGTGCTCGCCCTTGGCCGGGACCCGGCGCGGCCCGGCGGCCACGGGCCGGGCGGGCGGCGCCGGCACCGCGACCGTCCCGCCGGCAAGGACGGTCTCGAGTCGGCGGAGCTGGGGATGGCGTGCCAAATCCTCGACCGTGTTGAGGTTGCCGAAGGCGATGTCGGCGGCTTTGAGCCGCGCCGCGATGGCGGCGCGCGGTGCGCGGGAAAAGGCCTCGGCGATGAGCGCATCGAGCGCCGCGCGGTTGGCGACACGACGCGGATTGTCGGAAAAGCGCGGATCGGCGGCGAGCTCGGGCCGGCCGAGCACGGCATCGCAGAAGCGGACCCATTCGCGCTCGTTCTGAATCCCCACCACGATCGCCTTGCCGTCGCCGGCTGCAAACGCCCCATAGGGCGCGATCGAGGGATGACTGAGTCCGGTGCGCTCGGGCGCCTTGCCGCCGTATTCGTATTGCAGGAGCGGCACCGTCATCCATTCCGCCGTCGCCTCGAACAACGAGACATGAAGCAGCGCGCCCCGGCCGCTGCGCTCGCGCCCGTAAAGCGCCTCGAGAATGGCGGCATGGGCGTTAAGGCCGGCGGCGATGTCGGAAACCGAGACGCCGACTCGGCCCGGCGCCTCGGGCGGACCGCTCAGATGGGCGAGGCCGGTCTCGGCCTGGATCAGCAGATCGTAGGCCTTCATGTCGCGATAGGGGCCGCTCTCGCCATAGCCGGTGATCGAGCAGGCGATGAGGCGCGGGAAGCGGCGGCAGAGCGCGGCTGGATCGAATCCCGCCCGCGCCGCGGCGCCCGGCGCCAGATTCTGCAGGAAGACGTCGGCGCGGGCGATGATGCGTTCCAGGAGCGCGCAATCGGCGGCCGCCTTGATGTCGAGGACGATCGATTCCTTGCCGCGATTGAGCCAGACGAAATAGGCGCTCTCGCCCAGCGCCGCGCGGTCGTAGAAGCGGGCGAAATCGCCCTCCGGCCGCTCGACCTTGATGATTCGCGCGCCGGAATCGGCGAGGCGGCAACTGCACAAGGGGGCTGCCACCGCCTGCTCCAGCGCCACCACCAGAAGGCCATCGAGCGGTCCTGTCATGATGCGCAACTTACCGCCCAGGCTGCGGCGAGGCCAGAATTTGACGCTGCGCTGCCGCGCCACCGGATTAATTTTAGACTGCATGGAAGTAATGCGTGCTTCGAGACGTGGTGCTCCGCACCACTCCTCAGCACGAGGAGGGTCTTTGGTGGCACAAAGGAAAATCCTCGTCCTGAGGGGCGACCGCATGCGGTCGCCCGAAGCCGGCGTCTCGAAGGACGCAAGGATTCCATCCAGCCGAGATTTGGGCTACGAAACGCGGCGTGAGCGACAATCCATTGCCCAGGCCATCCCCTTCGGCGGCGGCGCAAGCGACGGAGCGCCGCCTGCGCCATGAGGTCGCGGCCGCGACGTTGCTGCTCAATGATCTCGGCATTCTCGGCTATAGCGGCCATGTCAGCGCGCGGCTGCCGGACCGCACCGCCTTCCTCATTCAATCCTTCGAGCAGAGCCGCGCCGAGCTCGCGCCGGAGGATCTCCTCATCTGCGATCTCGAGGGCGCGGTGCTGGCCGGAGCGCAAGGCATGCGGCCGCCTTCGGAAGTCTTTCTTCATAGCGAGATCCTGCGCGCCCGCGCCGAGGTGCAGGCGGTGGCGCATTTCCATCATGACCTCACGACCACCTTCTCGCTGGTCGAGGGTGTCGCGTTAAGCCCGGTCAAGAACCACGCGGTGCGCTGGGCCGGCGGCATCCCGATCCATCCCGACCCGAGCCATGTCAGCGACCAAGCGCTCGGCCGCGCCGCGGCGGCGTCCTTGGGACAATGCCAGGCCATGCTGATCCGCGCCCACGGCCAAGTGGTGGCGGCGGAGAGCGTGCCTGCGGTCTTCGTCGACAGCGTCCATTTCGTCGAGAACGCCGAGGCGATGTATCGCGCTGCCTGCCTCGGCAAGGTCATGCCGCTGAGCGCCGCCGAAATCGCCGCCTTCGCGCGCGGCTTCGACCGCGAGCGCCACATCGCCAAGCTGTGGAAATACTACCTCGGCCGCGGTCGGGCGCAGGGCCTGCTGCCGGGGGACTGGCCGCTTTAGCGCAGGACCGGTTTATTCCGCCGGCACCCGCGTGACCTGGTGGGCTTGCAGCTTGGGCAGGACGTCGCTGCCGAAGCGCCGAATCTGCGCGATGAATAGCTCCTGCGGCACGGCGCCAAGGTTCATGTTCAGGAGAAGCGAATTGGCGCCGGCGCGCTCGGCCGCGTCGATGAGCTGCTCGGTCACGTCCTTGGCGGAGCCCCAGGCGAGCTTGCCGCCCTTTACCCTGCCCTCGACATCGGCGACCGTCATGTTGCGGATCTTGCCGCGATCCATTTGCGCCGCGGCGCGGTTCTCCGGCCGCACATAGTCAAAGGAAGACGACGCGACATAGCCGGGCCCCGCCTCGCGCTGCACGCCGCTTTCGGTGACGCTGCCGTGATGCCATAAGGATTGGGTGAAATAGAGATAGCACGGGCCGTACTCGGCGATGGCGCGCTCCTTGCTGTCGGCGACCCAGGCGTCCGTGAACAGGCAGAGCTGCTCGGGCGTGATGCGATGGCCGTGGCGCGCCAGCGATTTCGCGAAATGGCCGACGATGTCCTCGGTCAGGCCGGGCGTGATGTCCGGCAGCACGGCGTTGAGATTGTGCCTGCCGGTCCATTCGATGGTTTCCTTGCTGCCGGTGAAGGGAATCCAAATGGGCGGATGCGGCTGCTGATAAGGGCGCGGCCAGATGGCGACGTCCTTGTAGGACCAGAACTTGCCGTCGTAGGAGAAGACCTCCTCGGTCCAGGCCTTGAGGATGATCTCGAAGGCTTCTTCGAAGCGAGCGCGCGACTCCGACATCGGCACGCCATAGACGGCGTACTCGCGCGTAATGCCGCGGGCAAAGCCCGAGAGGATGCGGCCCTTGGACAGGCAGTCGGCCATCGCCAACTCTTCGGCGATGCGGAGCGGGTTGTGCAGCGGCAGAAGATTGCCCAGTAACAGGAATTTCAGCGATTTCGTCCGCTGCGCCCCGACCGCCGCCATCATGTTGGGCGAATTCATCAGCCCGTGCGGCGTGGTGTGATGCTCGTTCAAGCCAACGCCGTCGAAACCCAGCCGGTCCATCTCCTGCCAGGCTACGAGATGCTCTTCATAGGTGCGGGCGGCGATCTCGGGATCGAAATGCTCGCGCGGCAGGGGATAGGGGATGTAGCGATTGGCCTTGAAATCCTCGAAATGCTTGCCGTAGGCAAGCAGATCGAAAACGTACACTTTCATCGCGATGCTCTCCTAAGGGGAATTCGGGTCTAGGCTGCGCCGTTCGTCGAGCGATTTCTATTGCGGGAATCGCAAGACTGGCTTGATGGTGGCGCCGGTCTCGGAATCGTGAATCGCCTCGTTGATGCGCTCGAAGGGATAGAATTTCACGAGCTTGTCGAAGGGGAACCGCCCCTGCCGGTAAAGCTCGATGAGCATGGGGATGAAAAGATCCGGGTTGCTCTCGCCCTCGATGATGCCGACGAGCCTGCGCCCGCCGCCCATCAGATGCCGGATGCTGATGGTCAGCTCGTTCACCGCGCCGCTGGCGATGATGCCGCAGGTCCCGCGCGCGCCGAGGCTCTCGAAGGCCTGCTGCATCACCGCGACGACGCCCGAGGTGTCGAGCGCGAAGTCGACGCCATGCCCGGTGATGCGCTTGATTGCCGCGAGCGCGTCTTCTTCGCGGCTGTTCACCGCATGGGTAGCCGCCAAATCGAGCGCGGTCTTAAGCCGGTGGCCGATTACATCGACCGCGATGATCTGGGCGGCGCCCGAGAGCCGCGCCGCCATCATCGCGCTGATGCCGACGGCGCCGGCGCCGAAGACCGCGATCGACCGCCCGGGGCGGAGCCCGAAGGCGTTGATCACCGCGCCCGCGCCCGTCTGAATGCCGCAACCCAAGGGCCCGAGCAACTCGAGCGGCGCGTCGCCTGCGACCTTGACGACATTGCGCTCGGTGCAGAGCGCATGGCTCGCAAACGACGACTGGCCGAAGAAATTGGCGTGAATGCGCTCGCCCTGGCGCGAGATCGGGCTCGTCCCGTCGGCGCGCAGCCCGCCGAAATTCCGGGCGCGCAGCTCGTAGCAATAGGTGGGCGCGTGCGCGAGACAGCTCGGGCACGTGCCGCAGGAATTGTAGGTCATCACCACAGGGTCGCCGGCCTTGACCTTGACGATTGCGGCGCCCGTCGCTTCGACGATGCCGGCCCCTTCGTGGCCGAGCACGATCGGCGTCGGGCTGCCGATGTCGCGCGCCTTGATGTCGGTGTGACACACGCCGCTGGCGACGAGGCGCACCAGGATCTCGTCGGCGCGCGGCGGCGCCAAATCGACGGTTTCGATTGCCAACTCGCGCGGCTCGGCCCGCGCGATCGCGGCCTTGATCTTCATTGCCGGCTCTCCCCTGCCGTCATGCCGCGCTCTGCTGCGGGTCGTCGGACTATCGGGACTCTTCGCCGGTCTGTCCAGACCCGGACCGTGATTTGACCCTGGTTACGGCGCGACTTAAAATCGAATCCGTGCGCGCATTCTCGCGCGAGCCAGGGAGAAGTGCGATGGCGAAGCAGCAGCAGCCCGACGCGATGGCGAATCCGATCGGCGGTTCGGGCCAACATGGCGTGGCGGCGCCCGGCAAGGTGACGCCGAAGATTCCCTATGGCGATTTGCGCGGCTGGCTCGACGAGGCGACGAAGCTCGGCGAAGTGCGTACCGTCAAGGGCCTGTCCTGGCAGGACGACATCGGCATGGCGTCCGAAGTCGTGTTGCATGACGAGAAGGCGCCGTGCGTCGTCTTCGAGGACGTGCCGGGGACCTTGCCGGGCAGCCGCGTGCTGGTGAATTTTTTCGGCGGCAAGCGGCAGAACATGACCCTGGGCTTTCCCACCGACCTCGGCAAGCTCGAGCTGACCGAGGCCTTCCGCGCCAATTACATGGCCGAGCTGAAGCAGATCCCGCCGAAATACGTCAATGACGGGCCGATCTTCGAGAACGTGATGACCGGCGACGACATCGACGTGACCAAGTTCCCGACGCCGAAATGGCACGAGGCGGATGGCGGGCGCTACATCGGCACCGGCAGCTTCAATGTGACGCGCGACCCCGACGAGAACTGGATCAACTGCGGCACCTACCGCGTGATGATCCAGGACCCGAAATCAGTCGGCTTCTACATCTCGCCGGGCAAGCATGGCCGCATCCACCGCGACAAATACATGGCGCGCGGCGAGCCCATGCCCGTGGCGATCGTCGCCGGCGGCGATCCCATGACCTTCCTCTTGACCTGCAGCGAAGTGCCCTACGGCATCTGCGAGTACGATCTCGTCGGCGGCATCCGCGGCAAGGCTCTCGAGGTGGTGAAGGGCCGCGTCACCGGCCTGCCCATCCCCGCCAATGCCGAGATCGTCATCGAAGGCTTCGTCCAGCCCGGCAACACCAAGCTCGAAGGGCCGTTCGGCGAATGGACCGGCTATTACGCCAGCGACGTGCGCCAGGAGCCGGTGCTCGACATCAAGGCGATCTATTATCGCAACAACCCCATTCTGCTGGGCTGCCCGCCGCAGCGCCCGCCCGACGAGTTGGCGCGCTACCGCGCGGTGACGCGCTCGGCCTTGCTGCGCGAAAACATTCTCAAGGCCGGCGTGCCCGACGTGGTCGCGGCTTGGGCGCATGAGACCGGCACGGCGCGGCTCTTGCTGGGCATCTCGATCAAGCAGCGCTATCCCGGCCACGCCAAGCAGGCCGGCCACATCGCCAGCCAATGCCATGTCGGCGCCTATGCCGGGCGCTATGTCATCATCGTCGACGAGGACATCGACCCGTCCAATCTCGAAGAGCTGATCTGGGCGATGCTGACGCGCTCCGATCCCGCGAGTTCGATCGACATCATCCATAACGCCTGGTCGACGCCGCTCGACCCGCGCATCGACCCGGTGCAGAAGGAGCGCGGCGACTTCACCAACAGCCGCGCCATCATCGACGCCTGCCGCCCCTTCCACTGGCGCGACAAATTCCCCAAGGTCAACATGCCCTCGCCCGAAATGCGCCGCATCGCCCGGCAGAAATTCGGGTATTTGTTGAGCTAGGCGCGGCGCCCGCGGGCTAGCCGCTCCAGGGGCCCGCGGGCGGCGCGGGAGCGGGCGAGCCCGGCGTTTCCGGCGGCTTCGCCATGTCCTTCGCCAGCGCGGTAAGGCCGGCGATCCCGCCGAAATTCATGGTGTCGACGGCGCTGCTCGGGACGATGATCGTGCTGCCGCGCTCCTTGACGCTCTCGTAGAGCATGTTCATGCCGCGCAGATGCAGGGCCACCGGGTTGTTGGCGTAGGTCTCCGCCGCCTCGACGAATTTGCGCGCGATCTCGGCCTCGGCCGAGCCAAGAATGACGCGCGCCTGGCGCTCGCGCTCGGCCTGCGCCTGCCGGCTCATGGCGTCTTGGAGCGCCACGGGGATCTTGACGTCGCGAATCTCCACCGAATTGACGGCGATGCCCCATTCGATGGTCTTGGCATCGATGCTCTTGCGCAGCTCCTCGTCGGCCGCCTGGCGGTTCGACAGCAGCGTCGCGAGGTCGGCCTTGCCGATCATCTCGCGCAGCGAGGTCTGCGCCGCCCAGGCGATCGCCGCCTCGTAATTGGCGACGGCAAGCGCCGCGCGCTGCACGTCCTTGACCAGCCAGAAGACGATCGCATCGACATCGACCGGGACAGTGTCCTTGGTCAGCGTCTGCTCGGCGACGAATTGCGTCGTGCGCACCCTGGTGTCGATGAGCGCCGCGATGGCGTCGAGCACGGGAACGATGAAGAAGAGGCCGGGCCCCTTCACGCCGGTGAATTTCCCGGCGCGCAGGATGACCGCCTGCTGCCATTGCTGCGCCATCTTCAGCGCCGCGAGCACGATCACCGCCAGCACGATCAGCGCGGCGCCGGGACCAGCGAAGCCGCCGAGCACGGCGAAAACGCCCATCCCAATGAGGACGATTGCGATGGCGAGGGAGATCGGGTTGGGGCTCATGCACTCACCTCCTTGGCGATCCGCCGGCGGACGCGCGGCATTACCTCTTCGGCGAAGAGCCGCATCGAGCGCAGCATCCGCTCATGCGCGAGGTTGCCGAAATTCTGCAGCAGCGACACGTGCCGTACGCCCATGCCATGGAGCGCCACCAGCGTCTCGGCAACCGTCTCGACCGAGCCGAACAAGCCCAATCCGCTGGCGAGAACGTCGTCATAGCGGCGCTTATAGGCGTAAAGCCGCGTCTCGACATAGAGCTCGAAGGCTTCGGCCGCGCCACGCCGCGCCGCGGCATCGGTCTCGGCGACATGGCAGTGAAACATGTGCACGACATCGTCGTCCATGCCGACATGGCCGCCCTCGGCCAGGCCGCGCCGATATTCCGCCTCGAGCTCCGCCACCTGCGCGAGGCTCGTGAGTGAAGCGTAGGGGACGGTTTGCAGCCGGCTGCCTTGGCGGCCGATGAAATAGGCGCCTTCCTTCGAAAGGATGGCGATATAGATCGGCGGCGTCGGCTGCTGGAGCGGGCGGAGGTTGAGCGCGACTTCCTCGAGCTTGAAAAATTGCCCGGCATGGCTCACGCGCTCGCCGGCGAGAAGCCGCCGGACCAGCCCGAGCGCCTCGTCGAAGCGCTGGCGCTTTTCCTCCGGCGGAATCTGAAAGCCGGCGAATTCGTGCTTCAAGTAGCCCGAGCCCACGCCCAGCACCAGCCGCCCGCCCGAGAGGACGTCGACCATGGCATAGCTTTCGGCGACGGTCGCGGGGTGGCGGAACACCAGATTGGAGATCGCCGTTCCCAGCCGGATGCGCCGCGTACGCTGCGCCAGCGCCGCCAGCATCACCGCAGGATCCGGGATGACGCCGTATTCGTGGAAGTGGTGCTCGGCGAGGAAGACCGTATCGTAGCCGAGCCGCTCCGCGGCCTCGGCCATGGCGATGGTCTCGGCATAGAATTCCGGGACCGTTCGCGCGCCGCCGGGATAGTGGTCCTGCACCGAGAAAATCGAATAGCGCATCGCCGATCCGCCCTTCCGATCTGCCGGCGCAGGTTTGATCATTTATCGGCCGCCCACAAGCGCTATTCGCGGAACCCACCGGCTTGCGCGCCAACGCCGGCCACGCTTCAATCCGCCTTTTGCCGGCGCCCCTAAGGAACAGCCAGCATGTCGACGCGCATCAACCTGACGCTCGCCTGCGGCGACTACGAGATCGTGCGCGCGCTCAAGGAAGGCGCGGTGCGGCCCGACGGCATCGACCTCACAGTGCTGACGGCAATGGATTCGACAACCCGGCATTGGCGGTTTTTGCGCAATCGCGATTTCGACGCGGCCGAGGTTTCGGCTTCGTCCTATATCGTCGCGCGCGACCAGGGCCTGCCTTTCCGGGCCATTCCGGTCTTCCTCCACCGCCGCTTCCGCCATGGCTTCGTCTTCATCAACACGACGAAGGGCATCCGCGCGCCTGCCGACCTCATCGGCCGCAAGATCGGCGTCAAATCGTTCCTCGTCACCGCGACCTTGTGGCTGCGCGGCATTCTCGAGCACGAATACGGCGTGCCGCACCGCTCGATCGAATGGTGTGCCGAGCTCGACGAGGACCTCGATTTCGCGCCGCCCGCGGGGCTCAAATTGACCCGCCTCAGTGATGCGAAATCGGTCGAGACCATGCTGGCGGAGGGCGAGCTCGATGCGCTCCTCCACTCCAGCATCATCAAGCCGCTGGCGCAGAAGGACCCGCGCGTCGCGCGGCTCTTTCCGAACTACAAGGCCGAAGAGATCGCCTTCTTCGGCAAGACCAGCATCTTCCCGATCATGCATGTTCTGGGCTTGCGGCAGGAGTTTGTCGAGCGCTACCCCTGGGTCCCGATCAATCTCTACGCCGCTTTCAACGAGGCGAAGGCGATCGCGATGAAGCGCATGGCGAACCCGCGCATCGCGCCGCTCGCCTGGTATCGCGACGCCTGGGAAGAGCAGGAGGCGATCCTGGGCCCGGACCCTTGGGAGTACGGGCTCACCGAGCGCAACCGCCGCACGCTCGCGACGCTCGTCGGATATTCCCGCGAGCAAGGGCTGATCAAGCGCGAGATTCCGCTCGAGGAGCTTTTCATCAGCGTGTTCCAGGGCCGCAAGCGGGGCGACCAGTTCCGCATTTAGGCCGAGCCGCGCCATAGCGCGCGCGCCGTGCCGTAGATGCCGCGATTGAAGAACAGCACACAGCAGACGAAGATCACGCCCACGGCCAGCAGCCAATGCTGCGTGAACGAGCCGATCATGCTCTTGGCGAAGAGATAGACCGCGGCGCCGACGACCGGCCCCACCAGCGTCCCCGGCCCGCCCAGCACGGTCATGATGAGGACGTCGCCGGAGCTCGTCCAATAGAGCAGATCCGCGGACACGAAGCCGCTGTAGAAGCCGTAGAGCCCGCCGGCCAATCCGGCGACGCAGCCGGCGATGACGAAGGCGATGAGCTTGTAGGGTCCGGTCGCGAAGCCGATGGCGCGCATCCGTCCCTCGTTCTCGCGGATGCCGATGAAGACATGGCCCAGAGGCGAGGCGACGAGCCGGAACAGGCCCCATGTGACAGCGAGGAAGATCGGCAGCACGAAATAGTACATGACCAGGGGATCATCGAAGCTCAAACCCGCGAGCCGCGGCCGCACCAGCCCGCCGATGCCGTCCGATCCGCCGGTGACGCTGCGCCATTTGAGCGCGACCGAGTAAAGCAGCTGCGAGAACGCCATCGTCAGCATCAGGAAGGCGATGCCGCTCGCCCGCACGCAGAAATAGCCCACCGCCGCCGCCACGGCGCCGGCGAGCACGGGCCCGAGCAAGATGCCGAGCCAAGGTGAAAATCCAAGGCGCGCCGCCACCAGAACCGTCGCATAGGCGCCGAGGCCGAAGAACATGGCGTGGCCGAAGGAAACCAGGCCGGTGTAGCCGATCAGGAGATCGAGGCTCATGGCGAAGATGCCGAAGATCAGCACTTCCGTGACCATCTCCCGCAAAAATTGATCGAGAAAGAGCGGCGCGGCAACGAGAGCCGCGATGCCGCCGAGGCGCAGCGACCAAGCGGCCACGGGCCGCGCCGCGCTAGGCATTCTGCCGCCGACCCAGGAGTCCGCTCGGCCGCATCACCAGGACGATGATCATCACGAGATAGATCACGAACATCGCGGCGTCCGGCAGATAGGCCTTGCCGAAGGTGTCGGCCTCGCCGATCAGCAGGCTGCTGGCGAAGGCCCCGGCGAGACTGCCCATGCCGCCGCAAACGACGACGATGAAGCCGACGATGAGGATCTCGCTGCCCATGGTCGGGCTGAGCCCCATCACCGGACCGGCGACCACCCCGCCGAGCGCGGCGATGCCGACGCCCAAGGCGAAGATTGCGGTGAAGAGCCGATTGACGTTGAGCCCGAGCCCGGCCGCGGTGACACTGTCATCGACCCCCGCCCTGATCAGCGCGCCGTAACGGGTGCGCTCGAGCAAGAGCCACATCAGCGCCGCCAGGACAAAGCCCAGCACGATCAGCAGCAGCCGATAGGCGGGAAATGTCGTCCCCAGGATCGCAACGGTCCCGACCAGCGCCGGCGGCGTCGGCATCTGCTGGATGTCGCCGCCCCAGATCCACTTGACCAGATCGTAGAAGATCAGGGTGAAGCCGAAGGTCAGCAGCACCTGATCGAGCGGGCCGCGGCGATAGACCCGGCGCAGGATCGATGCTTCGAGGATGGCGCCCACCGCGGCCGCGAGAACCGGCGCCACCGCGGCCGCGAGCCAGAAGCTGCCGGTGACGCGAATGAGCGTCAGCCCGAAGAACGCGCCCAGCATGTAGAACGAACCGTGCGCCAGATTCACCACCTTCATCAAGCCGAAGATCAGCGACAGCCCGGCCGAGATCAGGAACAAAAGCATCGCATAGACCAGCCCGTTCAGGAGCTGGGTCACCAGGAACTCGAGGCCCGCCCCGCTCACGCGCGGGACGCCCGCACGGTCACGAATTCATCTTTTTGCCGGGGTCGCGCACGTCGGGAATGGTCGCGATGACCTTGTTCTCGAGCCGCCCGTCGCCGCGCACGACCTCGCGGATGTAGATGTTCTGGATGACGTTCTGGGTCTCGGGGTCGAAGCGGAACGGCCCTCGCGGGGCAGCGAAATGCACGGCGCGAATGGCATCCTGGAGCTTCTTCTTGTCGCCGGTGTCGCCCTGCGTAGCCTTGAGCGCCTCGGCGATGACTGTGGCGCAGACATAGCCGTAATCCGAATAGCAGCTCGGATACTGCCCGGTCTTGGCGCGGTAGTCGGCGACGAACTTGCGGTTGGCCGGGGTGTCGAGCGTCGATGCGTAATGGAGCCCGGTGACGACGCCCAAGGCCGCATCGCCTTCCGCCGGCAGCGCGTCGTCCTCGACCATGAAGCCGGTGCCGGTGAGCTTGAAATCCTTATGCAAGCCGAACTCGGTGAATTGCGTGATGAAGCGCACCGCGTCCGAACCGGTGAAATAGGCATAGAGGGTCTTGACCCCGGAGGATTTGACCTCGGCGAGATAGGGGCTGTAGTCGGTGTTGCTGAAGGGCGGCCAGATCTCCTTGACGATTTTGCCGCCCGGCGGCAGGAAGCCCTCTTTGAAGGAATCCATCGCCTCGTGCCCGCCCGAATAGTCCGAGGCGAGAATCATCACCTCCTTGGCGACGTTCTTGTAAAGCCAACCGCCGGCCGGCGCATTGCTTTGCCAGCTGCTGGTCGAGCAGCGGAAGATGTTCGGCCCCTTCTGCTCGCGCGTCACCGCGTTCACGCCGGCGCCATCGACGATGAGGATGCTGTTGCTCTGCTTGATGAAGCCGATGATGGCCAGAGCCACATTGCTGCCAATGGGCCCGGTGAGGATGTCGACCTTGTCGCTGTCGATCATCTTCTTGACCTTCTCGAGGCCGAGCTGCGGTTTCGCCTCGTCGTCCTCTTTGACCAGCTCGATCTTGCGGCCGCCGGCGCTCCAGCCGTTCTTCTCGAAATAAAGGCTCATGCCGTCCAAGACGTTGGCGCCGTTCACCGCGAACACGCCTGACTGCGAGATGAGGCAGCCGATCTTGATCGGCGCATTCATCTGGGCGCGAACCGCAGGAGCGAAAATCCCCAATCCCAATGCCGCGCCTGTACCGGCGGCGCCGGCCAAAACCTGACGGCGCGACGGCGCCGACCCGATCGATTTCTTGCGCTGTTCCGACATCTCTCACCTCCCCTTCGCATAGAAGCTCCCGCAAAACGCGCGCTGCGGTCAAGCCTCGTTCTGCCTCAACGATGATCGGCGCCGACGGCGTCGGCGACCGTAGCGAAGCCGTCGGCGCGCAGCCGCTCGGCGAACTCGCGCTTGATGCGGCCGATGAGTTCGCTGCCGTGGAACACCAGCGCCGAATAAAGCTGCACCAGCGACGCGCCGGCGCGGATCTTGGCATAGGCGTCGGCGCCGCTGGCGACGCCGCCGCAGCCGATGAGCGGCAGGCGGCCGCCGGTTAGACGATAGAGCGCGGCGAGACAGGCGGTCGAGGGCGCCATCAAGGGCCGGCCGGAGAGGCCGCCAGCCTGGTGGCGCTGAGCGCTCTTGAGGCTGAGCGGCCGCGCCACCGTCGTGTTGCCGACGATGAGCCCGTCGATCCCGACCGCGAGCGCCACCTCGGCGATACCGCCGAGCATCTCGTCATCGAGATCGGGTCCGACCTTCGCCAGCAGCGGCGGCGGATGCGCCGGGCCGGGCGCGGCGTTTTGCCGCGCCTCGAGCGCGCGGGCGAGCAGCGCGGCAATCGGTTCCCGCGCCTGCAGCGCGCGCAGCCCGGGCGTGTTGGGCGAGGAGATGTTGACGACGAGATAATCGGCAAGGCCGCAGATCGCGGCGATGCCTTTGGCGTAATCCGCCGGCGCATCGGCGCTGTCGCGGTTGCGGCCGAGATTGGCGCCGATGATCCCGGCCACGCGGCTGCGCGCCTGGCGGCGTGCGAGATTTTCGCCGAAGACCGCGAGCCCCGCGCTGTTGAAGCCGAGCCGGTTGATCACCGCCTCATCCTCGTCGAGCCGGAAGAGGCGCGGCCGCGGATTGCCCGGCTGCGGCAACGGCGTCACCGTGCCTGCCTCGACGAAGCCGAAACCGAGCGCCAGCGTGGCGTCGACCACCTCGGCGTTTTTGTCGAAGCCGGCGGCAAGGCCGATGGGATTGGCGAAGTCGAGGCCCCAGACGCGGCAGGCGAGAATGGCGTCGTCCGGCGCGCCGCTCGCGCCGCCCAGCCCCAGCTTGAGCGCGCGTATGGTCAGCCAATGCGCGGTCTCCGGCCGGAAGAGGCGGAGCAGCGGGCTGGTGACGCGGTAGCTGATGATGGCCATCGCAGGGGCGACCGAGCGGCAATCAGAAAATCTGCCGCCGCCCCGTGACGATCCGCACCAGCCTGTCCCAGAGGATTCGGAGCAGCAGCGCCAGTCCCGAGATCGGCTTGGCCGGCGGCGGCGCGGGCGGGTTTGCCGATGCCGCGGAAGTTGCAGGCGCCTGAGTCGCGAGCTGCGCCTTGAGCGCTTCGGCAAATTGCCCGATCAAGCGCGCGGTCAAATCCTGAATCATGCCGGCGCCGCGGCCATATTGTGCGACCGAGCCAGACAGCGACAAATCCGTATGCACTGTCACCTTCGACCCGCCGGCGACGGGCTGGAGCCCAAAATCCACCGTGGCGCTGGCGCCGCCCCGACCCTTGTTGTCGCGACCCTGCGCCGCGACCCGCGCGCGATGGTTCGCCGCGTCGATCTGCGCGAACTTGGCCTCGCCCGCGAAGGTCAGCGCCACCGGCCCGAGGCGGACGGCGACCGTGCCCTTGTAGGTGTCGCGATCGACGATTTCGCTGAGCGCCGCGCCCGGCATGCACGGGACGATGCGCTCGATGTCCATCAGCACCTTCCACGCCTCGGCCGGAGGCAGCGGCACCTCGAAGGCATTGTCGAATTCCATCAGCCCTCCCCCTCGAGCTTCTGCCAGATCCAATGCGACGCAGCGATGAGGCGCTGGTCGGCATAGCGCGGTGCCACGAGCTGGATGCCGACCGGCAGCCCCTTGGGCCCGCGATGCGTCGGCAGACTCATCGTCGGCACATGCAGCAAGGTCCACAGCCCTTGAAAGCGATGGTCGCCGGTCGAGTCGAGCCCTGCCGGCGCCTCGCCGGCGACGCAAGGCGCGAGCAGGACATCGAACCCCGCAAACACCGGCTCGAGCTGCGCGCGATAATTCTCGGCGAGACGCAGCGCCGCAAGATATGTCGCGAAATCCATCGCGAAGCCGCGCTCGATCGCAGCGCCAAGCCGCGCGCTGATGCGGTCGCGGTGGTGCCGCCACTCGAAAGCCATGGCGCGGGCGCGCTCCCAGCAATTGATCACCTCGCGCGCCTCGGTGAGGCCGGCGAAGGATGGGGGCAGCGCGACCTCGCGCAGCGACGCGCCGACGGCAGCGAGGCGTTGAGCGGCCTGCTCGACCGCCGCGACGGTCTCGGGCAGCGCCGTGGGCCACAGATAGGTGCGGCACAAGCCGATCCGCGGCGGCGCGGCTGACTCAGAAGTGGGCGACGCCGGCCATCCCGCCAGCGCGCCGGCGATGAGCGCGATGTCGTCGACGCTACGCGCGAGCACGCCCATTGTGTCGAGACTTTCGGCCGCCGGCTTCACCCCGGCGCGGTTGAGGAGCCCGAAGCTCGGCTTGAAGCCGACGATGCCGCAATAGCTCGCGGGCCGCAGCACCGAGCCGCCGGTTTGCGTGCCCAAAGCCACCGGCACCATGCCATCGGCGACCGCGGCGCCGGAGCCGCTCGACGAGCCGCCGGGCGTGTGTGCGGGATCATGCGGATTGGTCGTCGGCCCCGGAGTCATTCCCGCGAATTCGGCGGTGACCGTCTTGCCGAGGATCACCGCGCCCGCCGCCCGCAGCAACGCGACGCAGGCGGCATCGGCGGCGGGCCGATGGCCGCGATAGATCGACGAGCCCATCTCGGTCGGGAGATCGGCCGTGTCGATGATGTCCTTGACGCCCACGGGAACGCCTTGAAGCGGTCCCTTGGCGGCGGCGCGGTCGAGGGCTTGCGCCTCGCGCAGCGCCAACTCGGGGTCGAGCGCGGCCCAGGCACGCACCGTTGTTTCCCGCTCGGCGATGCGCGCGAGGCAGTCGCGCACCTCCGCTTCGGCGGTGAGCGCGCCGCTCGATGTCATGCGCACGATCGCGCTGGCGGTGAGGGCGCTCGGCCGATCGCGCGGCAAGCCGCCGGGCCTTCAGACGGAGACGATGGCGGCGGCGGCGCCCGCCGAGCTTCCGGCGATGCGGCCGAAGACCGCGCCCGAAGTCAGACCGGTGCCGCCGGGATAATTGAAATAGAAGAGCCCGCCGACCAGCTCGCCCGCGGCATAGAGACCGCGGATCGGCTTCAGATCGAGGTCGAGCACTTCGCCCGCGGTGGTGATGCGCAAGCCGCCGAAGGTGAAGGTGATGCCGCAGGTCACGGCATAGCCCTCGAAGGGCGGCTCGTCGATGGTGTTGGCCCAGTTCGATTTGTCGATCGCGAGGCCGTGCGTCTTGCGCCCATCCTTGACGTTGGGATTGAAGGCGACATCGGTGCGGACCGCGGCGTTGTATTGGGCGACGGTCTTCACGAACTGCGCCGCATCGACGCCGTCGAGCTTGCTTGCGAGCTCCTCGAGCGTGTTCGCGGTCACCTTGGTGATGCGGCGGATGTTGTACTCGTCGCGCTGCAGATGCTTCACCTTGCGGTCGAAGATCTGCCACGCGAACTGACCGGGCTGCTCGAGAATGACGCGGCCGTATTTCGCATAGGTGTAGTTGCGGAAATCCGCGCCTTCGTCGACGAAGCGCAGTCCCTTGGCGTTGACCATGATGGCGAAGGGATAGGAGTGCTTCTGAAACTGGTCGCCGACCGCGAGGTCGCCGAATTCCGGCGCGTTCATCTCCCAGCCGACGGCGTGGCAGCCCGACCAATTGCCGCAAGGGCTGGCGCCGATCGCCAAGGCCATGCGGATGCCTTCGCCCTGGTTGAAGCGGGTGCCGCGCACCTTGGCGAGATCCCAGCCCGGGCCGAGATAGCGCGTCCGCCATTCCGAATTGGCCTCGAAGCCGCCGCAGGCCAGTACGACGGATTTGGCGAAGAACTCGCGGACCGCATCGCCCTGCCGCGCGCGCACGCCGCGGACACGGCCGCCATCATGGATGAGCTCGAAGGCCCGCGTCTCATAGAGGATGTCGATGCCGCGCCGCAAAGCCGCTTGCGTCAGCATTTCGACGAGGCCCGGGCCGCCGCCGACCGCCTCGACGGTGAGCCCGCCCCAGAATTTGAACTTGCCGGCGATCTTGAAGGCCTGCCGGCCGTAGATCGGCACCAGGCGCACGCCCTTGTCGCGCATCCAGCACAAGGTCTCGAAGCTACGCGTCACCAGGAGTTCGACCAAATTGGGGTCGGCGCGGTACTGCGTCACTCGCGCCATGTCGTCATAGAACTGTTCCTGCGTATAGGTGCCGAAATCGGTGGTCTCGATCTCCTGCGCGGTGAGATCGGGAACCAGCGCCTTGATGTCCTCGATGCCGTTATAGACCACGCGCATCGAGCCCGCGGTGAAGCGGCTGTTGCCGCCGGCCTCGTCCATGGGCGCGGCCTCGAGCATGACGATTGAGGCGCCCTTCTCGCGCGCGCTCAATGCCGCTGAGAACGCGGCATTGCCGCCGCCGACCACGATCACGTCGCACTGATTGGCCGCCATCGCCGCCTTCTCGCTATTCCGCTGCCGCGGCGACGCCGCCATGCGCCTTCGACCAGCTCGGCGGATCGCGCATGAACAACTCGACCTCGGCCAGCATGCCCTTATCGAAGGCGCCGCTGGCCTTGGCCGCTGCCAACACGTCCCACCACGTCGCGAGCGTATGCAGCTTGACGCCGATGTCGTCGAGGACCTTGAGGCCGAAAATGTCGTAGTAGAAGACGACGAAGGCGTGCTCGACCCGCGCCCCGGCGGCGCGCAGCGCGTTGCAGAAATTGACCTTGCTGCGGCCGTCCGTGGTCATGTCCTCGACCAGGAGCACGCGCTGGCCGTCGACGAGATGGCCTTCGATCTGGGCATTGCGGCCGAAGCCCTTGGGGCGCTTGCGCACATATTGCATCGGCAGCATCAGCCGGTCGGCCATCCAGGAGGCGAAGGGAATGCCCGCGGTCTCGCCGCCGGCGATGGCGTCGAAGGCTTCGAAGCCGATGTCGCGCAGCACCGTGGCGACGCCGAAATCGATGAGCGTCTGGCGCACGCGCGGGAAGGAGATTAGGCGGCGGCAGTCGGTATAGACCGGGCTCGCCCAGCCCGAGGTGAAGATGAAGGGCTTTTCCGTGTTGAAGCGCACCGCCTCGACCTCGATCAGCATCTTCGCCGTCAGCTCGGCGATCAGCCGCTTGTCGGGAAAACCGCTGCTTAGGGCCATGCTGCGTCCATCTCGCGTCGTGAATCTTGATTCACGCCTGGGTCACCCGCCACGGGATCGTCTCGCCGCCGCGGTGAATGAGGGCGCGCTCGTCGGGTCCGGCGACCTTGACCTCCTCGGGCGCGGTCCAGGGCGCGCGCTCGAGCGTGATCGTCTCCGAATTGGGCGGCAGGCGATAATGCGCGGCGCCGTTGAGCGAGGCGAAGGCCTCGAGCTTGTGGAGCGCGTTCTCTTCGGCGAAGACCTGTGCATAGCTCTCGATCGCGACCGGCGCATTGAAGAGGCCGGGAATGCCGACGACGCTAAGCTTGCGCGCCACGGGATGCGGCGCCGAATCGGTGCCGAGGAAGAAGCAGGCATCGCCCGAGATCGCGGCTTCGCGCAAGGCCAAGCGGTCGCGCTCGCGCTTGATGATCGGCATGCAATACATGTAGGGCCTGAGCCCATAGCCAAGGAAATCGGTGCGGTTGAGCATGAGATGATAAGGCGTGATCGTCGCGCCCAGTTGCGGCGTGGCGCTGCGCACGAACTGGACCGCGACTGCGGAGGAAATGTGCTCGAGCACCATGCGCAAGCCCGGGAACTCCCTCAGCCAGGGCATGAGCCGGCGCTCGATGAAGACGGCCTCGCGGTCGAACACGTCGATTGCGGGATCGGCCTCCTCGCCATGGATGAGGAGCATCAGGCCGATCCTCTCCATGCGCTCGAGCACGCGCCTGATCTTGGCGAAGTCGGTGACTCCCGCCGCGGAATTGGTGGTCGCGTTGGCGGGGTAGAGCTTGACGCCGGCGAAGACCCCGTCGCGGAACCCCGCCTCGACATCGTCGGGATTGGTGTCGTCGGTGAGATAGCAGGTCATCAGCGGCGTGAAGCGCGACCCTTCCGGCAGCGCCGCCAGCACGCGTTGGCGATAGGCGATCGCCTCCTTGGTCGTCGTCACCGGCGGTATCAGATTGGGCATCACGATGGCGCGGCCGAAATGCCGCGACGTGAACGGCATGGTCGCCTTGAGCATCGCGCCGTCGCGCACATGCAGGTGCCAGTCGTCGGGCCTGCGGATCGTGACGCGCTCGCTCATCCCCCTGGCCTGGTTTCCCCCTTATGAGGGGGCATCATCCGATCGGCGCCGCGGCGGCAGCATAGGTCTCCGCGGGCGGCTCGTCGATCATCGCGCCGGTGAGGTCGGCGACCCGCGCGAAGCCGCGCCGGGCGCACCATTCGCCGAGCCCGTCGATGATCGCGATCATCGAGGAAGGATTGCGGAAGATGATGTAGCCCATCATCACCGCGCTCGCCCCGGCCAGCATGTATTCGACGACGTCCTCGACCTTGACGATGCCGCCGCAGCCGATCACCGGAATCTTCACCGCCTTGGCGCATTGATAGACCATGCGCATGATGATCGGCTTGATGCCCGGCCCGGAGATGCCGCCGAGCTTGTTGCCGATCGCGGGCCGGAAGGTCTTGGTGTCGATCTTGAGGCCGAGGATCGTATTCGCCACGACGAGCGCGTCCGCGCCCGCCGCCTCCGCCGCCTTGGCGATGGCGACGACGTCACCGGCATTGGGCGAGAGCTTGCACCAGACGGGCTTGTCGGTGGCGGCGCGGATGCCCTGCATGACCTTGTAGGTGTGGTCCTCGTGCAAGGCGAAATTGCCGCCGCCGGGATTGCGTGTCGGACAGGAGATGTTGACCTCGATGACCGCGACCTCGGGAATGCTGACCTCGCGCGCCATCGCCGCGAAATCATCGGGGTCCTGCGAGGTGATGCTGGCGACCAAGGGCGGCGTGAAGCGCTTGTAGTCGGGGACCTGCACTTTCAAGAAATACTCGAGCCCCTTGGTCGGCAGGCCGATGGAATTGATCATGCCGCCTTCGACTTCGGCGACGCGCGGCGGCGGGTTGCCGGCGCGGAAGTCGCGCGAGACGGTCTTGGCGACGAGCGCGCCGAGGCGGTTCAGATCCATGACTTGAGACAGCTCGGCCGAGAAGGCGCCCGATGCCGGCATCACCGGATTGGCGAGCCGGACGCTGCCGATCCGGACCGACAGATCTACCATCCTACCGCCTCCTGCAGATCGAACACCGGCCCCTCGATGCAGACCCGGCGCAGCACCTTCTCGCCCTTGACTTCGAAGGTGCGGACGCAGACGTAGCACGGACCGAGGCCGCAGGCCATCACCTGCTCCATCGCGACTTGGCCGGGGATGCCGTGCTCGCGCCCGATCCGCTTCATCAGCTGCATGAGCCGGTTCGAGCCGCAGGTGAAGAACGCATCGGCCCGGCCCGCGGCGATGAGCCGCTCGAGGATCGCCGCGACATTCTCGACCGCGCTCGTGCCGTCGCTGTCGAGGACGCCGATGATCTCGGCGCCGATCTTGGCAAACAATTCGCCGGACATCAGGAATTGCGGACTGCGCGCGCTCAGGATCGCGGTCACGCCGACGTCCTGCTCGCCCGCCACCTGCGAGATCGGCGCCAAGGTCGCGAGACCGACGCCGCGGCCGAGCACGACGATGTTCTTCCACTCCGGCCGCAAGTGGAAGCCGATGCCGAGCGGACCCACCATGTTGAGGCTGTCGCCGGGCTGCAATCTGGCGAGGCCGAAGGTGCCGCGCCCAACGCATTTGTAGAGGAATTCGATCCGCCCCTGCGCGCGGTCCACGGCATAGACGCTCTGCGGCCGGCGCAGCCACAACTCGCCCTCGTCCGGCGAGGGGCAGAGCAGATTGAAGAACTGCCCCGGCTTCACCGCGAGCGCCTTGGGCGTCGCCTCGACGACCAGATGCTTGTACTCCTCGTTCACCCAGACATGAGAAATGACCGGGCACAAGGCTTCCTCGGCCGGAATGGAAGCGGACCCGCTGGGGCTGCCCTGTCCGGGCACCACCGGCGCCGATGCGAATGCCTGCCTGGGCGAGATGCTCAAGCGTCCCCCGTTCAGCCGGATTTCGTCGCGCAAGCCGGCATTAGGCCGAGGATTTGTTCAAAAATCAAGATTTATTCCATTTCTGTTACATTTCGCCGGCGTGGCGAGCCATCAGGTCGCGCATGAATTTGGCCGCGGCGGCGCCTTTGAGCGCCCGGCGCCACATCTCCTCGACCGCCTTCTGATGCAGCGCCAGCGCCTCCGGCGCCGCCGTGATCATCGCCACGCCGACCCGGACGTTGGGCTGTTCGCCCAGGCGAAAGGGACTCACCACCAGCAATTGCCGGTCGGGCTGTCGGAAGATCTGGAAGCCGGTATGCGGCAGAGTGTCGGGAACGATGCCGATCTGCACGCCGATCGGCTGGTCCTCCATGACCGCGGCGAAATGGGCGAGCTCGGCTCGGGCCTCGTGGCGCCGCTCGTGGCGGACGCTCGCCGGCAGGTCCTGCCGGCCGACCAGGCCGTTGCGCAGGAAGCTGTCGATCTCGTGGGCGGCGATGAGGTTGACGATTCCGGGTTGGCGCTGGCGGTAGGTCGCCTTGCGCTGGCGCAGAATCGTCATGATCTCCCCGACCTCGGCGAGCGCGCGCTCGCGGTCCTCGGAATCGGCGGGGATGCTTTCCGCCAGGACCTCGGCGAGCCGGTCGCCGAAGGCATCGGAGGCCAGGAGATAGGAGATCGGGCCGGCCAGCACGATGATGTGCTCCGCCGTCTCCTCGATCTGGCGCATGCGCTCGAAATAGCTCACCGCCGAGGCGATGTATTCGACGCCGACGCCCAACAGCGTCGGCACCGACACCTGCAGCAGCTCGGCGAGCTTTTCGAGCGTGTCGATCTTGGCGACCTCGCCCTTCTCGAAGCGGTAGAGCGCAGTGCGGGAAATGCCGATGCGCCGTGCGATCTCCTCGGCGCCGAGGCCGGAGCCGAGACGGAAGGCCTTGAGCCGGTTGCCGATGTCGTCAAAGCGAATCGGCATGGCGACGGCGCCCGGCTTCGATGAGGGCCAAAATCTCCGCCGGTCGAATCGGCGTCTGGGCGATGTGGGCGCCGAAAGGCGCGAGTGCGTCCTCGATCGCCGAGACGATCGCCGCCGCGGCCGGAATGACGCCGGATTCGCCCACGCCTTTGACGCCGAGCGGGTTGAGCGGAGTCGGCGATTCCTGGTGGACCAATTCGATTTGCGGCATCTCGGGCGCCGTGATCAGGAGATATTCGGCGAACGTCGCGGTGACGGGTTGGCAATTGTCGTCGAAGCCCATCCACTCGTAGAGCGCATTGCCGATGCCATGCGCGACGCCGCCGATGATCTGGCCATCGACGATCGTCCGATCGAGCGCGCGGCCGCAATCATGCGCCATGACGAATCGCTTGATCGCGACCGCGCCGGTTTCGATGTCGATCTCGACCTCGGCGACCGCGGTTCCATTGGCATAGGTCATGGCATCGACGACGAAATGCTCGGTCGCCTCGAGGCCTGGCGCTGCGCCGCCCGGCAGCATGAACCCCGGCGCGCCGGCCAGGGCGATGGCGATCTGCGCCAAGCTGATCCTCATCGTCGGCGCGCCCTTGACCCGGATCTCGGCCCCGGCGATCTCGAGATCCTCGGCCGCCGCTTCGAGCAGATGGCCCGCCACCATGAGCGCCTTCTCGCGCACCTTCAGCGCCGCGACATGCGCCGATGATCCCGCCATCACCGCCTGACGGCTGTTGAAGCCGCCGATGCCCAAGGAAATCGCCGCGCTGTCGCCGGTCGTCACGGTGACGTTCGCCCGATCGCCGCCGAGCTGTTCGGCGACGAGATCGGCGAGCATGGTCTTGGTGCTTTGGCCCATCGCGGCGGCACCGGAATAGACATGGATCTTGCCCGACGGTCCGATCCGCACCGTCACCGGCTCGAACGGGCCGCGGCCGGTGCCTTCGACGAAATTCGCCAAGCCGATGCCGATATAGCGGCCCTTGGCGCGCGCCGCGTTTTGCCGCGCCGGAAACGAATCCCATTGGGCGCGATCGAGCACGGCAAGCTGGCATTTCGGATAATCGCCGCTGTCGAGCACGACCGGGATGCCGCCCCGGGTCTTGAGCGGCGTCGCATAGGGCATGCGCTCAGGGGGCACGAGATTGCGGCGGCGCAGCTCGGCGCGGTCGATGCCGAGCTCGCGTGCCACCCGGTCCAGAAGCCGCTCCATCACGAAGGCGCCTTGCGGCTGACCGGCGCCGCGCACCGGCGTGACCGGCACCTTGTTGGTGAGCGCGAGCTTGACCTCGAGCCGATAGGCCGGAACCACGTAAGGCAAGGTCACTGTCTGGGCCGCGCCATAGGGGACGTTGACGCCGCGCGCGGTATAGGCGCCGTGGTCGTGGATCAGCGCGCCGCGCAGGCCCAGGATGCGGCCCGCGCCATCGACGGCGATCTCGACCTCCCAAAATTGGTCGCGCTCCTGGGTCGTGGCGGTGAAATGCTCGCGCCGGTCCTCGATCCATTTGACCGGCCGGCGCAGGATCAGCGCCGCGACGGAGGTTGCGACGTCCTCGGGATAGAACACCAGCTTCGGCCCGAAGCCGCCGCCGACATCGGGCGTGACAACGCGCAGTCGGTTCTCGTCGCGGCCCAGCATGGCGCCGAGCGCGCGCATCGCCGCATGCGGTGCCTGGGTCGAGCTCCACAAGGTGAGCCGGTCCTCGAGCGGATCGTAGACCGCGACATCGCCGCGGCACTCGATCGAATGGCTGCCGCCGCGGTGCTGCCAAATGGATTCATGGAAGACATGCGCCGCGCCGGCGAAGGCGGCGGCGACATCGCCGTATCCCATGTCGAACTCGGCGACGAGATTGTGCGGCCCGTTGCGGTGGACGCGCGGCGCTCCCGGTTTGAGCGCGGCCCGGCAGTCTGCGACCGCCGGCAGCTCCTCGTAATCGACCTCGACCAGCGCCGCCGCATCCTCGGCGAGATAGCGGCTTTCGGCGACGACGATCGCGACGGGCTCGCCGACATGCGCGACATCGTCGCCGGCGAGCGCCGGCCGATCGACTTCCTGCTTGTAGCTCGGGCTAGGCAGGCCGACGGCCAAAAATTCGCTCAGCAGATGCGGCCGAAGATCGGCGCGGGTCAGGACGGCATGCACGCCGGCCAAGGCGCGCGCCGCCGCCGCATCGACGGCGCGGATCGCGGCATGGCCCAGGGGGCTGCGCACGAAAGCCGCATGCAGCATCCCCGGCAGGCGAATGTCATCGACGAATTGCGCGGTGCCGCGGAGCAGCGGGGGATCTTCGATCCGGCCGCGGTACTCGCCGGGACCCGGCGGCGGCACCGCTATCCCCGCTTCGCCGCTTGCAATCGCTTGGCGGCGTCGAGCGCGGCAGCGACGATGCCTTGGTAGCCGGTGCAGCGGCAAAGATTGCCGGAGATCGCCACCCGCACCTCTTGCTCGGTCGGGTCGGGATTGTCGCGCAGGAATTCGATCAGGGTCGTCAGCATGCCCGGCGTGCAGAAGCCGCATTGCAATCCGTGATTGTCGCGAAACGCCTCTTGCAGCGGATGCATCTTGTCAGGGCCGGGCGCGATGCCTTCGACCGTCAGGATCTCATGCCCGTTGGCCTGCACCGCCAGCATCAGGCAGGAGCGCGCCGAGCGGCCGTCGAAGAGGATGGTGCAGGCGCCGCAGACGCCGTGCTCGCAGCCGAGGTGGGTCCCGGTGAGGCCGAGCTGATGCCGCAGAAAATCGGCGAGGAGATAGCGGACTTCGACCTCGGCCTCGTGACGAGTGCCGTTGACGGTGACGATGATCTTGCGCGTCTCGCCCATCCCTTATCCCCGCCCCTGCACGCGCGCATGCGCGGCTTCGAGCGCGCGGCGCGAGAGCACCGCCGCCAGATGCTGGCGATAGCTCGCAGGCGCCTGCACATCCGCCATCGCGTCGAGCTTGCGGCACGCCTCGCAGGCCGTGCCGAACAGCTCCGCCGCGGCGGTCTGGCCGACGAGGGCTTGCTCGACCTCGCGCACCCGCACCGGCGCGGGGCCGATGCCGCCCAGGGTCAGCGAGGCGCGGCGGATCTTCCCGTTCTCGTCTTCCTCGATGAGCGCCGCGGCCGAGACGATGGCGAAATCGCCATGCCGCCGCGCGAACTCGACGAAGGCCCAGCCATGTCCCTTGGGCCAGAGCGGCAAGCGCAAGCTGGTCACGACCTCGTCGGCCTCGATCGCCGGCGTCATATAAGCGCGCGGAAATTCGGCGAATTCGATGCGGCGCTCGCCCGCGCGGCCGGTGACGGTAACGGTCGCATCGAGCGCCGCCGCGACCGAGACCAGCTCGGCGCTCGGGTCGAGATGGCAAAGCGAGCCGCCCATTGTGCCGCGGTTGCGCGTCTGACGATGGCCGATTTGTTGGATTGCCTCGTGCATGAGGGGACAGCGGCTGGCCACGAGATCGGAGAATTCGAGATCGCGCTGCCGCGTCATCGCTCCGATCTCGAGCGCGCCGCCGCTTTCGCGGATGTAGGAGAGCCCTTCGACCCGATTCAAATCGATCACGTGATCGGGCAGCACGAAACGCATGTTGAGCATCGGCATGAGCGACTGCCCGCCGGCAAGCAGCTTCGCGTTCTCGAGCGTGCCGAGAAGGCCGACGATTTCGCCGAGCGTCTGCGGATCGTGGTAGCGAAACGGCGGGGGCTTCATTCCATCCCTGAATGCGTCGTCTCGGCCCGCGGCATCGCGTCATGCGGGCGCGCAGCCACTTTACGCATCCCAAAATTTATGCATCAATCAAAAAACAATAACGCATGCCAAATCTGGCACGACCCTAGACCGGCCCTGTGCGAGGGTCAATCCAATTTGACCGATCGGACGCCATGAAGCCCGCGCCGTTCCAGTACCATGCACCGCGGACGGTCGAAGAAGCGGTGGCGATGCTCGCTGCCGTGGCGCCGCAGGACGGGCGCGTTCTCGCGGGCGGCCAGAGTCTGGTCCCGACCATGGCGTTCCGGCTGGCGCGGCCGGCGCATCTCGTCGACATCAACGGCGTCGCCGGTCTCGATCGCCTTGCCGTCGAAGGCGACGAACTCGTCATCGGCGCCTGCGTCCGTCACGCGGCCTTCGAGCGGCCGGTCGCCGCGGGACCGCTGGGCCGGCTCTTGGGCGCGGTGGTGCGGCACATCGCGCATTTTCCGATCAGGACGCGCGGCACCTTCTGCGGCAGCCTCGCCCATGCCGATCCCGCCTCGGAATGGTGCACCGTCGCCGCCACGCTCGATGCCGCGCTCGTCGCGAAGAGCGCGCGCGGCACGCGGGTCATGGCGGCCAAGGATTTCTTCTCCTGGATCATGACGACGACGCTCGCGGAGGACGAACTTCTGATCGAAGCGCACCTGAAGCTGCTGCGGCCTGACACGCGCTTCGGCTTCTGCGAGTTCAGCCGCCGCGCCGGCGATTACGCGATCGCCATGGCGCTCGCCGTGTTCCGCCTCGAGAACGGCACTATTGCCGAGCCGCGCATTGGTCTCGGCGGCGCCGAGGGTCGGCCGCGCCGCATCGCCGAGGCCGAGGCAGCGCTCGCCGGCCGTACCCCGACGCAAGCTACCTTTCGCGCCGCGGCGGATGCGGCGGCGGCTGCCAGCGACCCGCTCGAGGACAGCCAGACTTCGGGCGAGTATCGCCGCGATCTCGTTCGCACCGTCCTGCGCCGCGCGCTCGAGCGCGCCTCATGACCGGCAAGATCGAGATCACCCTCACGATCAATGGCCGGGCGCATGCCATCCGCGTCGAGCCGCGCCGCACCTTGGCCGATGCGATCCGCGAGGAGTGCGGCCAGACCGGAACCCATCTCGGCTGCGAGCATGGCGTATGCGGCGCCTGCACGGTGATCCTCGGCGACGAGCCGGTGCGCGCCTGTCTGATGTTCGCGGTTCAGGCACAGGGCAAGGCTATCCGCACGGTCGAGGGCCTGGCCGCGGACGGCGCGCTCCACCCGCTGCAACGCGCCTTCATCGAGCATCACGCGCTGCAATGCGGCTTCTGCACGCCCGGCTTCCTCATGCTGGCGGTGAGCGTGCTCGAGCGGAAGCCGGACATCGATGATGCCGAACTGCGCGAAGTGTTGGCATCCAACCTCTGCCGCTGCACCGGCTACCAGAACATCCTGAAAGCCGTCCGCGCCGCCGCGGACGCGATGCGGGCAGGTTGATGACAGAGAACGAGCGCCCCTTCATCGGCCGCTCGCTGCCGCGGCTCGAGGACCCGCCGCTGGTTCAGGGCCGTGGCTGCTACGCCGCCGACGTGTCGTTTCCGCATCAGCTCACCATGCGAATCGTGCGCTCGGCCTACGCGAAAGCGAGGCTCATGTCGATCGACGCGGCCGACGCGCGGCAGGCCCCCGGCGTTTATGCCGTCTGGACCGCGGCGGACGTCGCCGGCATTCCGCCCGTGCCCTTCCGCGAAGGCCATATCGAGGCGCTCGACCCCTATCGCCAGCCGCTCCTCGCCAAGGACTTCGTCCGTTACGTCGGCGAGCCGGTCGCCGCAATCTTCGCCGAAGATTCCTACCTTGCCGAAGATGCGGCCGAGCTCGTCGCCGTCGCGGTCGAGGAGCTGCCACCTTTGCTCGCGGCCGACGCGCCGCCCGTCGAATTCGCGCCGGGACGCAGCACCGAGGCGATGGTGCTGCGCAAGGCCTATGGCGACCTCGCTGCCGCCTTCCGCGCGGCGCATGCCATCGTCGAACTTGATCTCAGCATCGGCCGGCATTCCGGCGTGCCGCTGGAGACGCGGGGTGCCATCGCGCGCTACGATGCCGCGCGCGACGTGCTCGAGCTGCACGGCGCCGCCAAGGTGCCGCATCGCAACCGCGACCAGATCGCCCGCCTCTTGGGCCGCAGCACTGATTCGGTCCAGCTTTACGAGGGCCATGTCGGCGGCGGCTTCGGCGTTCGCGGCGAGCTTTACCCCGAGGACATCCTGGTCTGCGTCGCCGCCTTGCGGCTCGGGCGGCCGGTGAAGTGGATCGAGGACCGGCGCGAGCATCTCGTCGCCGCCAATCATTCGCGCCAGCAGCGTCATCGAATCCGCGCCGCCATCGACCGCGAGGGCCGCATTCTCGGCATCGACGACGAGTTCTTTCTCGACCAGGGCGCCTATCCCCGCACCCACGCGGCGCGCGTCGCCGATATGACCGCGGCGAGCCTCACCGGACCCTATCGCGTCCCCGCCTATCAATCGGTCGGGCGCTATCGCCTCACCAACAAGACGCCGGCGGCGACCTATCGCTCGCCCGGCCGCTACGAGACGACCTTCGTGCGCGAGCGGCTGATGGATGCGATCGCGGCGAAGTTCGCGCTCGACCCGATCGAGATTCGCCGCCGCAATCTTATTTCCGCGGCCGAGATGCCTTATGCCATCCCGCTCGACGCGCTCGGCGATGATTTGATCTATGACAGCGGCGATTACGCGGGCTTGCTCGACAAGGCGCTCATTGCGATCGGCTGGGAGGCGTTGCAGCCGGAATTGCGCCGCCGCCGGGCCGCCGGCGAGGCGGTCGGCGCGGGCATCGCGATCTTCGTCGAGAAGACCGGGCTTGGACCCACCGACGGCGCCAGAGTCTCGGTCGACAGCACCGGCGCGGTCGAATTGGTCACCGGCGGCGCCTCGGTCGGGCAGGGCTTCGAGACCGCGATGGCGCAGATCTGCGCCGACGCGCTCGGCGTCGATTACCGGCGGGTGCGCGTCGTCCATGGCCGGACCGACCGCATCGCCTATGGCATCGGCGCGCACGCCTCGCGCGCCACGGTGATGACCGGCGGCGCCACCCATGTCGCAGCATTGAAGCTGCGCGCCAAGGCGCTGGCGGTCGCCGCCGAGTTGATGCAGGCGCCGGCGGATGTCCTGGAGATCAGGGGCGGCAAGGTGCGGCGCAAGGACCGCGAGACCGGCCCGTCGATGGATCTGGGCGAGATCGCCGCGAGTCTGGCGCCGACCTCGAAAACCCTGGGCGAGCGCGAGCCCGGACTCGCCGCCGAAGGCTGGTTCCACGTCGATCACATGACCTACGCCTATGGCGTCCATATCGCGGTGGCGCGGGTCGATTGCGAGACCGGCGCCGTCGCGATCGAGCGCTTCGTCATCGCCTATGACGTCGGGCGCGCGGTCAATCCGATGCTGATCGAGGGCCAGATCGCCGGCGGCTTTGCGCAAGGCCTGGGCGGCGCGCTGCTCGAGGAGTTCGTCTACGATCCGCGCGGCGAGCCGCTGTCGGTCACTTTCGCCGACTATCTCATGCCGACCGCGCAGGAGATGCCGCCGCTCCAAATCATCATCGCGGAGGACGCGCCGAGCCCGCGCAATCCGCTGGGCATCAAGGGCGCCGGCGAGGCCGGCATCACCGGCGTCGGCGCCGCCATCGCCGCGGCCATCGACGACGCCATCGCCATGCCCGGCGCGGTGACGCAGCTTCCGGTCACGCCGCAGCGCCTCAAGGCGATCCTGAAGCGCAGCGGGCGCGGCTGACGCATATCCCGGCTGCATAACGATCGTGCGCGCTTCGGGCGACGTATACGTCGCCCGCTGCTGCGCAGCGCTCCTCAGCATGAGGTAGATTCTTGATCGCACAAAGAAAATTGCCTCAGCCTGAGGGGCGACCGCATGCGGTCGCCCGAAGCGGCCGTCTCGAAGGCCGCAATGATTCGATCCAGCCGGGATTGGCGCAAACGGAATTGGCTTCGTTTCGCAGATTTTAACGATTCGGCAGGGCCTCCTCCGCTTCAGTGAACGCCTGTTACGTACATCAATGCGTACACCCGCGCGGCGAAAAGGTCAAGCGGCGCGGTATGGTGCAGCAAATGCCATTAGAAGCCGAGTTGGCCCGCTCAACCATCAATGTGCGACTTAAGATCACGGAGGACCGCGGGTAGTTAGCGCGTCACGCGCTGGCTACACAAAGCGAAATTGTTTACGGGCATCGTCGCGAGCCTAGGTGGCGTCGTTCCCGTCATCGGCAACGCTCATCCGCCGATCGTTCCCCTCAACTGTGTATCGACCCGTCATATAGAATTTGAACGTAGTTCTCTGCGACCGCCCGAATGTATCGCGGTATCGTAATTCTCCAGCGGCCCAAAACGCTTTTTCTTCTTTATAAATCGCTTCAAATTCCTCGTCCGAAATCGCGATTTCATCCCACAGAACCCGAACGTCGCCTGGTCCAAGGTACGTTATCGGTCGCGCTCCATCAAAATCACCCGTTCCAATAGGCTTAGGCTCGGGACCCATAAAAAGGGTTCCCCATTTGCGGGTTTCGTGATTCAAGGTCTCCGAAGGGAGACCATGGATGGATCGAGACTGTTTCTGGCTGAACGAACGGCAATTCGCGCGGCTCGAGCCGCATCTTCCCACCGATACGCGGCAAACCGCGGGTGGATGATCACCGGGTCATCAGCGGAATCGTGCATGTGCTGAAGTCCGGTTGCCGCTGGATCGACGCACCCGCCGTCTACGGTCCGCGCAAGACGCTCTACAATCGCTTCGTGCGCTGGGCGGCCAAGGGCGTCTGGGTCGACATCTTTCATGCCTTGGCATCGGCCGGCGGGCCTCCGGCGGAGGTGCTGATCGACTCTTCGGCGGTCAAGGCTCATCGCTCTGCCTCGGGCGGTAAGGGGGGGGAACTCACCCAGGCGATCGGCCGCCTCATCCCGAGCCTGTCGAAGGACCCGCGGCGGGCGGACGACGAAAATCCACGCGCTGACCGATCGCTTCTGTCGCCCGGTCGCGTTCCTGTTGACCGGCGGCCAGGTTGTGGACTGCACCGCCGCCGATACGCTGCTCGACCAAATGTCCGCCGCCACGATCCTGCATGGCGACAAGGGGTATGACAGCGACGCCGTCCGTCGCAAGATCGAGCGCAAGGGCGCCGCGCCAAATATCCCGCCCAAGGCCAACCGCCGCTGGAAGAACTGCGTCTCGCCCTATCTCTACCGCAACCGCAACGCCATCGAGCGCATGTTCGGACGCCTCAAGGACTTCCGCAGAATCGCCACACGATACGACCGCCTCGCCCATAACTTCCTCGCCGCC